>JAABUZ0100003126.1_pt1 | contig 25366 bp, 23 predicted proteins | sample 5562091 | NCBI WGS metagenome assembly JAABUZ01 (sample SAMN12813069, study PRJNA571459) | rock metagenome | isolation source: Antarctica rocks | place: Antarctica: Victoria Land, Linnaeus Terrace sud | collected 2015-12-21 | reverse complement strand
AAAAAACCCCCCCCCCCCCCCCCCCCCCCATTGTATCGCCTTCTCTCGCTCCCCCACTACCATCTCAAGGCAGATTCCCCGGCGCGTAGCGCTGATCCGGTCTAACCACCATCCCATTCACAAGCTGACCATCACGGTACGCCGGATAAACAATCAGCTTCCCATCCGTGATCGCAAGCGTCGAGAAGCCATTGTCCGGTCCGAACTGGCCGCTCCAGGAACTACTAACCGTGTAGCTGTCGCACACGACGTTGCTGTAGCTGGCGCGGCTGCCGGTTGTGGTGTAGGAGCAGGGTGTTGCGGGGGCGGTGTGTGGGGCGATGGTGTAGGAGTAGGAGCATGATCTATTGGGGTCTGGGAGTTAGTGTTTGGGTTTTAGGGGAGAGGGTTGGGTTGAGAGAGGTGGATTTGGAGCGGTTGCTGCTTGGATGTTTCGAAGGGGTTTTGATTAGGATCGACTGGGGTTGGAGATCCTTGGGAAGTATAGCTTACGTATCGTTGCTGTTGCAAGTGCGGAGGAAGGATTCGATGTCCATTCTGGAGCTGAGGCTGCCATCATGGATTTTCCAGTCGGAGATGCGAGGGCGGACACAGCGGTCGTGACTGCTGCTAGGAGTATTTGGAGCTGCATGGAGAGACTGTGGCGCTTCTTGGCATCTGAGTAGGTCGTCTGAGGTGGCAGGGACGTAGATATGACTAGTGCTGATTATACTGGCTGAAGATGTTGAGGGAGACGCAGCTCTTAAGTGCCCCCCGAGGGTCCAATGAAAATTGATGGCTAAGGTGAAACTTGATGCTATTTCCCCTTACACGGCCAACGGCAACATGCATCCCTGGAGCACGCCTTACTTGGTAAGGTGGAACCCGACGGCGTTGTCTCAACTAGGGTACGTTGGTCCACGTGTAACTACTACCGGATAACAGATGGGATCGTACAAGAAGGCTTTGCGTACATGAGTTTCCGATCAGCCGAGTTGTACTGGCATCGGCATGGCCGGCGTCTCAAGCCGTTCTGGTGTTACACACAAGCTGAGTCGGAGCATGAGGTGGCACATTCGCGCAAAGGGGACAGTACGGTGATGCATGATTAACGTCGTGCGAGAAAACCGCGTTATGGTAAGAACGACGATCTTGATGCTGCAAGAGGTAATAATCGAGGAATCAGTCCGTGCCATTGTCTAGATGACCGCATTACTGCGGACTCGGCGTACTTCAGCGAAGCACGAACTATCAGTGAGCGTACCTCGATGATCAGTCGGTCAAGCAACAAATCCCTCCGTCATTCCCTTAGCTAGGGGAAGCCTTTCACCTCATTTGTCCAATGTTAGGGTCGAAGAACATAAAGTTGCCTACCATGTTTATCGTTCATGCTTGTCAGAGCAGGCTTCAGGTTGCTCTTCAACGATAGTCTGAGGTAGTAGTTCCACCAGAGTATCGAAAGACGGTTAGATCGAATGAACAGTATGCTCAACGCTGCCTGGAAAGAATGTTGAAAGCTGTGCGTGCGACCAATCGATATCGAAGCCATCTAATGCTTGTATGACCTGATGCGAAATGTACGGACAAGACGACCTGTCAAGTAATCGGCCGTCATTCGAGCTCTATCGTCTTTCCTGCCCTCGACATTTTCTCAACAGATCTTGTCTAATGTCCCTTATCAGGAAGCAATTGAGTTTGCATTTCTAGATTGCCGCTTTATAGATCAAGCCCCGATGTAGGTTATGCACAGAATTCGCGAGTCGCTGTTGATGGAGCCGGGCTTGCATTTATTGAATGGGAGATGCGGCCGTGAACAAGACGACGAAGGCTTGTACTGATTGTGATCTATCCAGCTTTATCATGGTAAGACGTCTGTTATGGAAGGTCAACGTTTCGAACGCCATGAATCCGCAATATTCATGATACCTGTTCGGTTAAGGCGGTTCTCGGTCTTTGCTGATTTCAAAAGTGATTCGGTGTTGCCGCTGTTCATTGCTCGATTAGCAGATGAGACGATCACACATCTGGTAATGATGTCAAACTCTCGGACGGTCTGAATGCATCAAGAGCCTTCTTCGGGGTTTGAAGGATATTCCGTGCTGTTGTATTTCGAATGCTTAAGCTCTGGATGTTTTTGGTCGAGGACGACCAGCCGTCAAATAATTCGACCACGCAACCTCGTTCGTGTAGTAAGTCAAGTAATCCACGGCGTCTCGAAAATCTTGCATATCCATATCCGCGTACACCACGTTTCTTCCCCCTTCCCAAGCGTCTTTGTACTTGAGTGCAACTAGCGGCCCACGCCAATCGTGAGCCATAGCACCTTTGGTCGCCGCAATAGCACTCTGATTTCGGCTTGATCCATCGTTCAAGAAGTTATCTCGCATCCACATCTCGAACGGCTGCTGTGTTTCTCGTCCTCGAACGTAGTTCTTGAAAAATTTGGAGGGTGTCATGCCTTTGTAACCGACACCTGTGCCTACATGTTCTTCGAACTGGGGCACTTCGAAGTATGGTTCTGGCTCGTCTCGGTCCTCTCGGTGCCGGTCGCATTTTATCCACGTGAACGACGGGGCTTCGGCATCGGGATTGAACAGTATGCCTCGCTTGTATGAAAGGCCTGGTCTTTCGTCATTTGTGGTGAATTGAGAACAAAGTAGCTTGTGGCACGGCCAATCAATCTTCTGGCACTTGGTCGAGCAGTAAGAGCTTGAGTGGCATTGCTTGCAGAGATGGGTATAGGCAGAATTACAGATTGTGCATGGAGGGGCCATGGCTTCCAATAGCCAGTTAAAAGAGAGTAGCAGGTAAAGTGAAATTCTTGCGCCTGCAGAGAATCGAGGCGATAAAGTTGCGGATGGGGAGTTCTTTTCGGGAATCGAGAGAGGTTGTTTGGGTGATGATGGGGAGGACCCTGCAGCAGACAGCGGGAGGGACGGAGCGGGAAGCCGGGGCTTGTGGGGCCCCAGTTTTTGCTGGAGACCTTCACTTTAGTTGCTCTGGCCGACAGAGCCGGAGTTGCACACCACCTTCCACATCCAGAGATGAATTTACATGATCGCTCATCTTCCCTTTCGCCCCCACCCCTCAAACGCCGCCGCCTCTCCACGCCGCCTCTCCCCTCCCTCCCCTCAAATCCCCGCGCAACCACCCAGCCCTCTACCCACCTCCCACCAAGCTCATCCTCGACCCTCCGCATCCTCTCCTGGAACATCAATGGCATCACGCCTTGCCTGCCCCCAGTCATCCCCCAGAATCAGCGCCCAATAACGAAATTCTTCGCCTTAACACCTACTCCCACAAGGGTGTCAAAATCTGCCAACATCGCAACGCCGGCGAGAGCGCCCAGCCTGCGACGATGTCTCCGCCGGTGGGGTTGGCCGGCGGTTGTCAGCCTGCAGGAAGTCAAGATCGCACGCGCGGATACTGCTACAAAGGATGCTGTTCGGCGGGCTGTGAATCCCTTCACGCTGTCCTCGAGCCGCTCTGATGAGGAAGGGAATGATTTGGGGGAGGAGGGTGTAGGTGGTCCTGAATACGATGTCTGGTTTGGCTTGCCGAGGGACAAGTTCAATGCCCGCGGCCCGGGTGGGAGTGGGAGGGTTTATGGGGTGTGTATGCTTGTGCGGCGAGATGTGGCGGAGACGGAGGGGGCAAGGGTGGAGGAAGTAGAGTGGGATTTGGAGGGGAGGGTGCTGGCGCTCGAGATACCCTGTGCTTCGGCTGGCGACGGTGGAGAAGAAGGTGCTGGGGAAGGAGTGGTGTGGGAGGGAGCTGGGCAGGGGAGGAGAGGAGGGTTGGTGGTTTTTGGTATCTACGCTGTGAATGGCACGACGCTGCCGTATCGCGAACCTAGTACGGGGATTATCACGGGGGATCGTCACGCGCATAAACGGCGTTTCCACACTCATCTCAGGGATGAAGTGGCACGGTATGAAGGAGATGGGTGGGATGTTGTCGTCGCAGGTGACCTGAATATCTCTCGCTCTTCGCTAGATTCATATCCGAGCCAGAGAGTGGGGGTAGATCATGTGGCCAATCGGGCCGACTTTGAGGAGAATTTTATGAATGCTCGAGGTGGGTTGAGGATGATGGATTCGTTCCGCGAGATGAAGGGTGAGGAGAGAAAGTACACATACCGACCTCCTGGCAGGGTGTGGGGAGCGGGGATGGACAGAGTGGATCTGATTCTGTGCTCGAGGGGTATGGGAGGTAATGAATTTGAAGAAGGGAGAGGGAGTGGACAGGGAAAAGATAGGAAGCGGGGGAGATTGGTGGACGCGGGTATTTTGGACACGGAGGAGGAAAGGGGGCCGAGTGATCATGTTCCATTGTATGTAGATGTGTCTCCTGCAGACGCAACTCTGAAGCACGAAGACGGAGGATAGTTGACATGTTATGAGATCCATCCTTCCTCCTCACGATCGATGCTCCTTGAATTTCGTAGCTCGCACTATGTGGGTTTTGAGACCAGAATGACATCTTCACGCGATATAGCTCGCGCACGCATGCAAACAGTCTAGGAAAGGAACACACATCTTTTGCTTCAGCATCAAGAGTAAGAGCCTGTCATACCCCGACCGTAAGTCAATCAGTCGATGACCTCTGTAATCATCTCCGGCATAGCAGTCCGTGTGTACTGTGTCGTCTTTTTAATACGTCTGCCAAGCCAAGCTAAGCCTAATCGAGGTTTCTCAATTACTCCGTCGAACGTTCGCCTCAACCTCATGGACCCTTCGCAGGCTTCAGGGCATCATGTGACCTCGGACTTAGCATGGAGATGTCCCTTTCGGGCTAGGTCAGCCTGGTATCTGATATTTTCCGCAGTCCTCGGATTAGGGCGATGCTCAAGGCTTTCCGTGATCTCGTTGTTTGATCGCGTTGCGCTTTATCGAAATTAGGTGTGCGCAGACTAGTTACCTAACACTATCTCTGAATAGGTGTACTTGTAGGACGACCATTCCTCTCAACCTGTCAAGCTAGCTTGGTATACCGCCCATCCGAAACTGCCGCTATCACTACAAGTTGCGAAAATGATCGAGGAATGCTTTGCCATTTAAACGAAACTTCCAGTCGCTTACAAGCGTTGCTGGTGGACTGGAACTAGCACGTAGGTGGGATTAGTTCGACGCCGGCGGCCTCGGGTACTCACACCGGATACTTACTCGCACTAGATTTTCGGCGATGATCATAAATTCCCGGCCTATCATGCCAAATTCAAACCTATCATTTTGTATAGGGGTACTTTGGCGCTGACACGACTTGAAAGCAGGGCTACTGCACCCATAGGCCGGGCGGACCTCCGTTATCAACGCTAACTCATTCATCCATCCGCCTTGGAGAAACCGTCTCGGCATATCTCTTTCCACTGAAATGGATGTTGATAAAAGCTTCAATGTTAAAACCGAGACAAGCACCTTGATCGCTGGGCCTCCCTCAAGATCACCAAAGCGAAATATGCGGCCGATGTCGCTCAGATCAGTTGCCAGATAAGTTGATGGTGAGGCGACAACAAAGAGGGCTTGATACGACATCGACTGTTGAACCGGAAAACAGGTGCACATTACGAGGTATTCGTAGATCCCGAGGCCTGAGAAACTTGCAAGATCGTTGCGTTATCGGTTCGGTTTGAGGAGCTCAGCAAGTGCTCGTCGAACGCGAAGGTTGGGTAGCTCGGGTTGTACTGCACAACAGCGTAAAACGTCTTTCCATGGCCGATGGGGATATATCCTCCAAAGCCTTGCCTTGATTTCTTCTTCCTAATACAGATTTCGTATATGGCTGCAAACGCAGGCATCGTTTGCGAAAGCGCAAATGTGTCCGTCTTGCTGCCGTCAATGGCAGTGACGGTCATCATACAACTTTTGTGAGGCCAGTTGATAGGGACATTGCGTGGGGAATCCTCAAGGATACCGTATGTCTGCGACTTTGCGTAGAAAGGGTCGTTCTTGATGTTGATCATGCCACTCGCGCAATCTAAGGCTGCTGGAGCTGGGAAGTCGGTGTCGTCACCGTAGCATGCTGGTGCAGCGACAGGAGAGGCATTGGTATAGGCAAGGAAGAAAAGGAAGAGACTCCTCAGCTGGAGCATGGCGGATGACTTCGTGCTTGTAGGTAATTGATGAATGAAAACTTGATGGCAAATCCGAGACTTAAACTAACCTCGTACACTTCCAGAGGGTAAAGTATTAGGGAGCATGATGAGAGACTCGCAACCACAATTATGATGTCTTGCTGATCATTGTAGGATCACGGACCTGTGTGCGCGAATCGCAAGAACGATTGCGGCTAGCATCTCTCAGCTCTCCGTATAGCGGCCAAATACGTTCGCGAGCCGGTGCATTGGTAATGGCGAACCAACCTTTCTGCTAACGCGAACAGAAGTATCATATCTGATACACGTACGACTATGTTTGCCTTATGGAGCCGGAAGTCGACGGGCCAATATGAGATATCCCACGCACAGTGGGTGGGTCATGCAGCCTTACATTCGGCCGCATCAGACGGTCCTCCACAGCTTTTACTCCAGCTACTGGTCCTCTCGAGACGGTTGCTCACCGTTCGCAAGTTGCCTTCTTTTGCCTTCGACAACTTTGGTTCGTCTTGATACATGAATCCTGCCTACATCCCGTGTAACTGTTACACAACTGCGTGATTATATGCTCGAATTCAGGCGCCCGGACATCCCGTCATCCTGTACAATCCTCTGCACAGCTTTCAAGAAGCAGATTTCAGCCCGCCTCACCGCCCCGTATCGTTCCCACTGATTTCGGTGCATAAGACTCACCATGGTCTCCATTTACTCTCTCTTCTGTAATTCTACAGCTCTGTATAAGGTCCTATCTTCCTTAGTATTCGAAGTCTGTGAAAATGAGGATGACCCTCAAAGTATCTCAGAATATCTATCTCTTCTCTTTATATTTACCCGTCTTATTGCGTAATCGATTGCCATCGCTGTTCCGCTCTTGTCTATTCATTCTTCTTCTTCTCCCATCCGTAGCACCTGCAGCTACACACCTTCGCGACGCAGATATGCAAAATTACCTCGCGAACGATCGCGCAGGGCTTGCTCGGCTCAATGCCCCGTAAGTTGTGTTTACTCGTTGTTGCAATAGAAGGAACCTCTACTGACGAAACGCAAAGGGTTTTCTTCTATGGCCAGCTGTATGGGCACCCGCCCTGGTAAATATGCCCAATACAGACCCTGTCTACATTATTGACAGCCAGCTTCTTACAGCATCCCTACATGGGCCTACCAAGGAACACCAAACTCTCCTGATATCTATGATGCACAAAATAGGACAAAGCCTGCCAAACGGTGCGACTATGCCAATGTGGGCTGCGATTGCCGGACTCCGGAACTCGAAAGCGGCAACCCTACTCCAGCGTTTCCTGTGTATTTTGCCATTAGACAGTGCTCAGAAACAGAAATAAGAGTGACCCTAAACCTGTTTTACGAGAAAGATGGAGCCATTTGTTGGTTCGACACAACGCATTTCGCCCATGTAGATGTGGGCCATAATTTGTGAGTTTTTAACGTTCTCTCGACAATTATTCGAAGTACATGAACTAAATGATGTGTACCCTAGTGACTGGGAGGGTGTAGTCATCATATACAAGAAAAGTCCGACAACTATGCTGTGGAGTGCTGAGTTTCTGTTGATGAGTCAACATGGCGGTTACGAGGGTAGAGACTGGCTGGCAATAAAGCAAACCCTATCGTAGGACGTTCCACTGTTTATGCTTCTCATATCGACATGCTAATACGCCAGTCTCAGGTCACGACAAGCGGCACTTCCTGACCCTCGGCACATAAAGGTCTTGCCGCAAGGACAAAACCATCCCGTGGTCTACGTCGGCTGGCTGAAGCACCCACACTTCGATTTCAAGTACACGTTCCCTTGGGGATGGCCTCTGCAGCTGACAAAAATGGCTTTCCGGAGCGACGACTGGTGGCAATTGGTAGATCGAAGTGCGTCATAAGTGCCTCCTGAGCACCACGAATTGATCACGTACTGAGTGATCGATTGCCTTAGATACCCTGATCGAAGCCAGTGACTCCACACCCGCGGGTCGTATCATGCTGAGACAGACTTGGGGAGAGGCCACGAGCATCCCTCCCAAGGTTGATCAAGGTGTGTGCTCGGTTCCGCTTCGAAATGGGCTCATTGCGGGCAACAACAACGATTCGCTCGGAGCGGCCAGCGTTCTTGTCAATGGTAGTTCGGTCTTTGTGAATGGGACTATTTAGAGCGTCAATGGAAGTCAAGGTAATGGCGCAGTCAATTTTTGTGGAGAATAGGCTTTCGCTTCGATAGGTGAGCATTCGGAGCGTATTAAACGGCCTTTTGAAATAGGAAACACTTTCGGACAATAATCTAAGCTTCGAAGGCGGAACATTTCTGTCGAAGTACTCTGCTCCATCTGTAGACGTAACAACTTGTACGCTGGAACTCCTGGTGGCCAAAGGTGTGATGCGTTGATAAGGAGCTGATCTAAATATAAAGTCGAATGGGTCACGTGACCGGCTGAACCACCTTCCACACCTTCCATGAGGCAAAGTACTTCCACTACAACCTAGATGCGAACGCTTGCTACTTACTACTCATAACAAATAAAGACGGCACAAAACGTAAAGAACCGCACTATCTACCCTCATGGTTTGTCAGGCTGCCAGAATGCTTTCCTGATGTCCTGTTCAGGGTGACCCCTCTTAAACAACCACGATTTTCGAGGCTTTGGGACTTGGATATTCCAGAATTCAGGCTACGGGACTGGAAACGTTACCATGATGGTACTGTCCATCTCATCACGGCTACGATTGCCTTCCTAGGACTATCCCACAACTCTATTATGCGCGGATTCACGAACGTCCACATTGCCAATTCTGGTGTCATGCGGGCGCCTTGTCCTGGCCCCCCACAATTTATCTACAAGCCCTACAAAATCTGCCCCCAAGCTGCCACCGTTATTCCACCCTATCCGCTCATGTCAGTAAGATTGCGCCAAGAGCCATTATTCTCCGTCGAGGGTTTAGTAAAGCTGGGCATGTAGGAATAAGGGAGAAGTTGCCGCCGGCCCCCAACCGATAGAGCGATCCGGGCGCTTCGAGTCCGCAAACGAACATGATAACCGAGAATGTGATAGACTGCAGATGATGGTAAAAATATACCATAAGATTTCCTGGCAAGAGACGTACCTGCAGTACGCTCAAGCTTGGCTAATGGATTTCGAATACATAAGCCAACGAATCCCCTAGGGTAAATCCGACAATCTCGTTTTTCTTCAGCACTGATCATTGCCGGTTCTGCAATTACCATTTTCGAACGTCCTCAACTTCCTGTTGATGTTCAACATGGGTTACTACCTATTCTATCTGACCTTGCTTGCCTCGTTCCTCCCAGCACTCACCGCGGCCCAATGCGCCGCTTGCGATTCCTACAAAGAAGCACTTAAAGGCTGCGAAACGACCAGCACCAATGTCACCGCCGTTGGTGGCACCATGGACACTACAAGCGTTCATTGCATGTGTGCGACGCAAAACAACGCGACGAACATGAATACCTGCAATGGCTGCTGGAACTCGAATCCTGACCTCAAGTTCGATATCACCGTTCTGCTGGCCTGGTCGACGACGTGCAAGGCGGACGCCAAATTCGGCGAGCAGCAGGCCGTCGCTTGCTGGGAGTCGCAACCCAGTATTGATTTGCCATGTTTCGAGAAGGGCGGTGCGAATGGGGGAGGCTCTGCACCGACGCCCGGCGCAACAAATTTCCCTACAAGGTAATTATGATCTGTCTGATCCTAGTCTCGCCAGTTTTTATGACTCTGACTTCGCAAAGCTCATCGACTACCACGGCTCCGACTGCGTCTCCTAATGCCAAATCAGCTGGCGTAGTCCTTCTGCCATCGCTTGCGCTCCTGGCACTCTCACTCGCCGGGCTTGGTACAGTTATAGGCCCGTGAGACGACGTCTCGATGCACCTTTCAAAGATCACCCGAGCTACGGTCGCGTCCCCTAGATCTCATCATCATAGATGTGGGATAGCTCTGACGAATTTTTCGAGAGTGTGAAGACCTTGTTCAAAGATAGGCCGCCATAGTGGTTTCTAATCAATAGTCGATCATGACGGGTTTGCTACGCTAGTCCATCGTTTCAATGTATGACTTGCTGACTGTACACAAAGTCATGGCATATATTATCATAATCAAGCGCTTGATCTACGCTGTTTGTGCCATTGTCAACAGTTTCTCGAGTGTGACGATTATTGCATTCCTTTCAGAGTCATCCTATTGACGCACGCAGAAGCCTGTCGAGGGACCAGATGGACAGACAGGTCGAGGTGTGGCACAAGCATGATGGTCAATTCACTGTCACCCCTTTGTTCTCGGCGCTTATCCCAAGCGCTCATCATCAAGCATTCCACTTGCCCTTGTTGCCTGATCTATTCGTGTCATTGCCTCACCGACTGGACTTTCTTCCTGGAGATACTCTTCCATGATACGCTGGTGACTTCGTTCAAATACATGATACCTCGGGCCAACATTGTAAAGAACGCACGGAGCAACTCTGGCGAAAGTGATTGTGATGATCCTTTTTCAATGACCGAGTAGCTTAATCTTTGATTCCCTCTCTCTCCCTTCATCGACCGACGCCAGATGGCCTCAAGGCAGTATGCGCGCTTATCGACACACTGCCGCATTTTGTACGAACTTTCGGCTTGGTATCGGTTCGTGCCGGAGATGATTGAGGAGACAATAGGTTGATGAAGTTACACTTGGAGTATAACAAGCTTATGCTTTCAATGTCGGAGCACAAGATGCGTCGCTTTCCTCGACTGGTGATCTGCGAGGCATATCGCGTCTAGAATGGCATACTGACGTTCTGATACCGATGCCCACACGCCACTTCAGGCTCCCTAAGGGATGTCAGTGGACAGAAGATTCTGAAGCAGTACGTATTTGGCACGAGCGAGAATCACTTCGATCCCTGACGACTTCGTTTTGGCTATAGAGGCCTTTGCAGTGGCTAAAGATGGTGTATCAGTGCTTGATATTTTTCAAAGCAACGGATTGGCGCGTCCAGGGTGGACATTTCGACCGATGGAGATTCATGGTCAGAGCGGCAAGCCGTTGAAGGATGTCCAAGGCAGATGAGACGCTTGAGAGCTGACTTCCGAGACAGCAGATAAAGGGCGCAACTGGATGGACAGACAATCGAAGTTGCACGGTGCTGTAGTACGTGATACTATTGGATGGCACGAACCATGAATCATATTTGTTTGAATCAGAGTAGCTTTTCGGTGCTGAACGGACTTTTGTGTTTTCGTTATCCGCTCACTCAAGCTCCACCCTGGTGAAATACACACCATCGCTTCTTGGGTACGGAGTAGCCTGCATGGGATCATGACATTTCAAGATGCAACGCTGATAACCCATCGAAATGGTGTTAGTATATTCTCTCCATAAATCTTCGTTTTAATTGCTCTGCTAACATATCTCTAGCCCCTGTGACCTTGTCCACCCGCCTACTCTTCCGATGAGCTCACCTCGTTATAGATTCAACATGGTAGAGTCATGAATGACAACAAAGAGGCGTGGCTGGAGGGCATGAATTGCGTATTGGAAGTACCGTCTTTCTCTGGTAGGATTGTTTGCTTTTAAGGGCAGTTGCTGTTTGTCGAACATCTCCTTTATCGTTGTCTCTTTAATGTCTAGTGCTATATAGGTCCAGGTGAGTTGGGTTATCCAGGTCATCTCACACATTCTGTATTTGAGGCTTTCAAAAGATGATGGTGTGTGCGCCTGCCGCCGGACTAATCGTGTAAAGCTGTCATCAATTGAAGGTCTCCTTCCTTCGCTCTCATCCCAGGACTCAGTGAACAAGTAGCGGTTAAAATATTGCTTCAAATCCTCAATATCCTGTGCTCCCAGCCAGCATGGCACCACCCGTGCAACCCATCAGGGAGATAACGAACGCGCTCAACCTTCCTACCCAGGCCTTAGAATTGATCAATAGATTGGGTCAAGCCGATGCGATCCAGAAGTCTGGTTCGGACGTATTGACAGAGCAAAAATTGGCTTCCTTGATGGGCCGTCATCGTATCGGAAAGGGTTTTGAGCAAGAGTTTCGCGCAGATGTAGCGAGATCCGTACGACCAACAATCTTTCACCGTATCAAGATTGCGCTTGCAGCTGGGGCTGGGCCAACAGTAGGACAAGCGCTCAAAGATCCTGTCCTACTCTCCATGGTCATCCAACTTTCTCTTCTTGGCTTCTCGCACGAGCCACAAAGTCTTGCTAACGCTATTGTATCCGCTGTTCAAGAGATGGCGGACCAAGACGGCCAATTCGCGCAGGACGTGCCGGACTACAGATCATTAATAGGAACCTTGCAAGCTTGTCGAGAACAAACCGCCGATTATTCCTGGGCAGACTTGTTCGGCAAGATCGAAAAGAAGATTGGATCGGCCGAACTTACTTTCTCAAAGCAGTCCGACCGCCCTGAGATAAAGTCTCAGCTCCAGGAACTTCCCCACCTCGATACCCGCCTCGTTCCTTTCACGGTCTTGCGAGCCCTGGTAGGATCTCTAGTAGACTTACAAGCCTTTCCCGGAACAGGAGCTCTTGACGTCGAGACCCAGAGCGGTATCAGTACTATCGTGGTATGGTGCCACCACGTACTGGGTCTGAGTATCCTTGTCCGCTTGCATGGTAGTTTCGTTAAAGTCCGCTTCGGCGATGATACCCAACCTAACATTGTGGTCAATTCGGGCGCCTCGAAGAGCGCTACATTGTTGAATCCCTTAAGAAACAATGAGCGCATATTCAGTTTGGTTCTGGAAGATGATGCTGTCCATGAGATATCACCAGAAGAGCGATGGGGGGCCTTCGGATTTAGCGACAAGATCTTACGGGGCCGATGCGCAAACGAGGCAGAATACCAGCTCTCTACCAGCTGACTGATAGGCTATGTGCTTCCAATCGTAGGTCAGTTGGACTCGAACGAGGGTACGACGTCCGCTCTCTCTCCTAAACAAGTTCATCTCCGTGCGCACACTCATTTGACGGCTGACGGTGTTCGAACTGCCGCTGAGTTTCTATTCGCGATACCATCGTTGGACGAACTACAGCTAGCTACATGCAAGCCCGATCCACCGAAGAAGGGGAGTGGCTTGCAGAAAGCTGATTGGAAAGCTTTAGTCGTGACTCTACTTACATTTACGAGAGTTCTGCCTTCTGATCCCGAGAATTGTCGAAAAATTCCGCTCTCATTGCGCGCGTATAATGGAATGTCAAGGAAGCATTGTCGAAATGGAGAGTTGGAAGATGGCTCCCGAATTGCTCGTAGTCTACCTATCTCCTTTGAAGTACTGTGTGACCTATTGCTCGGGTCTACCTTCTCCAAGGAGTACATCGTATCTGCGGTGCTCATTACTGCCTGGGGTTGGAGCATCTTCTTTGATGTTATTGACGCTATCGGTCCAGAAGATGTAGACGTACGGTACATGCGCGTCGTCTTGGGTGTGCCAATAAGCAGAGATGTTCGACGTCCCCATATCATTGATGGGTCCAAAGCAGTCCAAATATGCGATGCTTCCCGCCCGGGGAGGCTCGAGGGTTTGGATGTTGACACATCTCTTGGTGTAAGTAGATCAGGCAGGGGAAAGACCGCACTGGGGCTTGAGGCCGACGCATTCCGGGTAGTGCAGCTGTTCGAATACTATCGGACCAGCCACGAGTAGGGATCTGCAGCCAGCCAAACATATCGCGGACCAGCGGCCTGGGGGCATAGAATGGGCTTTCGTAATATGTTCGACATCTGCGTCGAAGCCGGGAGGATACCCCCTTGTGATTGCAACAAGGATGAAGCTCTTGCACTGGACTTCATCGATGACTGTTGTACTGGACGAATCCCACAGCTGACGAGCAGCGAAACAGCCTCGGACCTTGATGCGTATAGCTTTGAGCTCGAATGGCCAGAGACACAGATATTTCAAGACAAGTTCGAAGAAAGGGTGCTTGTTCGCAAACCTGCACAAGGAGGAAGCACTGCTGAGTCAGACGCTACAGTCAGTTCTTCGCAGATCCCTGGATGGTTCATCTATGTCACCAGTAACCCAGACGCGCGTTGAGTGAAGCTGGACGATATGTATAACGAGGGCCACAAGAAAGCTGAACGCTTCCTCGTCATTAGGGACAGCGATGCGTGCGTAGAATGTGCCCTGCGCTGTTCCTTGGGCGAAGGGTCAAAAACACCACTCGTGTTACTGTGAGGCAGTGTGGTTGACGGGCTAATGTCGCATACCGAACCCCTGAGCAGCGGATTTTTTCTGAAATGTTTGTTGCACATGAATCATTGACTGGGATACCTTACGGACTTGCGATGAACAGCAGGATCTACCTTGATGTCCTAAAAGTTTAGGATTGGAGGACTTTAGGCCGCGTTTGCAACTTCCTCTTGACTCGCCGGATATTGTTCACATGTTACGACGATATTATAGATCCCCTCTTTTCTTGTGATGTTGGGAACAACACTGTGGCCTTGACGGATGATGTCGAGTTCACTTACTTTCTGCCGTATGTACCTCCCCTCATTGAATCAACAGCTGCATGGAACGTCTTCAACGTCGATGCTCCAAAACCGGGCTCTCCAATGATTCACCGTCCTTTACCGACGACAGAGGACCTTGACCCGTTCAAGACCATCCTGAGATCCACTAAAAACCACCTCCAGCAAGAACTCGGATTGCAAGCAAACATCTGCGTCACTGTCACGAATATCTCCTTCCTTTGCAAGTGTTCAAGATTAGATGCTCAGCCATGTACAGCTTAGTCTGGGACTCATGGCCGTCGTTGCTATGGCATGTCCTCTCCCGGATACATCTGGACCGTCATCTCACCCCAAGAACTCCCGCAAAGACGCTAAGCCCAATCGAGGTTTCCCCTCCTCTGTCCCGTCGAAGCTGCTATCGGACCTCATGGACCCTTCGCAGGCTTCAGAGCATTATGTGATCTCGGATTTAGACCGGAGATGTTCATTTCGGGCTAGGTCGCCTTAGTTTTGATATTGAAACACGCAGTCCTGGTGTCATGGCTTTGCGTGGTCTCGTTAATTTGCATGTACGACATGTGAAATGCTTAAATTCTGCTAAGATCCGATGCTGATGCGGATGCGTTTATTTACAGTCATCGTACTATTCGGTCCAGCTAATACTAATATTACTATGTATAGTAACCTCCTAGTCCGTTCAAATGTTGATCCTTCTGGGTTCCATTACTTTCTGTCATCCGAGTGGTGCTACCATCATCCACACTCACTCCCGCACACCCCCCCACCTCCAACCCCAGTTTTCCCAAAAAGCTCTCTATCACAGGTCCGTATAACTCTGTCCACAAGGTCCAATGATATTCCCCGTGCTTCCGCAATACGGGGCAACATCCGGTCCATAAGACAGTCCGGCGAACGTCCCCGCTGGGCATGTCGCACTGATATCCTTTCCACTCCCAGATGACAGGTCCGTGGCTTGGTACACATTGCATCCTAGATAGGAGAAGAAATTTGCTTGCACACAGTTGGGTAGCTGGAACAAGCAAGCGTTGCAGCATGCCAGGGCACTGTTTCCTTCCGGCGTATCAAGAGAGAACACGCTGCTTGACAGGCCAAGAATGGCGAGGCTATTGGCGGATGAGGAGTCGCCGTAGGGGATTCTAGGCGAAAGAGTGGGGAGAGGGGTGGCACAGGGGTAGATGGTTGAGGTGGATGTTGGGGCGGCGACTGTCACCGTAACCGTGAAGACTTCGTAGGTTGCTACCGTTACTGAAGCGGTTGAGACAGTCGTGAGCGCTTGAACCCGAGAAGTCTGAAAGACCGTGACCGTCGAGACGCTCGTGACCGGCGAGCCAGCTACCGTAGTGACGGAGCTGCCCGTCGAGGCTAATTTGAAAGTGCTCGTCGATGTGAACACCGTCTGCTGGCTGATCGTGGACGTCGGAGTGGGGATATTGAGGCATGAGCAGGCCTGCGATATTTGTTGTCCAGGAAGCGGCTTCACGCAGTTGGGTGTCGGAACTGGGGTTGCCTTTTGACGTGGGTGCTTTCGCTCAGCAGACTCGTCCGACTCGTCTGACTTGTCCGGCTCGGGCTGCTCATGCCTACGAAGTTTGGCTGGTGGATTGCCCGCCAAGAAAGTAGTCCTCGTGCTATATAAGTCAACATCGTTTTCCCGTATTCACTCAGAATGTACAGGCAGTCCCACGCACCTGGCAACTCCTGTTATCGTTTCCACATTTATCGTATAATTCGCGGTCGCGATCGCAACGAAAATGGCAGTGATAGTCGAAGTGTCCGTACTAAGAATGTTTTGTGTGACCGATGTTGTAGAGCTGACGGTTGGGACACTTGTTATTGTTTGGATTACCGTTGTATCGACTTGGCTTGTGACGGTTACGGTAGTTGTGCTTGACCTAGATTGCATCAGCAAAGAGGTCATTTAATGGCCGCCTTTGAAGAGAGCGTACCCGATGATTGTCACTGTCTTAGGCGATATATGTAGGAATGAGGAGCAGAACGGGGTTGCTTTCTCAAGCTGTAGCTTTGAGACTATGACCGTGACGGCTTTGCAGATGTTTATAGCAGGATCGTTTCTGGCCTCGAGAGCCTGGTCATTCAAGGCGAGTGGGGAACAAAGAGCGCCATTAAGGTGGAGGAAGCCCAAGGCTAGCGAAAGTAGTCGAGCACGCATGTCAAAGAACTACAGCGATAGTAGAGCTAAAGATGTTTAATGGGCGAGAAGGACGGGCTTTGATGACGGGTCAGGGAGAAAAGCGAGGAGACAACGTCCATCTTTGTATTCCGGGGTGCTTCATGTATCTGTCTCAACTGGAAGCGGAGAAGGCCTGGGTATGGTCTTGCGATTTGGTATCTGGATCCATACTCCGTAGATCTTCAATTCAGCCAGCCGCCCCAGCTTTGCAGGCCAATTGAAAGGTCTGGAATGGATAGGGCCGCGAGCTCTGAAGTTCGTCTGGCTTGGCATCGAATAGTTCATGTTCGCATATATCCAAAAGGGAGAAGTGTGTTGGAACCACCGCAATCCAAGACAAGCGCGGCGACTAAATAGCCACATTGGGAGGTGGCGTGACGCCAAAGCTTAAGTAGATCAACCTCATCGTAAGGATAGGATCACTACCTTCCAAGTACTTGTACTACTGCGGTGGTCAGGAATCGCGGCCCTTTGCGCAAGCCACTTGCCTCAGCCCTCGGACCTTACTCCGTATGTAGGGATATGCGATTTTTTGTCATAAGATAAATTTCTGTTCCCTCACCACCTCCTAACAAGATTCCTACCATGGGTCTGAGAGTGAGAACAGAGAACTGAGGCAATCAATCCATAGGACCTCCTGATTGTTTTACCATGGAGCTTGACTGCAATGAGTAGTCCAGATCTACGTTAGTGCGATAGTGCCACTAGTGTGATCGATTCAGCCAGGGTCCAGGACGCCAGGCACCAAGACCATCACGTGATTAATGGCAAGCGCGCTTACAATAACGCGCTTCGACACGACTTGGTCACTTCCAATTTTTAAATTCATCTCTGCCAACCGCGCTGCTCCCCAACAGTTTGCACAAATGGCCACAACCACCGCCAACCCGCCTGCCGCCCCGGCAGCCGGTGACGAGCTCGATGACTTATTCGACTACAACGTCACCCTCGACGATGTCTTCCGCGATGTGGACACCAACATGCATGCTCCCACCGCCCCAAAACCAACGGCCATCCCCTCCCGCACAAAAAACAACAGCCACAAAATCGATAGTCTCGGCATAGACGAGGAGGTCAAGGTGCAGAGGAAGCGGGCGCCTATCGCCAAGCTAGATGAAGAACGGCTGCTCTCGCAAGCTGGCATTCCGAAGCTACGGCGGATTACGAAGGAGAGGCTTAGGTTTAAGGGGAAAGGGCATGAAGTAAGGCGGTTACACGTTTGCTGGTTTTTGTGGGATTGATGTTGATTTTTGGGGGGGTTGTAGTATTCGGATGTTGCGAGGCTGCTGCAGCATTACCAGCTTTGGCTCGACGAGCTGTATCCGCGCGCGAAGTTTGCGGATGGGCTGGTGATGGTTGAGAAGTTGGGGCATAAGAAGAGGTTGCAGACGATGAGGAGGGAGTGGATTGATGAGGGGAAACCACGACGGACGACGGTTGAGGAAGCTGACGTGGTTCTGGATGAAGATCCGAGCATGGATAAGCAGGACCATGAGGGGCCCGATAGCATGACCTCTGGCACGGTCAATGACGAGAGGCCCCGTACACCATCACCTGCGCAAGATGCTGACGATGATCTGTACTCGGCTACACCGCAGGCTGTGCAAGATCAGAGGAGGAGGGAGAGGGAAGCTGATGCTGGAAAGAGCTTGTTCATATCGGATGACGAGGGCGATGGCGAACCGGATGGGGATGAACTCGATGCTTTGCTTGCGGAAGACGGCTTTCAGCAAGATGGTGGCATGTCTAGTTCGATCGCACCCAAAGCACCGAGCCATGCTGATGGTAGGCGTGACGACGACTTTAATGATGATTTGGAGGCCATGGCGGGTATGGACGACATGTGGTAGTCGCTTAGTCGGTCTTGTCGATCCTAAATCCGGTTTTGAAGAGGACGTACATACTACTCGGGATACCGTGTAGATTCAAATACAAATGATTCGTTGACGTCTGTGCTTCATGTTCGAGACACCCCGACACCATCATTTTCAAAGAACCTACCACTCAGATGAAGTCTTGGGCCTCCACCAGACCATGGTCTAGTTTCCCACCGGCAGATGTGCTTTGGCTATACATAAGCGCTGTCGCTAGAACAGACGTCTAAATATACTGTCCGGCGCCTACGACATCATGGCTCGACCAACCATTTCGTCATCTAGGGTGGTAGTGACTGACCTTAACTTAAATACTCACTTTAATTCTCGATCCTTCGGCAGCATGTCCAGACTCAAAGCGTACACTTACCTTGATTCCTAAGACACCACTCCATTTGCACCATGCCTGCACGCACGCCCCTCGCCACAAGTCTCTCCCGGAACTCAGCAAGACGCCTTGTTGTGCTCTCGTCCGCCATCTTTCCGGCGCCACTCCTCATCACCTCCGCGGCAGCGGCGACCCTTGGCCATAACGTGCTGTCCAACGTGATGCTATCTGTAAGTTCTCCCCACATGTGGACCTCGCCGCCTGCGATGAGATGCCAATGCTCTTGCGAGACGCCTTCCAATGGATTGTACGAGTAGATATGTCGCCAGTTTTTGAAAGGACTGCAGCTGTCTAAGTATGGTGGTCTGACACGACGGTCTGGATCGGAAAGATCAGGATTGTGTAGACTTGGGTCCAAGAACCAGCCCAAACCACAATCAAGGTACCAGTGATCGTTAGACCCGAACAAAGCTCTGTGTCCCTTGCTGACCACGGCGTTGAGCGCGGAGTTTGAGCGCCATGTCTGTATTGTTGCGGATTTGGGTAAGGTAAGGTTCCACTCCAACATCATTTCTTCCCAGACGATGGGTCGGATCCCGTAGGATTGAGTGACGGAGATGATGTTATCAACAAAGGCCTGCACAAGGGGCTGGAGCACTTTGGACGAGGAAGATCTGACAGTAGGATCAAAATCGTAAAGATGCGTATTCAGCTCGTCTCCACCAATGTGGAATTTAGAACTCCAGCGAGAGGTTCGCGGAAGGAGATCATCAAGGAGTGTAGTAAGAAAATGGTTGACATCAGATGAATTCAGGCTAAGCTGACCCGCAGGTGGTTCTAATGCAAATTCAGACCACGGCTCTCTGTCGGCGGCGACAACAAGGTCGGGATATGCATAGCCAACTGCTCTGGTGTGCCCGGGAAGATCGATCTCAAGGAATACCTCGACGCCGTGGGCCGACCCATGACGCTGGACAGCCTCGAGTTCTGCCGGCGACCATGATTGATCCTGATCATACGCGCCATTCATGGCTAGAGCGGGATGTGCGGAAATCTCTATCGGCCACGATTGTGCGTCTGCGGCATGAAGATGGAGCTGGTTGAGCTTCGTCGCAGCCATGGCCTCGATCGTACGCATAACATCTTGGGGCGATATCCAGTTTCGGGCAATGTCAAGATTCAAACCACGATGCTCGAAGTCTGGGCTATCGAGAATTGATAAGGGTGCATACGGGCTGTAGAAACCAAAAGAAGGCTCCGAATGAGCAAAGAAGAGCTGGGAAAAGGTCTGAATAGCGTAGAGACCGCCTTGGGGAGAGACTATTTCAATCACTGCTCTACCATCTTGATCCATGTTGAGGGTATAAGCTTCAAGATTCACATCACAGCCCACACATCGAGATCGAAGATGCGTCACCTCCTTGATTGTGATCGTCTCCACCATGCGGTAATTGGTGTTATTCCGCTGCGGCTCAAAGTCCGAGTTTCTGGAGTGAAATTTGCGCGGTACAAAGTTTTCGTGCCTGATGTTGTATGTCATGCGTGCAAACGCCTCTCTCAGTAATGTTTCCGCTGATACTTGAGCGCTCTCAAGGACCCTAGCTCTCGACCAAGACACCGTACTTGGTTTGAGGAATCTTCCAATGCTTAGTGTATCTGTGCATGGACCCTCTGAGTGTACCCACGCTGATCCAGTATATTTTCGAAGATAATCCCATATCCATTGCAGCGGTTGCAGTGGCGTTTTCAGAGGCTCGTAAACCAGACGCGGCTCTGAAGACAGCCAAACCACGGAGGACCCATGATGGTATTGCTGCGGCGCCGGCCATATAGCATGAACGGACGAGAGACAGGAACATAACAATAGGATAGGATGTGTAATAAACATAGACGAAATTTCAACGGATGAACAATTTAACGAACTATTCAGGCAAACAAGAAGATACTTTAAAAGATTACCACTTCTCAGATACATGTATTGAAGTGGTGGTTGCTCAAGAAAGAAGTCTGCAAAGCTAAGGTATTACCCCATTACCCTATCAGGTTAGCACCTTGGCATATCCTACGTACTAAGGTACTAATAGACAGGTTGCGCAGCTCTATTCAATACGATTATTCAATTGAACATTGCCCGATTTAGTTAGCGTGATCCCAAAAGGGCAAGCAGATCTGGCGGCTTGGCAGTCCCAATTGAATTAGTATTCAATCATTGAATACTCATTCAATTGGCCCATCATCCTATTCAATTGCTTCAATTACTCGTCTAGGCGTAGCTTGTAAAGATTATAATCACCTTCTTTATCGTCGTCGTCGTCGTCGTCGTTGTTATGCCTAAAGGTGTATTTAAAAGTCATCTTCACGTCCTTGATTTAAGCACTTCTTCGCGACAATTGAAGTCTTTGTAGTCATTGCTATCTTTGCGATTCTCGCAATCATTGTTATCTTTGTAGATTTCGCAATCTTCAAAGAACACACAACAATTATTTCGTAAACGAAAGAAGACGATTTAATTCGAATTAAAGTCGTTTTAACGATCGCTAAAGAAAAGAAAAAAACAAATTAATAAAAAACATCAAAGAACAATTACACAAAAATTGAAGAAAAAGAATGTCGAATTAGATGCAAATAACAATATTGATTTTAACTTTTATACTTAAAACATCGTTAATTGACGTCGTACTTTTGGCACTTCTAGTGTTTTTTCGTCGTCAAAAATCTCTACTTCTCTTGTCTCTCACAAGCGAAAAAAAAATCGACAATTAAATTAAAAGCTTAATTACGATCAACGACTTATAAAGAAAAACGATGTTATTTTTGTCAATATGTGCGTAACTAGATTTGCGAAATACGACATTAAGATTATGCAACGTTTCTAAGATAAGATTAGAAAGAAATTTAAGACAATAATAAATCATAAATATGTTAACGTTAATAGATGAATAAAGCATTTAATAAATAAATAAAAGAAAAGCAAACATTAAAGTTTTACACAAATTTAGTTATGCAATACAAGACGACAATTAAACTTAAACTATTAATAAATAAATGTCTACATTCGCAACATATTAGAAAGCGAAAAACTAAAAGAGCTCTTTGCAAAAGAGAAAAATAAAAGAGAATGTAAAACACAAAAAGAGAAAAAACAAACTTAATTAACGACTAAAAAATAAATTGAATTACGAAGTCTTCTTCTTTTTCTTTTTCTTCTTTTTCGTCGTCTTCGTTAACAATAAGAAGAGCTTCAAAAATTAAAGCAATTTCGAAGATAATAGCTCTAGTATATTCTTTAACGTAGAGAAGAATGCAAGAAAATTAAAACTCGTAGTAGAAACAAATTCTCTATCTAATAATGATGCAATAATGATAGAAGATTTAAACTATGAAGAGAACATAAATAATAATTGACCTACAAGAGTGTAAGTCTTATCTAAAGACGACAACAATTATTTGCCTATATTCTTTAAATCTTTATTAAATAAATTTACATCGTTAAAGTTTATAAAACGTTAAAAAAGCAAGACTAAAAAACAATCTTAAAGTGACAAAAAGATCTCGAAAAGATTTAAACAAACGCGTGTTAACGTAATAGACAACAAAGACTTAGGCGTTTTGCAAAACACATTAATTAACTACTTTAAAGATCGAACGTCATCGATAAAAGATTTATCGAAACAAGAATCTTTGCTAAAGAAGATAAAAAATACGTTTAAAAGATATCTAATAAAGCATATTGCGAAAGTCTCGAAACTTAGACGTTATTTTAAGAAATCGTTGCATAAATATTATAAAAAACATGTTCATTCTTGATTAAATTATTTATTTGAAGATTTAATTAAATTTAGCGAAAATATAGAGAAACTAAAACAATTATATAGAAGTAGTAAAGAGAAATTCGTAACAAGTAATGCGAGAAAGAAAGAATTCGCGACAAATAATGCGAACGACAAAAAAATCAAAACAAATAATGCGAACGACAAAAAGATCGTAACAAACGATAAGAGAAATAAAAAAAGAAGAACGACAAATAATCTAAATCTAAGAGAGTAAACCATGGCATTAGATGCGAAAAGAAGGCGTTTTTGCGAAAATATCTATAATTTGAGGCGAGAGACACTATTATCGCATTTTTTTCTTTAAAGCTTCGCAAACTTTATTCGAAAAAAAAAAGACGATAAGATGTTTAGTTACTAGACTTTCGTATACAATATTGTCTCTTTTAAGAGTGTTAAATATATATTAAAGAAATGTGATGCGCGAGTTGCAATATAAACGAGTGTAAACTACACTTATCTTGTCGACGACTCGAAATTTTATCTTTAAACAAAGAAAATAATGATTCAACGTTTAATCGCATTTGCGTTAATAATATCTCTAAAAAATTCTCGAGTCAAATAGATAAAATTTAGGTCGAAAAGTGCTTACATTGACGATATCATTCACAATTATAACTCTTTGTTAAATTAACAAGAAGTTTTTAACTATTAAAGATATATAGATAATTATGTTATTGCGACGATTTAATGCGATAATAATAAAAAATAACGAAAAAGAAGAAAAGAAACGAAAATCGTCTTCAAGAGTTTAATTTAAGATTCTTCTCTATGTTTTAACAATTAAACAACGATAACGAAGTTTAGAGCAACAAACATTAAAAATTAGCACTAGAAAACTTTATCGAAGCTAAATATATATATAAACACAAGAAAGAAAATTTAATACTCTTATAATGTAGAGCTTTTAAAATCGCTAAAGACTTTATTAACTTACAAATATTTTAAAAGACTAGAAAATCGCATTGCAAAGCAAGATTCTATTTAATTGTCTCGTAGACACGTATAGCAATTAGTTAGAAGAATTGTCGCTAAATAGAAATTTTTAATTGACTATAATTCGACTTTTATTTGCGTCTTAAAAGCATTAAATATTCACAAAGTTTAAGTTAAATCAAAGAAGTTTTCGACGACAATGCGAGCCTTAAATATTCGCTTATTAAAAAAGATCTATCTTTCGTTTGTATAATCTAAATAGAAAAACATGATATACAATTGATAAATATAGACTTTATCGTCGTACAATTGAAGTTTTCTTCGATCTTTAAAAGAATTTTTAATTGATCTTGCAATTTAGACTTCTATAGCATCGTAACGTCGTTTATTTTGTCTTTACAAAAATCGTAAATAGATTCTATTAAATCGTTCGAACAAGTAATGATTAGTCAAATCATTTCGTATAATTTTTTGTAGCTAGAGTAATAGAATTTTTATCTCACATTTGGCTTGCAAAACTTCTAAAAAGTTTTATTAATGAATTTTTATATAATGCTCTTGCCTCTAATCTTTTCTATTCTTTTTATCGCTTTGGCGTATCTTTTGATGCGTATATAGATAAGCGTTGAATGTTATCGAAGCATATCGTCGTATCGAATTTCGAGATGTTTAAGTAGTGTGATCGTTGGGTCGGGTCGAACACTTTTTTCTCAACCCGACCCACCCTCTTGGGCCCCGTAGGGTTGGGTTTCGTCGGGCCAATGCCAAGAACCCAAGCTAACTTCGTCGCGTTAGCATTCGCTTATCTTATCTTATCTTATCTTATCTTATCTACGCGCTAACCCGATTGGGCTAGCGCAAGGGTCCACTCTAACCATATGTGGTTAGCGTAGAACCTGCGCTAGCCCAATCGGGTTAGCGCGTCACGTGACGTCACGTGATCGGGTGGGTCGGGTTGGACACTCGGCGCGCATTCTTCGCCCGCCCCACCCTGTTGGGCTAGGAAATTTGCCTGACCCTAGGGTCAGGGTTGGGCGGGTCAACCCGACCCGACGGTCACACTATATTTAAGAAGGTCGTTAAGAACGCAAGAGAGATAGGAGAAGAAACGATCAAATCGTTTTATCAATTCAAATAGCTAACGAGAATAAAATAATTTGTATAGAAGGCAGCAAAGAGCGAGTTCGAAGAGTGATTTGACACGATTGCTTTATTCGATAACATCAATAACAAAGTAATTAACAAGCAATCGAATTTCCTTCTTATTAAATCGCATTATACGACGAAGACGTTTAGAGAAAATTTGATTCAAATCGAATTTAAATCTTTTATACTCCACTAATTTAATGTATGGATGTCGAAAATTGTCGACGAGATGTTGACTCAAAATAACGACAATGGCAAGGGCAAGGGCGATAGCTATACGTATGCCTTGGTCGTCGTCGATCAATTGGGTCAATTGGGTCAATTGAGGCATGCTAGGTAAGGTGAAAGGGGTTGAGGATGCACATTATTGATGGGAGAGAACGAAAATCGATCAAATACGATAATCACCAGGTTGCGGTCCATATTACCCGATCTGGTATAGCGCGGGCGGGCTAGCGGTCCTAGACCCCACTAGCCCCCGCAAACCAATTGAATAATCGTATTGAA
>JAABUZ0100003125.1_pt1 | contig 25370 bp, 23 predicted proteins | sample 5562091 | NCBI WGS metagenome assembly JAABUZ01 (sample SAMN12813069, study PRJNA571459) | rock metagenome | isolation source: Antarctica rocks | place: Antarctica: Victoria Land, Linnaeus Terrace sud | collected 2015-12-21 | reverse complement strand
TGAAACGCCGACATCCGAAGGCTGCAATGTGTTGAATTTTTCAATCACCTGTTGAGGTTTGCGTTTGATGATGTAAATGCAGATATTAGTGTCGAGCAGGAATCTCATTCAAATAGCGCCTCCCGCTCAAGCTGGGGAGGCTGTTCTCGATGTTCCATGAAGTCATTGGAGAATAAGTCTAGGCTGCTGAAGAGGGTCTGCCAGGGGTTGTCTTTAGGAATCAGGATAATGGCATTGCCAACCTTTTTTATATAAACTTCGTTACTGTCAATTTGATAGTCCTGGGGTAACGAAACAAATTGGTTATTATTTTCCTTTGAGAGTTTAACAATGTTCATGCCGCATCCTCCTGTTTAACATTAATTTTGCCTGTCACTGCTGCGGTGATGATAGATTGGCGATATTCTTGAATCTTTTGAATCTGAACGTTATTCGTTGAGCGTATTTTTTGAAGCTTATCTAGTTCTTGGCTAACTATATTTATGATCAATTCCTGTTCGTAAAGCGGGGGAAATGGTAGAGGAGCTTCTTTAAGATTAGATGATGAAATAGATGCCAAATTGGTTGTCTGTTTTGCTCGTGTCAGAAAGAAATGCTTTAAGTAGCTTGACTGAATTACAAGACTAATCCAGTAAGAATTAGCACTCTTTGAGGGTCTGACAGCAAATACATGATTTTGATGGATACATCTATCTACCTGACCTTCCCACACTGCACCACGACCAAGCTTATCATTGTCACCACCTTCGGTCATCAGAACATCACCTTTCTGGAGTAAATATCTTTTCTCTTCCTTTACATCAATAGCAATAATGGCAATATTAGTTAAATCTAGATAGCCATCTTGAACGTTAGCTACACGCAAATATGAAATTTCGATAATGTCTCTCCCTTCTAAATCTCTGCCTTTTGTTACTCCACTCTGGATATCAGCAATAAACTTCAATCGCTTAAATTTCCAATGCTTTGGAATCTCTCCAATCCAGGGGATGCCGGAGTCTTTCATGGGGACGTTGGGATTAAGCCCTTTGGTGACTACCTTGTTAATAAGGGCGGTGCGTTTCTCTTCGAGAAGTTGGATGAGGCGTTGTTGTTTGGCGATGAGGATATTGATCGCGGCAGTTTTGCGGTCTAGGAAGGAGGAGATCGCTTTTTGTACTTCTAGTGGTGGCAATGGAATCAGCATATCTCTCACAATGCTGGAATTTAAGCCTGACATAATTGAGCCTTTGCTCACAATTTCTGCCTGCTTCTTAGAAATATCTGACTCTCCCAAGACCCACTCGAAATAACGTGGATTTACCAAGTTTGATTTAACTCTCAAACGAAGAAGATGAGAATCAATAATCCCAGGTTGTATATCATTAGGAACAATTCTGCAATGACCAACTGTACCCATCATGGTAATGAGAATATCTCCTGGAAACACTGAGTAACTTTTCATCTCATCAAATTTTTCCTCTGAGATGAAACGCTGTCCAGCAAAGAAGTCATTAGCAATTATGTTTTCCTGTCCATAGACTTTGTAGCCTTCCTTAACCATTTCGCTTAGTATTAGAGAACTACCAAAAGGTCCAATGCGGCTGCCTTCTCTGCCATCTTCCAAGCAGAACTTTATCCTAATGATTGACCAATCACTAGGCAGTTCTTCAGTCCATTGCAGAGACGCTTGAGGATGTTGGGTCATAGTTTCATATCTTCTTGAATCATTCCTCGAATCTCTTCTTCTAAATCCTTAATCTCCTGTTCAATCTCCTTTAATGGTCTAGGCGGCACATACTTATAAAAATTTCGAGTAAACGGGATCTCATACCCAATCTTCGTTTTACTCTCATCTACCCACGCATCCGGCACATGGGGCAACACTTCCCGCTTCATGTACTCGTCAAGATCGTCTTTCAGCGGCACATTTTCATAATCACGCAGATCTGGGTCGGGTTCTGGGTTGCCGTCTTGGTCAGTGCAGATATCGGCGGTATCATCGCGTTCAGATAAGGCATTCAGAATCGCTTTTTTCACTGGGGCTGGAACTTTCAGGTTAGCCACTTTGAGCGCAGCCGTCAAATCCGCTTCAAACTCATCTCGATTTTTGTAGAGACGCTCTGTTCCCAAGGTACGCAACGCCTCTTTAACCGATTCCTGTAATTCTTTCCCTGCCTCAATTTCTTGGAAGGCAGCTCCACCTCGTTTTTTAGATTCAGCCAAGTTCGCAAAAGCGGATTCGTTTTCTAGCCTTGCGATACGTTCATCACTCACCTGAAAATTCAGCCGCAGCGGACGCTCTACCGTAATGCGCCAATACCCAAAGTCGTCGTTATCGAATATTTTGCTGACAATCACATCCCGTTGTTTGCCATCCACCTCCAGAGTTCGAGTGGCATCCTGTTGAAACTCACCATAAATGCGCGTCATTTCGGCGATCTGGTCTGGCTTGACCTCTTCCCCATCCCCAATGACATTGCGCTTATTGCCCAAGCTGCGGCTCATTTTTCGGTAATAGTGAATCCCGTTGATGAGCTGAATCTTGCCTTTGCGCTCCGGTGTTTTGCAATTGGTGACAATCCAGATGTAGGTGTAAATCCCAGTGTTGTAGAACAGTTGATCTGGCAGCGCCACGATTGCTTCTAGCAGGTCGTTTTCGATAATCCAATGCCCGGATTTCACTTTCGCCACTCCCGGCACTCCCAGAAAACAGCGGTGACCCGTTAAACACGATGGCAATCCGGGAGCCACCGTTGTCCCGCTTCATTTTGGCAATCATGTGTTGCAGGAACAGGAAGGAACCGTCAGAAATCCGGGGCAAACCCGCTCCAAAGCGCCCGTCATAGCCCTTCTTCTCGTACTCAGCTTTAACGTAGGTTTGCACCTTCTTCCATTCCACGCCAAACGGTGGGTTGGACAGCATGTAATCAAACGTTTCGTGTTCTAACCCGTCAGTAGTGAATGTGTTGCCAAACTTGATGTTGCTAACATCCTGCCCTTTGATAAGCATGTCAGATTTGCAGATGGCATAGGACTCTGGGTTGATCTCTTGACCAAAGACCACAGGCTTGGCGGCATTCGGGTTCAGTTCCTTGATGTACTCCTCTGCCACTGACAGCATCCCACCCGTTCCACACGCCGGATCGTAGATAGTCTTGACAATGCCCCTTTGGGTCAGAATGTCCCGGTCGTTCAGAAACAGTAGGTTAACCATCAAGCGAATGACTTCACGGGGCGTAAAGTGTTCTCCTGCCGTTTCATTGGACAACTCTGAAAACTTGCGGATCAACTCCTCAAACACATAACCCATATCCATAGGGGTAACCGTATCAGGATGAAGATCCATTTCAGCAAACCGTTTGACAATTAGAAACAGCAGGTTTGCCTCATCTAAACGGGTAATGTGGTCATTGAAGCTGAAATACTCAATAATTTCCCGACCCGCGGCGGAGAAGCCATTGATGAAGTTTTTGAGATTGGCAGCGACGTTATCTGAATCTTCCTTTAGTTTTTGAAAAGTAAACTGGCTAATGTTGTGAAACGGTACACCAGCTTTCTGGTTGAGTAATGGCTCCGGATTCTTCAGGTTCATGGACTTTACTTTAGTTTCGTAAAAGTCCATCACTACCACCTTAGTTGGTTCTAAGACACAGTCCAATCGGCGTAGCACTGTAAACGGCAGTATGACTTTGCCATAGTCAGCTTGTTTGTAATCGCCTCGTAAAAGTTCAGCGATACTCCAGATAAAATTGGCGAGTTGTCTTACTTTTTCCGTTCGGGCCATTGAAATCTCCAGAGCAGCAGTGTAAACATACCCTGTCTTAGCTATTCATATTTACCCAATTTCGTCGTCATCTCATAGTCAAACTATCTAATCTAACCCTAGAATTCGGGTGGTACGGGTGGACTAGCCCCATCGAAAACAATTGCTGTTTCCTGTTTTTTTCAGTCATTTATTCCCAAAAAAATTTCCCGATTTTATCTAGCTACGAATATTAGTTGAATTTACTGAATACTAAAGTGTAGTGGATGAATGCTCAAACCGCCGTATATCCTTATAACTCAGGTACTTGAATTTGCTGGGTAGTGCCTGCATAGTGCTTCATAATTATTTCTGAGGAAGTTCCTGTCCATTTAGCAATTTGAGGTATGCTAACATTTTTTTCCATTGCAAGCGTAATAAAAGTATGGCGGCAATTATATTGAGGTAAATACTGCTTAAGTTTTCCGTCTTTTACTAGATTTTTTAACACAGGCTTCCAGACACGATTTAAGAAGTTATGAGCATCTATCTCTCTACCATGTATAGCAGGAAATACCAATGTATTGGGTTCAACATCTTCTGGTTTAACCTCGTCCAGTAGAGCCTGTAATTGGGCATTAATAGGAAAATTCCGTGTTACATGAGTCTTAGTAGACTTCCTGATTTTTAAATCTGTTGCAACAGCCTCACAAATTTCAATATAATTAGTTTTTATGTGTTTCCACTGCAATGCAATAACCTCTTCTGGCCTAGAGCCGGTAAGGAACAAAAATTTAACGTATGGAGCATAATATGAGTGACTGATAGGCGCAAACTTAGACGAGTATATGTTATTTACAAAAGCCGCGATAATATTGTCTTTTTCTTCCTTTGTAAAAGGCTTACGAGAGGTTAGACTATCTTTTTTTGATTTAATCTCTCTTGCCATACCATTGAAAGGATTAGAGACAATTAGCTTAGCACTTACTGCCCAGTTGCAACAAGCATTAAATTATTTCAGTGTCCGCTTAGCAACTTCAGCAGAATAAGCTTCACGTAAATAATCTCGAATTTCTACAGCATTATTGAAGTTTTTTGTTGGAAGTTTCTGAAGGCGCTTTTGGATCTTTCCGTAATCCCGTAAAATTGTTGTCTTTTCCAATTGGGTGCTTTTGAACTGTGTATATTTATCCCACAGTTCAGCGAGTGTTAGAGCCTTCTGTGGAGCTTCTTCAACGTTTACCAGAGCAAGATAAGTCTGTGGTCTGTACTTATTCAGCGTGGAATCAAAGTTGTTAGCTTGGATATCTTTTTCTATTGTCCATGCTCTAGAGCCAGCTTCCTTTCGGTTCTCTGGGGTATCAGCTAACCCAAGTGTTAAATATTTTTGCTTACCGCTATAGAGCTGACGTGGTAGCCGTAGCCGTAACCGTCCCTGGAAAGACTCAATGCCTACTGAACCCTTAGATGTCTTTTGTGGTGTGTTCATTAGTCTAGCCTTGACTATGAAAAACTATGCTACAACCTATCATAGTCATTTCATAGTCAAAGTCAATAGTCAAATCGAATATTTAAACCATCTTGGAATTGCCGTTATTCCTTGAAAGCCTCATTGTATACAGGTTATTTTAGTGGCTCTAGGCAGATTTGAACTGCCGACCTTGGGCTTATGAGTCCCCTGCTCTAACCAACTGAGCTACAGAGCCAAGTTTTTGTGACCAGATTATAGATATAGCATAAATCAGCAAGCGATCGCTATCTCTGATTTTGTTAGAGAAGAAAAGTTGGGAGCTAAAAAGTAGAGGGAGCGATAGTTCCGCCCCCTTTTCAATCAAGTTAGCGAGTCTAGCGCGGTAGATAGGCAATGGGATTGACTGCCCCATGACCTCGTGGATGCACTTCAAAATGACAGTGTGGACCAGTACTAAAGCCGCTGCTGCCCATCTCAGAAATTTCCTGACCTTGGGCAACTAGTTGCCCAACCTGCACTAGAACCCGGGAGTTGTGGGCATAGCGAGTCAGACTGCCATCGGCGTGCTGGATGTCCACGACATTGCCGTAGCCACCGGAACTCCAACCTGCCGTTACCACCACACCCGGAGCCGCCGCGAAAACTGGCGTTCCAATCGGAGCCGCAATGTCAATTCCCTTATGCATGCGTCCCCAGCGCCAGCCATAGGGGGAAGTCAAGACGCCCTTCGCAGGCCACATATAACCCTTGAATGGGGCTAATGGTTTAGGCAGGTAGGTATCCACTGCCGCCAAAGGCGGTAACTCTGGAGCAACCTGCCGTCCGTTGGGAGACTGAAATGATCCAGAGGGCTCTACATCCAAGGGTGCCGTTGCCATCGGTGGCGTCGCTCTAGCCGGGACAGGTGAACTTACCTGAGTTGGAAACCGCTTTTGAATTGTTGGCTGTAAGAGTTCAGCTGCTTGAGCCAGACGGTGACTAGCCGTCTGCTGGGCGGGGTACTTCTGCCATGAGCGCCGGATTTCAGTTTGCAAGTTCTGGACATACGGATTAAATTGCGGTTCAGTTTTCGCTGCTGTCGCTGAGAGCCCAATTCCGGCAACAGTAGGCAGACTGAGTTGGGCTGTGTTGGCTAGGATGCTACCACCAGAAGCCCTCGCAATTAGTGAGATAAGTTTTGCCCGATTGGTAGTTTGCGCTTTTTCAACGGTAGAAGAAGGCTCCACCGACTTGGTGGCAGATGCAGATTTTGACTTCTCAAACTTCAACTCCGCCAGAATGTCTTTTAAGTGGTTAGATTTTTGCTTTAAGCGTTTAAGTGCAACCTTGTGCGTAGTCAAAATAACATTGGCATCACCGGCAACAGTGACCAGCTTGCCCACCTTTTGTACTGGGTTTGTGGGTGAGTTTGGCGCAGCTTGAGTTGCGGTGGGAACCGTGCTGAACGTTGGAGCATTGGCTACCGGCTCAACTGCCACGCCGTGAACACTTTGTCGAGTCAGTAAAAGACTAGACGCTTCGATTGAGATTGCTAAGCCAATCATAGCGGCTGAGGTGCGAGTCCGCCGCTTGACCTCTGGCTGAACCGGCTTCAGGTGTCCCTCCTGGGCATCATTACCAGCCACACAGGCATGATGCGCCTTAACCTTCTTCGTCAATGCTCGTTTCAAAAAGAACCTCCTGTAACCACTCTTCACTTAACTGGTATCGATTTATTGAATCTATTACCAGTCAATGATTTAAATACTACAAAAACAGCTCCAGAGCGCACCCGTAATTCACAGCTCCTGGGCAACCACAGCGTTGCCAGACCTGTTTCTCCTAAACCAAGATATAGGCGTCATCACTCTCTCTAAAGAGTGATGGCGCCTGTGTCATCACTTTTTAAGGTTTCAGCACCTTATCCGTCTAAGTAAATACAACAGCAGACTTTACGCCGATTCTTCTGCTCAAGACAAGCGTATGATTTTATCGCAATTCGGCAAGCCGCCTCAAACAGCCTCTTGGTCGAAATTCCTTAAACCGTTGCTCTAACTCGCTTTGAGGGCTTTTGCTTCTGGCAGGGTTCGCCGCAATACGATAAGTAAAATCTATCTTTTAAATCCTGGATTTGCTTTTATAGTCATAATAATTTATTATGAAAATAGCAGAATTTAGATCCAATAGTGCTTAGATAATCTTGCTCAGACTTATCCTAAATAGCCGAGTTGACGACGGGCTTCAAACAGACCTACAGCCACACTAACTGAGAGATTCAAGCTGCGGACAGCCTGTTGCGTCATTGGAATGTAGACAGTTGCTGCACAAGCTGACAGAACTGACTTTGGCAAACCGATGGTTTCGCTGCCAAATAGCAGCCAGTCATCCGGTTGAAACTGGAAGTGGAAATAACTAGAACTGCCAGTCACGCTGAAGCCGATCCACCGCCCCCCGCGTTGCTGGTAGCAAGTTTGAAAGGTATCAAGAGAGTCGTGGTAGTGCAAGTTAACGTAAGGCCAGTAGTCCAAACCAGCTCGTTTCAGGTAGCGATCGCTAATTTCAAACCCCAGTGGTCCCACCAGATGCAATTCCGTACCCGTTGCGGCGCAAGTACGGGCAATATTGCCTGTATTAGGGGGAATTTGCGGGTGAATTAAGACAACCTGAGGCATCGGGTGTAGAAGAAACAGCTCTGCTGGTACTTAATATCTACCCAAAGATCAGAGCAATTGATAAGATTTTACAATATCATTTCAAGATAATGCATTGATTAGATATTGTGAATCTTCATCGAAACTATTACTCTGGGAAGATGAGGGGAAGGCTGCTCTAGGTCATATGAATTCTAACTTGTAACACCTCACGCCTCACTTTAGAAGCGAGGATGCCAGGTGCTAAGCGACTAAGGAAGGACATAACTTATCTTCCAGTTCTCGTTCTCGCTCTCGCATCGCACGACTTGCCTGGATGATGACGCGCCGAGTGTCGAACCCGCTTGAATGCAGTTTTAACCACTGCTGCGCTTCGTTTCCTTCGCGGAGAATTTTGGGTATTGGAGAGAGGAAACAACTGAAGCCCCGTTGTTTAGCGATCGCCCGAACTTCTTGATAAATTTCCGCAATCCAATCTCTGGCTAAGATACTTCTGCCATCTTGCCAGTGTCTGAGCTGGGCATCGAGACTGTACTGGGCGGCGGCAGCTTCGTTGGCAGCAGTGAGGGCGATCAGGTCTTCTGAGCGACTTGTGGCGTTAATCGTACTCTTTTCCAAAGGGTCAAGTCGTGGATCTTCAATCAACTGCCACAGACGAGCCTCTAGCAAGGCGCAGATAGCTAGTAGGGCAATGGGGTCTGTTACAAGGTCGCAAATTCTCAGTTCGAGGCGGTTGAGGTCGTAGGGACGGCGATCGCCATTCGGTCGGACAGAACTCCAAAGATGACGCACATTTTGCATTGTCCCTGCCTGAAGCTGGGCTTCAACCCATTGGATATGGTGGGCGTGGCTTTCAAATAGAGGGACATCCGCTGGGGTTTGTGGGAATAGTCCCCAACGGGTGGAGTGATACCCGGTGGCGTTGCCATCGAGAAACGGGGAAGAGGCACTAAGGGCAAGGTATAGGGGAGCTTCGACACGGATGAGGCGACACGCCCGCATCAACAGTTCCGGATCGCTGATACCGATGTTGATATGAACGCTGGCAGTGACGACTTTGGTGCCATAGGTTTGCTCAATGTAGCCGTGATAAGGGTTGTTGGGGTCTGAGCGGTGGAAGCGATCGCTTCCACCTAAAGACAAGGTACTTCCAGGAATTATGGTGTAATCGCCTAAGCGCTTTAAGTATTGTCGTAACCGCAGCCGTGGGCGCACCAAGTCACACAACAGCTGGTCATAGTCACGAGAGGGGGCAGTTACGTATTCCACATTGCGGCTATCTGGCTCCCGCTCAAATCCGTCTAGAGACTCCACAATCCGGTCTGAGAGACCGACGATATCACCCTGGGGTGTGCCAGTGTACATCTCAATTTCGAAGCCTTTTGATAGCAGCACTTTTTTCTCCTCGGCTTTTATTGATTTATGTTGGTAAAGTGTATCAAGTTAGACGAAATGATGCCTCTACCGCCGGTTTAACGGCACAGTGGTGTTATTTTCTACGAAATGCGTACACTTTGTTCAGTTGAGTTAACTGTATGCCTATTGTCGTAGCTGAGAATCTGAGCAAAGTCTATCCAGTGGCAGTGAAAGAACCCGGACTTAAGGGGACGCTGCTCCACTTTTTGCGTCGCACCTACCGTGCGGTGGAGGCAGTCAAGCAGGTTTCCTTTCAAATTGAGGCGGGGGAAGTAGTCGGATTTTTGGGTGCCAACGGTGCAGGAAAGACTACCACGCTGAAGATGCTCACGGGGCTGATCCATCCCTCCGCAGGCAGAGTGAGAGTAGCCGGACAGGTCCCCTTCCAGCGCCAAGCCTCTTTTTTGAAACAAATCACCCTGGTAATGGGGCAAAAGCAGCAGTTGATGTGGGACTTGCCAGCACTGGACTCCCTCAAGATCAACGCCGCCATTTATGAACTTTCCGACAAAGAGTACCGACAGCGGGTGGGTGAACTGACTGAGATGCTTTCACTTCAAGGCAAGCTCAACCAGCCCGTCCGCAAACTTTCGTTGGGCGAACGCATGAAAGCCGAACTACTGGCAGCACTTTTGCACCACCCTCAGGTACTCTTTTTAGATGAACCGACGCTGGGACTCGATGTCAACGCCCAAGTGGGGGTACGTGAATTCCTGCGCGAGTACAACCAGCGATATGGAGCCACAGTCCTCTTAACCAGCCATTACATGGCGGACATCACTGCCCTTTGCCAGCGGGTGCTGTTGATCCATCAGGGACAGCTGATTTATGACGGTAGCCTGGAGGGGCTCCTAGACCGCTTCGCCCCCTACCGCGAGGTGCAGGTGGAACTCACCAACCCCCGATCTGAGGCTGAACTGTTGCCCTACGGCGAAATTAAACAGGTGGAAGGTCAATTGGTGCGTTTCCTCGTGCAGCGCGAGGTACTTACTCGTACAGTAGCTCGGATTTTAGCGGAGTTGGACGTAGTGGATTTGACCGTAACTGAGCCGCCAGTCGAGGAAGTGATTGGTCGAGTCTTTCGCGCCGGGGTAGTTTCATGAGGAGGGTAGGAAGAATTGCCAGAGCTTTGCTCTTAGCCTACTACGCCCACATGCTAGAGTACCGGGCTGAGCTATTTTTGTGGGCTTTGTCGGGAAGTCTGCCGCTCATTCTCATGGGAGTCTGGACACAGGCGGCCCAAGGTGGACGGTTTGGGCTGTCACCTGTAGACTTTGTCCGCTACTTTATCACGGTTTTCATGATCAGGCAGTTCACTACGGTTTGGGTGATCTGGGAGTTTGAGAAGCAGGTGGTGGAGGGAAAGCTTTCCCCCCGACTGCTACAACCGCTGGACCCAGGCTGGCACTACGTTGCATCACATCTATCTGAACGGCTTGCCCGTCTGCCGTTCGCACTGGCGCTGGTTGGTTTGTTTTTCGCGCTCTATCCCCAGGCTTTCTGGGTGCCGAATCTGGTAAATTTTTTGCTGTTTTTACTGGCGTTAATGCTCGCCTTTGCCCTGCGATTTCTCATCCAGTACACCTTTGCTATATTCGCCTTCTGGACTGAGCGAGCTACCGCGATTGAGAGCTTCTGGTTTTTATTTTATCTGTTTCTTTCGGGTATGATTGCTCCGCTGGAAATGTTCCCTGCGCCTGTGCGCCAGTTTGTGCTTTGGACGCCGTTTCCATACCTGATTCATTTCCCTGCAGCTGTTTTAATCGGGCTAAGGGTGGATGTAGTGCGAGGGTTTTTAGTGATGCTAGGTTGGGGTCTATTGTTTTTCGTTGCGAACCGCTGGCTGTGGCGGCGGGGACTGAAGCAGTACTCAGGTATGGGAGCTTAGAAAAAATCCTTAAATGACTTTCTAAAACGAAGCTAGCAAAAAAGGCTGTGATATGACTACACAAATTAAACTTCCTTCCCAGCAGCAGGTCATCTACCCTGAAAGTGATGGACAACCAATGGCGGACAACACCAAGCAGTTCCGCTGGATTGTGACGATTCAAGGGGGTTTGGATGCCTTATTTAAAGATGATCCTAATGTTTTTGTAGCAGGCGATCTGTTGTGGTATCCGGTTGAAGGAGATAACACGATCTGCAAAGCTCCAGATGTAATGATAGTGTTTGGTAGACCAAAAGGAGACCGGGGTTCCTATCAACAGTGGCAAGAGAATAATATTCCCCCCCAAGTCGTGTTTGAAATTCTCTCCCCAGGGAATCGGCTCACGGAAATGCTCAACAAACTGAGGTTCTATGAGCGTTATGGGGTGGAGGAGTGCTACATATATAACCCAGAGGGAGCGGAACTGAGTGGATACCTGCGTTCTGGTGAGGAACTGCGTGAGATTGATCCCATTGCCGGTTGGGTGAGTCCTCGGTTAGGTGTGCGTTTTGATCTTTCTTCAGAGGGATTGGAACTCTATCGACTGGATGGGCAAAAGTTCGCTACCTACGTGGAACTGGATCGGCAGAGGGAATTGGCTCAACAGCGAGCTGAGCAAGAGGCACAACGAGCTGAGCGATTGGCAGCAAAACTGCGAGAATTGGGAGTTGATCTAGATAGTTAGTGAAAGTATAGGCAAATATTAAGCCGCCTTGGGAAGCATCAGCCCTTCCCCTTTCGCCTTCACTTTGAGCGGATTCACCCGCCTTGGCTGAACTACGCAGCTCTCTATCCCCTGGCTAAAAGCATCAGGGATTGCTTTTCTCATTGAGTTGTAAGAACCATTGACATCGGCATTGATTAACCAACCGTCATTGGTTTTGTACAATCCACGCTTAATTCGTTTGCCGCTAAAGACAACCTTGCTAGCACCAGGATCGCCATAAACGGGAATCGGGTCTAGATTCAGAAAGCTGGATTGTGAGGTGTATGACTCCTCATGCACTATCACTTTTATTCCAACCAGTTCAGCTTTATATTCCAACATCTCAATTAAGCGAGTATGCGGAATATTTACGAAGTTTTGATTGCTTCGCTTTCCTAAATTAATCTCGTTTTTCCACTGGGCATTGAGGCCAATCACCAACGTACTAATTCCAGCAGTCACCAGTTGATTAATGATAAATCTACTAGATGTATGCAAGTAGTTATCAACTTTCTGGTTCCGACAGCGAGTTAGTCGCTGAATCCTGGCTGAGGTTTGGCGATTGCCTTTAAGCCTCTGTTGCAGTTGGGCTCTTGCTTTATTGTAAAACTGATTGATGGATTTTAGCGGTCGTCCGTTAATCAGCAACGGGATAAATCCCGGTAGATTTGAAGTTAACGCCGCTAAATTATTCAGTCCTAAATCAATGCTAGCCACTGACTTGTTCTGAAGCTGGGTGGACTCCGGTTCATCATAAATTACCTCAATCACATAACAATCGCATTTACACACGATTCGTGCCTGACAAATTTTTTCAGGAGTAACCTGTGTACGGACTTGAATATTGGTGCCTGAAAGTTTGAGAATTCCTTTTTTCAGTTGACGCTTACTAATTGCTTGAATCGTGTAGATGAGGACGTTTCGACCTTTTACCTTATCTTTATACTTGGGAATTTTTGGCGAACCCGTAAACTTTAATGGTTCAATTTTATAGGCTTGAACTGCCTCAAAGTAAGACTTCCAATTCTTGTCTACAAGCATCAGTACTTGTTGACTTACCTTAGCTGGTAATGCCTTGTAGGCCGCGTGAGATTTCATTAACTGATCCATCTTGTTGTAGTTGAGATAGCCCCAGCCAAAAATGAAATTTTGCCGAATCACATAGTTAGCTGCATTGTAAAGATTCTTAGACTTGAATGCTAACTCATCTACCTCACCAAAATGCTCATCCGTTGTTTTAATCACATGCTTTTCTGCTAATTGCATTCGGAGTCTCCATTCTTTGAGAGTACGTTCGTTCGAGTACTCTCTCCCCCGACACTCGTCTCTAAGTCAGCAATAATCTTTTCGGTTTTTCTGTTGGCGCGGCGCTGCCCGTATAGACGCGCACAGAAAGAAGTGATTACTGCTGCAAAATCTGACATCAAATCATCTTTGTCGTTGTCAGCTTCATTCACTATTTCTAAACCTCGGTTGGTTTCAGCTAGAAGAATTTGAATATAGTTCGCACCAAACCGACTAAGGCGGTCTTTGTGTTCAACTATGAGAATATCGAAGTTGCGGTCAGACAGAATCGATGTCAGCTTTTTCCTGGTATCATTTAGCCCACTGCCCACTTCTTCAACGACTTTATAGATCTTGTAACCTCTCGCCGTTGCGTACTGTACTAATCTTTCTGATTGGCGCTGAAGATTATCTTTATTTTCCGAACTAGAAACCCTTGCATAGATGCAAGCCGTCTGACCAGACTTAGCAGATGGAGCCTCTTCAACTTCGACAATCACCGTGCCAGTTGGCAACTGATAGCCTTTAAGCTCCCCGCGACTCCACATCCGCCATACTGTGTGGTAGCTTACACCCAGCTTCTTGGCATAATCCGATAGCTTCAATCATTTTCCTCGCTCAACTCCTCTATTCTAGCATGAATGATTATACATGCTAACATATGCTAATAGATTGAGCAAATGAATCCAATACGCTTTGAGAGGCGCAACAGTGTGAAAAGATACTTGGGTGTATTAGGGCTGTTGTGGAGTGCTGCTGTAGCGGCGGAGATGGAGTACAGAGTTAACTTCGTATTGGCTACGCTGACTAGCCTAGGCAATCTTTCCGGCAGCGTGTTTGGGCTATTTTTGTTCTACCGTACTGGCTACACCTTCAAGGGATGGTCTTGGGAGCAAGCCCTTGTGGTGCTGGGCATCTTTACCATGCTTCAAGGCTTTTCCGCCACCTTCCTTAGCCCCAACCTGAACCGCATCGTCAGCCACGTCCAGGAGGGTACGCTGGACTTCGTGCTTTTAAAGCCCATCAGCAGCCAATTTTGGCTTTCGACCAACACAATTTCACCTTGGGGATTGCCGGACTTGGTTTTCGGAGGAGTGCTAATTGGCTACGCGGGTAGGCGGCTCGGCTTGGAAACAAGCAACTACATCCTCAGTGCTGTTCCACTTTTGTTTGGCTTAGCCAGTCTCTACAGTCTGTGGTTTATGCTAGGAGCGACTAGCATCTGGTTTGTTAAGATTTACAACGTCACCGAGGTTCTCAGAGGTTTGCTGGAAGCAGGGCGGTATCCTATGGTGGCTTATCCCAGCGCTTACCGTTTTTTCTTCACCTTCATCATCCCGGTAGCATTTCTGACTACGGTTCCTGCTGAAACGATGCTCGGTCGCTTCCAGGTAAACTGGGTGTTCGGTGCAGGAGTGCTGGCGCTGGCGCTAGTGTTTGTGTCGCGCGTTTTCTGGCAGTTTGCGCTGCGCTTTTACACTAGTGCTTCTAGTTAGACAGCGCATGAATCTTGGGATTCATGTGGCTTTCAGCTGATTACCATGGAAATGCTAATTGAATAGTGAAATAAAAAGCTTGGGAGCAACAAATGGAAACGAAACATCTGGGAAACACTAATGTCACTATTAGCGCTATTGGTTTCGGTGGAATGCCACTTTCCTTGAGCGGCAGACCGCCAGAGTCGCAAGCAATAGAGGTCATCCATCGCGCCCTCGATTTAGGTGTCACCCTGCTCGACACCGCTGACTCGTATTGCAAAGATGAGCCTGACAAGCACCACAACGAGAGACTCATCCACAAGGCACTCAAGCAGTATAACGGTGATGTCAGCCACGTCACCATTGCGACTAAGGGTGGCCTCATGCGATACAATGGCGACTGGACAAGCAACGGCAACCCCGACCACCTGCGGCAGACAATTCGAATTAGCTTTGAGTCGCTCGGTGGCGAAAAACCGATTGACGTTTGGCAATACCACGCGCCGGATTCAAACTACACAATTGAGGAATCACTAACACCCGCCAAAGAAGCCGTGGAAGCAGGTCTAGTAAGGTTTGTCGGCGTTTCTAACTTCTCGGTTGATCAGATTAAGCGTGCCCGCGACGTGGTTGAAATTGTCTCAGTCCAAAATCAGTACAACTTCTGGCGCCGCCAGCCCGAGTTCGATGGTGTTTTGAAGTACTGCGAGAAGGAAAAACTGACTTTCCTGCCTTGGAGTCCACTGGGTGGTAGCAATCGCGTCGGGCGTTTGCAAGATATTCCGGTGCTGGCACAGCTGGCAACCGAAAAGGGCGTGTCGGTTTACAACTTAGTGTTGGCATGGCTACGGGCTAAGTCACCATGCATTGTGCCTATCCCCGGCGCAACCAAAACAGCAACCATCGAGGACTCAGTGCGAACTGTCGAAGTAAAGCTGTCGGACAAGGAATTTGAGCAAATTGACCGTGGCTATTAGTTCTATCCATTTCTGAGTCAGAAGTCCATTAGGCGCAATTGAACAATTGCCTCTGCTCGTTAAACCTAATAGCTCACTGGCAGATCAGAGCCGAGTCTCAAATCTAAGTCTCTGTCTGGGTAAATGACGACAACATCAGCGTTTCTGCGGCCTAGGAGCAACCCACCTACAGCACCCGCTCCAGCACCGCCCAAGACCGCTCCTACAGGGATGTGATGGTTGCCGGTGACGCCTGAGATCAATGCTGCCGCTGCTCCACCAGCTGCTGCACCTTCCAAGATAGAACCGCTACTGGCTCCCTTAGTGATCCGTTCAGTTCTGGTAATTACCCGAGAAGTTGCATCGATATCCCGTCGCTGATCAGAATTAAGTACCAACTCTCTCGCCACAAAGCGAGAGCCTTTTTCAGAGCGTCTTTCAACAGGTTCCAGTTGACCGACGATTTTAGTCCCAGCCGGAATTAATACGTTGCCGTTACGGTTTGTAATGTCAGCTGCCACCGTAAGCGTTAGGGACGTTGTTTCGTCGGGAGTGACAACAATTTTTTCTGCCTTCTCGTACCGCACTGGAATGCGAGTGCCAGCTGGGATAGAAACCTGATATTGATCAGAGCGATCTAAACGTCGATCTGAGTGATCTGGATATCGATCTGAGTGATCTGGATATCGATCTGAGCGATCTGGATATTGATCTGAGCGATCTGGATATTGATCTGAGCGATCTGGATATCGATCAGATTGAGCAAGAGCAGGAGCAGAGGTAAGGATGGGTGCAGTTGCACCAGCTGTTATTGCCAGTGCCATGAGTGCAGCTGTTCCAGATTGCCAGGAATTGAAACTAAACATAGAAAGCTTTATCCCTTAATGCTCGGCTTTACCTTTTAGTTATGTAGACCAAAGATGCAACAAAATGTTCCTAAGCCTAACCATTCCCGGCAACCTTGAGGTTTAAGCGCGCATGCCCCCCTGCCCCCCTGCCCCTCTGCCCCTGGAGCCCCTCTGCCCCCCTGCCCCCCTGCCCCTGGAGCCCCTCTGCCCCCCTAGCTATTAGCGCACTGGCGTGTTAGAACGGAGTCTCAGAGGACTTAAGTCCTTGTTGGGATAAACGACGACAACGTCACTTGATTCGCGGCCCAGTAACAGCCCACCTACAGCGCCCGCTGCGCCACCACCTAAGACCGCTCCTAGAGGGACTTTGCCACCGCCGGTGATGGCTGAAAGCGCTGCTGCCGCTCCTCCACCAGCTGCTGCACCTTTCAAGATATTACCGCTATTGTTTTTAGTGACCCGTTCAGTTCTGGTAATTACCCGAGAAGATGCATCGATATTCACTCGCCGATCAGAATTAAATACCAACTCCCTCGCCACGAATTGAGTGCCTTTTCGATCGCCTGTTTGGGCAGGTTGCAGTTGACCAACGACCTGAGTCCCAGCTGGAATCAATAGGCTGCCGTCACTGCTTGTGACGTCGGTTGCCACCTTAAGCGTTAGGGGCGTGGTTTCGTTGGGAGTGACGACGACTTTTTCTGACTTATCGTAGCGAACTGGAATCCGAGTACCCGCTGAGATTGAGACATCTCGATAGCTGCTTTGAGCAAAAGCAGGAGTAGGGGTAACGATGGGTGCAGCTGTACCAGCTGTTATTGCTAGTGCCATAAGTGCAGCTGTTCCAGATTGCCAGGAATTGAATCTAGACATAGAAAGCGTTCTCCATTAATGCTCGGCTTCACCTTTTAGTTATGTAGACCGAAGATGCAACAAAATGTTCCTAAGCATAACCCTTTAGCATAGCTGCCTTTGTTGTTAAATCTGTTTGTGATTTTTGCATGCCTTTTGGACATAGGTGGAGCGATAATTATATACACTAGGCAACAGTGCAAACGTACTAGTATCCCTAAACCAAGAGTGTGGCGCGATCGCCTGAATGATTCCCCTACAACTCACCCTCAAAAACTTCTTGAGTTACCGCAACGCGAACCTAGATTTTCGCGGTCTGCATACTGCCTGCATTTCTGGCTCCAACGGCTCAGGTAAATCTTCCCTCCTGGAGGCCATCACTTGGGCGATTTGGGGTCAAAGCCGTGCCGCCAGTGAAGATGACGCCATCCACAGCGGCTCAGAAGAAGTTCAAGTTGATTTTACCTTTACTAGCAACCAGCATACCTATCGAGTTATTCGCACCCGCCACCGGGGTCAGAGCAGTTTTCTAGAATTTCAAGTCGCCACACCTACCGGCTTCCGGACATTGACCGAGCGCGGAGTACGGGCGACGCAGCAGTTAATTCTGGAACATATCAAGCTAGATTACGATACCTTCATCAATTCTGCCTACCTGCGCCAGGGGCGAGCGGATGAATTCATGCTCAAGCGCCCCACAGAGCGGAAAGAAATTTTGGCTCAGTTGCTGAAACTGGAGCAGTACGATGACCTAGAAGAGCGGGCGAAAGACTTGTCGCGTCAGTTCAAGGGGCAGGCAGAGGAGCTGGAGCGGAATTTGCAGTCAATGCAAACCCAGCTGCATCAACGCGAGGTGACGCAATCGCAACAAGCCGAACTAGAAACCCATCTAAGCCAGCTGCAACAAGCGCAAGTAGTTGATAATGAACAAATACAAAGTTTGCAAGCCCTATCCAACCAGCGGCAAACCTGGTCTCAGCAACTCAGCTTTGTCAAGCAGCAATACCAAAATCTGACTCAAGACTGCGATCGCCTCGAACAAGAGCGGGCACATATTAGCGCTCAGCTATCAGCTATAGAAGAGATATTGAGTACTGAAGGTACGATCAGAGCTGGGTATGCCGACTTACAAAGTCTGCAAACCCAGGAGGAAACTTTCCTATCAAAATTTCAAGCTCATCAAGCAGCTACTATTCAGCGACAGCAACTGCAGCAACAGCTTTTTTCACAAATCAATGAGATTCAGCGTCAATTGCAACATGCCCAAGCCCAACTGGAAGCCTTACAGCAACAGGAACAAGAGCTGAAGCAAACTCTGAGTAAATCAACTGAAGTAGAAGCAGGATTAGTACAACTTGCCGCCGCCCGTACTCGTCTAGCTCATTTGGATCAACTGCAAATCCAAGTGGCTCCGATTCGACAACAACGCGTCACACTGCAAAGCCATCTGGAGCGTGTTCAGGCTCGAATGCTGGCTCGATTAGAAGAACTCCAAGCCTCACAGAATCAGCTGAGTAGCCAGCAGCAACTTAAGCCAAAGTTGCAACAGGCAGTAATAGATGTGGCAGCGCAAATCGAGCAACTGGAGAAAAAGCGTGTCTATCTCGAACGGGTGCGGGAAAAAGGACAGGAACGGCGTCACTTTATGGAACGCCTTCAAGCTCACCAACGCGACTATGAAAAACAGCTCGGAGAACTAGAGCAAAAAATTCAGATGCTCGCAGCTCCCGATGCTATCTGTCCGCTGTGCGATCGCCCCTTAGATGAACATCACTGGAATCGGGTGGTGGAAAAAACCCAAACCCAGCAACAGGAAACTCAGGAGCAATTCTGGGTAGCGCGGGAGCAAATGGCGGTTTCGGAGCGAGAAATTCAGGTTTTACGGCAAGAGTATCGGGAAATATCTCAAGAACTGGCAACCTACGATACCCTGCGAGAGCAACGGGGGCAGTTGGCAGCTCAGCTAACAGCCACGGACGACGCCCAGAAACGGCTACAAGAAATTATAGCAGAAAAGCAGCAGTTGGAGCAATCACTGGAGTTGGAGGACTACGCCCCTGACAAGCAAGAAGAACTGCGGCAGCTTGACCAATACCTGCAACAACTCAACTATAACGAGCAAGATCACGCCTTAGCCCGTAACGAGGTGGAGCGGTGGCGTTGGACAGAGATTCGACAGGGGCAAATTAAAGACGCCCAAAGGCGACAGGCGCAAATTGCAGCACGGCAACCAGAAATCACAGCGCAAATTGCCGGTTTAAAAGCAAGAATAGAGCAGCAACAATCTAGTTCTGAATGTTCCAGACAAATAGCTGCTCTCGAGCGCTACATTGCGGAGATTGGCTATGACACAGAGCAGCACAACGCCCTTCGCACTGCTCTGCGTCAAGCTCAGTCGTGGCAGACGCGCTATCAACAGCTATGTTCAGCTATTCAGCAATATCCCCTAGAACAGAAGCGATCGCAGGATTTGGCTCAAGCCCTGCAAGCCAGACTGGCTGAACAGCAAGCGCTCACCTCTCAAATCGAAACCCTCGTCCACCAACTGGAACAAACACCAGACACGACTGCCCAAATTCAAGCATTGGAGCAGCAGCTGATTCAGCGACGGCGGCAACTGGATGATCAGTTGGGTCAGTTGGGTCGCCTACAACAGGTGTTAACTCAGATGGAAACGCTCCAAACTCAGTACGATATTGGGCAGCAACAACTCTCAATCGCACGGCGGCAATATCGTGTTCACCAGGAGTTAGCCCAAGCTTTTGGTAAAAATGGTATCCAGGCGCTGATGATTGAAAATGTGTTGCCTGAGTTGGAAGCCCAAACAAATCAGCTGCTGTCTCGGCTCAGTGCCAACCAGCTGCACGTTCAGTTCGTAACTCAAAAAGCTGGGCGCAGTGGTCGGGCGTCTAAGAAAGCCACAAAACTGATTGACACGTTAGATATTTTGATTGCTGATGCCCGTGGTACACGCCCTTATGAAACTTATTCTGGTGGGGAAGCGTTTCGGATTAATTTTGCAATTCGTCTAGCCTTAGCCAGACTATTAGCTCAGCGGGCTGGGGCAGCGCTGCAACTGCTAATTGTGGACGAGGGGTTTGGGACGCAGGATCAAGAAGGTTGCGAGCGCTTGATTGCAGCGATTAATGCGATCGCCTCAGATTTTGCTTGCATCCTCACTGTCACCCACATGCCTCACCTCAAAGAAGCCTTCCAAGCACGGATTGAAGTCAGTAAAACCCAGGAGGGTTCTCAATTAAGTTTGTCAATCTAAGGTCAAAATCCGTAGCTCTGCGGTTATCAATCCAGAACCAACGTCATTATCGTTGAGTCTAACCGTCTGGATTGCTGCACCAGTAATGATAACTGGCACTTATGACCTGCGCCTCGTCGCACTTTCTCTCTTGATTGCCGTGCTTGCCTCATTTTCCCTATTTAATCAGCGCCTTGCTGTCCAAGTTAAAGCGCAGGCACTGCTCTTGACGCTAATTCATCATATGCATGTTGGTGTGATGTTGCTGGGACCGCAGGCAGAAATTCGCCTAATTAACCCAGCGGCTTGTGAATTGTTGGGCATGACGGAAAGTCAATTGCTAGGCAAGACCGTTTTAGATCCAGATTGGGATGTAATTCACTCTGATGGCACCCCTTTCCCTAACGAAACCCGTCCCGTGGCACAGGCGATCCAGAGCGCGTGTGCGGTGCAAAATGTTGTCATGGGTGTGTATCGTCCCCTTACCCAAGACCGGGTATGGTTTCTGGTGAATGCCGAACCACAGCTTAGGGCGGATGGTAGCGTAGAGCAGGTCATCTGCACCTTCAGTGATATCACGGAGCGCCAGCGAGCAGAGTCGGCGCTGCAAAAGGCGCTGTCAGAGCTAGAGATCAGGGTCGAAGAGCGTACAAGTGAACTAAAGCAGGCCATCCAGCAATTGCAGGGCGAGATTGGTGAGCGTAAGCAGGCAGAGTCGGCACTGCAACAATCGGAAGCTCAATTTAGAAAACTAGCCCAGCGGGAAGAACTACTCAATCGTTTGGCAAGCCAGATCCGTAACTCCCTCAACCTCGATACCATCCTGGAAACTACTGTGCAGGAGATTCGGGAGCTATTGCAAATTGACAGTTGCCTCTTCATATGGCATGTATCTGAGCTATCGCAACCGGCCTGGGAAGTGGTCAAGGAAGCCAAAAGTGCCGTTTTGCCCAGCCAAATTAGGGACTACGCTGCTGATGCCGTTGGTCCCCTGGCAGGCAAGCTTTTAGACAAAAAAATAGTCCAAGTGGATGATGCAAGGACTCTTAGCGATCCATTAATGCAGCAGTTCTTACTGTCTATGGGCTACACCTGTCTATTGGCACTACCAGTTCAGACTCGCTCTAACGACATTGGCGCGGTTATCTGTGGTCACTTTAGTGAACCGCGAACGTGGAGTGATAGTGAAGTGGAATTGCTGCAGGCAGTGGTTTCGCAGTTGGCGATCGCTATTGACCAGGCCGACCTCTACGCCCAAGCCCAAAAAGCCGCCTTTGTCGCCCAAACGCAAGCCCATCAGGTAGAGCAAACTCTGCACCAGCTTAAAAACACCCAAGCGCAACTTGTCCAAAGTGAAAAAATGTCTAGCTTAGGCCAGTTGGTTGCTGGTGTGGCGCATGAAATCAACAACCCCGTCAGCTTTATCGCTGGCAACCTGACTTATGCAACTGAATACATCCAAGACCTGCTGTACTTCCTACGCCTCTATCAACAACACTACCCCCAACCGGTGGCAGCAATTCAAGAGCGAGCCGAGGAGATCGATTTGGAATTTCTGCTAGACGACTTGCCCAAGCTCGTGGCATCGATGCAGCTAGGATCAGACCGGATTCGTCAGATTGTCCTGTCGCTGCGGAACTTCTCGCGCCTAGACGAAGCCGAGATGAAGCAGGTCAAACTGCATGAAGGCATCGACAACACAATCTTAATTTTGCAGCACCGGCTGAAGCCCAACGGTCGGAGCGCTGAGATTCATATTGTCAAGGATTATGGCGACTTGCCCCTGGTCGAGTGCTACCCTGGACAACTTAACCAAGTGTTCATGAACATCCTCAGCAATGCGATTGACGCCCTGGAGGAGAAGAGAGTGAGGAGTGAAATTGACCCCTCACCTGTGATCGAAATTTGTACAAAAGTTTCGCCTCCTGGTTACGTCACTGTGACCATTGCTGATAATGGACCGGGAATGACCGAGTCCGTCAAAGCGCGATTATTTGACCCATTCTTCACTACCAAGCCCGTGGGAACAGGCACCGGCTTAGGATTATCTATCAGCTATCAGATTGTTGTAGAAAAGCATAAGGGCATACTGAAGTGCCTGTCAGAGCCTGGTTTTGGCGCAGAATTCTGGATTGAAATTCCGCTCCGGCAGCTTGAGTAATCAGCTTTTTTTACTTCAGGTGGAGCCAAGAGACACAAATAACAGCGACCAAAATAAATCCAGCACCGATAGACTGAAGTATTGATAGCTGCTCGCCGAGAAACAAGTGCGCACCACTGACGGTGAAAAGGGGAACTAGGTAGAGATAAAGCGGGGCAATACGTGTCTTTAGCCCTCGCAATGCAATTAGGAACAGCCAGAACGCCAAAGCATACTGTACGATACCAGTCGCGGCCGCCCATGCCCACACCATAGGGCTTATATGGGCGAGATTGTCGCCCTGCCCTTGCCCCAATACAGCGATTACCCACACTACAAGCGCCCACAGTAAGGCCGCTGACTGTTGCAGGGCAGATAATGGCAAGGGAGCTAAATCCACTAAGGTGCGCGCACTGATGATGACGTGGACGGCGGCAAAAAACGTACCGATTGCAACCAGAAAATCGCCGAGAATGTTTCCGGCGCTAATTTCTCCAGGAGCAAAGCCTATAACTAAGATCACACCAATAACGGCGATGACAGTGAGGACGATCAAGAGCCGTGATATCCGTTCGCGCAGCAACACCAAAGCTAGAAAAATCACCATGATTGGCTCCGTCGCCCCGATGAGTGACGTATTGCTTGCGGTCGTTAGAGCGAGACCAAGTGTGCAAAAGGTATGGTCTATTCCAGGTTCGAGTACTCCGGTTAGGCTTGCCCTGATTGTCTGCCACTTAAACGACGGTTGAAGGCCCCGAATTAGCACGATCACCCAAAGAAACGCGGCGCTGGCACTTAGTTGAATGAGCAGCAGAGGAAATGGCGGTACGTTTTCTAGTATCCGCTTGCTCATGACTATTCCGAGCCCCCCACAGGCTGGGTAAAGAAACGCAGCCCCAAGAGGTACTATTTGGGACAATAAGAGCTGGAATCGGGCTCGGCGCTTGGCCAAGCTTAATCGGCTTAGCCAATCATTTACTTTACATTTAGCCACGAAATCATCCTAAGCGGCAACAATAACGTTCTTTAAGAATCCATCATTCAACACCTTACTCAGATCTACAGGAACTCCATTTTCAAAATAATTAACCCATTTGTCTATAATCGGCTTTGTATAAACTATTGGCATTTCATGAAAATAAGTATCTTTAGTAATCTCAGCAAATACCGGATCTTGATGAGGGGCAATCCAGTGCGAACCATCAGCGGTCATACGAACAGGGCAAACAGAACCAGCGGTAAGTTTTTTATAGTTATTAATTGTACGTTTAGATAAACTCTGCCACAATTCAGCACAGTGGGAGAAATGAGACTTTAATATATTTATATTATTTGTATCGTACACCTCTCTCTGGTATTTTCTTCTAAATTCATCTCTGACAAACATAGAGAAGGCAAACACATCAGATATAATGTTGACGCAGGTATAAGGTGCCTCCGCTGCTTTATCATAGAGAGGATCGTTTTTTTCTCCCGATTGTGGACAGAAGGCAACAGCATAAAAATAGTAAGTTACAGACGTATTAGTGACTGGACAAGTCAGAGGGACTTTTGTAGTCATCTTGTGACCACGAATTAAGTCAAAAGGACAGACGTTGGTGATAGGTGAAACTTGTTCGGCTATATACTGGATAGTCTCCATTACCGAACGATTTTGCTCCCGATAGAAGCGAGGATTATTAAAAATTAATAGACCTGCCACTTTTTCATGTTGCTGCAAATGACGGATAAACTCATCAAATGATTGAGCTATTGGGTTAGTTGTATTTATTACTTTAATTTCATATCTACCTAGCATGAACTCGCGTCGTCCGACTACGCAACCTAATTGGTTTAAAAACCAATTGTGCATTTCTTGTATAATTTCATCATCATTTTTTGAGCGCATATTAAAACCAAAATAACTACTTTTTAAGGTTCTGCAATAAAATAAATCTAGCGTGAATTTGGTTCTGTTTCCCAGCGTAAATTTTCGAAATCATATAAGTTCGCAACACTTCCTATTACTGCAAAATTACTGACAGTGAATATACCGACTTACACAACGAGCGCGACTGAGACACCAGATGTTAGATTTACTCGTTTAGTTGGGCATACTAACTATAAGGCGCGCGTTTTACGTTCAGCATGAAACTTATAAAGGCATTAATCATCGGCTTCGCAACTGTATTGTTGCTGGAATTCGTCTTTGTCAGTTGTGCTAAAGAACCACAGCCGTTGCGTGTCGGCGTAGTTGTTTGGCCTGGTTGTGAAAGTTTTTATCTAGCTCGTGACTTAGGCTACTACAAGAACACTCCAATTAAATTGCTGGATTATCCCTCGGATTCAGAATTAATGCGAGCCTACCGTAATGGAGATATCGAAGCAGTGAATATAACACTAGATGAGGCTTGGTCACTATCAGAAACCGCTCCCGACCTTCGTATTGTGCTTATTCGAGATTTTTCTCATGGTGGAGACGCGATTGTAGCGAAACCAGAAATTAAGAACTTGCAAGATCTAAAAGGTCGACGTGTTGGTGTGGAGTCTACTGCATTGGCGGCGTTTGTACTTAGCCGCGCCTTATAGCGTTTCCTGAGCTAGTGAGGTATACTTAAAAATAAGTTGTGTATTTTACTCAAATAGAAATGAAGGCATACTCACTCGACTTACGTCAAAAAATTGTGGATATATACTTAGAGGGTAAAG
>JAABUZ0100003123.1_pt1 | contig 25381 bp, 23 predicted proteins | sample 5562091 | NCBI WGS metagenome assembly JAABUZ01 (sample SAMN12813069, study PRJNA571459) | rock metagenome | isolation source: Antarctica rocks | place: Antarctica: Victoria Land, Linnaeus Terrace sud | collected 2015-12-21 | reverse complement strand
GTCGGCGCAGTCGGCATCGGGATTGCGCCAGGACATGGCGAAGACCTGTTGGCCGGCGTCGAGGAAATGCTCGATCATGCTGCGCCCCGGCGCGAGGTCCGCGATGTAGAACTTGTTGATCATGGGAGGTACGACGAGCACCGGCAGCTCGCGCACCTGCTTGGTCCGTGCGGCGTACTGGATGAGCTCGAAGACCGGGGTGCGCAGCACGACCGAGCCGGGGGTGACAGCGAGGTCGCCGCCGACGGAAAAGGCGTCGGAATCGACCATGTGCGGAATGCGTGGCGCCCTGGCCATGTCGCGCACCAGCTGGCCGGCGCCGCGCAGGTAGGTCGCGCCGCCGCTGTCGATGCCGGCCTTGAGTGCAGCGGGATTGAGCAGCGGGTTGTTCGACGGGGCCATTGCGGCGGTGACATTGAGCAGCAGCCAGCGCATCCGCTGCTCGGTGCGCCAGTCCAGGTTGGCGTCGTCGAGCAGCTTGTCCAGGGTCTGCCCGCCGGCGAGATAGGCCTGCGCGAGCCGGCGCAGCACCGGGTTGCTCGACCAGGCCGGGTCGGCGAAGCGCTTGTCCTTCGGCGCCGGCGCGACCGTCGAGCTGCCGGCCACGATGCGCGCCGCCTCGGCCGTCAGGTGCCCCGTCCGCCGGATCAGCGTGGTGGGGCGCAGGGCGAGCTTGAGCGCAGTCTTGGCACCGGCAACCACCGGGAACCACTGCCGCACCGGGCCCAGCGCCGCATCGGCCAGCAGGTGGTCCAGCGAGCCGGACTCGCCGACGGCGGACGTCTCCCCATCCATCCTGGTGTCAGTCTCGACCCTGGTCTCAGCTGCCGTCGCCATCCGCTGGCACCTCGATCTCCCGCTTCAGGATCTTGCCGGTGGGGCCCTTGGGCAGCTCGTCGAGCAGCCAGACCGTGCGGGGGTATTTGTAGTTGGCGACCCGCTCCTTGACGAAGGCCTTGATCTCCTCGGTGCCGACCTGCTCCCCGGGCTTGAGCACGACGGCGGCCGCAACCTCCTCGCCGAGCTTGTCGTGCGGCTGACCCACGACGGCGGTCTCCAGCACCGCGGGGTGCTCGTAGATGACCTCCTCGATCTCGCGGGGATAGACGTTCATCCCGCCGCGGATGATGAGGTCCTTCTTGCGGTCGACGATGGTGAAATAGCCGTCGTCGTCGACCACGCCGACGTCACCGCTGTGGAACCACCCGTCCCGGATCGCCTCGGCGGTCTCCTCGTCGCGATGCCAGTAGCCACGCATGACGTTCTCGCCACGGATGACGATCTCGCCCGGCTCACCGAGGGGCGTCTCGTGGCCCTCGTCGTCGACCACCCGCATCTCGACGCCGCGGATCGGCGTGCCGATGGTGCCCGGCTTGCGCTCGCGGCCGGGGTGGTTGAACGACGCGACCGGCGACGTCTCGGACAGGCCGTAGCCCTCCAGGATCTCGCAGCCGAAGGCCTCCTCGAAGGCATTCATCACCTCGACCGGCATCGCGGCACCACCGGACACACACAGCCGCAGCGAGGACGCGTCCGTCTGCTGGGCCGCCGGGTCGTGCTGCATGGCGGTGAACATCGTCGGAACCCCCTCGAAGACGGTCACCTTGTCGCGCTCCAGCAGTGTCAGCGCCTGGCCGGGGTCGAAGCGCGGGAGCAGCGTCACCGAGGCGCCGACGCGCACCGCCGCGTTCAGCGCGCAGGTCTGGCCGAAGGCGTGGAACAGCGGCAGGGCGCCGAGCAGGACGTCGTCCGGCGTGAGCGGGATGACCGTCTCGGAGGTGGTGATCGCGTTGCTGCGCAGGTTGTCGTGCCGCAGCTCCGCGCCCTTGGGCTTGCCGGTGGTGCCCGAGGTGTAGAGCAGGACGGCGGTGTCGTCGCCGTCGACGTCGACCAGCCCCTCCAGCCGTGGCGCCGCCGCGAGCAGCTCCTCGAAGGGGCCGGGCTCCACGGCCACGCACTCCGCGCCGGCACCGGCGCACCCCTTCCCGGCCTCCTCGGCGACCTGGTGCCAGACCAGCAGCACCGTCGCCCCCGAGTCCTCGAGATAGAAGCCGACCTCACGGCCCTTCAGCAGCGGGTTCATCGGTACGGCGACGCCGCCGGCGCGCAGCACGCCGAAATAGCAGACGGCGAACTGCGCGACGTTGGGCAGCATCACGCCGACCCGGTCGCCGCGCTGCACCCCGCGCTCCTGCAGCAGCCCGGCGAGCCGCCCGGACGCCTCCTCCAGCTCGGCGTAGGTCATCGTCGCGTCGCCCACCCGCAGCGCCGGCCGTTCGCCGTGCTCCGCCGCGGTGTCCATCAGCAGTGCCGCCAGCGATGTCACTCGCACCTCCGCCACCCGACGGCCCGCTGGCGTCGGCTGACCCGGCGTGACCGCGGTCACAGCGTATGTCCCCCCTGCTGCCGCCTGGGGGATCAGGGTCGACCGGCGGCCAGCTGCCGGCTGATGACCAGCCGCTGGATCTGGTTGGTGCCCTCGAAGATCTGCATGACCTTCGCCTCGCGCATGTAGCGCTCGAGCGGGAAGTCACGGGTGTAGCCGGCGCCGCCGAGGACCTGCACGGCATCGGTGGTGACCCGCATCGCGGCGTCGGTGGCCACCAGCTTGGCCACGCTCGCCTGCCGGCTGTATGGCCGGCCGGCGTCGCGCCGACGGGCGGCATCGAGGTACGTCGCGCGGGCCGAGTCCACCGCGGCCGCCATGTCGGCGAGCAGGAAGCCCAGCCCCTGGTGGTCGATGATCGCCTTGCCGAAGGCGTGCCGCTGCCTGGCATAGGCGACGGCCTCGTCGAGCGCGGCCTGCGCCAGGCCGGTGGCGATCGCGGCAATGCCGAGCCGGCCGGAGTCCAATGCCGACAATGCGATGGACAGCCCCTGCCCTTCGGCTCCGATCAGCCGGTCGGCGTCGACGAGGGCGCCGTCGTAATAGGCCGCCGTGGTGGGCACCGCGCGCAGACCCATCTTGTCCTCCGGCGCACCGAAGGACAGGCCGGCGGTGTCGCCGGGCACGAGCAGGCAGGAAATGCCGCGGTTGCGGTCCGCAGCGGTGCGGGCGAACAGCGTGTAGAAATCGGCCTGGCCGCCGCTGGTGATCCAGGCCTTGCTGCCGGTGACCCGGAAGCCGGTCTCGGTGCGCTCCGCTCGGCAGCTCAGCGCCGCCGCGTCGGAGCCGGCGTGGGATTCGGACAGGCTGTAGGCACCGAGCAGGCTGCCACCGAGCATGTCGGGCAGCCAGCGCTCGCGCTGCTCGGCGGTGCCGTGGGTGGCCAGCGCGAAGCAGGACAGGCCGTGCACGCTCACCGCCACCGCGACGGCGGCCCACCGCGCGGCCAGCTCCTCCAGCACCTGCAGGTAGACCTCGTAGGGCTGGGCGCCCCCGCCGTACTCCTCGGCGTAGGGCAGGCCGAGAAGACCTGCGCTGCCGAGGGTCTTGAAGACCTCTCGCGGGTAACGCTCGTCGGCCTCGCAGGCGGCGGCGATCGGCGCGAGCTCGGCGTCGGCGAGCTCCCTGGTCAGGGTCAGGAGCTCCGTCGCCTCGGCGGTCGGGAGCATGCGGTCGACGGCCACGGCGCACCTCGGAATCGCGGGAGTGGGTCGCGGCAAATGTATCTCGATAGCAGGACGTCCAGCTACCCTGGGCCGGGACGCCGCCGACCGGCTGGAGCTGATGCGCATGCACAAGGCCGTGCACCCGGTCCGCTTCGTGACGTCGGCGAGCCTGTTCGACGGTCATGACGCGGCGATCAACATCATGCGTCGGGTGCTGCAGAGCCAGGGCGTGGAGGTGGTCCACCTCGGCCACGACCGCAGCGTGGAGGAGGTCGCGACGGCGGCGTTGCAGGAGGACGTGCAGGGCGTCGCGGTCAGCTCCTACCAGGGCGGCCACGTCGAGTACTTCACCTATCTGAAGCAGCGGCTGGCCGAGATCGGTGCGGGGCACGTGCAGGTCTTCGGCGGCGGGGGTGGCGTGATCGTCGCCGAGGAGATCGCACTGCTGCGGTCGCGGGGCGTGACGATCTTCGCCCCCGAGGACGGCCAGCGGCTCGGCCTGGCCGGGATGATCAACACACTGGTCCAGAGCTGCGATGTCGACCTGGCCGCGGAGCCGCCCGACCTGGCGGACCTGCTCTCGGGCAGCGGCGCCGCGCTGGCCCGGGCCATCACGGTGCTCGAGGCGGGTCGCTCGTCCGCGCTGGCACAGGCGGTCCGGGAGCGGGCCGGTGCCGACCCGACGGTGCTTGTGCTCGGCATCACCGGCACAGGTGGGTCGGGCAAGAGCTCGTTGACCGACGAGCTGCTGCGCCGGCTGCGGCTGGACCAGGAGGACAAGCTGCGGGTGGCGGTGCTCGCGATCGACCCGACCCGGCGCAAGGGCGGGGGAGCGCTGCTCGGAGACCGGATCAGGATGAATGCGCTGTCGAGCGAGCAGGTCTACTTCCGCTCGCTGGCCACCAGGACCAGTGGCGCGCCGCTGCCGGAGCACCTCGACGACGTCGTCGCCGCGTGCCGGGCCGCCGGCTTCGACCTGGTCGTGATCGAGACCCCGGGGGTGGGCCAGGGAGACGCGAGCATCACCGATCACTGCGACGTCTCGGCCTATGTCATGACCCCGGAGTACGGCGCGTCCTCGCAGCTGGAGAAGATCGACATGCTGGACCACGCGGACGTCGTGGCGATCAACAAGTTCGAACGCCGGGGGGCCGAGGACGCCCGCCGGGACGTGGCCAGGCAGCTGGTGCGCAACCGGGAGGCCTTCGGTCACCGCTGGGAGGACATGCCGGTGTTCGGCACCTCCGCGGCCCGGTTCAACGACGACGGCGTGACCGCGCTCTATCAGCACCTGCGCGGGCTGCTAGCGGACAAGGGCCTGCCGGTCGGCGCGGGGCAGCTCCCCGCGGTGCAGACGAGGATCTCCACCGGGCTGACCTCGGTGCTGCCGGCGACCCGGGAGCGCTATCTCGCGGAGGTCGCCGAGACGGTGCGGGCCTACCACCGCAGGACCGTCGAGCAGGCCGGGGTGGCCACCCGCCGCCAGCACCTGTCGACGGCGCGCGGCCTCGTGGTCGAGACCGGTGAGCTCGACGCCCTGCTCGCCGATCTCACCCTGGACGGCGACGTCGCCGCCGCGCTGGACGCCTGGCCGTCCCGGGTGGCGGATTATTCCGGTGACGAGTTCGTGTACACGGTGCGCGGCAGCGAGATCCGGGTGCCACTGACCCGGCAGACATTGTCAGGCAGCACGGTACGGCGGGTGGCGCTGCCCCGCACGCGTGACCACGGGGAGCTGGTCGTTTTCCTCCGGCGGGAGAATCTGCCGGGCTATTTCCCCTTCACCGCCGGTGTCTTCCCGTTCAAGCGCGACGGGGAGGCACCTGCGCGGATGTTCGCCGGGGAGGGTGACGCCTTCCGCACCAACCGGCGCTTCCAGGTGCTGTCGGCCGGGCAGCCGGCGACCCGGCTGTCCACGGCGTTCGACTCGGTGACGCTCTACGGTCGCGACCCGGATCCGCGGCCCGACATCTACGGCAAGGTCGGCACGTCCGGCGTATCGATCGCGACGCTCGACGACATGAAGGTCCTCTACGGCGGCTTCGACCTGACGTCGCCGACCACCTCGGTGTCGATGACCATCAACGGTCCGGCGCCGGCGATCCTGGCGATGTTCATGACCACGGCGATAGACCAGCGGGTCGAGGCCTTTCGCGCCGAGCAGGGTCGGGAGCCCGACGACCAGGAGCTGCAGACAGTGCGCGAATGGGTGCTGCGGACCGTGCGCGGCACCGTGCAGGCCGACATCCTCAAGGAGGACCAGGGGCAGAACACATGCATCTTCTCCACCGAGTTCGCCCTGCGGGCGATGGCCGACGTCGCGGAATACTTCGTCGACCACCAGGTGCGGAACTTCTACTCGGTCAGCATCTCCGGCTACCACATCGCCGAGGCCGGCGCGAACCCGATCAGCCAGCTGGCGTTCACCCTGTCCAACGGTTTCACCTACGTGGAGGCCTATCTCGCCCGCGGCCTGAGCATCGACGACTTCGCCCTCAACCTGTCCTTCTTCTTCAGCAACGGCATGGACGCCGAGTACACGGTGATCGGCCGGGTGGCCCGCCGCATCTGGGCAGTCGCCATGCGGGACATGTACGGCGCGTCGGTGCGTTCCCAGCAGCTCAAATACCACGTGCAGACCTCGGGGCGCTCACTGCACGCGCAGGAGATGGCCTTCAACGACATCCGCACCACCCTGCAGGCCCTGTGCGCGCTCTACGACAACGCCAACAGCCTGCACACCAACGCCTATGACGAGGCGGTGACGACACCGTCGGAGGAGTCGGTCCGGCGCGCCCTGGCGATCCAGTTGGTCATCGACAAGGAGTGGGGGCTGTCGGCGAACGAGAACCCGCTGCAGGGTTCCTACGTCGTGGAGGAGCTGACCGACCTGGTCGAGGAGGCCGTGCTCGCCGAGTTCGACCGGATCGCCGAGCGCGGCGGGGTCCTCGGCGCGATGGAGACCGGCTACCAGCGCGGCCGCATCCAAGACGAGTCGATGCTCTACGAGCACCGCAAGCACGACGGCACACTGCCGATCGTCGGCGTCAACACGTTCCTCAGCCCGCGCGCCGACACCGAGCAGCACCCGGTCGAGCTCGCCAGGGCGACCGAGTCGGAGAAGCAGGGCCAGCTCGACCGGCTGCACGGCTTCCACGCCACCCACCGGGACGAGGCACCGGCCGCGTTGGCGCTGCTGCGCGAGACCGCGATGCGGGGCGGCAACGTGTTCGAGGCCCTGATGGTCGCCGTCCGGTCGTGCTCACTCGGCCAGATCACCGATGCTTTTTTCGAGGTCGGCGGGCAGTACCGCCGGAGCGTCTGAGTCGTGGACCCGATCGCGCTGGCCCGGGCGCAATGGGAGCGCCGGGGCTGGGGCGACGCCGCCGAGGGGATGGCAGCCGTCACCTCGGTCATGCGCGCGCAGCAGATCCTGCAGGCCCGCGTCGACGGGGTGCTCAAGCCGTTCGACCTGACCTTCGCGCGCTACGAAGTGCTGATGTTGCTGCACTTGTCCAGTCGGGGGTCGATGCCGGTGGGCAAGGCCAGCGCCCGGCTGCAGGTGCACCCCACGTCGATCACCAACGCCGTGGATCGGCTGGCCGCCGCCGGGTTGGTGGTCCGGCGGCGGCACCCCACCGACGGCCGAGGCACCCTCGTCGCGGTGACCGAGGAGGGCCGGCGCCTCGCCCTGGCGGCCACCGATGCGCTGAACGCCGATGTCTTCGCCAGCCCTGGGTTGTCCGCCCGCCGCGTCAGGACCCTCGTCTCGGTGCTCGAGGACCTCCGGCGCGACGCGGGGGACTTCGGCTGACCGCGGCCTCCCCCGGCGGCTCGGTCAGGGAGCCAGGATCGAGCCGAACTCGCCGGTGACGGCGGCCAGCTCCATCTCCGCGGTCTGCTGCACGAGCGCGAGCAGGTCCTTGTCGAGTCCGGGGGAGAATTCCTCCATCCGCTCCGGTGCGATGACCGCCGGCACGCCTTCCGGTGCCTGCTCGGTGGCGTCCAGGCTGGTGCCGTCCCCGGATGGCGAGAGCCCCTGGAAGATCCGGCCCGCCTCGGACAGGTTGTCCAGGTTGAAGGAGTACTGCTTGCTCTGCAAGCCGAGGTCCAGCAGCTTCTTGACCTCCGGGAACGCGCTGGCGTTGGTCTTGGGGATGGGCAGCGACGTCTTCCAGTCCACCCCGAGCGTCTCCAGCGCCTTGGCGTAGGCATTCTCGTGGGCCTGGTCCCGCACGATGAGGTAGGCGACGGTGGACCGGGCGGTCTTGTTGTCGGTCATCTCATAGATCCGACACTTCTGCAGCCGACCGGTGGACTCCAGCATCAGGTTGTAGAGCAGGTCCATCACCAGGTTCCCCGAGTTGTAGACGTAGCTGCCGAGCCAGGGGTTGCCGGCGGCGTCGACCGGCATGGCACCCTGGGCGCCGACCAGGTAGTGGTGGATGTTGCCGTGGTCCAGGGCGATGCTGAGCGGCGTGGCCCCGCCGGCGCCCGCGGTGTCCAGCGGGTCGGTGGGCTTGCCCTGGTAGCGGGGAGAGCCGTCCAGCAGCCGGCTGATGGTCGTGCCGATCAGCTCGACGTGGCTGATCTCCTCGGTGCCGACCCCCTGGATCAGGTCCTTGTAGGGCTTGGCGGCGGCGCCGCGGAAGTTGATGCTCTGGAACAGGTACTGCATCATCGTGCGCATCTCGCCGAACTGGCCGCCGAGCCCCTCCTGCAGGGCGTTGGCCGCCGCCGGGTCGGGCTCGTCCGGCACGATCTCGTTGATCAGGCGCTGCACGTGGAAATACATCTGCTGCCTCTTTCGCTGGAAGGGTCCCCGTAGCGTCGACGTACCCCGACGCACGCTTGTATCCCGTTCATGGCCCGGGCTCAACGGCAGCTGACGATCCGGCTGGACGACCGGGGACGTCGCGCTGGATCCGTCGCCGTCCCCGTCCCGCCGGCCACGACGGCGAGGCGAGGGCGCGATTGGCCTGTCCGCTCCGGCAGGAGCGGGCCCCTGCGCGTCGAATGGTCCGCACAGTCATCCCTCCGGAGGTCCCTGTGGTTCGTCGCCAGCACGTCCTTGTTCGCCCCCTGCTCCCGCTGGCAGCTGCGTGCGCAGCCCTCGTGGCGGCGGCGCTGCCCGCGGGCGCTGCGGGTGCCCCTCCCTCGCCGTACACCTACACCGTCCATGTGGCGCCACAGAACAGTGGGAGCTCCGCAAGCCACTCGGCGTACGAGAACGCCGTGGAGCCCTCGATCGGGGCGGACTGGACGTCTGGGCTGACCGCCTTCCAGGCCGACCTCGGGACCTATTTCGTGGCCTTCGACGACCGCAGCCGCCCCGCCCGGGCGACCTGGACCGAGCGCAGCCCGGTGACGTCCGCGGAGACCTTGGACCCCATCCTCTACACCGACAACCAGGGCACTCCTGCTGCACCCCTGGGGACGCGCACCATCGTCTCGCAGCTCGCGGGGACCACCAGCCTGTCTTCCACCACCGACGATGCTGGCGTCACGTATCTCCCGGACAGCAGCGGCCAGACCTCGGGGGTGGACCACCAAACCGTGGGTGGGGGTCCCTACGCGGCGTTCCCGCCCACCGGAACGGCAGGTCTCTACCCCAGCAGCGGCCCGAAGCGAGCCATCTACTACTGCTCACAAGACGTGGCGACCGCGTTCTGCGAGCGTTCGGACAACGGCGGGACCACCTTCGGTCCCCCCGTCTCGATCTACACGGTCAGCCCTGGCGTCGCCACCGGCTGCCAGGGCTTACACGGTCACGTGCGGGTCCGACCGGACGGCGTGGTGCTGGTCCCCAACAAGAACTGCGGCACCGATGTCGGCTCCCTGCCGGGGAGCACCGTCAACCGGCAGGCGGTCGCGGAGAACACCGACAACAACACCACAGCGGCCGGCTGGTCGATCGACGTCGTACCCGACAGCACGGCGGGGGTGACGGACCCCTCGACGGCCGCCGACGCCTCCAACACCATGTACTTCGGGTACGGCGACGGCGGGGGGCACGCCAAGATCGCGGTCAAGCGGGCCGGGTCCGGTTGGTCCTCCTCGGTGGACGTCGGCGCCATGGTGGGGGTCGAGCAGACCGCCTTCCCGGACGTGATCGCGGGGTCAGCCGGTCGGGCCGCGTTCGCGTTCCTCGGGAGTACCACCCCGACGACGAAGGGCATCCGCGGCGTCGACCGGGGCTTCGCCGGTGTATGGGAGGCCTACATCGCCCGCACCGTGGACAGTGGCGTCACCTGGTCCGTGCAGAAGGTGACAACCGATTCGGCGTTCCCCGTGCAGAAGGGCTGCCTCCAACTGGGCGGCACCTGCACCCACCGCAATCTCTACGATTTCACCGACATCACGGTGGACCGGTTGGGTCGGGTGGAGTACGGATTCGCCGACGGCTGCGTCCAGCAGGCCGACAGCAGCACCAAGGGCTGCCGGGACGGCTCGAGCACCACCGGTGACACCTCCAGCGACGACACGAACGTCGGGTCCATCGCCCGCCAGGAGTGCGGGCCAAGCCTGTTCGCGGAGCAGGACGCCGCGTTGTCCGCGGCCTGCAACGCCGCGACCGAGGCTGCACCGGCAATGCCGGAAGCACCGTCGGCGCCGCTGCTCATCACCGGTGGTCTGGTCGCGACCGGCGGCGCGGTGTGGTGGCGTCGCCGCACCCGGGCCAATCGGTAGACGGCCGCGCCAGCTGTTCCTCTCTCGTCGGCTCCGTTCACCCCCAGTTGGAGATGCCCGTGCGTGTTCGCGTGCTCCTTCCCCTCGTCGTCGGCGCGTCGCTGTTCGGGGTGGCTGCCTCGACGCCGGCGGGCTTTGCCACCACCGCCGCCCCGGCTGCGGCCGATCCGGCTACCCCGGGTTTCGGGGTGCCGAGGATCGTGGACCCCGTCCATGTCTACGGCGAGCCGGACATCGCGGTGAACCCCAAGACCGGGGCGGTGCACGCTTCCGGTCCGCAGGGCACCGGGACGCAGCGGTCGATCTACAACATCTCCGTCGACGGCGGTGACTCGTATCGGATCGTGCAGAATCTCGGGCTGGTGGGGACGTATCCTTCTGGCACCGTCCCCACCAAGTCCCTGGTCGCCCCGGGTGGCGGCGATACCGAAGTCCAGGTAGCCCATGACGGTCGGGCCTTTTTCAACGACCTGGCGGCGCTGGCCTGCTTCTCAGCGGTGACCACCACCGATGACGGCGCGACCACGTCGGTGGCGAATCCGGCGGCCTGCTCGGACCCCGGCGCGGACCGGCAGTGGATAGCGCTGTTCGACCCGCAGCCGTCCGACGCGACGATCTCGCCCTACACGGGTGCCAAGCCGCTGGCATACATGGAGTATCAGGGGCAGGCGACGGGTGCTGACATCGTCGATGTCAGCACAGACGGGGTGAACTATTCGCATAAGGCTGGTCAGTTCGCCGACGACGGAGTGCACAGCGCCAACCACACGCCGATCATCGTCGACCAGCACACCGGTCAGGTCCTGGGGATGACCGGCGGCGCCACCGGCAATTCTCTGGCGCTGGCCGTGGGCGAGCCGAACGCCGCCGGCGACCTGACCTACCACTACTCGCCGGTGGCGGAGAACCTCGGCGGAGACCCGCAGACACTGTTTCCGATCCTGACCGAAGACACCGCCCGCAACCTGTATGCCGTCTGGGTCGACCACACGAGCTATCAGGTCTTCTACTCCTGGTCGCCGGTGAACAGCGCGGGGACCGACTGGACAGGATGGTCGACGCCCAGGGTCATCAGCGCGCCGCCGGCCGCCGTCAACGTGTTCCCGTGGGCGCAGGCCGCTGCCCCCGGCATCCTCGACGTGGCCTGGTACGGCACCGACCAGACCCTCGCGCAGCTCGGCAGCAGTGGTCCCAGTGCCAAGAAGAACCAGGCATGGCAGTTGTTCTTCAACCAGGTGACGGCGGCGAACAGTGCCGCGCCGGCGCTCCACCAGGTGATCGCCGCCCCGCACCCCATGCACTACAACGACATCTGCCTGCTGGGAACGGCGTGCGTGGCGGGCCAGGGCAACCGGAACCAGGCTGACTTCTTCAAGCTCGTGGTCAGCCCCGCCGACGGTCGAGCCCGGATCATCTACACCGACAGCTCCAACCGGCTCTCGCAGACGCTCGGCATGGACACCGCCGCCGACCACCAGGGCGCTGCACTCGACACCGTCGTCACGCAGGAGACCGGCCTGAATGCCTACACCGGTGCACCGTTGGTGGCCAGGGAAACCACGGCACCGACGGGTGCCCTGAACGACCCGGCCGGCGACGCGAAGTTCAAACCGCTCGGCGGCACCAACGTCCCGGCGGCCGACGTGACGCACCTGTCGGCCGCGGTGCAGGGCAGCAACCTGGTCCTGGCCATGCGGACAGCTGGTGGCCCGCTCGGGGAGGCAGCAACCGCGGCGGCGACACCGTTCGCCCAGCTCGTGGTTCGATGGCAGCTCGGCGACACGCTGTATCACGCGGGTGTCGAGCAGCCGGCCGGAGGCGCCACCACCAGCTATTACGCCGGGAAGACCACCTCGGTGGACTTGTGCTCGGTCTCTGGCTGCAAGCCGAACTACCTGGACTACCAGGCCGGAGCGCCCAACGGGCAGCCGGTCCCCGGCGTGATGACCACGGACGCCGGGGAGACGACCTACCGGCTGACCGTGCCGTTGACGGCGATCGGCAACCCCAAGGGCGCTGACGTCTTGGAGGAGCTGTCGGCCTTTGTGACCGTCTCGCCGCGCAGCGCCTCGGTGCCCCTGGACAACGCCGGCGCCTTTGCGGACTCGGTGCCGCTGCAGATCGAGGGCACCAAGACCATCAACGTGTCCGCCGCCGACACGATGACGCAAGGCCCCGGCACGCCGATGCCCGAGGCCCCTCACGCCCTGCTGCTGCTCGCCGTAGCCATTGCTGTCGCGGCCATCGTGCTGCAACGACGTCGGCGGCGCTTCATCCACTGACGGGATGGGCACCCAGCGGAGACCGCCCTCCTCATAGTCCCCGGTCGATGAGGTCGAGGAGCTGCTGACCGACATGGGCGTACTGCTCCTCGTCGAGCCCGCGCAGCGGTCCTTCGAGGGTCAGCATGGCGAGGCCGTGCACCGTGGACCAGGCCAGCAGCTCGGCACCGGGACGTCGACCGGCCGCTAGTCCGCCGCAGGCGTCGAGATCGTCGAGGGCGTCAGTGAGCAGTTGGAACGGCGTGCGACCGCGCCGGCCGGCCGAGCCGGCGTCATCGGCGTAGGCAAGGTGCTCGGGCAAGGCGAACGCCGTGCGGAACAGGCCGGGTGCTCGGGCGGCAAAACCCAGGTACCCCGATCCGACTGCCCGCAGGCGAGCCCGGGCACGTTCGCGCGGGTTGGATACGTCGGGCAGCGCGTCCTGCTCGTCCTCCATCGCCAGTGCCAGCCGCGACATCGCGTGCGCACTGACGGCTTGCAGCAGCGCGTCGCGGTCGCGGAAGTGTCGATAGGCGGCGTTCGGAACGACCCCGGCCCGGCGGGTGGCCTCGCGGAGCACGACGGCGCCCGGTCCATGCTCGCTGGCCATCTGCACGCCGGCCTCGATCAGCGCGGCGCGCAGGTCCCCGTGTCGGCCAGCGCGCCGGGCTGCCGAGGGCGGCGCGGCATCGTCCGTCATCTGACCTCCTAGTGGACACCGTCCACCAACTGTGCAACGGTGGACACCGTCCACCACGGTAGGCGGAGCACCGCCACAGTGACAGGGGAGCCACATGGCAGCGCTGACCGACACTGCGACCCGCCCCGCCGACGGGACGACGTCGGGCCACAAGACCGCCGGGCCTGGCACCCGTCGGCCGGGAGCGCTGGCGGTGCTGTGTCTGGCCGTGTTCGCAGTCAACGTCGACACCACCATCGTGAACGTGGCGCTGCCGGCGCTGGTGCGCCAGCTCGGCGCGACCACCCGGCAGCTGCAATGGATCGTCGACGCCTACCTGCTCGTGTTCGCCGCGCTGGTCCTGGCCGGCGGCAGCCTGTCGGACCGGCTGGGTCGCCGGGCGGTGCTGGTCGCCGGGCTCGCCGTCTTCGGGATCGGGAACACCGTCGCGGCGTTCTGCCACAGCCCGGACCAGCTCATCGCGGTGCGCGCGGTGACCGGCATCGGGGCCGCAGCGGTGTTCCCCACCACCTTGTCGATCATCACGCAGGTCTACCGCGAGCGCGCCGCCCGGGCCCGGGCAATCGGAATCTGGGGAGCCACCACCGGACTCGCCGTGGCTTTCGGCCCGATCACGGGTGGGGCTCTGCTGCAGCGCTACTGGTGGGGCAGCACCTTCCTGGTCAAGGCGCCGGTCGCGCTGCTGGCCATCGCGCTGGTGGTGGCCCTCGTCCCGGAGACCCGCGACCCGGCGGCGCCCCGGCTGGACCTGCCCGGGTTGGCGTTATCGGCCCTGGGCCTGGGCGCCCTCATCTACACGATCATCGAAGCGCCGGCCCGCGGCTGGACCGCGCTGCCCACGGTGCTCGGGTTCTGCGCTGCCGCAGTGCTGGTCGTGCTGTGCGCGCGCCGGGAGATCCACGCGTCCCAGCCGATGCTTGGACCTCGCCCTCTTTCGGGACCGCCGGTTCACCGCGGCGAGCGTGGCCGTCGCCGTGTCATTCTTCGCGCTCTATGGCTTCATCTTCCTCATCACGCAGTACTTCCAGTTCCTGCGCAACTACGGGCCATTGGAGACCGGCCTGCGGATCCTGCCGGTCGCCACCGGCAATCGGGTCCGTCGCCGGCACAGTGCTGGTGGTGCGGCTGGGCAACAAGCTCGTCGTCACCGCCGGCCTGCTGTCGTTGGCTGTCGCCTACGCCTGGATCGCGACGGCCAGCGGCGCGACGAGCTACCGCGAGATCGTCGGTCAGATGGTGTTCCTCGGCCTCGGGATGGGTCTCACCAGCGCCCCCGCTACCGAGTCGATCATGGGTGCGGTGCAGGCTGACAAGGCCGGTGTGGGGTCGGCCGTGAACGACGCCACCCGCGAGGTCGGCGGCACCCTCGGCGTAGCCGTGATCGGGAGTGTCTTCGCCTCCTTCTACACCGCCCGCTTCCATGACCTGCCGCGCCTGCCCGGTGGTCTCACCCAGCAGGCGACCGAGTCCGTCGGGGCCGCCTTCACCATCGCCGGCCAGCTGCCGGCCGTGCCCGCCGGGGCGCTGCGCGCCGCAGCGAGCACCGGCTTCTACGACGGGCTGCACGCCGGCTGCCTGGTCGCCTCCGGCGTCGCCCTCGTGGGGGCGGCCGTCGCCGCCGTCGCGCTGCCAGCCCGCCCTGCCGAGAAAGGTTGACCATGTCCATCGACGTGCTGCTGGGGCGCAATCGCGCGTTTGCCCATTCCGGCGGCCACGAGGACGTCCCCCTCGTCCCGCGCCAGCAGCTGTTCGTCATCACCTGTCTGGACCCGCGCACGGACCCGGCCGCATTCCTGGGCCTGCAAGGGGGCGACGCGATGGTGATCCGCAACGCCGGCGGCCGCGTCACCCCCCGGGTCGTCGACGACGTCGCGTTCATCAGCTACCTCGCCGAGACGATGGTGGGCGCCGACGGACCGCTGTTCGAGGTCGCCATCGTGCACCACACCGAGTGCGGCACCGGCTTCCTCGCCGACGAGGGTTTCCGCCGCGGCTTTGCCCAGCGCACCGGCCTGGACGAGCGGGCGCTCGCCGCTGAGGCCGTGCTCGACCCCACCGAGACCGTCCGCGGCGACGTCGAGCAGCTGCTCACCAGCCACCGGCTGTCTCCGCGGCTGACCGTCTCCGGCTACGTGTACGACCTCGCGACCGGCCTGGTCGACCTGGTGGTCGCGCCGACCCACCCCCGGCGCACTTCCGGCTGAAACACGCAGGTCGCGCCCCCGCTTACCGCGCCGCAACAGCGGCGACCGCCGACCAGCGCTACCGCTTCCCAGTCAGGCTGCCGACCTCAGCCGCACCCAGCCGTGGGACCTCTGCGGCGTCCCGTCCCTGACCTTGCCGTCGGGCTGGACCGCGGGGGAGTGCCGGTGGGACTGCTCCTCAGCGGGCCGCCCCTGACTGAGGCCGCCCTCTTCGAGATCGGGCTGGCCCTGGAAGCAGCACTCGCCTTCGCCAGCACACACCGGCCCGCCCTGCTCAGCACCTAATCGAGAGCGCTGGAATGCGGATCTCAGGGTTGGTTGGGGGCGTCGCCGGCGTAGACGACGTTCTGCGGTGGTGAGGAACACGTCGCCGGCCGACAGGTCTAAAAAGGATTCCTCGTCCGGCCGAACGGTGGCCATGTACTCGGGCGAGGCGAACACGGCCGCGAAGCCGTCGACGTCGTCGAACCAGATCTCGGTGACGCCGTCGTAACGGGAGGCGGGCATTCCCGGCAGGTCCAGGCCGAGGTTGTGGGACTGGACGTAGCGCCGGACGTGCTGCTGGGAGGCCGGCAGCCCCATGAACAGCGTGGCGTGGCTGGTCTCGTGGTGGGTGACGAACTGCTCGTGGGTCGTGGCCGGGTTGCGGACCAGCATGGCAGTAAACTTGATCATGAGAAGCCTTCCAGGCCAGGTATGCGGGGGGCGGCGGGACGGGAGCTGACGGATTCGGTCGCCTGTCGGCTAACAATAGTTAGTCGACAGTAGCACACAGGCCTAACAGCTGTACGGTGACCCAATGCCCAGAATGAGCAACCGGCTATCGACCGCCGACGCCGGTGCGCGGGCAGTGAACAAGCGCGGCGAGGGATCTGGGCTGCGCCGGGAGATCCTCGACGCTGCCGGCGCACTGCTGGCCGAGACCACCTCAGCACAGGCAGTGACCTTGCGCGGCATCGCCCGGCGGGCCGGGATTGCGGCACCCTCGATCTATCCGCACTTCGCCGACCGCGACGCCATCCTCGACGCCGTGGTGTCCGAGTCGTTCGAGGACCTCGCCGTCGCGATGCGGGCGGCAACCGATCCGGAGGCGCCGGCGGCCGAGCTGATCCGGGCGCTGTCCCGCGCGTACCTCGGTTTCGCCGCGCAATCACCGGGCCGTTACCGCGTGCTCTTCGAGCGAAGCGGAGCAAACATCAGCGCCGACGCACGCACCTACCCTGAGGGATTGGTCGCCTTCGAGCTGCTCAGCTCCGCTCTGCGGAGGGCAGTCGCGGAGGGAACGTCGAACAGCGGCGATCCTTCCGGTGACAGCGCGGCACTGTGGACCGCCCTGCACGGCCTCGCCACCCTGCCCGCAGCCACTCCCGGTTTCCCGTGGCCCCCGATCAGCAGGCTGCTGGACCAGCTGACAACCGGCCTCGCCCACCTGACTGCGTGATCGCTGCGACGGAGCCGAGTCATTGCGGCGTGCCCTGCCCTGACTTGCGCCGGAGCGCCCGCTCGCGCAGGAGCAGGAATAGCGGCACCGCAAAGGCCATGGCGAGCGCGCAGCCGACGACCACGTAAAGGACCGGCAGCCGCAGCTGGAGTCGGCGTCCCTCGGCGATCATGAACACGCTGACTGCCGCGGCGGTCTGCCGGCAGCATCGACACCGAACACTTCTCGGGCCCGCGCCTGGCGCCGGCGCCACCAGTCCACCGTGGTGGTGGCGACGATGCGACGCGCATAGGCCTCGGGGCTCGCGTCCAGAGTCCGCCACCGTGCCGCGACCTTCTGTAGGGCCTCTTGCACCACGTCCTGCGCCAGGTGCAGGTCACCCGTGAGCAGGTACGCCGACCGCAGCAGCCGCGGGCTCACCCGACGCGCGAAAGCTTCGAACTCCCCGCGATCGGGCTCGCGCATCCCGTTCCCTCCCGGCGTCCGTCGCTCGGCTGCCCACCCCTACACGGCCGCAGACACCCCCGAGGTTGCCTGCCGCCGTGGCGACGTACGGCGGCCAAGGGGCCTGGTGGCATCGGCAGGACACCGCCATCAAGCCGTCACTCGCGGAGGTCGTGCGGCGGGCGGGTCACCAGAGCGCGCGCGCCGGAACGATCTATCAGCAGGCGGCCCTTGCCCAAAGGGCATCCTGGGCCTCGTGCAGGCCGGCCAGCAGAAGAAGGCCGAAGCGGGCGCGCTGGACTTGCAAACCGCCGGGGACGACGCGGCCGCGTCACTTCAGGCAAAGAACCCTGACCGGTGGACCACGCTCGGCGGCGGCCCGGGCGAGCGCGTCGGCGCGGGAGGTGGCGGTCGGCAAGTTCAGGTTTGCGGCGCCGCCCGCCACTCCGAACCCCTGCGATGCTGACAGACGGGGCGCCCCATCTGATCGTGGGGCGCCCCGTCTGCGTGGTCCGATGATCCGTTACTTCGCGGTCGTGGTGTCGGCCTTGTCGTTGGGGCCGGCCGGGTCTGCGACGTCGGCCTTGTCGTTGGGGCCGGCCGGGTCCGCGACGTCGGCCTTGTCGCCGGTGGTCGCGATGTCGGGCGTGGTGTCGGGTGTGGTCTGGTCGCCCTGCTGGACGTTGTCGCCCACCGCTCCCGGGACGTCCGGGGTGTCGGTGGTCGGGGATGCGGCCGTCGGTGTGGTGCGCCCGGGCGCCGGGGCGGTGGTGGGGCTGCTGGCGGCGTAGGCGGTGCCCACCCCGGCGCTGATAAGCGCAAGGACGGCGAGCCCCGCGGCGGCGAGACCGCGGCGGGTGCGGGGGACGGACGGGATGCGGGTCATGCAGTGCCTCCATGTGCTGGTGCCGGATGGGTTGTCGTTGCACTGACGACACTGCGCGGCGGCCCGTGTGCTCGGCGTGAGCCAGAGCTGTGCCGCGCACTCATCCCGAACGTGTGAGCGGCACATCTGCTTCTCACGATCACCGCACCCCCCGCGGCCCACAATGCGCAGCAACGGCCCGAGACCCAGGCTGGCCGCGACAACCCTTGGGTGGTGGGCATGGCACTGCTCGACGCGTCCATCGTCTCGGGCACAGGGCGGGTACTGCTGGCCCTGGCGGGCGTCGCCGGCGGCCTCTGGCTGCTGCGGCCCGCGGGAGGGCTGTGGTGGCGGCGCACGCTGCCCGTCGCCCTCATGGCCGGGGTCCTCACCGGGGTCGCGACGAAGGTTGGTGTCGAGGACCTCTGGCATCCCTTCCCCGACGCCCTGCCGCTCGTCGTCGAGCTGGCCACCGGCTCGCTGGCCCTGGCCTTGGTCCTGGCCGGGGCCCGGTCCCGGCATGCACGGGTCGGCGCCCGCCTCGTGGCCGGGCTGGCGGTCGTCCTCGTAGCCCTGGCGGGGACCGCGCAGGTGAACCAGCTCTTCCGCGCCTACCCCACCCTGCGCTCCGCGCTGGGCCTCCCGTTCCGCGGCCAGGTCGCGTTCAGCACGGTCGCCGCCGGTGTCCCCGCGGGGGCCTTGTCTCTGCAGCTCGGCACCATGGCGCGCCCGCTCGACGCCGTCTGGACCGCACCCCCGGGTCTGTCGGCCACCGGGGTGGTGACCCGGCTGGCGCTCCCCGGCAGGACGAGCGGCTTTCCCGCCCGGGCGGCCTGGGTCTACCTGCCGCCCGCCTACCTCACCCGTACGCGCCCCCGCCTCCCGGTCCTCGTCCTGCTGTCCGGCTCCCCGGGCGACCCCAGGGACTGGCTCACCGGCGGCCAACTCCCGCAAACGATGGACGCCTTCGCCCAGGTGCACCGGGGCCTCGCGCCGGTGGTCGTGTCGGTGGACCCGCTGGGCTCGGAGTTCAGCAACCCGGTCTGCGTCGACTCGCGGCTCGGCCGGGCCTTCAGCTACCTCACCGTCGACGTGCCGAGGGAGATCGCTGCCGCGCTCCAGGTGGACCCCGACCACCGGCACTGGGCTGTGGGCGGCCTCTCCTCCGGCGGCACGTGCTCCCTGCAGCTCGCGGTGAACGCGCCCCGCGTCTACCCGACGTTCGTCGACATCTCCGGTGAGGACGAGCCGACCAGGGGCAGCCGGAACTCGACGGTTGCCGAGGCGTTCGGGGGCCACGGTTTAGCCTTCCGCCGGGTGAACCCGCTGGACGTCCTGGCCGTTCACCACCTGCCAGGTGTGGCGGGCTTCCTGTCCGCCGGCAGCAGAGACCGGCGCTACCTCCCGCAGGCGCTGACGGTCCTGCACGCCCTGCGGGCCGCGGGTGTCCCCACGGTCTACTCCCAACTGCCGGGCGGCCACACCTGGCAGACCTGGGCGCCGGCGCTGCGCGAGGCCCTGCCGTTCGTCGCCACCCGCACCCGGCTCATCCCATGACGGCATCGACGACCGCCGCCCGCCCGGTCACCGTCCCGGCGGCCGGCGCGGGAGGCGTGCTGCTACTCCTGCTCGTCTTGTGGGCCGCCGTCGTCGGGCCCTGGACGGCGCGGGCCGGCGGCGCGCTCGTACCCGGCGCGGGTGCGCTGGTCGTCGCGGGGATCGTGGTCCTCACCCTCGGGCGGTGGTCCGCGCGGGTGCTCGGGACGGCCGGCACCGTGCTGGCAGCTGCTGCGGGCTACGCCGCCGGCGTCGTGGCCGGCCTTTCGGCCAGCGGCTCCGGCATCGCCGCCTTGCCCACCGGAGAGGCCGTGCTCATCGGGCTCGCGTTGGCCGCGAGCAGCCAGTTGACCCCGCTGTGGCGGCGGCGGGCGCGGCTGCTCGTCGTCTCCCTGCTACTGACGACGGCGCTGTACGCCGGCCAGCCGGCGGACGTCACGCGACTGGCCGCCGCGCTCGCCGGCCTCGGGGTGGGCGCATTGCTGGCCCACCGGACCGCCCCGGCCCGGCTGCCGACCCGCCGGCACAGTGCCGGCCGCCTCCTGACCCGCCATCTCCCCACGCGGCAGGAGGGAAGGGCGCTGGTCGCCCTGCTCCTCGCCGTCACCGCTGTCGGCCCGATCGTGGCGTCGCTGTCCGCCGACGCGGTCGGACCCCTGGCCGTGCTGCAGCAGCTGTTCACCGCACCGCCGGTGGACGGCGAAGCGGCAGCCAGCGCCTGCGCGGACCCGACAGCGCTCGAGACCTGCGCCCGGCTCCGGCAGGCCCTGCTCTTCTCGGGCGTCGGACCCTCGCTGCTCGCCGTGCTCCCCTGCGCCGTCGTGCTGGTGCTGGCCGAAGGACTGCGCCGGGGCCGGCGGTCGGCATGGGTCGCGGCCCTGGGCCTGCACGCCCTGCTCGGGGCACTGGGCGTGGTGCTGGCGGTATCCATTGTCCGAACACCGTCGGAGGAGGCCGCGCGGCTGGCGCTGGAGGACGCCCACGGCACCCTGTCGGTCTGGCTCCCCCTGCTGCAGCCGCTGGTCGTGCTCGCGCTGCTGGCCGTAGCGCGACCAGTGTTCACGGTGCGGGCCCCGCGCGGGACCCACCGGCACCTCACGACGTTCGCGGCGGCCACGGTGGCGGCGACCGGCACGGCGTTCGTCGTGGTGGGCCACCTCGTCCGCGACCAGTTCACCCCCACCCCGACGTGGTGGGTCCTGGTCCGCGCGTTCCCCGGCCGGCTCGTCCCGCCCGGCTACCTCGGTGAGATCACCCCGGTCCTTCTCCCGCACGGCGGGGCGGCCGGGTGGCTGTTCGACTGGACAGGGGTGGCGGTCTGGAGCGCCGTGCTCGTCGTCGCGGCGCGCACCTTCGCCACGACCCGTCTTCCCGGGGCCGGCGGGCAAGCGGCGCGGGCCAGGGCGGTCGTGCAGACGCACGGCAGCAGCGGCTTCGCCTGGATGACGACCTGGACCGGGCACAGCTACTGGTTCGCCCCCGACGGAGGGTCCTTCGTCGCCTACCGGGTGCACGGCGCGGTCGCGCTGAGCACCGGGGACCCGGTGGGCCCGGTCGCGGGACTCGCCGCAACGCTCGACGGTTTCCTGGCCTACTGCGCAGACCGTGGCTTGACCCCCTGCCTCTACGGCACCGGAGCCGGCGTGCGCGCCCTGACCGCCGGGCGGGGGTGGGGCAGCGTGCAGGTCGCGGAGGAGGCCGTCCTCCCCCTGGGCGCACTCGCTTTCACCGGCAAGCGGTTCCAGGACATCCGGACCGCGACCAACCGGGCCGCCAGGGAAGGTCTGACCGCGACCTGGATCAGCTACGCCGACGCGCCGCCCGAGCTGGCCGTGCAGATCAGGGCGCTATCCGCCACCTGGCTGGCGGACAAGGCGCTGCCGGAGATGGGGTTCACGCTCGGGGGGATCGAGGAGCTGGCCGACCCCGACGTGCGCTGCCTGGTCGCGCTCGACGGGGCCGGCGCGTTGCAGGGCGTCGTCAGCTGGTTGCCCGCGCACCGCGACGGACGGGTCGTCGGCTGGACGCTGGACCTCATGCGCCGGGCCCCCGCGGTGCCCAACGGCGTGGTGGAGATGCTGATCGCCCACGCGGTCCTGCAGTTCCAGGCCGAGGGGGCGAGCTTTGCCAGCCTCTCGGGTGCGCCCCTAGCGCACGCCGCTTCGGGCGGTGACGCGGAGCTGCTCCCGTGGGCGCTGGACGCGGTGGGTCGCCTGATGGAGCCGGTCTACGGGTTCCGCTCCCTGCTGGCCTTCAAGGCCAAGTTCGCACCGCGCCTGGATCCGCTGTTCCTGTGCTATCCGGAGGCCGTCGTGCTGCCCCGCATCGCCGCCGCCATCAGTCACGCCTACCTGCCGGCGCTCACGCCGTTCCAGGGCGCACGTCTGCTGATGCGGGGGCGGCGTCGCGCCGGCCGCTGATGCGGAGTAGGTCAGAAAACGAGCTCGTGGCCCGCGGTGAGGTTCACCAGGGGACGACACCCTCGTCATTCGTGAATGTGCCGGTCGGGCCGCCGGCAGGCAGGGTCGCAAGCCGGATGGCGATGGCCGCACCCTCCTGAGCCGCCCGCCCTTGAAAGCCAGTGAACTCCGTTGCGACCAGGCCGGGGCACACGGCGTTGATCAGGATGTTGGTGTCGGCGAGCCTCCTGACGTACTGCATCATTACCGCATTCAGGTAGGTCTTCGAGGGAGCGTAGGCCGCCATGATCGGCCCTACGTCGACGTCGGGGTCGGCCTGCCAGGTGATGGAGCCGACGGTGCTGGAGACATTGACGATCCGCGGGGACGGGGCGCGACGCAGTAGGGGCAGCACGGCGTTGGTGACCGCACGACGCCGAACACGTTGGTGTCCAGGACCCGACGTACCTCGTCGAGGTCGAGTTCGGTCGGGTCCTGCATCCAGCCTGATCCCATCTCACCGGAGATGCCCGCATTGTTGACCAAGGCGTCGAGGTGGCCAACCCGGGCCTCGATCAGCTGGGCGGCCGCCCGGACGCTGACGTCGCTTATCACGTCGAGCGGCACCCCGAAGGCCTCGATGCCGTCCGTCTGGAGCGAGCGAACGGCGCCGTCCCGGCGCCCGTCGTCCCGCGCACCCACCCCCACGAGAAAGCCCTGCACGCCGAGGCCGACGGCGATCTCGTACCCGATGCCCTTGTTCGCGCCGGTCACCAGCGCGACTCTCCGGCTCGTCTGCTGCTCCGTGCTCGGCTGTGTCATGACGGCGACGCTAGGTCGACCAGGTCCGCATGCGCCAAGACCGATCCGGACCGCGTTGATACCCGGCAGGTATCGAGTTCTAGCCTCGGCAGGGTGAGAACTCTTGAGACGCGGGAGCTGGCCTACTTCGTGGCCGTGGCCGAGGAGCTGCACGTCGGTCGCGCCGCTGAACGCCTGGGAATGACCCAGCCGCCCCTGTCCCGGGCGATCGCGCGGCTCGAGCGGAACCTCGACGTGCGTCTGCTGGAACGCCATCCCCTCGGCGTCCGGCTGACCGCCGCGGGTGATGTGCTGCTGTGCGAGGCCCGGGCGACTCTCGATGCCGCGCAGGCGGCCGCTCGCAGGACCCGGCGCGCTGCGTCTGGGCTCGACCACGTGGTGCTGGCGACAAGACGGGCGGCTCCCACGAGTTGCTGCAGGCATTGCTGGCCGCCTGGGCGGCCGATCTCGACGGGGTCGACGTCGAGGTGGTGTTCTGCTCAGCCGGCGAGCAGGAGCGGCTACTCCTGGATGGCCGCGCCGATGCTTCGCTGCTGACCACGCCCGTCAGCAGCCTGGTTGGCTTCGACTCCCGGCTGCTGACTGAGGAGCAGGTGGCCGTCGTCCCCGCCGGGCACCCGCTCGCCGCCCGCCCATCCCTGACGATGGCGGAACTCGAAGCGTCGGGCCTGCCCGCGGCCCGATGCCCCTTCGCCGACGGGACCTACCCACCCGGAGTTGGCCCGCAGGTACACGACCACTCGGAGCTCGCACACCTCGTCGCGCTCGGCCGGGCGGCGGCGATCTGCCCGGCCTCCGCCAGGGCCTGGCTGTGGGGCGAGCACGCCGCGGTTCCGCTGATCGACGCTCCCCAGGTCACCACCCACATTGCCTGGATGCCGCACAACCGTTCCCGCGCGGTCCGTGAGCTCGTTCGCACCGCTGTCCTACTGTCCCGACCTTCGGAAGGACCGCTGAGAAGCGCAGCCGCAGCCGTTCCACTACCTCCTGAGAGGAAGCCGCCCGGCCACGAGACCCGCGCCGACGGTGCCGTGGCATAAGCCTTGCGCGAGCAGAGTGCCCCGTTGTTGCTGCAGCCTCATCGACGCGGGAGAGGGTGCCGCGTGCGGGCCCGCAGGTCCGCGGTGCCCGACCAGAGTGCGTCGTGGGTCAGCACCGCGACGGTAAGCGTCCCGTCCTCCTGGTCAGAGGGCGTCGGGCAGGCCGAAGGCCGCGACCAGATGCGGTGCCTCGAAGGCGGCGATCTCGGTCAGCCTGCCTTGGCGGATGTCGAGGACCGAGATCACGAAGGGCAGGAAGGCGGTCTCGCCCGGGCGGCGCAGATAGCCCACGGCTGCAGGTTGTCCGTTGGCCGAGGTGGGGAGCACTCGCCATGTCCCGAGGGAGTTCATGCCGCCACGGAGCGCGGCGGCCACCTCGTCGTGGCCGTTCCACTCGCCGACCTGCGGCGAGATGGCCAGTCGAACGTCGTGGCGCAGCAGCGCGATCAGGGCTTCGGGGTCGGCATCCTCGTGCGCAGCGATGAATCCCCGAAGTAGTCGGCGCTGGTCGGCATCCACTGCGAGCTCCTGGTCGACCTGGTGCTCCCGAACGGTGGCCCGCGCGCGTTGTAGTGCGCTCTTGACCGCCGGCACGCTGACGTCGATCAGCGCGGCCACCTCGCGGGCGGGCCAGTCGAGCACGTCCCGCAGGATCAGCACCGCCCGCTGCCGCGGCGGTAATATCTGGATCACCGTCAGGTAGGCCAGTGAGAGTGACTCCCGCGTCATCGCCAGTGCCTCGGGGCCGGCCTGATCGCTGACCAGCTCCTCGAGCATGGCGTCCGGGTAGGGCTGCAGCCACGGCATGGTGGCGACCGACGGGCCGGTGGAGCCGGACGTCGGGTCGGGCACCACGCGAGGCCGCTGTCGGCGCAGCGTGTCGAGGCAAGCGTTGGTAGCGATCCGGTAGAGCCACGTGCGGGCGCTGGCACGGCCCTCGAAGCTGTCCCGTGACCGCCAGGCTCGCAGGAAGACCTCCTGGACGTGGTCCTCGGCGTCGTCGAACGAGCCGAGCATCCGGTAGCAGTGAACGTGCAGTTCGCGCCGGTAGCGGCGCATCGCCTCGTCGATGTCCGCGTCGTGCATGTGCCGACTACCGATTCCTTTCGCGGTCCTGCGACGTCTCCATGACCAGCCAACCACGACAGGAGACACGTCATGCCCGACACCACCGACACCGCGACCACCACGGTCACCACGATCGAGCACGGCACCTACATGATCATCGGCCCCGTCCAGGTGCAGGACGTCGACGGATCGCTCACGAGCTGAGCTGGGAGGAGGGCACCATGTCTGCATCAGTGCTGTACATGTCGATGTCCGTCGACGGGTTCGTCGCCGGACTCCACGACGGGCCGGGCAACGGGCTCGGTGACGGCGGGCACCGCCTGCACGAGTGGTTCCTG
>JAABUZ0100003121.1_pt1 | contig 25388 bp, 29 predicted proteins | sample 5562091 | NCBI WGS metagenome assembly JAABUZ01 (sample SAMN12813069, study PRJNA571459) | rock metagenome | isolation source: Antarctica rocks | place: Antarctica: Victoria Land, Linnaeus Terrace sud | collected 2015-12-21 | reverse complement strand
CCGCGGGTCCCGCCCTCAACCCGCTGCTCAAGGTCATGAACCTGGTCGCGCTGCTCATCGCGCCCACGGTCGTGAAGTACGGCATCGGCGTGGACGCCAACAAGGGGATCCGGGCGATCGTGGCCGTGATCGCGGTGGCCGGCATCGTCGCCGCGGTGACCATCAGCAACCGGCGCACCGTGGCCGGCGAGGTGGGCGTCGTCGAGGGCGAGAAGGCGACGACCCGCGTCTGACCCGGCTGCCCGGAGCCTCGGGCGTCTAGCGTCGCCCGCGTGGATCTGCCCGACCCGTCACTGCTGCTGCCCGAGGCGCCTCGCGTGGCCGAGGCCCTGGACCGGGCTGGCTGGTCGAGCCCGGCGTTGGACGACCTGCTCGGTGTCACGGCCCAGACCCACCTGGACCGCGGCGAGCTGGCCTGCCTGCTCCGGCGTACGACCGGCGGCTCGGCCCTTGAGGTGCTCGCCCGGCTGTTCGTGCTCGGCGTGCCGGTGGAGCCGGCGCAGGCCCGGGCGGCCGGGGTGCCGGAGTCCTGGCTGTCCCCCGACGGTACGGCGCTGGTGGGGCTGCAGCCGGTGCTGCACGACGGTGCTGACGTCACGGTCCCGCACGACCCGAGCCGCGGCCCGGCCCGGGTGCAGCCGGAGCAGGTCCTCGGGGTCGGGGCAGCCGCGCTGAAACTGGCCGCCGCCACCCCGCGCCGACCCGTCGCCCGGGTGCTCGACCTGGGCGCCGGTGGCGGCATCCAGGCCCTGCTCGCGCGGCGCCACGCGGACGCCGTCGTCGCGACTGACCGCAACCCCCGGGCGGTGGCCTTCACCCGCCTCGCCGCTGCGCTCGCCGGCTCGCCGCCGTACGTCCCGAGGGGTGAGCAATCCGTTCCCGGCCGGCCGATGTACGACGTGCGGGAGGGCGACCTGCTCGAGCCGGTGGCCGGCGAGGCCTTCGACCTCATCGTGAGCAACCCACCGTTCGTCATCAGCCCGGGCCGGCGCTACACCTACCGCGACGCGGGCTATCCGGGTGACGAGGTGTGCCGGCGCCTGGTCGCCGGGCTGCCGGGGTTGCTCGTCCCGGGTGGCACCGCGGTGCTGCTGGCCAACTGGCTGCACCTGCCCGGGCAGGACGGCGACGACCGCGTCCGGTCCTGGTTCGACGGCACGGGTGCCGACGGCTGGATCGTGCAGCGCGAGCTCGCCGTCCCCGAGGACTACGTCACGGCCTGGCTGCGCGACACCGACGAGGGGGCGCGGTTCGACGCGCTGTACGACGAGTGGCTGGCCGCGCTGGACGGCGTCGACGCAGTGGCCTTCGGGATCATCGCGATCCGCCGTCCGCACGAGGCCGGCCCGAGCAGCGTCGTACTCGACCAGGTCGACCAGCCGCTGGCCGCGACCTGGGGCGAGGAGGTGCTCGGGCACTTCGACCGGCGCCCGGCGCTGCAGGCCGATCCGCTGCGCGTGGCCTGGCGGTTGCGGGAAGACGTACGGCTGCGCCAGGACGCCGAGCGCGGCGCCGACGGCTGGACCGTGACGAGCCAGCTGCTGCACCAGGAGGCAGGGTTGCGCTGGACCGGTGAGGTGGACGCCTACGGCGCGACCCTGCTCGCCGGCTGCGACGGGACCCGGCGGCTGGGGGAGCTCGTCGCTGTCCTGGCGGCGGCAGCCGGACTGGGCGCGGGAGAGGCGGCCGAGCAGGTCGTCCCCGTCGTACGACGTCTGGTCGAGCAGGGCTTCCTGGTGCCCTGACCCGCGTGTCGCGGGGGTGCCTGTCACCAGGCCGGGCGGCGCCTGCGAACGTGGGAGGGGCACGTCCGGGCAGCCCGACCCGTTTGACAAGGTCGGCCACCCTGTTCATGGGCGGTCCCGCCCGCCCTTCTTCGATGGAGACCTGTGCCCAAGACCACGACCGCCACCTCGACCGCAGAGGGGACCCCTGCCGCACCCCGCGTGCGCACCGGGACCGGGACGCGTCTGGTCATCGTCGAGTCGCCCGCCAAGGCCAAGACGATCGCGGGCTACCTCGGCCCCGGCTACGTCGTGGAGAGCTCGATCGGCCACATCCGCGACCTGCCGCGCAACGCCGCCGACGTCCCGGCCAGCCACAAGCACCTCGCGTGGGCCAAGACCGGGGTCGACGTCGACAACGGCTTCGAGACGCTGTACGTCGTCAGCCCGGACAAGAAGCAGCAGGTCGCCAAGCTGCGCGCCCTGCTCAAGGACGCCGACGAGCTCTACCTCGCGACCGATGAGGACCGCGAGGGCGAGGCCATCGCCTGGCACCTGCTGGAGACGCTCAAGCCCAAGGTGCCGGTGCGCCGGATGGTGTTCCACGAGATCACCCAGTCGGCGATCCAGCACGCGGTCGACTCCCCGCGCGAGCTCGACCGGGCGCTGGTCGACGCCCAGGAGACCCGTCGGGTCCTGGACCGGCTGTACGGCTACTCGGTCAGTCCGGTGCTGTGGAAGAAGGTGCTCGGCGGCCTGTCCGCGGGGCGCGTCCAGTCCGTTGCGACCCGGATCGTCGTGGAGCGCGAGCGGGCCCGGATGCGCTTCCGCCAGGCCGAGTACTGGGACGTTGAGGGTGTTTTCCAGGCTCGGGAGCAGGACGACCCGACGGCCCCTCGGGCGCTGGACGCGACGCTGGTGGCCGTCGACGGCCAGCGGCTGGCGACCGGCCGCGACTTCGACGCCGACACCGGCCGACTGACCCGCGGGGGTGTGCTGCACCTGGACGAGGCAAGCGCCCGGTCCCTGGCCGAGCGCCTCACGGGCGTCGAGTTCACCGTCCGCTCGGTCGAGGACAAGCCCTACACCCGCAGGCCCTACGCGCCGTTCATGACGAGCACCCTGCAGCAGGAGGGCGGGCGCAAGCTGCGCTTCAGCGCACAGCGGGTGATGCAGACCGCCCAGCGGCTGTACGAGAACGGCCACATCACCTACATGCGCACCGACAGCGTCAACCTGTCGGAGACCGCGGTGGCTGCCGCGCGTCAGCAGGCCCGCCAGCTCTACGGCCCGGAGTACGTGCCGGAGGCCCCGCGCCGCTACACGTCCAAGAGCAAGAACGCGCAGGAGGCGCACGAGGCGATCCGCCCCTCCGGGGACGCCTTCCGCACCCCGGGGGAGCTGGCCGGCGAGGTCACCGGCGACGAGCTTCGGCTGTACGAGCTCATCTGGCAGCGCACGGTCGCCTCGCAGATGGCCGATGCGCGGGGGACCAGCGCCAGCATCCGGCTGGGGGCGCGGACCGCCGACGGCACCGACGCGGAGTTCGCGGCGTCCGGCAAGGTCATCACGTTCCCGGGCTTCCTGCGCGCCTACGTCGAGGGCTCGGACGACCCCGACGCCGAGCTGGAGAGCACCGAGCGGCGCCTGCCCCGGGTCGCGGGGGGCGACGGCCTCGCCGTCACGTCCCTGGACCCGCAGGGGCACACGACCTCGCCGCCCGCGCGCTACACCGAGGCTTCGCTGGTCAAGCAGCTGGAGGAGCTCGGGATCGGCCGGCCATCGACCTACGCGTCGATCATCTCGACGATCCAGGACCGCGGCTACGTGTGGAAGAAGGGTTCGGCGCTCGTGCCGACCTGGACCGCCTTCGCCGTCATCGGGCTGCTCGAGCAGCACTTCGGCCGTCTCGTCGACTACAGCTTCACCGCCTCCATGGAGGACGACCTCGACGTGATCGCGGGCGGCCAGGGCAACAGCGTCGAGTGGCTCACGCGGTTCTACTTCGGCGCCAAGGACGGCAAGGAGGGCGGGCTCGCCAAGCAGGGCGGCCTCAAGACCCTGACGACCGACCGGCTCGACGAGATCGACGCCCGTGAAGTCAACTCGATCGTGATCGGGCGCACCGAGGACGGCCAGGAGGCCGTCGTCCGCGTCGGCAAGTACGGCGCCTACGTGCAGGTCGGGGACAAGCGCGCGTCGCTGCCGGACGACCTCGCGCCGGACGAGCTGACGCCGCAGCTGGCCCTCGAGCTGGCCGATGCACCCTCGAACGACCGGGTGCTGGGGACCGACCCGGTCACCGGGCACGACGTCATCGCCAAGACCGGGCGCTACGGCCCGTACATCTCGCTGGTGCTGCCGGAGGGTTCGCCGGACAAGCCACCGTCGGCGTCGCTGTTCGCCAGCATGGACATCGCCTCGGTCTCCCTGGACCAGGCGCTGCGCCTGCTGACGCTGCCGCGCACGCTCGGACAGGCCCCCGACGGCGAGCCCCTCACCGCGCAGAACGGGCGCTACGGGCCCTACATCACCAAGGGCGGCAAGGACTCGCGGTCGTTGACCGACGAGGAGCAGCTGTTCACCGTCACCCTCGACGAGGCGTTGGCCCTGCTCGCCCAGCCCAAGACGCGGGGCCGCGCGGCCGCCAAGCCGCCGCTGAAGACCCTCGGCGAGGACTCGGCCACCGGCGCGGCCATGGTCGTCAAGGAGGGCCGGTTCGGCCCCTACGTCACCGATGGCGAAACTAACGCCTCGCTGCGCAAGGGCGACACGCCGGAGACGCTCACCGATGAGCGTGCCTCGGAGCTGCTCGCCGACCGGCGGGCCCGGGGTCCGGCGACCAAGAAGGCGCCGGCGAAGCGGGCCGCGGCAAAGAAGGCGCCGGCCAACAGGGCCACCACGAAGAAGGCCACCACGAAGAAGGCCACGACCAAGAAGGCGACTGCGAAGAAGGCGACCGCGCAGAAGGCGACTGCGAAGAAGGCGCCCAAGCCCTGACGGCCGGTAGGACCGGACGGCGCGCGCCTGGCACGCCGTACCCTCGCGTCGTGGCCAGAGCTGCGGTGAGGTGGCCGGGAGCCCTGCGCTACCAGGGCTTCCGGCGGCTCTACCTCGCCCTTGTGCTCTCCAGCTTCGGTGACTGGCTGGGCTACCTCGCCACGACGGCGCTGGCGACGACGCTCGTGCAGGGCTTCGGAGCGAAGAGCTACGCGGTCGGCGGTGTGCTCGCCTTCCGGCTGCTGCCTGCAGTGCTGCTCGGGCCGCTGTCGGGCGTGCTGGCGGACCGCTTCGACCGGCGGCTGACCATGGTCGTCAGCGACCTGCTGCGCTTCGCGCTGTTCGCGTCCATCCCGCTGTCGCACTCGCTCATCTGGCTGCTTGTCGCCTCCTTCCTCACCGAGGCCCTGAGCCTGGTCTGGATCCCGGCCAAGGAGGCCTCGGTGCCCAACCTGGCCAAGGACCGGCTCGAGTCCGCCAACCAGCTCTCGCTCATCGCGACCTACGGCACCGCCCCCGTCGCCGCAGTGGTGTTCGGCCTGATCGCCCTGTCGCCGGACCTGAGCGCGACGGGAGGCACGACCGCCACCGTCGGGCTGTACCTCGACGCCGGGACCTTCCTGTTCGCCGCCGTGCAGGTCTTCCGGATCCGTGAGATCCCTCGTCGGAGCGGGGACCGCACGGCCGGCCAGGCGCCGCCCTCGGTCCTGACGAGCGTCCGGGAGGGGCTGGCGTTCGCCCGCAGCAGCGCCCTCGTACGCGGTCTCCTGGTCGGCATGCTCGGCGCCCTGGCTGCCGCGGGTGTCGTGATCGGCAACGGCAAGCAGTTCGCGACGACGGTCCTGGCGGGCGGGGACGGCGCATACGGCCTGCTGTTCGGGGCGGTCTTCGTCGGTATAGCCGGTGGCGTCGCCCTGGGCCCGAAGGCCCTCGGGACGATGTCGCGCCGGCGCGCGCTGGGGCCTTCGATCGTCGGTGCCGGTGCGTGCCTGGTGCTCATGGCGTTGGTGCCGTCCCTGGCGCTCGTGGTCGTCGCGACGCTGCTGCTCGGGGCTTTCGCCGGGATCGCCTATGTGCTGGGCCTGACCCTGCTCGGCGCCGAGGTCGAGGACGACGTACGCGGCCGCACCTTCGGCCTGGTCAACGCGCTGATGCGCATCGACCTGCTCCTGGTCGTGTCCATCGCACCGCCGATCGCCGGCCTGATCGGGCAGCGCAAGGTCGGCCAGCTCGAGGTCAACGGCATCTCGGTCACGCTGCTGCTTGCCGGCCTGCTCGCCGCAGCCGTCGGGATGGTGTCCTACCGGACCATGAACGACCGGCCCGGCGTACCCCTTCGCCGCGACCTGCGGGCGCTGCTTCGCCGACGCGAGCACCACGCGTACACGGGGGTGTTCGTCGTGCTCGAGGGCGGTGAGGGCGCCGGCAAGTCGACCCAGCTGAGGCTGCTCGCGGCGTGGTTGGCGACGCAGGGCCGCGAGGTCGTGCTGACGCGCGAGCCGGGCGCCACCCCCGTCGGCGCGAAGCTGCGCGCTCTGCTGCTCGATCCGGCGACCGGGTCGCTCGACCCCCGGGCCGAGGCGCTGCTCTACGCCGCTGACCGGGCGCAGCACGTCGCCACGGTGGTTCGGCCCGCCCTGCTCCGCGGGGCCGTCGTGGTCTCCGACCGGTACGTCGACAGCTCGCTCGCCTACCAGGGCGCGGGTCGGGCGCTCGACGTCGAGGAGGTCGCGCGGCTGTCCACCTGGGCGACGAGCGATCTGCGGCCCGACCTCACGCTGCTGCTCGACGTCGACCCGCGGGTGGGACTGACCCGGGCCGGCGGCAGCCCGGATCGCATCGAGGCCGAGTCGCTGGAGTTCCACCGCCGGGTGAGGGCTGGCTTTCTGGCTCTGGCCGGCCGGGCCCCCGACCGCTACCTCGTGGTCGACGCCAGCGGCGAGCCGGTGGTCGTGCACCAGGCCGTGGTCGCCCGGATGTCTGAGCTGCTCCCGTCCGCCGACCGCGCCCTGGCCCCGACATGAGCGTCTTCGACTCCCTGGTCGGCCAGGACGAGGTCGTGGCCCAGCTGCTCGCCGCCGCGCAGGGTCACGGGATGACGCACGCCTGGCTGTTCACCGGGCCGCCCGGGTCGGGCCGGTCCGTCGCGGCGCGCGCCTTCGCCGCCGCCCTGCAGTGCCCGGACGCAGGGTGCGGCCAGTGCGAGGCGTGCCACCAGGCGCTCGGCGGCACCCACCCGGACGTCGCGGTCGTCGTCCCCGAGGGGCTGCACCTGTCCATCGCCGACGCCCGCGAGGTCATCGGGCGCTCCTCCCGTGCCCCGACGCGCGGCCGCTGGCAGGTCACCCTCATCGAGGACGCGGACCGGATGGAGGAGCGCACCTCGAACACGCTGCTCAAGGCCGTGGAGGAGCCCCCACCACACAGCGTCCTGCTGCTGTGCGCGCCCTCGGTGGACGACCTGCTGCCGACGATCCGCTCGCGCTGCCGACTAGTCCCGCTGCGCACCCCTCCCGCCGCGTCGGTCGCTGACGTGCTCATGCGTCGGGACGGGGTGGACCCGGCGATGGCGTCCTTCGCCGCGCGCGCGGCTCAAGGTCACATTGGCCGGGCCCGACGTCTGGCCACCGACGAGCAGGCCCGCCGCGAGCGCCAGGAGGTGCTGTCGCTGCCGCGGTCCCTGGGTTCGGTCGGCTCGGCGCTGGCCGCGGCCAAGGACCTCGTCGACGCAGCCAGGACCGAGTCCGACCGGCTCGGCTCGGGCCGGGACAGCGCCGAGCGGGAGTCGCTGTCGACGGCGCTGGGTGGCGGTGCGACGGGCAAGGGCTACACCGGCAGCGCGCCCAAGGGTGGCGCCGGTGCGCTCAAGGAGCTGGAGAAGCGGCAGAAGTCGCGCGGCACCCGGACCCAGCGCGACGCCCTCGACCGGGCGCTGGTCGACCTGGCCGCGTTCTACCGCGACGTACTGGCCCTCCAGCTCGGTACGACGGCGCCGCTCGTGCACGGCGACCTGGCCGAACAGGCAGCCACCGTGGCACGGGCCTCGAGTCCGGAGAGCACCCTGCGCCGCATCGACGCCGTCCTTGCCTGCCGCACCGCCATCGACGGCAACGTCGCGCCGCTGCTCGCGGTCGAGGCGATGGCGCTCGGGCTCCGCGCCGGTTGAGGTCCCGACCCCCGACCGGGGGTGTCCTAGAGTCTGGTCCGGCAGTCCGCCGCCTTAGCTCAGTCGGTAGAGCACCTCACTCGTAATGAGGTTGTCCGGAGTTCGATTCTCCGAGGCGGCTCCACATCTCACCTGCGGGAACGGGTCGGATCCCAAGGTCGCTGACCATCGTGTGGTGCCATTGTGGTTGCCATCGGTATTGTCGGCCGCCGTCAGGACCGGCCTCACAGCGCTTGGTCCATCCGCGCCGCGGCGTCACGGGCGAGCTGCGGCACGGCGTGCGTGTAGTGCATGGTCATGGAGATCTGGTCAACACCGCGCGCCGGACAGCGCGAGCGGCTTCTTGGCCAGCAGCGGCTCCAAGCCCAGCATCGCTGCCGCGGAACGGACCCGCTTGTCGAGCTCGGCCCTCGACCTGACGGTGGGCTTGAGCGCGAACGCGATGTTGCCGTACACGCTGCGGTGCGGATGAAGCGCGTAGTCCTGGAACACCATGGCCATCTTGCGGTCCGCAGGGGACCGCTCGTTCACCACCCGCTCCCCGATCCGGGCGTCCCCTTCGGTGGGCCGTTCCAAGCCGGCGATCAGGCGAAGGATGGTGGATTTGCCGCATCCCGATGGCCCCACCAGCACCATGAGCTCACCGTCGGCGATCGCCAAGTCGACCGCCTGAACAGCGAGGACATCGCCGGGGTACCGCTTCGTCACCTGCTCGAGTGCGATGCTGACCGTGGCAGGCGATCATGCCCCACGTAGGCACGAGCCGCCCTCCTCGGAAGCCGCTTGGCACTTCTGACCGGGTAACTGCGTCCGCGACGGGTGGCGACAGGCGTGCCGAACTGAGGCGCGCCCCGACCGGAGGTCCAGGGACAGGAGCAGGACGCAACCGAGCCGCAACTGCAGCTCCTGCGCTACACCTCTGAGACTGGACAGCGAAGAGCCTCGGATCGTGCGGCGCACGACCAGAGTGTCACTGCTGGTCAGTGCGAAGTCGTGCTGAGCGGGCGGCGTCCGGAGCCCCAGCTGCCAAGTGAGCCAGCGAGGGACGGCCACGACGGCCCCACTGAGGACCGCAGCCGTGGTCACGAGCGACACCTCCAGCACCGAGCCGTCGTCGGCCCATCTGACGCTGCCGGGCCGACTCGGCTCAGCGTCGCTCTGAATCGCCGCCCCTCGCTCCATCAGGTCGTACCGGCCGTCGGGGTGCAGGCCGATGCGGCTGCTGCTGAGCGACTGACGGAGCCGCGCCGGAGTGACCGGATACCGGCGTTGCGTCTCGAACACCAGAGCCTCACGAGCCAATGGACCGCGTTCGCGCAGGACGTCAACGAGTGCATCGCCGGCGGTCTGATAGCGGCTCGCGAGTTCCGGATGCCACTCACGCAGGGCCCATAACTGGCGCGGACGCGAGTACACGAAGCGGTCGTCGCGGAGCAGCGCCTTGCGCAGGGTCGCCTCCGGGGTCGACCCACGTGCTCCGAGGGTCGCGAGGGACTGCGGCGCGCCGCAGTCCCTTAGGTAGAGGACGACCGTGTCGGTCAGCAGACGGGCGCGGTGAACCCACCCAACATCGGTTCTCACGATCGGGCTCTGGCTGTGGAGCAGCAGATGTTGTACCGGCAGGTGTTCCGGGAGCGCCGACGCCAGAACGGCGTCATCCAGCGAGGCGCCCGTCATGGGCATTCCAGCGGTCAGCCCGACAAACCGCTGCACCAGCGCGTCGGGGTCACGACACCACCAGCGGGGCAGGTTTCCTGCCCACGTACAAGGCCGAACGGCTCCGAGCGAAACGAACAAGATGTCGCGGGCTACGATGCATCGAGTGGGAGCAAGGTTGCCCAGCACGTTCTCGGGAACAGCCACGGCGCTGCTGAGCACTTCATGTATCCGGTCCGGAAGCTCTGGCTGGTGGTGGCGCTGGGCCTCCAACAGCGACCGCCTGCTGGCGAACTCGAGCTGTCGTACCCGCTCCCGGCTCAGACTCAAGCTCCGGCCGAGTTCCGCGAGCGACGACGCCGCTTGCCGCCCAGTCGCGATCGCGACCTGTGTGCTCGACAGACCGCTCCACCACCCAAGCAGCCAATCTGCACCGGTGCCCGGCAGCGACGGCCCGAGCCCGTTCATCGGCAGCACCGCCTGGCAGGGAGCCGCTCGTCCGGACCTGCGCAGGCTCCGGCGGCCGAGGCGGCGCGGTCCACGTCCATCCGGAGGTCCCCCATGCGAGGTGGCGGGTCACACATCACCCAACGGTAGATGTTACCGGCACTTAGCAGACCTACACCAGCCACCGCCCTGATGCGCTCGGCGTACTGAAGCTTGGCCAGCTCGTTCTGCCGCTGAGGGCCGGCACCCGACTCGGAGGCCTCGACCAGCAGCTCGCGGGTGTGGGTGCGGACACACTCGACCACACGCCCCTCGCCGGTCTCGACCCAGCGGCGACCGTTGAACTCCAGCCAGCCAGCCAGCCAGCCAGCCGATGCCGTGGACGTAGCGGAACTCATCCACCATCACGTCTTGCTCGAGGCGTTCTGCCAACACCGAGTTCGTCAGCCACGTGTCGGGCCCCGGTTCCCAGTGGGCGGAGGCTCGGACGACTGCTGTCCAAGAACTGCTGGAGGGTGCCGCCCCCAGCCAGGAAGTCATCGGCACCGATCTTCATCCCGGCTCCCAAGGGCGAAGGCGGGATGCAGTAGCTCACCTTCGCCCCCTTGGCCTTCAGCCAGCGCGCCCAAGGCGCCGCAGCGCCCGTAGGACGTTGAGGTTGGTCGCGGCGTCGCTGTCGAACACAACGGTGACCGGTCTTCCCCGCAGCCACACGTTCGCTCAATCACCCAGCGTGCCGTACGGCGAGCGCCAGTTGGAAATACCAGACAGCGTCGGCTCGCTCAAATGACGGTTCTTCCACCGCGGTGACGACACTCTCCGTCGGTCGGGTCTCAGCCGACGGGGGTGGAGACCGGAGCGCTCAGCACGTCGGACAGCGCGGCCACGGCGGCAACCACCTCCCGCGCCGCTGACCAGTCGACGACGGGGACCCCCGCCCGGTCCGCGGCGACGACCTCGTCGCTCCACGGCACCACGCCGGCCAGAGCCAACCCGTGCCGCTCGCAGAACTCGGCGATGGCTCGCTCGTCAGCCGCGGAGCGCACCTTGTTCGCCACCACCGCCACCCGCTGCACCGGGAGCTCGGCGACGAGCGCACTCATGCGTCGTACGGTCTCCAGCGACCGGTAGTAGGGCTCGGCGACCAGGCAGATCACGTCGACGTGCCGGACGGTCCCACGGCTGAGGTGCTCGGGAGAAGCCTCCATGTCGACGACGACGTAGCGCTCGGGACCGCCCAGGTCTTCGAGCAGCGACGACACGACGGCGTGCGCGGAGCACAGGCACCCCTCATCGGCATGAGCAGGTGAGCCCATCCCGATCAGGCGTACGCCGTCCGGCGCGGCGAGGGCGTGATCGGCCAGGACATCGTCGACGGGCTGCGTCAAACCTTGACCTCCTCTCCGGCGGGAGACCAGCGAAGGGGAGACAGCGCGCAGCCCGACCGCATCTTCGGGCGAGATGCCCAGCGCTGCCGACAGGTTCGGGTTGGCGTCGGCGTCGATTGCGACCACCGATGCCCCCTGGCGGGCGGCGAGTCGGCAAAGAGTGGCGCTGATCGTGGTCTTCCCGGCGCCGCCCTTGCCCGCGATCGCCAGCCTCAACGGATCACGCGCTGCTCATCGGTGACCTGCTGGTAGCGGCGGCGGTAGACGGCGATCGACCGCGCGACGTCGCCGAGTGTGCCGGCGACGACATGCAGCCATTCACGACCGTCGTCGGTGAGCTCGTAGGTCCGTCGAGCAGGTCCCGAGACCGACGGCTCCCAGGAGGACCGCACGAGGCCCTCTTCATCCATGGCCCGCAACGAGCGGTAGAGACCACCCGGGTCCACCTTTTCCAGGCCGAGCGCACCGATCTGGTCCAGGAGCTCATAGCCGTGCGAGGTCCCTTCCGCCAGCAGCAGCAGCAGGCACGGTCGCAGATAGTTGCGTGGCAGCCCGATGGCGAAGTCATCGGCGGCGCTGCTGGTCATCCCGGCCTCGGGCCGCGCTCGGCAGCGCAGGCGATCGCCTCTTCCACGGAGCTCTGGCACCAGCAGTCGGCGCTGCACTCACCGTGGGTAGGGCGGGTGAGGTCGGCAAAACTGAGCGCGAACTCGGTCTTGCCCTCGGCCAGCCCCGATTCGGACATCACGTAACCGCCGGGCGCCGGCTCGAGGTAGCCGTCGAGCACCATGTGGTCGAGGTAGCCGACCCCGACGCAGGCATCGACGCCGAGGAAGCGTTCGAGCAGCGTTGCGTCGACCACCTCACCCAGACCTTCGCCGCGCAGCCAGTACATGACCTGGAGAATTTCGCTGCGCCAGTACATCGATCGCAACGCCTCGGACTTCGGGGGATGCAGCTCGTCCATCGTCAGCGCCGCCGACCGGTCGGCACGGGACCCGCCGCCGCGTTGGCCAGAGCAGCGAGATCGTCCAGGGCGGCCGCGATGACCATGAGCTGCTCGTTGACGACGAGCACGGAGGGGCCGATGACATTGGTCTGCGTCTCGATGGCCCGCACGCCGAAAGCGACCTTGCCCAGCAACGTCGAGGTCCGGCGGAGCGAGCCCGCGATGCGGGACAGGTAATACACGAGGACGACGACGACCAGCACGATCTCCACGATCGTGAGGGAGACCAGGAGCGCGGTCATCGGGCTGCGCGCCTCGTCGTGCTGGCCGGGGGCGGCGTGAGCAGGGCGACGTGCAACATCGCCTCCCCGGTGAGGGCATCCAGGCGCGCCGACGTCTCCGGCAGCAGCCAGGTGGTGGCGGTATTGCGCGCGACCTGCTTTCCGGCGGTCCAGACCAGTCCGGCGCCGCGCTCGATCCGATGGACCTGGCGCAGGAAGACCTCGAGCAGGACGACTGCCACCACAGCGACGACCAATCCGAGCCCGAGCGCCACGAACCAGTAGGCGTGGCCGCTCATGACCGACCACCGGGCGTGAGGCTGAGCCGGGCTTCGGTGGCGGCAGCGACGATGCGCTCAGCCGTCCCGACCGTGGCCTCGAGCTGCCACAGCCCCTGAGTGCGGTCCCGGGTGTCGTTGAGCCCGGCGAGAATCGCCTCGGCCTTGGTCGCCGTTCGTTGCGCGCCGCGGATCATCAGCAGCAGGGCGACCACCACGATGACCACCACGACCGCGCCGATGAGATAGCCGAGTACCCAACCGTTCACAGGCCCTCCAAGGCATGTGCGGAACGGACATGCTGAACGTACACCGAAAGCGCCGGGTATGTGTATGGTGCACCTAGAACGCATGTGAGGCACTGCACAACGGGATTGCCGGAGCGGGAGCAGCAGATGGCGGATCGCAACACCAGGAGCCCACAGCTCGAGGCGCGTACGCCTGCCCAGGAGCTACTGGACGCGCTCGGTCCAGTCACGCAATTCCACGACACCAGCCATCTCGGGGCGTTCGGCATGCCCTCCGGGATGATGACCGAGCACATGCTGGCCGGTGATGCCGCTCAGGGCTCCATGGACTTCGGGCCGCTCAAGCAGGTGCACGCGTTCTGGTTCGCCGGGATGAGCTGCGATGGTTGCAGTGTCGCCGTGACCGGAGCGACGAACCCTTCGGTGGAGAGCATGATGCTGGGCTCCCACCCGGGCATTCCGCGGGTGATCCTGCACCACACGGTCATCAACATGGAGTCCGGCCCGTATTACCTCCAGCAGGCGGAGGAAGCGATCCAGGGCACCCTCGATGCGCCCTACGTCGTGATCCTCGAGGGGTCGATCGCGGACGAGCTGGTCGCCAACGCAGCGGGCGGCTACTGGTCGGCCGTCGGTGAGGAGCCCTGGGGACCCGACGGCGAGCTGCGGGCGGTGACGTCCACGGAATGGATCGCCCGCCTCGCTCCCAACGCCTCCGCCATGCTGGCCATCGGGACCTGCGCGACCTGGGGCGGCGTCCCCGCAGCTGAGGGCAACCCCACAGGCGCGATGAGCCTGATGGACTTCCTCGGCAAGGACTACCGCTCCGTGCTCGGGGTGCCGGTCGTCAACGTTCCGGGCTGCCCGCCGGTCGGCGACAACTTCACCGAGACGGTGGCCGCCGTCCTGTACTTCCTTCAGGGCTTCGGGCCGCTGCCCGAGTTCGACGAACTCGGCCGGCCCGCCTGGCTGTTCGGCGAGACCGTCCACCGCCGGTGCGTGCGCGGCGCCTACTACGAGGAAGGCACGTTCGCGCACGAGTTCGGCGACCCGGAGTGCCTGGTGGAGATCGGTTGTTGGGGACCTGTCGTTAACTGCAACATCACCTCCCGAGGCGCCATCAAGGGCTTGGGCGGCTGCATGAACGCCGGCGGTGCCTGCATCGGCTGCACGATGCCGGGCTTCCCCGACAAGTTCACGCCCTTCTACAAGCGACCGCCGGGTTCGCTGGCCTCCACCAGCGTGTCCCGGATGGTCGGCAGCGTCATCCGGCCGCTGCGTAAGTTCAGCAACAACAACCTCAACCGCGAGGTGCGCTGGGACCGCCAGGGAGCGGCGCCCAGCGGGTTCTCCCGCGAGAAGTACGAACCGTCGCCGCTCGCGGACGTCGGTCACAAGTTCTACGACAAGCTCCGGCGCCACAGTGACACCTCCCGCAACGACGCCGACGTCTGGGGCAAGCGCCCCGACGAGGCGCCGAGCGGCGGCAGTCCCCGCATCCGTACCTGACCCGACCCACGGCCCACGAGGAGTTCGCGCATGTGCTTCAAGACGCTGCCCGTCGAGTTCGACGAGGGCGGTGTGGCCACGTTGCGCGGCGGCATCCCCAACCCGTACGACGTGACGATCGCCAAGCCCGACGTCGGGATGACCGAGCAGGAGCGCACGGCCCGCATCGAACGGCTGGTGCAGCGCAACGGGCACGTCAAGGACCTGAACATGGACCCGGTGACACGTGTCGCCGGCGCACTCGCCGTGCACGTGACGGTCGACCTCGACAAGAAGGAGTACCTGGACTCGCACGCCCAGGCCACCCTGTTCCGCGGCTACGAGGTCATCCTCATGGGCCGCGACCCGCGGGACGCCATCTTCGTGTCGTCCCGGGCCTGCGGGGTGTGCGGCGGGGTGCACGCGCACGCCGCGGCGTACGCCATCGAGCAGGCCTTCGGGATCAAGCCGCCGCCTCTGGGCACGGTCGTGCGCAACATGACCGAAGCCGCGGAGATGGGTTACGACAACCCCCTGCACCTGTACCTGCTGGCCGGGCCGGACTACTCCGAGTCCGTCATCCGGTCCTCCAACCCCGAGCTGTGGCCCAAGGCCGAGAGCTGGCCTTGTCCCAACGCCAACATCCACGGCTTCAAGACGATGGCCGACCTGATGACCGCGCTCAACCCGCTCACCGGTGCGCTGTACCGCGAGGGGCTGGAGTTCACCCGGCTGTCGCGCGAGATGGTCGTCATCCTCACTGGCAAGTACCCGCACCCACAGAACGTCGTACCCGGCGGTGTGTCGACCACGCTGACCCTGCAGACGCTGAACGAATATCACTCGAAGCTGGGCAAGATCTTCGACTACGCCCAGCGGATGATGGCCGTCTGGGACGACATCCCGGCCTTCTTCTACGAGGCCGACGACCGCTACCAGATGGTCGGTTACCGGCCGACCAACCACATCGACCCCGGCTACTGGGACGACCCCTACGCCTACGACGCGACCTACGAGAACTGTAACGAGTGGGGCGAGAAGCGCTGGTCGACGCCTGGCGTCGTGCTGGACGGCAAGCTCGTCACGACCCGGCTGACCGACATCAACATCGGGTGGGAGGAATTCGTCGAGCACTCCTACTACGACGAGTCCTCCTCGTCGCGCTTCGCCACAGACCCGCTCGGCAACCCGCTGTCGCCGTACCACCCGTGGAACAAGCGGACCCTGCCCAAGCCCGGCGCCCGTGACTGGAAGGACAAGTACACCTGGGCATGCGCGCCGCGCTGGGATCGGCAGGTGGTCGAGGCCGGCTGTTATTCACGGCTGCTGGTCACCGCGCTGGCTCAGAAGATGCCGTCCAGCAATTTCATGTCCTCGACCGGACACAGCATGCGCTTCGTCATCCCGAAGGGCGAACGCGGCGAGCGCGAGGTCGAGTGGCACGTCCCGGAGCGATGGAATGCCTTCGAGCGCAACCGCGGGAGGGCCTACCACTACCTGTTCAGCCAGCTGGTCGGGCTGGAGAGCCTGTTCGAGGCCTACAACCTGTTCAAGCAGGGCGAGCGCAAGGTCGCCACGCTCACCCCGGACGAGCTGGAAAAGGCCATCCCGCAGGACGAGCGGGTCGCGGTGGGCTGGTGGGGCGCCGGGCGTGGCTGGCTCACGCACCACCTGGTCATGGACAAGGGCAAGATCACCAATTACCAGATCTGCACCCCTTCGACCATCAATGCCTCGCCGCGGGACCCGTGGGGCCAGCCCGGGCCCTATGAGGAAGCGGTCATGAACACGCCGATCATCGAGGACGTGTCGGATCCTTCGTCGTTCACCAGCATCGACATGCTGCGCGGGATCCGCAGCTTCGACCCGTGCATGCCGTGCACGACGCACGCACACACCGGTGACGGCGAGATCGTGCGCGAGGTCAACACCTGCTCGTGCGGCGGTGACTGACACCAGCGTCCTCGTGGGCGGGGTCAGCGAACTGTTCCAGCACGACCTGGACCTCGGCCGGCTCGCGATCGAGCAGCTCCAAGGCGAGCAGCTCGGCCACGGCGTCCGGGTCGAGGAGCTGCACTACGGCGCCGTCGCCGTGGCGCAGCGGCTGGAGGACCTGCGACCCCAGGCCCTGATCCTGATCAGCGCAGTGCAGCGCGGTCGGCCGCCCGGCACGGTGGAGCGCCGGCGGGTGCAACCACCGGAGCTCTCGACGGCCGACGTCCAGGCCGCCGTGGGTGATGCGGTCACCGGCTACGTCCACCCCGACCTGGTCATCGAGATCGCCACCGCCCTGGGATTCCTGCCGCCGCGCACGGTGGCCGTGGAGGTCGAACCCGAGATCACCGGATCAGGCGAGGGCCTCAGCGCGTCGGCAGTCGAGGGCCTCCAGGTCGCCCTGGCGCTGGTGCGGGCAGAGGTACTGCGCGCACCGGTACTCGCCCTTGCCGACGAGCTGCGTCCACTGGCGCACGGTGACCGGTTGGAGAGCTCCGAAGCGCTGGCAGCGCTGCGGGAGCTGCTCGACGAACTGACCCTGCTCGACGAGGAAGCTCGATGGGGTCACACCTTCGCCGTACGCGACCGGTTCAAGCTCTGCATCGCCGGCAGCAACAGCAGTGAGGGGATGGAGCCGCGGGACTGGGCGCTGTGGTGGACGCTGATCGAGGAGCTGGACCGGCTCGAAGCCATCGAAGCCACCATCCGCTGAGGCTGCGACGACGAGAGCTCGCCGTGTGCAGGTTCCGCACTACCCGTCGACGGGACCGGCACCGCCTCGTGGCGATCGGGTCTGCCCGAACAGCACTTCTGGCGCCTCGACGGGTTCAGCCGGCTCCTCCAGCAGCCCGAGGTTGTGCGGCGGGATGGCCACCCGGTTGCCGCGAGCGGTCAGCAGCACCAGGGCTCCGTCCGCCAGCACGTCGACCGCTTCCCCTGTCACCTCCGGGCCTCCTGGGCCCATCGGGATGAGTCTGGCCCGGCGCTGCTGGCCCAACGTGATGCAGAGCGGCAGGTAGTCCGCCAGCACCTGCTCCGCGTCCTGCCCGAGCCGCGTCTCGACAGCGCCGACCAGCCGCCCCAGCAGCTGCCCCCGGGGCGGCCGGGCGTGCTCGACGAGGACATTCACCGTCACCCACTCGGTGCGTCCCGGCCCGAGCTCGACGTAGACGCCCAGGCTCGCCAGGACCTCACCGTTCGGGTCGGCGACGGTGTCGGGCCAGACGACGCCGCTGCCGGGTTCGCCGACGACGTCGTGCAGACCCAGCAGGGCTGGCACGTAGGGCCAGCCCTCGCGTTCGGGTGGCAGCTCGGGCCGCTGCAGCAGCGTGAAGCCCAGCCCTTCACCGGGACGCACCCGCCAGGGCAGGCCACCGCGTCCGCGCGGCGAGGCCTGGTAGTTCGCCACCACCACCGATCCTGAGGCCGCCCCCTCGCGCGCCCACGCCATCGTCATGGTCTCGGTCGACAGCGTCGCCGGATATGTGCGGATCGCCCGAGACCCCAGCACAGCGGTCAGGACGCCTGCATCCAGGTCGTCGCTCACCGCCACTGCGCGGGCAGGCCGGCCTCCACCGCGGCGGCGTTCAGGCTCGCCGCAAGGCGTTGCCACTGCGGCATCGCGAACCTCGCCATCGCCGAGCTGAGGACCGCCGACAGCCGGTCGCTGTCCTGCTCGCTCCGGCCCGCGCCGGCGGCAACGATCGCCGCCACCATCAGGTCATAGGGCCGGGGCGGCAATTCGAGCACCACCTGCAGCAGGGCCTCGGCCACGTCGTACGAGGCGCCGCTGCGTGTGAGCAGCCCGTCGAACACGGCGCGAAGCAGGGTCTGCCTGGTCTGGTCGGGCAGGTCGGCGACGCGGAGCACCTCCTCGCGGATCACGGCCGCCCACTGCTCCTGGTCCTCGGCGTCGAGAACGCTGAGCAGGTCGCCGTCAGTTGGTCCCGGCAGTCGGGCGAGGACCTGTTGCGCCTGGGTCCGCACCAGGGGCGCGGCGTTCGCCACGGCCACGGACTGGCCGGCGGCCAACCGGGCCCGGGCGAGTTCGCCCGCTCGCTCATAAGCCAGCGCCAGGTTGGCCTTGACCATGGCGTAGTCACCGGGACGCGTGCTGCGAGGGAAGGCGGCGAGCGCCCGGCGCAGCGCGGCGACAGCAGTGGCCGGGTCGTCCGTGGCGAGATAGGCGAGCCCCAGCACGTTGGCGGCGGCGCCCAACCCCGACAGGTCCGAGGCGCTCTCAGCGAGGGACGCCGCCAGCTCCAGTAAGGGAATTGCTTGTTCCGCCTCGCCGGCCGTCAGCAGCGACCCGCCGTGATCGCGGGCTGCGGCCGCGGCCTGAGCCGGGTAATGCGCAGCGAGGAACAGCTCCCGCGCATCGGTCCACGCCACATGTGCCGCCTGCAGGTCGCCCTGGTCCTGGTGGACCAACCCGAGGTTGTACGACGCCGCGGCCTGCTCCGTCGGCGAGTCGAGCGTGCCGAGACCAGTTCCAGCAGCCGTGAAAGCGGCGGCCGCCTCATGCAGCCGACCCGCCGTGCGCAGCGCCACCCCCAGCTGCATGGTGGTCTTGGCCTGCTCGAGGCGCATGCCGGCTACGCTGAAGATGTTGCGGGCCGTGATCAACGCGTCGAGCGCCGCTGCGCTGTCACCGGCGTGCAGCAGCACCGAGCCGAGATGGAACTGCGTCGTCGCGTGCTGCACGGGATACCGCGCGACCGGGTACTGCTGCAGTCGCGCAAGCAGGACCTCCTGCTCGGACTGCGTCATCGGCCTACCCTCTCAGCGTGAACGCGGTGGTGGCCTGCTTCGGCAACGTGCTGCGGGCCGACGACGGTGTCGGCCCCGCCGTTGCGCAGGCGCTGCTCGACGGTCACCTGCCTGCCGGAGTACGGGTGCTCGAGGTCGGCATCGGTGGCATCCACCTCGTGCAGGAGCTGATGCGGTGCGGGACGGACGTGCTGCTCGTCGTTGACGCCGTCGACCTCGGTCGCCCCGCGGGCAGCGTCGTCGTACAGCGTCCGGACGTGCTCGACGTCAGTACTTTGTCGGTCGACCGACGTCGGGACGAGCTCGCGGACATGCACCTCGCGACGCCCTCGCGAGCCCTGATGGTCGCCATGGGTCTGGGGGTACTGCCGGCGGTGACCTTCGTCGTCGGCGTCCAGACGACCGACACCGAGGAACCGCGGTACGGGCTGTCGCTGATAACGGCCAACGCTGTCCCCCAGGTCGTGCAAGAAGTCCTGCGCCTGCTGGCTCTGCATGACGTGACGGCGTGCTGAGGGACCAACTGCTCAGGCCGGCCGTGGCGTGATCTGCAGCAGCACCTGGGCCGGCGGCGGGTGCGCTGCTGCGCCGTCGTCCGGTGCCACGTCCATGGCGACGAAGCCGGGCAGATTTTCGCGCAGTGCTTCCTCCACGCCGTGGCGAAGTGTCTCGGCAGCTGACGTGCAGCCGGAGCACGAACCGAGCAGGCGTACCCGGACGACGCCCTGCTGGACCGCCAGCACCTCCACCTCACCACCGTGCTCGTGCAGGTAGGGACGCACCTGCTCGAGGGCGGCGGACGCAGCATCGACGTCGTCGACGCCGACGCCATATGCCTCGAAGAGCCAGTCGACCGCGACGTCGCCGCGCCGCAGAAGGCGCAGGCCCTCGCCGAGGGAGCTCGCCAGTCTCGTCACGGCCAGCCGGTGCACGGCATCCACGCCGTCGAGCAGCTCGAAGACCCGGTTCCGGACGTCCTCGTCGAGCCCCTCGATGTCGCCGAGCAGCTCCTCGAGCCGATCGAGCAGGGGACCCAGTGAGGCAAGTGTCGCGTCGGTGTCCGGATCTGGCCGTGTGGTGACCTGCTCAGCCACCCGCTGGCCGGACCTTGGTGATCGCGTAGTCGACCAGCGTCTGGTTCAGCGCGACGCCGTGCTTTTGCTTGGCATGGGCGCCAACCGCCGCCACCAGCTGCTCAGCGGTGTCAGCCTTGGCGACGTTCTTGCACGCCACACCCACGTCCGCGCAGCGGAACTCCAGCGCCATCAGCTGCTCCTTGTGCTCGGGGTGCTCACGAGGCCTGCGCCTTGTCCTGCGGGTTCAGGTCCGCGGCCAGCGCCTCGAGGGCGTCCGCCACGCCGATCAGGTCGGCGTTCAGGTCGCCGACGATGCCGGTGACCGGCTCGACCCGGTGCGCGATCGAGGCCACCCCGAAGACGACCTTGCCGAGCGTGTCCGTCAGTCGCCGCAGGATGACAACGACCCACAGCAGGTAAAAGGCGAGCGCGGCGACCAACACGCCGGTGACGACGATGGCAGCGATGGCAGCGACGGACATGACCGCTCCTCAGCCCTTGGCCACGATGCGACGAAGTGCGGTGACGTAGGCGACGGCATTCGTCGTCACCTCGCCCACCAGCTCCCGGGTCGTGATCAACGCGGGTACGGGTTCGACAGCGGCGGTGATCCCCACGCCGTGCACCAGGATGTCGTCGGCGTAGCGGGCGCACTCCAGACCGGGCCGGATGACGTAGCTGGCGAGGGCGACCACCACGGGCGCGACCACCAGTAATCCGATGGCACTCATCACCCAGAGCACGACCATGCGCGACTCCTCGCTGTCGACGCGGCGACCTTGTCCTGGCAGTCTGCCCCCGGTAGGTGATTCGCGCCAGTACCGCCCGACAGAATGGATCAGACATGCCAGCCGTTGCACGCCAGCTCCGTCTCAAGCTCGGTGTCGTCGGTAAGGGAGGCGTCGGCAAGACCACGTTGTCCGGGCTGTTGGCTCGCGCGTACGCCGAGCAGGGTCGCCACGTCGTGGCGATCGACACCGACAGCAACCCCAACCTCGGGCTCTCGCTCGGGCTCTCGCTCGCCGAGACCGAGGCCGTGCCGGTGCTGCCGCGCACGGCCGTCATGGGTGCGGGCGGTACGACGCCGGCTCACGAACTGATCGCGGAGTACGGCCGCGCGACGCCGGCTGGACCCATGTTGCTCTCGGCCATCAAGGTCGCCGAGGCAGGCGCCGGCTGCACGTGCGGCGGCCATGCCACCGTCCGCAGCCTGCTTGCTGACGCGCTCGAGGATGTCGACCTGACCCTCGTCGACATGGAGGCCGGGCTCGAGCACCTCAGCCGGTCCGGTGGCACCCTCGCGCACGCGGACCTGCTGCTGGTCGTCTGCGAGCCGACCCGCAAGTCCGTTCTGACCGCCGCCCGCACTGCCGCGTTGGCAGCAGAGCTGGGGATACCGGGCGTGCTCGCCGTCGGCAACAAGGCTCGGGGCCCCGAGGACGTCGCCTTCTTTCGGGATGCACTGGCAGCAGAGGGCATCGAGCTGGCGGGTGTGCTGCCGCATGACGCGGCCGTCGCCGCTGCGGACCAGTCGGGTGTCGTGGGACTGCTGCCGGTCGCTCCGGACGTGCAGCAGGCGCTGGCAGAGGTGCTGGCTGCGCTGGAGGCCGCCCAGGTCCGTCTCGCGGGCTGACCAGCGCGCACTGGTGGCTCCGGCCGACAGCGCTGCCGGCAGCTGCGCGATGGCCATCGCGCGCAGGAGCCGGTCTGCCAGCAGCACCCGGGCGCCTTCCAGGGCGTCATGCGACAGCCGCCGCCGTACCGCGGTCGTCACTGCGCGCGGCAGGCGAAGGCTTCAAAGCAGTGCTGCGCTGGCGAAGTACGAGACGGCATTGAGCGCGAAGCCCCAGCCGAAGCCGAAGGTCACTACCAGCAACCCGGCGGCCGGTGCGAGGACGATCTGGCAGAGCACGGCAGCCGGCCAAATGCCGTTGTTGGCGGCGACCAGGTCGGACTCCTCGACCATCGCCGGAACCGCCGATCCAGCTGCTGGGCTGAAGAAGACGGTTCCGACCGACAGGCCGAACGCCACGCCGAGCACGATGCTGAGGTGCTGGTGCGAGAGGGCGAGCAGGGTGACGAGGCCGGCCCTTCAAGACCGCCGTCACCATGACGCCCACCCGGGGCAGCCGGTCGAGGAGTGCACCGGCAACCGGGGCCAGCAGGAGCACGGGCAGGATCTCCGCGACGACGACCGAGCTGACGCCGAAACTGGACCCGGTCAGGTCATCTGCCAGCAGGGTCAGCGTGACTGCGTTGCCGATGTCGCCGCACCGGGGAACTGTCCGGCGGCCCACAGCCGCCGGTAGGCGGCGGAGGCGAACGCGTCCCGAAGCCGCGGCCGAGAATTCTGCGGGATCAGCCGACGCTCAGGATGCTCTGGGCAAGATCGACAAGTGCACGGACGCCCGGTGAGTCGGGCGCCGCGTCCAGCGGAGCCAGGCCATGGCGTTCGGCGTCCACGATGGCCGGGTCGTCCGGAACCAGGACCGGATCGAGCCCCGGGAAGGTCTTGCGCACGCGCACCTCGTCCTCGATGCTGCGCACCCGGTTCGCCGTGACGACCACGCGGCCGAGGCCGCAAGCAGTGACCGACTCTGCCGCACGACGACCCACCTCCATCGATTTCACGGTGGGTTCGACGACGATGAGGACCACGTCGACCGGGTGACCGTCCAGGCGCAGAACAGTTCCGAGACCGGCCTCGAAGTCGGCGATCACGTCGCGGCCGGGTCGTGCGAGCTGCCCGAGCAACTGCTCAGGTGAGATGCCACATCAAGGGCAGCCCGGTTCGGGGTTCTGAATCGCCGTGACGACCGCCAGTCGCACCCCGTCGGGTGCGTCCGCACCGAACCGCTCGACCAGGTCGTCGGCGCTGGTCGCGTGCTCCTCGTCGCCGGCGTCGACGGCATCGCGCACGGTGACCAGGCGCTCCGTCGCCTCCTCGCCGAGACCCAGGGAGAGGCCCAGGTTGGGGTTGCTGTCGCAGTCCAGTGCCAAGGTCGTACGACCGGCACGGGCGAACGTACGGGCGAGGACGGCGGAGGTCGTGGTCTTGCCCGACCCGCCCTTGCCGACAACCGCGATCTTCATGCTGGCTCCGTCTCGTGGCTGAGGGCACTGACCAGCGACCGTACCGCCGTAGCAGTCGGACCGTCAGGGTCGTGGTCGAGGATCGCGCGGCCCAGCCGGTCTGCCTCCCCGACCGCCCGGTCGAACGGCACCGCGCCGAGCAGTGGCAGCCCGGTGCGCTCGGCGACCTCCTGCGCATCTTGCTGGCTGCGCACCTTGTTGGCGATGACCAGCACCCGTGGCGCCTGTGCCGTCGCCGCGAGCTTGGCGAGCCGGCGGCCGGTGAGCAACGAGGCTGCTGTCGGTTCGACGACGACCAGGAAGGTCTCCGCATAGCGCCCCCAGGTGAAGAAGGGCTGCCTCGTTCCTCCTGGCAGGTCGCCGACGATGGACCAGCCGGCGCCGGGCAGATCGTCGAGGACGCGCTGGAAACCGAAGTGCTGTCGCGTGTTGTTCCACTTCTCGCCACGCGCCTTGCCCAGCTGCAGCAGGCGGACGCCGTCGGCGCTACGCGCGGCGTACTGCTCGATGGCCGCCGGCCCGGTCAAACCGGTACGCAGCAGGTAGCGGCGGCGACCCTCGGACTCGGACTCCTCGACGGCGTCGTCCGGCAAACCCGCGTCGGACTGCTCGACGCCCAAGGAGAACGCCAATCCGGGCATCGGGTCGGAGTCGAGGGCGAGCACCTGCTCACCCGTCCGGGCGAGGAGCCGCGCGAAGGTGCCGGCCAGGGACGACTTGCCGGCACCACCCTTGCCCACGAAAGCCACCCGCATGAGCGGACTGTAGGGCCACGGGCGGAATCAGGCGCAGTATTGGTTCCGCGCACCTACCGGACCACCTACAGTCGGCGTTACCCACCAGCGAGGAGAGCGTGCCATGTGCCTCGGCATTCCCGGTCAAATCGTCGAGATCAGTGACGCCGCGCAACTGCGCGCGAAGGTCGATGTGGAGGGCGTCCGCCGCGAGATCTCCATCGCGTTGATCGGTCTTGACGGTCCCGACGCCGCACGCGTCGGCGACTGGGTGCTCGTGCACGTCGGCTTCGCCATGTCCAAGATCGAAGAAGCCGAGGCGAAGGAGACGCTCGACGCTCTTAAGGCCCTCGGTGACATGTACGAACAGGAGCTGACCGACTACTCCGCCGAGATCGAGGGCCTTGCGGACAGCACCGCCCCTGTCGCCGCGGCCAAGCCGTGGTGATGATGGCGCCGGCCTTGTCCGGCACGGACAGCCTGCCCGACGGGCTGGCGGAAGACCTTGCCGCGGCTGCTCTCGTCCTGGCCGGCAGGCTGCACACAGGCGCCACGCTCTGGTGCGGTTCGCCGGCGTGGCCGCACCACGCACAGCACGTGGCCGTCGAATTCGTCCATCCGGTGATCGTCGGGAAGCCGGCCCTGCCGGCCGTGGCGTTGCCCGGGCAGGGCCTGACAGCCGTGGCGCGTGCCAACGTCGCTCCGGGTGACGTGCTGTTCGTCATCGGCGAAGCCGACGATGCTGCGCTCGTCGACCTGCTGCGGCGTGCGCCCGCCTGGGGCGCGACGACCTTCTGGGTCGGTGCCGGTCCGCGACCACCCGCCGGCTCGGCCGACCATGTCCTGTGGCTGCCGGACGACGAGCACGCTGCCCACGACGGCCGCTTCATTCTGCTGTACCACCTGCTGTGGGAGCTCGCCCACGTCTGCCTGGAGCACCGCGGGCTGCTCGAGCCCGCAGCCGTGGGCGAAGCTCCCGTCTGCGTCACCTGCTCCGACGAGGGCCGGCTGGCCGAGGTGCTGACGGTCAGGGGCACGACGGCACAGGTCCGGACGTCGACCGGGTTCGAGGACTGCGACCTGTCGCTCGTCGGCG
>JAABUZ0100003120.1_pt1 | contig 25392 bp, 22 predicted proteins | sample 5562091 | NCBI WGS metagenome assembly JAABUZ01 (sample SAMN12813069, study PRJNA571459) | rock metagenome | isolation source: Antarctica rocks | place: Antarctica: Victoria Land, Linnaeus Terrace sud | collected 2015-12-21 | reverse complement strand
AAAAGCCACGACGATAAGCACATCGCGCGGAAAAGCCGCCTCTATGGTCTCGCTCCCGTTAGCGAGCTTATCAAGAGAGGTTGGCTCGATCGCGCCGAATCGCTCGACGCGTTGGAAGAGAGCGTCTGCGCCTTCCTAGATATCGCACACGCCGAGGAAACGCCGACGTTAGCCGTAAACTTCCGTCATGCGATAGAGAGGGGGCCAGAGACAAGCGCGCGGATCGCCTGGCTGAAGCGCGTGGAACAACTGGCAATGGCGCAGGATACCGGTCGGTTCGATGCCGAAGGGCTACGCGAGGCGATACCGGACGTAGTATCGTGCGCGGCGAGCGTCAACGGGGTAACCATTGTACTCCCACTACTGTTGCGACGAGGCGTACACGTTGTTATCGTGCCTCATCTACAAAAAACTTATATCGACGGCGCGGCGTTTTATCTCCCAAACGGTCAGCCGGTTATAGCCCTCACATTGCGCTACGATCGCATCGACGCCTTCTGGTTCACGTTGCTGCACGAGTTGGCGCATATCCTTGCGGGCCACGCGGGGATTTACATGGACGACTTCGACAACGAAGACACGAAGACGACGGACGAAGAGCAAGCCAATAGGCAGGCGCGCGATTGGCTTATCGATTCGCATGCGTTTGACGCGTTCGTAAAACAGACACAACCCTTGTTTACAAAGGCGGCCATCGTACAGTTCGCCATGAGCCAGGGGCGGCATCCCGGTATTGTGCTTGGGCGACTTCAACACGAAGGTCTTGTCGAATACAAGCAGCATCGCCCTTTGCTGACGAAGGTTAAGCCCTTGCTCGAAGCGCGGATCGACACCGCGTAATGTCTGTGTAGTTTTAGCGTTTCGACACTACGAGTCGCCCACACTCATGGCGTGTCGCTATCGCATAGGCCCTTCCCCGACCAAACGCCGTTTATCCGAGGTCCTGGACTGTTTCCAGCGTCAGCGCGCGCAGGCTCGGCAACACCAGACGCGCCTGCTTGAGCGCGTCAGGGGCCGGCGGGTAGGCCGCGTGGGGCACGGCGATCGTGGCCATGCCGGCGGCCACGGCGGAGCGGATGCCGTTCGAGGAGTCCTCGATGGCCGCGCAGGCGCGCGCGGCCACGCCCAGCCGCTCTGCCGCCAGCAGATACACGTCGGGGGACGGCTTGCCGTGCGATACGTCGTCGGAAGACACGGTGACCTTGAAGTATCCCGTCAGGCCGGTGATGCGCAGCGCCGCCGCGATGAGGTCGCGCGGCGACGACGAGGCCAGGGCCAGGGGGTAGCGCGCGCCGAGCAGCGTCACCGCTTCGACAGCGCCGGGCAGCGTCACAAGTCCGTCGCGCTGGTACGTCGCGATCATCGCGTCGAGCACCGCGCGGAAAATCTCGTCCGCCGTGAGCGGCACATCCCAGGTGCGCTTGATATACTCCGACCACTGCCGCGAGTTATCGCCCATCACATTGCGTTGGTCCTGCTCCGTCCACGTCCCGCCGTGGAGCGCCACCACCGCGCCGCGCACGCGGCTCCACGTCTCCTCACTTTCTATGAGGACACCGTCCATATCGAACACAACCGCGGCGATCATAACTACCCTCGACCATCGCTAGCGCCCATGCCTGTTAGGATACGGTGGGCCTCGTCGCCTTCGTGGTCCACGAAGAGTCCTGCTACCGTACGCGCCACGCGTCTGCTCCCTTCAACTCAACTTGTGTAGCGCGTGTATCCTAAATGAGCGCCGCGCCGCCTGTTGTGACTATTGAGAGTTGGGCGCATAAAGCGCGCCACGTTAACCGGACTCGTGCTATGTCGGTCATACTGAATACCCACCATGCGCCTATTCACCGCGACGCGGTAAGGACGCTTCAATAGTCTACAATGGAGTCAACCATTGGCGTGCTCACAGGGGACGGAGATGACCATAGATATTCATGACGGGCAACCACAGCTGTCCGAGTTGCTTAATCTCATATCCTCGGGCGATGAGGTGCTCATCGTTGAGGGCGACAAGCACATTGCAAGGCTTGTTCCCGTCCCTCCGACACATCGTCCGCAATTTGGTAGCGCGAAAGGACTCTTTACGATGGCCGAGGATTTTGATGCGCCGCTTGACGATTTTATAGAGTACATGTAATGCGATTTCTCCTCGATACGCACGCTCTACTTTGGTTTATTGGCGGGGATTCCAGACTCAGTACTAGAGCCCGCGCTGCTATCGAGGACATTAACAATACAAGGCTCTTCCTGTTCTGGCAAAAGGCGCTCCTGCATGGGAGGGCGACCGTAAGCGCGGTACAATAAAAATATGGACCCAGAGACACAGACGCGCATCGACGAAGCGCTCGCGGCCTTCGACGGACAGGAAACGAGCATCATGGCGGCGGGGCGTGAGAACACGAAAACGGTGAACCGCCTGGCGCGCTTCGTCGACCTGAAACGTGTCGGTGGCGAGAAGACGTTTCAGCGCAACATCTCGCGCTACAGCGTCGAGGGGGCCGGGCGCGATGTCCTGATCGGCGCCGAGCGCGCGGGTGGCGGCGTGTGGCGCCTCATCGCCCGCTGGGGCGACGAGTAGCACTCACTGGAACTGCCGTCGTCTCGCCGGTACGTCGTTGCAGACGAACATCACAAGAACTGCTGCTCCTCGCGGAGACCTAACTATGCCGAAACGATCAGACGAATTCCAACAGTTAATTTATCTCATCCATCACCAACTCGCGCCTGGAGCAGAGGTCACCGAATCCAAATTTCTTCGTGATAAAGCGACAGGTACTAACCGTGAGGTTGACATTGCCATTGAGACACAGGTAGGCGGCTACGCCCTGACGATCTGCGTTGAGTGTCAGAAGCGAGGTCGTGTTGTCGATGTAGAGTGGATCGAACAGATGATCGGTAAGCATGAAACTTTACCAACCGACAAGCTGATCCTGGTTTCACGCTCTGGCTTCACTCAAACCGCGCGTAAAAAAGCAAGCGAAAATCGCGTAGAAACCCTGACAATTGCCCAAGCAGTCAGTGCTAACTGGACCACACTAGTTGGTCAACCGGATGTACTACTCGAGAAATGGAGTATAGAACCGCGAGCTTATTTTGGCCTATCACCACAGTATGGTAAACGAAGCAGCCCTATTGAACTCAATCCCGATCAGCAACTTCATGGGTCGGATGACGAGGACGAAATACTCATGGTTAGAGAGGTGGTTGACCTCTTGATAGGTGAAAACGCGGAGAACATTGTCAAGCAACTAGGGCACTCTGCCATCAACGAGCAGAAGCCCTATGTCCTTTTCACCTTAGAATTTCCTTTTCCCGCTAACACGTATACTGTTGACCCATCCGGCGTGAAGCAAGAGGTTATCGCTCTACATGTCTTCTTACGAGGTAGTCGTGAGAATGAAGCGATCAACATGCAGCATGGCGTCTTTGGTCCCGCCCAAATAGCCTTCGGAACGACACGCACAATCGATCCAAAAGCTTTACTTTCGATTGTCGAGCACGAGCAAGAAAATAAACCTAATACTGCGGCTATCCTTCTGCCTTCCAGCACTTCTGGCATTCGCATCGTTGATCTCAAACAAGTGGATGACTTTTCAGTCGGCCACGTTGACCCTACTAATTGAGCTTATTGCCCCAAGTCTCCTACGCCTATCACCACAACCGCTATCTCTACGTTATCTCGGACTAAACGACCACCATGCACAATATCCCTACACTGGAAGATACCCTGGCCGCGCTGCCGGAGCCGGCGCGGCCGCTCAAGCCCCTCGTGCCCTCTTTCATCCCGCCCGTCCTGTGGCGTTCGGCGGCGGGCCGCGCCCTCCTATCGAGCGCGGCCTGGAAGCGCATAAGGGTACGTATCCTGGAGCGCGACGGCTATCGCTGTGTCTACTGCGACCACGCGGCGGAGCGCGGGTTGGAGGTTAACCACATCAGCGGCAACAGCCGCGACGATCGCGACGAGAACCTGGAAACGGTCTGCGCCCTCTGTCATCGTGTGTTGCACGCGGGCCGCGCGGCGGCGGTCTATGGTTCGCTGCTGCTCTTCGCGCGGGCCGCCGTCGACCAAAACACGATCCAGCGCCTGTGCTGGCGCTTTCGTCAGGGGCCGGAGCGGCTGCCGGACCGGCCGCTCATGACCGTGCTCGGACTCGCCGACCCGCGTCCGTTCAGTATGGACGAGTCTTACCTCGCCGGCCTGCGCGGCTATGTGGTGGAACGTTATCGACTGCTGGAGCGCGGAGAGTAGCCCTTCTTTTCTCCCCCTCCGCCCATGGCTGACTGGCCCCGCGGACCCTAGCCGCGGGGCCGGCGGTCCAGCGCGATGGCTGACTGGCCCCGCGGACCCTAGTACAGCTTGGCCTAAATAACTTGGCGAGCGCCGTTGGCCTGCGACTAAAGTCGCATGGCAAACGACGGACACTGAAGTGTCTCCGGCGCAAGCGTTTCACGCTATCGCTAGCGCAAAGATAATTGAGCCAACGTGTACTAGCCACGGGGCCGAGGGGCCAGCGCGCCAAGGGGGGAACCTGGGGAGATGCCTCCGAACACCCGCCAAACGCACAGCGCGGAGATAGACGAGCGCGGCTACCGCGACGATTCACAGACCGTGCTTTGTGCGCGGTTCCGCTTGCCTGGTTTAGACGTTGGTCCGGGTAGGTTGAGTCTCCGCCATAATCGCCGCGATGCGTGTGCGCGCGTCGGCGAGGACGGCGCGGATCTCATCCAGTTGGCGGGCGTCGGGCTCGCCCTGGCGCCAGGCGCCACGCAGGAGCCCGATCAGCGCGCCGACCTCGGACCGCAGGGCGCCAACCGTCGCGCGACCCTGGTCGGGTCCACGATCATGACCGTCGCCACGCCAACCCCGGCCACCGCGCCGCCACGGCGGGCCGTACCCGCGGCCGCCGCGCGCATCGGGACGGTACTGGTCGTCCCAACCACCATGTCCGCGATGCGGCGCGTCCCATGGCCCGCGTGGGCCACGGGCGCCGGGGCCGTCGAAGGCGTACCGTAGCGCCAGTCGCGCGAGGAACGCGGCCGCGAGGTACGGCGCGATCCGTGCGCGGCCCGATCCACGTCCGCCCCATGAGTCTCGCCCATGACCACCCCAGGGGCCGCGTCCGCGTCCACCCCACGGGCCTTGTTCTGACTCGCCCCACTGACCATGGTGGCCGCGGCCAAAGGGCGGTTGATCGTTTTGGTACGGCGCGTCGAAGTGTTGTCTGTACATGTTGTTCCTCCTAAGAACATTCACTATATCGCGATCTATCACGATATATCGTCATTGTAGACCGTCGGCGCCGCGTATGTAACTCCACGTTCGGCCAGGGGGCGGGCGTCTGGCGCCCAACCGTTCGGCTAGGTTCCCGCACGGTCATGCAGCGCTCCAAACCATTGACGGCAGGGTCCATCAGGCACAAGGCGCCTAGAGTCTGTGAAAAGTCGACGGGTCCCGCTGGGAGCGCGGGCGTCTCGCCCGTCCCTGGCGCGCGGGCGGCGGACGCCGGGACGGGCGAGACGCCCGCGCTCCCAGGACTTTTCACAGACCCTGTCGAGGCGCCGGCGGGGCTGGACGGCATTCTCGCACAGGAGTACTCTTGTGTACATCACTGATTGATCCCTCGTCGTCGGTGTACTGCCTATCAAGGAGGATAGAGCGATGGAGCCATCGAAGCGCGCGCTCCCTGTCTGCTTGCTCATACTATTACTATGCCTGCCGGCATACGCGGCGGCATCTCGTGTGCTGGCGCACGGAAACCAGACTGGCATGGCGGCCGTGGCCAGCAGCGGGAGTACAGGCGCGGCTAGTCTGAGCGCTACTTATGCGGATGACGCGCATAGCGCGGCCACGACGCTTGAGAGTACATGGCTCACCGGGAACGCGTGGCGGATGTGCCTGATCGGCGGGTGCCCGGTGACCAATCAGGATTGGGGCGCCGACTCGCTGACCTACGATCTCTATTTCCGCTGGCAGACGACCGGATACACGGCCATCGTGCCGTACTTCCGGCGGCTGATCGATTCCACACCCGATTACACACCGTGTAGCGGTTCGAGTTGCGCGCAGTGGAGCGACGTGCCGATGTGGGACAGCATTGCCGCGTCACGGGAGTATGAGGCGACCGGCGGTAACGCCACGGCGCTGCGGCACGCGGAGCATGCCTTCGATGCGGTCCAGAACGCGAACGCCTTTTATGCGGCCGGCGCATGTCCGGACATCCGCTATCAGCAGCCGCGCGGCGGTGGTAATCATCTCAAGACGCTCGAAACCGACTCCAACTACGTCAAGGCTGCCTTGCTGCTGTACAACGAAACCGGGAACACGACGTATCTTACCGAGGCGAAAACGACGTACGCGGCCATCCGTGCCCGGTTCCTTGATCCTCATGTGCCGTTGTACACCGTCTACGTGTTTGATAACGGCACGACCTGCGTCCAGGTCCCACACCGCTTCTTCGCGTCGGTCAATGGGAACATGATCGTCAACGGCCTCATGCTGGCGCGTGCGACGAAGGATCCATCGTATCAGGCTGACGCGATCGCAGCGGCGCGGGCAGTGGCGCGGCTTGGCGACGCGCGCGGAATTTATGCCGATCTCCAGGCGGAGAACGACATCGGCGAGCCGCTTGTCGAGGGGATGTACGACGTGGCGACGCAGGCGGGGCAGGCGTTCGCGCGTGACTGGCTGCTCCAGGGCGCCAGCGCCGCGATGTCGGCCCGCGCCGCGAGCGGCTACGGCCGTTTCTTTGACGGCCCGCCACCCATGGGCGCGCTGACCGCCTGGCAGACCAACGGCGGATTCGCGCTCGTCATGGCCGCCGCGGCGCTAGACCCAAGCGGCCGCCCCGCGACGACAGGCGCCTGGGCGAAGGCGACGTATGTCGCGCATGACCTGTCATCACTGCCCGCGACGCTGACATTCAGGGGGTCGGGAATCGCGCTCATCGGCGCCATCGGCGAACAATGCTGTGAAGCGGGACATGCGCGCGTCTTCATCGACGGTCAGGAAACGTTCGACCAAAGCGGCATCTGGCAAAACAAATCCAGCGCGGGGCTTCGGCTCCCGAACTCGGTGCTGTTCGCGTGGCGCTGGCCGGCGAGCGGAAGCCACACGCTCACCTTCCAACCGGGGGTATTTAACGCGAAGGAGGGCGGGTCCTTCCTTCACCTCGTGGGGTATGAGCTGCTGCCATGACGGCGCCCGCGCGCATCCCTTCATCCAGAATGTCTCACGTAGCGCATGAGGTACAGCACGCGCACGGCCAGCCCCGAGCCGGCGGCGAACTCGTAGACGTTCCAATACCCCGCGAGCGCGCGGCGCCGATAGCGCGGCCCTTTGTCAAACGGCGTATACTCACGGGGATCATGCGATTAGCAATCAGTGAAAGGAAAGAACGATGATATGGTTTAGAGGTATTGTTGGGGTTATCGCCATCCTGCTTGGGTTGGTCTGGATCGGGCAGGGGCTGGGCGCGTTGCGGGGCTCTATGATGTCGGGCCATCCCGGCTACGCTCTCCTCGGGGTGGTCGTGGCGCTGGCCGGCGTCTGGCTACTCTGGGGCGTTGTACGCCTACGCGCCCGTGCCCGGCTATAACAAGGGTTTATCCATGGGAATAGTCACTCGATGTCGATATATACGCGAGCAATGCGGGGTCGAATCGTTCGAACAGCTCACGCGCTTCGGCTTCCAGAACGCCTCCACGGTAGGTGCGGATGTGCCGTCGTATATAGGGGATCGTTTCGACCATGCGTCGGCTCCCGGCCATGGAATCCGACAAGGCGAACACGACATGTGGCACGTCGGCCATGACAGTCGTTCCGAGACACATCGGGCATGGCTCGACCGTCGTAAATAGCACCGCGTCGTCGTAGCGTTCCCACAGCGGGTCGCCTCCATTGAGCAACGCCTGCATCTCCGCGTGCATCAGTTGACTGCGCGCGGAACGACGGCAGGCTCGCCCACGCGAAACGATGACGCCTTCGACGACCAGGACGGCGCCGATGGGACGTTCACCGGCGCTGCCCGCGGCCTCCGCTTCGGCCAGCGCCTCACGCATGTAGACCGTCACGTCAAGGCCAGCCAGCGCAGGCGGCAAGGGAGTTGTAGCTGACATGGATCACCTCGAGTGGTAGCTATAAATACGTCAAACTAGCCGCGTGGCGGCGCCCCAAAGCGGTCGTTGTATTTCTTTAACACATCGTCCAGGGCCTCACGCAGCAGGCTGGCCTCGTTGCGCTTGACCATCTTGGCGAGCTGGGACAAGCGCTCCAACTGCGTGGCGGTGTAGTAGCTGGTCTTGGTGACCATCCTGCTGTCCGAGAGGGGCAGCGACACCTTGTTGCGCCCTGAGACCTTGGCTACGTAGACGGCCTGGTCGGCTTCCCTGCTCAACTCGACGTCGTTCTTGCCGTGCGTCGGATAGGCGGCTAACCCGATCGAGGCGGTGACGTGTACCTCCGGATGCTCACTAAAAGAGAGCGCCGCGACACGCCGGCGGAACTCCTCGAACAGCGTGAACGCCTCGTCCAGCCGCGTGTCGGGTAGCGCCACGGCAAACTCGTCTCCGCCATAGCGGGCGATGAGCGCCGTCTCGGGCAGGACTTCCCGCAACGCGCCGGCCACGGCCGTGAGGAGTACGTCGCCGAATGAGTGCCCGTAGGTCTCGTTTACCTCCAAAAAGTTGTCGATGTCGATGTTGATCAGCGTGAGCGGATCGCCGCTCTGGTGGGCCTGGGGCAGCAGTGTCCCTTCCAGCAGACGGCGAAACTGGCGCTGGTTGGTCAAACCCGTTAGGTGGTCGGTTGTCTCTTCCTCGACGGTCGCCGGTCGCTCCATAAACCTATGCCCTCTCGATACAAAACAAAAACGTACATATGTATACTAAGGGACATATGTATGTTTGGCAAGAGCCTAAAAGTACTATAATCGACTGGTGTATGCAGCGCTATGTTCTACTGGCCGCCATCATGCCGGTGATAATCCTTATCGGCGTCGCATGGTGCGCGCATTCTCTGGCGCGAACGAACTGTACTTTGTACTACCCGCCTCCGCCGATCTCTATGGGTGTTGACCACCTCGTGCGTTGGGCCACACAGCCCCAGGCTGACTGCGGATTGTATCCATCGCCACACCTCGGCGATGTCGTCCGTCTCGATCTCACCTACATACCGCCCAGCACGTACAACCGGTCGGCCAAACACCGCCATAGCACCGACCCAGCTACTCTACAGGGGTTCGAGACGGCTTTCGCACACCTCAAAGGTATACAGCAAAGCACGTTGGGCAATAGGGGGTGCTTCCTCACCACGGAAGATGCGACGCTCACTTTTGTCCCGCGCTCGGGAAGGCAGCGGACATTCCACGTCATGGTTGGTTGTTTGCGTGTCGGGAATTATTGGATCCTCTCACCGCGTCTGCTTGATCTTGTACGGGTGCGCGCCAGTTTTTCGCGCTGATCACCTGGGCGCGCGTCGTATCTACGGGGACCGCCGCGGTCCCCGCGGCACACGGTCGCGCTCACGGGTTCGCCACATGCACCACGGTTGCCGGCAACGACAGGCCGCGGGGACCGCGGCGGTCCCAGTGAAGACGTGACGCCTGCGCGAAAAACTGGCGCGCACCCATCTTGTACGCGCCCAGGGCCAGATTCCGTCACACGCGGTAGACTAGAGGTGGGGGTAACAGACGTATGACAACGATGACCAGGGAGAGCGACGCGCCCGCTCAGACCGTTAATCCTTTTCTCTACCGGCGCCGCCGGACGCGCGTGGTGATGGTCGGCGGCGTGGCCGTCGGCGGGAACAATCCGATCCGCGTGCAGTCGATGACGACGACGCGCACGCAGGACGTGGCGGCGACCGCCGCGCAGGCCGAGCGTCTGGTGCGCGCGGGCTGCGAGATCGTGCGTATCACCGCGCCGACCGTGCGCGACGCCAAGGCTATCGGTGAGGTACGCGCCATGCTGCGTGGCAAGGGTATCACCGTCCCGCTCGTGGCCGATATCCACTTTTCGCCCGAGGCGGCCCTGGCCGCCGCTGACTTCGTGGAGAAGGTGCGCATCAACCCCGGCAACTATGCCGACTCGCGTAAGTTCGCCATACGCGAGTACACCGACGCCGAGTATGTCGCCGAACTCGCGCGTATCGAGGAGCGCGTCACCCCCCTCATTCTCAAACTCAAGGAGCGCGGTGTCGCCCTGCGCATCGGCACGAATCACGGCTCGCTCTCCGACCGCATCACCAACCGCTACGGCGACACGCCGCGCGGTATGGTCGAGTCGGCGCTCGAGTTCGTGCGCATCGGCGAGAAGAATAACTTCCACGACATCATCCTGTCGATGAAGGCCTCCAACCCCAAGGTCATGATCGAGGCCTACCGCCTGCTGGCCGCTGAGATGGCGCGCGAGGGCATGGACTATCCCTTCCACCTGGGTGTGACCGAGGCCGGCAACGGCGAGGACGCGCGCATCAAGTCGGCCGCCGGCATCGGCGCGCTGCTGCTCGACGGCATCGGCGACACCATCCGCGTCTCGCTGGCCGAGGAACCCGAGGAGGAGATCCCCGTGGCGCGGGCGCTGGCCGCGCTGCTGCCCGCGGCTCTGGTCGAGCGCGGCGGCACGGCCGGCCTTGACGACCCAACGATCGTGCCCTCGTGGGACCCGCTCTCGTATGCGCGCCGCCATGCGCGTACCATCACCATCGGCGGCACAGCCATCGGTGGCGCCGAACCGGCCGCCGTGCTCGTTCCGGCTCCTACGGGGAGTACAGCGGGTGGTGCCGGCGGTCGCGCCTTACCGATGGTCGGCGGCGTGGGTGGGCTGCGCCGTGCCCCGCGCGCCGACGCCGTCCTCTTCGATGTCCGCGACGAGGGTGACCTGGAGCGTATCGCCGGTCTGGCCTGGAAGGGAGCCGGCAAGATGCGCACCGCGCTCGTCGCGTGCGGGGACGACCCGGCCTTGCTGGCGCGCGCGTTGGAGCACGCCGAGGCCGCCTACCTGCGGCTCGACGACGCGGCCGCGCCCGCGCCAATTATTGAGGCGGCCCACGCCAGCGGCAAGCCACTCTTCATCGAGTCGCCATCGGTCGACCGGCTCGTCGACGCGGCGCGCGCCGCCGCCGACGGTGGCCTGCATGACGTGGTCGTGGCCCTCTCCGCCGACTCCCACGACCCCCATTCTACACCACTGACGACGCTGCACCGCTATCGTCTGCTCGTGGCGCGGCTCGACGCCGCCGGCCTGGACGCGCCCATCCACCTGCGCTATGTCGGGGACCACGACGCGGCCAACACTCTTATCCATGCCTCCGCCGCGCTCGGCGCGCTCTTGTGTGACGGCCTGGGCGACGTAGCGGGCGTGCAGGATAGCGCGGGGCAACCCTTGACGTCCCTAACCTTCAACCTGTTGCAGGCGACGGGGCGGCGCATCACCAAAACCGACTACGTGGCCTGTCCCTCCTGCGGGCGCACGCTGTTCGACCTGCAAAGCACCACCGACAAGATCAAGGAGCGCACGGCGCACCTCGTCGGCGTCAAGATCGCCGTGATGGGTTGCGTCGTCAACGGACCCGGCGAGATGGCCGACGCCGACTTCGGTTACGTCGGCGGCGCGCCCGGCAAGGTCAACCTCTATGTTGGCAAGGAGACCGTCGAGCGCAACGTGCCCGAGGCGGAGGCGGCCGACCGCCTCGTCGCTCTGATCAAGGCGCGCGGCCGCTGGGTCGAAGCCACGGACGACGCGGACGACGCGGACGAGAGAGACCTCTAATTGGGCCAAACCTAAAGGGAGACACGAGATGGAAGCTATCACGATCCCAGTAATAGTGGACGAGAATCGGCGGGTAATCCTTAAGTTGCCGGACTCGACCCCGATCGGGCTGGCAGACCTGGAGATCGTCGTCCACCCGAAGGCAGATACCGCCAATGGGGCTAAAGAGCCAAGACCAAGAGGGCCAAACCCGGCGACCGAGGCGGCGCGCATCAAGCTCGCCGCGGCTGGTTTCCTCTCGACGAACATCCGCGCGCCTGAGGGGGCTGTTCCGTTGTCGGACGAGGAGATCACCCGCATTGGCCGGCTCCCCCCGGGCGCGCGCCCCTCCGAGGAGCTGATTGACGAGGATAGAGGGCCCCATTGAGCTTGCTCTTCCTCGACATGAGTGCTTATGTCTTTATCTACTGATCCGTCGTCCATAGCGACCGGCACGGGGCTGGCGCGCTTCCTCGACGCGTGCTACCACCGTGGCCCGGACGCCACGCCGGTCTGGTTCATGCGCCAGGCCGGGCGCTGCCTGCCGGCCTACCGCGCCATGCGCGAGCGCTACGCGTTCCTCGATATGTGCAAGACACCCGAGCTTGCCGCCGAGGTCACGTTGATGCCGGTACACGCCTTCGACGTCGACGCCGCCGTTATCTTCGCCGACATCATGCTGCCGGTCGAGCCGATGGGCATCGATCTGGAGATGCGTGAGGGGGTCGGTCCCGTCATCCACAACCCCATCCGCACCATGGCCGACGTCGCGCGCCTACGTGCGATCGAGCCGGCCGAGGACGTGCCCTTTGTCCTCGACGCGATTCGTCTGGTGCACGGCGAGTTGGCCGGGAAGCGGGCCGTGCTCGGCTTCGCGGGCGCGCCCTTCACGCTGGCCTGCTACCTGATCGAGGGCAAACCGTCGCGCGAGTACGGCCTCGCCAAGGGCCTGATGTACCGCGAACCGGAGGTGTGGCACGCTTTGATGTCCAAGCTCTCCGCGGTGATGGCCGCGTACCTGTGTGCGCAGATCGCCGCCGGGGCCGACGCGGTGCAGCTCTTCGATTCGTGGATCGGCGCGCTGAACCCCGCCGACTACCGCCGGTACGTGCAGCCGCATGTGCGCGCGATCTTCGACGCGGTCCGGAAAACCGGCGCCCCGGCCATCCACTTCGGCACGGGCACGTCCGGCTTGCTTGAGGACATGGCGGCGGCCGGCGGCGACGTCATCTCGGTCGACGCGCGCGTCATGCTCGACGACGCCTGGGCGCGCATCGGCCACGACCACGGCATCCAGGGCAACCTCGACCCCACGCGGTTACTCGCGGGCTGGGACGCCACCGAGGAGGGCGCGCGCGACGTGCTGCGGCGCGCGGGAGGTCGTTCCGGCCACATCTTCAACCTCGGCCATGGCGTCCTGCCCCCGACGGACCCCGACCTGCTGACGCGCCTGGTCGCGTTCGTCCACGAAACGACAGCGCGCGATGCCAGTAGCTCTATACAGCAGGTAGATTAATAGTAGGTACGACGAAACGACGCCCCGCCCGATCTGCAATAGAACAAGGGAGACACTAATGAACAATACAGAGGCGGTCGGCGTGCTGCTGATGACCTACGGCTCGCCAGAGACCCTGGAGGATGTCCAGGGCTACATGACCAACGTCTATGGCGGCCGTGAGCCCGATCCCGCGTTGGTCACGGAGTTCAAGCGCCGCTACGACCTCATCGGCGGCTCGCCGCTGGTGCGTATCACCAAGGAGCAGGCCGCCGCCCTGCAGGATGAACTGCGCCGCCGCCACCCCGCTGGCCCGACCTTCCACGTCGAGGTGGGCATGCGTTTCTTCCCGCCCTTCGTCCCCGACGGCCTCCGGGCGCTGGCCGCCAGGGGCGTCGACCGTGCCGTCGGCGTTATCATGTCGCCGCAGTACTCGCCTATCCTGATGAGCGGCTACCTCAAGGCGGTCGACGAGGGGCTCAAGAGCCTGGACCGCGCGCTGCCCATGAGTGTGGCCGGCTCGTGGAACGAGCAACCCCTGTTTTTGCAAGCCATCGCCGCGCGGGTGCGCGAGGCGCTGGATAGCGCTCCCGCCGAGGCGCGCGATAAGACGCAGGTGCTGCTCTCCGCGCATAGCATGCCCCTGCGCGTCGTCGAGAAGGAACCCGACTACATCGACCAACTCAAAGACACCGCCGCGCGGGTGGCCGAACTGGCGGGACTGCCCGCCGACCGCTGGGGCTTCTGCTACCAGAGCGCGGGCCATACGCCGGAGGAGTGGCTCAAGCCCGACTTCGCCGATGTGATGCCCGAACTGGCCGCCCAAGGGAAGCGCCATGTGCTCATCGCGCCGGTGCAGTTCCTGGCCGACCATCTGGAGATCCTCTACGACATCGAGGTCGGCGCGCGCGAACAGGCCGAGGAGCACGGCATCGCGTTCATGCGCACCGCCTCGCTCAACACCAGCCCCCTCTTCATCGGGGCGCTGGCCGACGTGGTGGAAGAGCAACTGGCGCGGCAAGAGAGCGAGGCGCCCGTTCCCGCGCTGGCCTAACGTCGTGGTGAGGGGTGAGGGGTGAGGGGCGAAGGGCGAGGGGCGAGGTTTAGCCGCTCGCCACTACTCGCCGCGAATGAAACCTTCGGCGAGGTCGAAGAAACGGTAGATCTGCGGCACGGCGTCCCATGGCACGCTGCCGCCCAACTCCTCGACGCGCCGCATCAGCGCCTCCATCTCGCGACACAGCGCGCGTAGCAAGGCGAGTTGTTCATCGGCGCGTATTGGCGGTGTGGTCGTGGACCGAGGGGCTCCCGGCATTAGTGGGCTGTCCTCGACCAACGCATTAACCTCGTCGAGGTACGAGCGCATAAAGGCGATGCGCTCGAGCGCGGCCCAGGATCGGCCGCGCACGACGGCTTTGACGGTGATAGCGCTCTGGCCCCAGAATCCGGATACCTGCTCGCTGGCCGTCGCCGCCCGTTCCGCGCGCGTTCGTGTGCCCGTTTCGGCCGCGGTGGGTAGACCAACCCTGTCGAATAGCACCCGCGCTTGCTGCCGCGGCAACGTAGCGCCGGACCGTGGTTGCCAGCGCCAGTCGACATGGAGCGCCCCCGCCTGACCCGGATACAGCGCCAACAGGTAGGCTCCACTGGGAGGCGCCGCGGGAGGCGCGTCCACGGTAAGGACCAGGACCGGCGCGCCTAGCCGCGCCACGATCTCGCGGCGTTGCGCCTTGACTACGTCAATATGCTCATCGGCGACCACGACCCACAGATCGATATCGCTGAGTTCGTCGGCCTCGCCGCGTCCCTCCGAACCGATCAGCCACGCCGCGACAACGCGCTCATCCCCTTGCAGCAGCGTGATCGCACGCTGTAGCAACGCGGCGCGCTCATCGCGTCGGATCTGTCTCTGCTCTACGACGGACATAGCCGTGGATCACGAGGGCAGTAGGGGCAGGATTAGCACGTCATCATCGCGTGAAAGGCGCTCGACGAGGGCGTGTTCAGGGGGCACGCCGCGTTGCCGGAGCGCGATTAAAAGATCATCGAACTTCTCGGCCGTACCGACTACGGCCTGATTGTAGATGGCGATCCACTGCCCAGGATAGCGCGCCAGCAGATCCTGGTAATGGGCTTCGTAATAGGCCGCGTCGCGCTTAAACCGCGCGAGGTCTGCAAGGTTATTTTGCCGCGATGGGATCGTTTGCATGTCGCTTTACCCTTGTTGACCAGACTGTTTTATAGCTAATGATGCCAGATTATGGCCCTAGCTGTCTAGCTCCGCTCGACGGTGCAACGGAGCCGTCCAGTCGTCAGCCGTCCGGTTATGTGGTAACCTGTACGTATACGTACACGTTTACATGAAGGGCCATAATAGCTGATGCGCATTAGCGAAGCCGCCACGCGGCTGGGGGTTACACCACGTACGATCAAGTACTACGAGGAACTGGGTCTGCTGACCCCCGATCGTTCTGGTGGGAACTACCGCGACTACGATGCGGAGGATCTGGAGCGCGTCGAGCGCATCCGCAACATGCAACAACTGGGCTACTCGCTCACGGCCATCCGGGAGCTCATCAAATACCGTCGGCAAGCGGACGCGAACGGTTGTCGGCGCGTGCGCACGCCTGACCTGGAGGCGGCCACGCGCGCGCTGGAAGCCCAGTTGGCCGGCGTGCGTGAGCGCCTGGCGCGGGCGCGCGCCGAGGTGGAGCAAGGGGAGAAACTCGCGGCTGATCTCGCGGCCGATATCGCCCGCTGTCAGGACAGCCTGGCGCAACGCCTGACCAGCGCTGGCAGTGCACGGAAGGCGCGCTAGCATGAAAAAACTTGCCCTGCCAACGCCCATCACGACAATGCTGGGGGCCGTCGCCGTGCCTGGCGTGACGGCCACGCGCCGGACGCGCGTGGCGGCGCGGTCCTTCGCCCTCGACGACCAGCATTTGTTCCGTAGCGTCAACAGCCTGGCCATCCCCATTATCACCGAAAACCTCTTTCAGACGATGCTCGGCATCGTCGACCTGATCATGGTGGGCCGGCTCGGCGCCGTCGCCATCGCCGGTGTCGGGACGGCGCTACAGATCATGTTCATCGTCCTCGGCGCGCTCTCAGCCATTACGATCGGGACCACGGTGCTGGTGGCCCGTTTCGCCGGCGCGGAGGACCCCGCGCAGGCCGCGCACGTCGTCAAACAGTCCCTGCTCCTGGGCGTGGCCTGCTCCGCCATCATCGCGGTGGTCGGGCACATCGTCGCTCACCCCGTCATCGCCCTGCTCGGCGCGCCGCCCGCCGTGACGCGCGCGGGCGGCGATTATCTGGACATCGTCTGCGTGACGTCGGTGACCCTCGTCGTCCAGTTCGTCTGCTCCAGCGCCCTGCGTGGGGCGGGCGATACGCGCACGTCCATGATCGTGACCGGCCTGGTCAACATCGTGAACATTGTGGTGGCCTACGCCCTCATCTTCGGTCACTTTGGGCTACCGGCCCTGGGCGTGGTGGGATCGGCCTGGGGCGCCAGCGCGGCGCGCGCTGTCGGCGCCCTGGTCCTGCTCGCACTCTTGGCGAGTGGCTGGCGCCGCGTGAGCATCGCCGGCCGCGACGGCTGGAGGCCCGACGCCGGTCTCATGCGCCGCGTTATGAAGATCGGTCTGCCCTCGATGATGGAGCAGACGTTCATGAACGGCGGAATGCTGCTCTACTCCATCATCGTCATCGGCATGGGCACGGCGGCGTACGCCGCCCAGCGCATCACGTTCAACGCGCTCAACATCTCGTTTATGCCGGGCCTGGGCTTCGGCCTGGCCGCGACCACGATGACCAGCCAGGCGCTTGGGGCGGGGCGCGTCGACCTGGCGCGACGCTCGACCAACATCTCGTTCTATCTGGCGGCGCTCTGGATGTGTACGATGGGCGCCGCCCTGTTCTTGTTCGGCAACCCGATCATGCATCTCTTCAGCAACGACCCCACGATCGACCGCATCGGCACGGACGCATTACGCGTGATCGCCCTCTCGCAGCCGTTTCAGGCGCTGGGACAGGTCATGGCGGGCAGCTTGCGTGGCGCGGGCGATACACGCTTCCCCATGGTCGCGACAGGGCTGGCGATTTGGCTGGTCCGCCTGCCGTTCGGTTGGCTCTTCGGTGTGCCGCTCCATGGGGGCTTGCCGGGGGTGTACATCTCCAATGTCATGGATGCGGTCGTGCGCGCGGCGGCTAACTATCTGCGCTTCCGCAAGGGACTCTGGCACAAGATGCGCGTCTAGCCGCGGGCTTGATGTAGAGAAAAAGCACAGCGGGCGGACAGAGACGCCCCATTTATCTCTGTCCGCCCGCTGTGCGTAAGTCTCTCGACTCACATCTATATAGTACTCCGCAACAGAACGCTGGTTGTGACAAAAAAGAGCCGCCAAAAGCTACTTTTGTCACAAAAGGTGGCTGTTATGACAATAGTCCCAGCTAGCGGCCATGCGCTTAGTCGTTGATCACGGTCTTGCTGTTGCGGCGTCCATCGTAGGAGAGACGCACGCGGCGCTCGTCGATGACCGTCTCCAGGTGTACGGCACGGTTCCAGAGCTGGTGGAGGTACTGTAGCGTCTTCTCGGCGTAGCGAATGTCGAGCTCGTCGCCGTCGAAGTGGTGGCGCAAGTAGAGCTCGCGGTTCTGCCGGAAGTCGCCGTCGTCGACGGTGATGTAGGGCTGGCCAAAGTTATCCATCGAGCGCACCAGCGTGTCGCGCACGACGCGCCAATCGGTCTCGGCCACCTGCCATTCGTCGTCGACGAGGCGGTAGGTGTACAGGTCCATGTCGCGCACGAGGTCCTCGGTCAGGTAGTGGCGCAGGAACGACTGGTCGTTCTCGCCCTCGCGGATCTCGAACATCCGCTCACGTCCCAGCCCGGGGACGCGCCCCAGCCGTTCGCGCTCCTCGGCGGTCGGGTGGTCCCAGCGGCGCTCGATATCCTGCCACATGCGGAAGCCGAGGTAGTAGGGGTTGAGGCGCATGCGGCCGCCGGGCGAGACGACGCCGGCGTGCATGGCGCCGAACTGCGCCAACTCGCTCGCCGAGAGGTCCAACGCCTCGTTCATGAGCTTATAGTGCCAATAGCTGGCCCAGCCCTCGTTCATGATCTTGGTCTGCATCTGCGGCAGGAAATAGAGTTGCTCCTGCCGCACGATGGCGATGATGTCGCGCTGCCAATCCTCCAGGTCGGCGGCGTAGTCGGCCATGAACTGCAGCACGTCGCGCTGCGGCGAGGGCGGGATACGCTTATCCTTGCCCTTATCATCCTCGTCGACGGGCGGCTTGTAGTCGAGTGACCACAGGTCGTCGTAGGGGCCGACACGCCGCTCCGACTCTTTGCCGTCCTTGAGGGACCGCTCGGACCCCGCTACCGGCAGCGAGAAGTGGTCCTTGACGGCGAGCACGGCGTCGAGGAAGCGCTCCACGGCCAGCGTGCCGTGCTCGAACTCGTAACGCGCGATGCGCTCGGCGTTGAGCGCGGACGACTCGATCATCTGGCGCGAGGTGTGGTCGAAGTACATGTTGTGCTTGAAGAAGTCGGTGTGGCCCAGCACATGGGCCATCACCATCTTGTTCTCCAGCATGTTATTCGTTTCCAGCAGGAAGGCCAGGCTGGGGTTGCTGTTGATGACCAGTTCGTAGATCTTGGAGAGGCCGTAGTCGTACATCGTCTTCATGTGCCAGTAGGCCTTGCCGTGCGTCCAGTGGCTGAAGCGCCCCGGGATGCCGTACGCGCCGAGTTCGTACATGATGTTGGCGGGCACGACCTCGAAGTGCGTCGGGAAGGGGTCGAGCCCCAGGCCCACGGCCGTATCCCAGATCTCCCGCATAGCCTGATCGGCGTCGCGCATGGTTGTGGTCATGGCACGCTCCTTCGTCGCGTGTAGCTATCAGCCGTCAGCTATCAGCTGTCAGCTTTTTGTGCCGGATTGATTGCAAAAGGCCATTAACTGTTGCATAATAATCGCTCTCCGCGTGACGTTGGGTCAAGCAAAAGCTGATCGCTGATCGCTGTTAGCTGACGGCTTCTTTCACAAAGAACTTTTTCAAGGCCGGATAGACATCCTCTTTGCTTTTGATCGTGATGCCCACGAATTCGGGCGCGGTGATCTCGGCGAAGGCCGACATGAGCGTGCTGGTGGCCCAACGGCTGTAGGCCTCCTCCTTGATCTCGCCGTAGCCGAATAGGTTGGCGTGCTGGATGATGCGATTGACGATCTCTATGCAGGCGTGGTTGTCTTCGTCGCCCCAGTTGTCGCCATCGCTGAAGTGGAAGGGGTAGATGTTCCACAGCGAGGGGTCGAAGCGGCTCTCGATCGTCTCTAGGCAGAGCTTGTAGGCCGAGGAAACGCGTGTGCCGCCGCCTTCGCCCAGGCTGAAGAACGTTTCCTCGTCGACCTCTTTAGCCTCGGTGTGGTGGGTGATGAAGACGATCTCGACATTGCTGTACTTGGTGCGCAGGAAGCGCACCATCCAAAAGTAGAACGAGCGCGAGATGTATTTCTCGAAGTCGCCCATCGAGCCCGAGACGTCGCGCATGGCGATGACCACGGCGTTGCGCTGCAACTCGGTGGTCTCGTTCCAGGAGCGGTAGCGCATGTCGTCTTTCTTGATCGAGCCGTTCCCGATGCGGCCGCCGTTGCCCTGCATGGCCGAGCGCTTGATAGCCTGCATCACGGTGCGTTTCTTGTCGAGGTTGGGGATGATGCCGCTCTTGCGCACGTCGTTGAAGATGATCTTCTCAGACGGGATCTCGCGCTTGCCCTTGTCCTTGAGGTTGGGCAGGCCGAGGTCGGCGAAGACCAACTCGGCGAGTTCGTCGACGGTGAACTCAGCCTCGTAGTAGTCGACGCCTGGCTCGTTGCCGGCCTGACGGCCCCGCCCTGGCTGCTGCCCCGGCAGCGTGCCGATGACGTCGCCCTGCTGCGAGTCGCCCTGACCCTGGCCGACGCCCTCACGCTTGAAGGGGTCGAAGCGGAACTGGTACTCCTCGAGCGAGCGGATCGGCACCTTGACGATCTTCTGCCCGTCGGAGGTAATGATCGACTCGTTGCCGATGATGTCGCCGAGGTTACCTTTGATGACCTCGCGCACCTTCTCCTGGTGGCGGGCCTGGTCCTTGGGACCCTTGCGGTGTAACGACCAGTCCTGCTGGCCGAGTGTGATGGGTGTTGGCATGTGACCTCCGGTCGATAGTCGATGGTCGATAATCGATAGAAAGCGCGAACCTTCTATCGACTATCGACTATCGACCATCGACTATCGATTGAGCAATTGTCCGACGTACTGCAACGTCTCCTGCGCGCAGACGACGCAGTAGCCGTTGTCGCGGATCATGCGGTCGACCACGTCGTTGACGCGGCGCAGCTGCTCGGCGTCGGGCGTCTTGGACGAGGTCGTGATCTTGATCACGTCCTTGAGGTCGGCGAAGAGTTTCTTCTCGATGGCCTCCTTGAGGCGCTCATCCGAGGTGTACTCGAAGTTCTTGCCGCGGCGGGCGAGCGAGGCCATGGCCATCAGGATGCTCTCGCGGAAGGAGCCCTTGCCGTTCTCGGTCACGGCGATCTGCTCCTCGATCGAGCGCATCAGCCGCTCGTCGGGATCGACTTCCTCGTCGGTAAGCGGATCGCGCATCTTCTCTTTGCGGCAGTAGGACTCCACGTTGTCGAGGTAATTGTTGAGCAGCGTCTTGGCCGACTCTTCGAAGGCGTAGACGAAGGCGCGCTGCACCTCTTTCTTGGCGATGTCGTCGTACTCGTGGCGCGTCTCGGCGATGAGATTGAGCAGGTGCTCGCGGTCCTCGCGGCTGAACGAGGTGTGCTGCTCGAAGCCGTCACGCAGCGCGCGCAGGGCGTTGATGGGGTTGATGCAGCTCACGCCGTTGCGGATGAGCGCATTGGAGAGGCGGTCGATGATGTAGCGCGGCGAGATGCCGTCCATGCCCTCGCGCTGGGCCTCCTCCTGCAACTCCTTGACGTCCTTGGTCTTCCAGCCCTCGACGTCCTGGCCGTCATAGAGCTTGAGTTTCTTCATCGCGGTCATATTGGCCTTCTTAGAGGGCTCCAGGCGCGAGAGCACGGCGAAGATCGAGGCCACGTTGAGCGTGTGCGGGGCGATATGCACGCCCGAGAGATTGCTGGAGGCGAGGAGTTTGTCGTAGATCTTGATCTCCTCGGAGACGCGCAGGTTGTAGGGCACCTTGACCAGGATGATGCGGTCGTGCAGCGCCTCGGCCTTGGGGTTGCCGGCGAAGGCCTTGAACTCGTTCTCGTTGGTGTGCGCCAGCACCACCTCGTCGGCGTAGATCAGCGAGAAGCGGCCCGTCTTGATGTTTTGCTCTTGCGTCAATGTTAAAAGAGTGTATAGCAATTTTTCATCGCTCTTGAGCATTTCCACCATTTCGCATATGCCGCGATTAGAAATGTTAAACTCGCCGTCAAACCGATAGGCGCGTGGGTCGCTCTCCACGCCGATCTCGGCGATGGTGGAGAGGTCGATCGAGCCGACGAGTTCGGATACGTCCTGACTATTGTGGTTGACGAAGCCGTTGGCGCAGAAGGAGTGGCTGCCGGGGACGGTCAGGTCGTATACTTGCGCCGTCTTCTCCTCAATCTCCCGCACCTCGAGCCACAACAGCGACGAGCGGGCGTGCTCGCGCAGCCGCGCCAGCGCCGGCGTCTCGCAGCCGAGGATAGCCACGCTCTCCGTGACCAATCGTTCTAGCACCTGCGGTGTGATGTCGCGGCCCCACGTCGTGGTGGGCGCGATCGCGTAGCGGTCGTAGCGCCCGCTAGTCTTGCCGCCCACGGCCGCTACCTCTCGCAGCGCCGTGAGCACGAGCGGCTGTAGTCCGGCGATAGCGCCAAAGTTGCCATGCTGTCGTTTGGCGACGATGCGCGGCCCATCGGTACTCTTCTCCTGGAGCGACGGGATGAGGTTGAGTAGATCGACGCCGCCGTCGCCGGTCGCGACCACGGAGTAGGCCGTGTAGCGCTGCTGGATCGTTTCCTTGTACAGGGCGGAAACGATGCCGAGGTTGAGCAGGATCACCTGAGCCTGGCGCGCCATCTCGCGCGAGGCCGTCGCCACCTTGAAGCGGTTGCTCTCGATGCCCTTGCGGCTGCTAACCGTGCCGTCGCCCCAGAACCAGCCTTCTAAGAAGGCCAGCACGATGTGGCGCGGCGCTGTCATGACCACGCGCGGAATGCGCTTGTTGGCCGCTCCGCGCGTGATACCACAAACGTTTTCCAGCCAACTCACCAGCTTGATCGAGGAGATCGACACGCTTGAGCACGAGCCGTCCGCTTTGCCATATTCCTTGGGACGTACGCCGAACAATTGCTCGCACAAGGAGTGGATATCGTCGAGCACGCGGCGGTTGCCATTCGTGATCCAGAGGGCGGTATCCGTCAACGAGCCCTCGGCGACGATGTAGCCCAGGAGCCGCGCCAGGCGCGCGTCGAGGTGCTCCGGGAAGGTCATCCCTATATTGCCTCCCCCGCTTCGTGGTCCGGTGTAGCGGAATGGCGGCAGCGCCATCGTTGCGCCAAAGAGCCCGCTGCCGCGCTGCAGGGCGATGCGGTCGCCCACCTGTATATCCGCGAGGCGGACCCACTGCTCCTCGCCGTCGCGGATGGTCAAGACGGGGTGGACGTGCGACCCTTCCAGTTCGTAGCCGAAGCGCGTGCGCAGGCGGCGCGTCGGTTTGACGCCGCCGTTGTAGAAGTGCGACGTCGTTTCTGGTCCCTTGCGTCCGACCACTCCGACAGTCAGGGGCGCGAACTCATCCTCAGCCGCGCCGACCTCAGTCTGTAGCTCGTCAAAGCGCAGCATCCCCCGATCAGTCAGCAGGATCGTGTCTCCCGTGACGCATTTGGGGTCGCTGGGCGCGAAGGTGCCCAGGCCCACACGGCTCTCCGCCGAAAAGGTGATGCGCTCGACGGGGACGCGATAGATGTCGTTGTCCCACTCCGCCTTGAGGCGGTAGGCGCAGGAGGGGCACAGCGTGCCCTCGATGTAGAGGCCGTGCTCCTCGCGGATATCGGCGCGCAGCTCCTTGGGGATAAGGTGCAGCGGCTCCTCGTGCATGGGGCAGCCGGCGATGGCGTAGATGGCGCCTTCCGGCGTGCGCGTGTAGCGCTCCAGCCCCTCGCGCAGCAGCGTCGCCACCGTGCTCTTGCCGCCGCCGACGGGCCCCATCAGCAGCAGGATGCGCTTGCGCGGCTCCAGGCGCTTGGCGGCGGCGGAGAAGTACTCCACGATCTGCCCGACCGGCTTCTCCAGGCCGAACAACTCGTGCGCGAAGAACTGGTGGCGGGGCGTCCCATCGGGACCCTCCTCGACGCCGTCCTGCATGATCATGTCGTAGACGCGGGCGTGGGCCAGTTGCGCGACCTTGGGATTCGTGGTGACGATGTTGAAATAATCTTCAAAAGTACCTTGCCAAGCGAGGTCGCGCTGCTGTTGCCGGAACGCGTCTAATCGTGCCCTGATGTCTGTCGCCATGGATACCCCCTTTAGCTGACAGCTATCAGCTATCAGCCGTCAGCTTTTCCATTGTGTTGCGTCGATTGCATATAGTAGGCATACTCGCGGTTGATAGCCGTCGATAAGTAAAAAGCTGACGGCTGATAGCTAATTGCTGATCGCTAAAAGCGCAAGGGCCAGCCTTGCTCTCTCAACGAAATAGAGTCGAGGACAAGTCCAGCCCTTTTTCTGCTTGGGTTTTCTCGATATTAAGCTGACAGCGATCAGCTATTCCTCCTCCAAATCGAGCGTGATGCGCAGCGCACGGTCGATCTGGGCCACGACGGCGGGGCTCAGGACGCCGAGCAGGTGGTTGAGCTTGTGGCGTGGGACCGCGCGCAACTGCATGGTCAGGATGAGCCCGTCAGTCGTGAGTCCGCCCTCGGGGGCGTGTACCACGACATCGCTGGGGTAGGGACGCGGCGCGGGGCTGCATTCCACGACCGGGGCGACGACGACGACCGGTCCGTATCTGTTGATGGCGTCGCGCGTGAGCACGACCACCGGGACCAGTGGTTCATGACCGGCGCCGTCGCGCTGGCCCAGTGGATAAAGATAGACCTCGCCCCGTTTCATGGCCCACCCCCCGCCACCGTCAAGGGCCTAGTGTCAACCGTCAAGGGCCTGGCGTCGACGACGAGCGGCTCAGCGTCGCTCTCGGCGAAGCCGGCCGCCAACTCCAGGTGCATCTGCGTGTAGCGCGCGTCGTCGTCCATCTCCGCGAAGCGGGCGTCGATCGACGCCGCGCGATCGAGCGCGTCCAGATATTCCTGCACGGCCACCGCGATCAGATTGTTGCGGCTGCTGGCGATACCCAGCTTAACCGCCTCGTCCGTCCGTTGCAGCAGCGCCGGAGGGAGGTCGAGGGTGGTCCGTTTCTTGGGGGCTGTTGTCAATGTCGTCGTCATATCTTTTGCTCGCACCACCTTCTGCTACACTCCTCATCGCGTGTTTCGCACGTTTCCCCGTGCGTATATTTATGCTAGCACTTTTCGCCAGCATACCGCAATAGCCCAAGTGAGTGGCTGAGTGGCGCGTTTTTCGATGTATCTCTGGACCCTGCTATACTTGTAGGCGTTTTGTGCGCGAAGCATCACAACAGGGTCAACCGCGTGTGCGTGAGACACGGCACACGCGTCAAGGAGCGCTATGCCAGCTATCGCCGTCGTCGGCGCCCAGTGGGGCGACGAAGCTAAAGGTCATATTATCGATCTACTCGCCGAACGCGCCTCGCTCGTGGTACGCTGCCAGGGCGGGCCGAACGCGGGGCACACCGTGGTCACGGCGCAGGGCACATTCCGGCTGCACCTCGTGCCGTGCGGCGCGCTACGCCCCGGCGTGCGCTCCGTGATCGGTCATGGCGTGGTCGTCGACCCGTTCGGGCTGCTCGACGAGTTGGATACGCTCGCCGCGGCCGGCGTCGACCCCTCCGCGTTGGTGCTCAGTGAGCGCGCGCACCTGATCGCGCCCTACCACCGCCAGCTCGACGTGCTGGAGGAGCGCGCACGCGGCGAGGCTCTGATTGGGACCACGGGGCGCGGCATCGGGCCGGCCTATGCCGATAAGGCGTCGCGTACCGGCTTGCGCGTCTGTGACGCGCTCTCCCCCA
>JAABUZ0100003119.1_pt1 | contig 25394 bp, 19 predicted proteins | sample 5562091 | NCBI WGS metagenome assembly JAABUZ01 (sample SAMN12813069, study PRJNA571459) | rock metagenome | isolation source: Antarctica rocks | place: Antarctica: Victoria Land, Linnaeus Terrace sud | collected 2015-12-21 | reverse complement strand
TCCACCCCCTTCCGCCCTCTCCTCCGCCCTCCCCCCCTGCACAGTCCCGTATCCCCTCTGCTGCTGCTGGCTGTTACTGCCCGGCCCACCCGCCCCCTGCCCCTGCTGCCCCGGTCCTGGCGGCCCTTGTTGCGGACCGCTGACGTAGTGGTATATGACTCTGCCGTTCTCGCCCCCGTCGTCGCCGCCAGCGACAGGCTCGTAGTCGGATTCGGGGTGTTTGGCGATTATGTACCTAATACAAACATCTTCAAATCAGCCAAGGTCCACGAAGTCAGGGACTCCAGACTCATAGGCGCGGCTGGGGAGAGGAGATAGGCTTGGGCAGGAGAGGACAGAGGGCGCGGAGATTTGGGAGGGGCAGAAGGGGAGAAGGGGCAAAGAGGAGCATAACATACCAAGCATGTATTAACCCCGGCACAAACCCCAGACAGCAAAGCGCGATGTTGATGAGCGAGTCGGCGGTGCAGATGCCGCACTTGATCCAGACGGCGATCGGGGGGAAGAGGATGGCGAGGAGGGCGAGGGGGAGGTCGGAGGTGCACATTCTTTGGGTTTGTGAGCTGAGTTTTGGGGGGTTGCGAGGGTTTAATAGGGTGTGTGTGTGTATGTGTGTGTATGGCGTGTGAAAATGTTTTAGAGAAGGGAGGAGGTGAGGTTGGTGGCAGGTGGTGAGGAGGGATGACGCCCGCGCTGCGGCGTTTCAGTGGTGCCTACAGGGATGAAACAGAGCCCTAAATTAGATTCTCAGCCCTAATTCTTTGTTTTATGTACACCAGGCCTCAAGAGCCTCCTCACGCTCCTCCCATAATGTGCTTACTTCTTATACCCAGAAGCCATCAGTTTCGTTATCTCATTGCAGCGAGTCGTTACTATCAATTCCTGATCCATGTCGAGGTTCGATCCGCACAAGAGAATCCATAGTGAGACTTAGTAGCAGCATGACAGGATCCCGACAACTTTATGGTGCGTATATTGGGCAAACTTCATCACCAAATGATGATGTCCTTTTTCACTGCCGCTTACCGACACGTGGAAACCCTTCTGTAATGATACATTTGGTATTACAGAGATGCTATGTAGTTGTGTCTTTATTGTCTTCTCTCGAACCGAAAACTTTTGTGTAAACCTTTCCTTGAGCCATGCCTCGAAAACTGGAAAGCCGTTAAGGGTATCCCCCATCTAAGCCTCATCATGCTGTCCCTGCTGTCCATCTGCCCAGTGTACGCGGGTATTCTGCACTTCGGTGGTACTCTCATAGAGTGTTGGCTGGCGCGAGGTAGTGGATGATGCCCCTTGTTCCGCATTGAGGTGTTGATGTGAGTTGGTAAAGCTTTCTGCTGCAAGCTTTTCCCTCATGAGGGCCTCGCTAGAAGAGTGTCAGTGGCTGCTGCGAGACTTGCGTGCCAGGTGAAGTTTTTACCCGTCTTGGCTGGCGTAGGAATTTATCTTTCGAAAAGCGTACGGACTACCCTGCATGGTCGTCAGTCATGTTGTAATGGGACGTGTAGATGAGTGGACAGAGACAGCTGGGAAGGTAGAGCGGACGTGATCAGGATAGTCAAGAAAGTCTGAAACGTACAATGATCAAACCTGGAGACCCAGAACGATCCTGATCTCTTCCAGGCCGAAGACGAGCGAAATGACGCTTGAGGCTGCTGAGGCGTTCGAAGCATCCCATTGTGTATCGACGGATTGATTTCATGAACAGCTCAACGTGCCACACGGTTCGAGGCCTAGTCTACCGATGGATGCAAGAAATGTCAAGCTCACAAACACGCAACAAATGCTGCAATATGGACGTAGCGCAGGAGATGGACGAAGCACGCTCAAGTACAAACGATCAAAGCAAAGACGGTAAAAGATGCCGATGTATGAGCCATGTCATTTGGACGGTGAATTGCCTATGTGACCTCCAAGGTCTTAAGAGTAATCTGAGTGAAGCTGAGATTGGAAGGGCAACGGACCGAAATGAAGCTATCTGCAAGGCGGACGCCGGGGGTGTGAGGATTGCCACGTGAAAGCATGACTGAAACACTGATGCTATCAGAAATGCAGGTATTTTCACAGCCAACCGGTAGATCCATCTTAGCATTCATCGTAGAGGCCTCCGCCCATGGCAATCTCAACATCCAGAGCACGGTGAATTGCTCATGAAGGTTCAGGTCCGTAGCATCGTGACATCACTGTGGGAAAGTCCCTTGCGTTCCACGTAACATTCTGTCGGATCGGAGATTTAAAGCATTCCAACAAAAGGTGGCAAGCCGAGCTGGGTCTAGACAATGGAGCTCGTATAATGCCGTCACGCCGGATATTCTTTGACGTGGTAGCTCTTTAAGCGTACGAATTGCTCGAAGCCAAACTTGCTCAATGTTACACCTTTTCCTGAATTCTTCCATCCGGTCCAGGCAAGATCGGGGCTTGGGTAGTCGCATCGGTTGAGGAATACAGTTCCTGCTTCGACCTGTTCAGCTAGCTCTTCGCCCTTAGCAATGTCTTTGGTCCAGATGCTGGCAGTAAGACCGAATTCGCTATCATTCATCAACCGGACCGCCTCTTCATCGCTACCAACCTTCATCACTGGGATGATGGGGCCAAAGGTTTCTTCGTTCATAATATCCATTTCATGGGATACATTGATAAGCAGAGTTGGCTTGACATAATTGCCGTCTGGTGGAGGGGAGGCAAAGCTCTCATTTTCTGGGGTGACATCAAGGGCTCCCTTTGCCAAGGCATCGTTGACATGCCCTCGAATGGTCTGGACTGCCTTCTTCGACACCACAGGACCGACATTGGTAGCTGGATCAGACGGGCTCCCCAGTTTGTATCCCTTGAGAACCTCTTGTATTGCAGCAACAAATCCATCATGGATCGTATCAGCAACATATACCCTCTCTATGCTGCAGCAGCTTTGACCAGAATTGAAAACTGCGCCATCGACTATCTCTTCTGCTGCCCACTTGACATCAACATCAGCACGGACGTATGCTGGATCCTTGCCGCCAAGCTCGAGTCCAACGTGCACTATACGATCGACCGCAGCTCGTTGTACTCGTAAACCTCCAGCGACAGATCCCGTGAAGCATACCAGGCATATTTGAGGTGATCGTACTATGTTCTCTAGACGGATTAAGGATCCGCAGTGGAAGTATTGTATGACTTTGTCAGGTAGGCCCGCTTGAAGGAATATATCGTGTATGTGCTCTACGATTGTGGGCGTCTGAGGTGACGGTTTGAGAATGACAGAGTTACCCGCGAGAAGAGCCGGTATTAGAGAATTTACGAGAATGAGATATGGATACTATCATCTCAGTCAGCACCAGCGAGCAGTGGAGGACTGACAGCGCGTACGTTCCAAGCGAAAAGAACCAATACTGGGCCTACGGGCAGTTTCTTGATAAACCTTCTATATCCCTTCTCTGGCTCTCCATCAGTATCTTGCAGAGCGTCGCCACTGATTCTGAGCAGATATTGTCCTCGAGCGACAGCAGTGGTTATCTCCTTTGTCGCATATGATATGGGCCTTCCCATCTGCTCCGTAAGTTCTCGTGCGAGTACATCTTGGTTTTCTGCTATCAATTCTAACGCTTTTCTGACTATCCTTTGCCGTTGCTCCAGAGGTAGAAGGCGGTAGCTGTCGAACGCCTGAGTAGCTAGTGCGGGTAGATGAGCCAGGTCAGCATCCGCGAGGCCATTGCGAGTAAGGATCGGTCTGTTGGAGGCCGGGGAGACTGTTGTAAGCACTTCGACAGACATTGTCCCTCCCTTGACACGATTTCGTACCTACGACAGTGCACTTGGACTATAGTTCGTGGTGTCCGTTCTGAGCGCTGAACTTGAAGGGTGTCGTGGGAGCCAGGGTTACTCTAGGCTCTAGACAGTAGAGGCGTGATCAGAAGGTTGAGTTATGAATAAGTCGAGCTAAAGCAATCTGCAAGCCAATTGACAAGTCGGGCACGAAGGCTATGGAGAGATAGTTATTGCTCTGTGCTCTACTACCAATATCTATACACACACGAGATCATATACCCGGGTATCTCGTACAGTAAACTTCTAGGTCCAATCCCTGTGCTCCATGCTTGCCCGCACACACGCTATGCAATGCTATCACGCAATACCAGTCGCCAAAAATCAGACGTGGAATAACTTAATACAAACACAGATTAGTGGGGAGGGTATAAAAGTGGAAGCGGCGTGGGTCAAGAAAAGAAATACGGGCTACGCTTGAGCCTGGAGACATCAAAATCGCCCTTTGCTAGACGTCAGCAGCCGCACCCCTAAGATAGGTAACAAGAGCAGTAGAATTGTGCATACCTTCTTGGGGACCGGGGGAAAGCTCATGGGTAACCAGAACCGAATCATGGGGACTTGATAAGACCGCTTAGGCTTCGTCGGTTTGGTATTGGAACCCCTTTCCGCTTCGGTGTCTCCTCCTTCAGTTGTGATCGATTGCTCGATTCCAGGCAGATCTGAGAGCTCAAGGTCGTGGTCATCCGGCTCGTCCGATTTGGGGTCCAGCACCTTGGCGTTACTGAGGTCGCCGACTTCTATTTGCTCGTTGGCCTGCAGCTTCGCGGTTCTTGCGGATGGCATCTCGCCAATGCCGGTGCCTTCTAAATCCCCCTCAGGCACTAGTTCAGTCTCGTCGGCTGTTGCTTCGAAAAGTTGAGCAGGAGTGATCATTGCTGCTCCTTCTGCTCTCTCATCTGGATTATTAGACAAAAGTAGATCGTAGCGATTTTTCTCGAGTCTAAGCTCCTTTATCTTCAGCTCGTCACTGGAAAGCCCCTGCTTCACTGGGAAATTTTTGCGCCATTTTGTAATCTCCTTCCCCAGAGCACTACTTTTCTTAACGGATGCGAGATATATAAAACCTTTATAACGTGTGGCGAACTCAGCAGCAAGTCGACCGATGATGTCTTCGGTATGCATGGTTATGAAAGTGTCCCGAATGATGCCGTTCATTGTCTCTACGTCGGCGGCATGCGTCCAGAAAGAGTCATGTACCGACGCAAACATGAGTCCAGCCTCGTTACATTTCAACGCCGTTAGTATCATGTGGGATGCATCGAGCGAATGGATGAAGTTCGGAGGAAAGCCCTGCAGTTGTTTGCGCTTGCTCACAGGATCGGAAGGGGTAGGGCATTGTAGGGTGATGGACTGAAGATTCGTTGACACGGTTTTTGGTGCGGTTGCTCGGTATGGCTGCACGACTGGCATCCTCAGTGGGTTAGTCCAAATCACGGGTGTCTTGAATGTTGTGGGTCCGTCGGACACTTTTCCCACGCTTGGTGGCCTTTGAAATTGTGAATATTTCGTGCTCGCCGTCTTCCTTAACATGGAGTCGATCTGTTCCGGACTCAACGACTGAGATATCCTACTCGCACAATCACCGAACCAATATTGTATATCGTGTGCGCCATTGAACATACTTGAGAGAGCCTTGAATATCTTCTTAGCCACATAGAACGAAGCTGCGTCAGTACTCTCTAGAGCCGGGTCGGGCGACACGGCAAAAATGTCATCTAATTGTCGGCGAACCTGGCGCTTGGCTCCGAGGAAGGTGACTCCGTAGACGTTTGTCATGACTGTCTGCTTGACAACCTTTCTAGTTACTCTTCCTTCCAGGACTTGTGCGAGACGGTCGCCGCGAGCAGCGTCCTTGACCACTTCGGCCTTGACAATCTCGGCGACAGCGGTATAGATATCGGACGGACGGTCACCAGGTTCCAGATTCACCTGTTTTGCACCCATTGCATCACCTCCGAGCGCTGCGTAGTGCTGGAGACCGTTACATGTGCCATCCTGGTGAATTGGAAGGTGTGATACGAATTTCTGAGGGTTGGGTGATTCTAATGCGTTTTTCAGCTCGATGCAAGCACCGAGGCACTGCCAGGGGTCTTCGGCTTTCAACCACCACTTGTTTCCATGCATTGGATTATTAGCAGAGTCATAAATGTCGGCAAGATGCTCCATGGCAAAGTCTCGTCGCTCCTTGAAGCTAGCCTTATCATAGCCATACAGATTGGTAAGGTGGATCTTGAGCCAAGACAAGCCTGCAGGTCCAAGTTCCTTGCCCTGAGCGAAGACGAGTAGACCACGCACGTTGTCAGCGCCCATGTGGTTGAAGAAAGGCGACAGTGGATACGCACGACCACGGAAATCGACATTGTGTGGGAAATAGAACGTCTCGTTCGCGTAGGCACGAGCCACTTCTAATTGGAAGTTCTGGAAGCATCGGTTGCTTCGTTGGCCGGATTTGAGATCTTCCATTGCTTTGACCTGCCTCATCCACTTGTAGCGAGATGCGGCATTGTCTGAAAGAGGTTCTGAAAGAGGTGGCTCGGGAGGAAGATCGACCGTGGGATCCTCTGGAGGTATCTTGGCGACTGCTTCTCCAGAATTCCATGCTTCGACCATGGCTTCAAAGACAGGACGATTGATCCGCCATGGCGTCTTACCCAGGACATCGAGTCCGGCAAACAGATGGGTCATGTCCCCGTTGGCGGATGCAGTGATGGCATAGCGCCTTCCAAGATCCATGTTGCGAATACGAACCACGGGGATTGAATGCTCCAGGAAACCGCCGTCCCGGAAGTCAGTCCACGGTTTTGGCTCGACGACCATAGGCAGATGCCGCGACAGAACACTTTTAACGGGCTCTTTGGCCATCTTAGATGCGATGGCTTTATTAAAGCGAACAAGTCCGGTGCGTTTTCCTAGCATGTACTGGAAGGTATGGAAAAACACAGGTTGTCGCTCCTTGAGGACTTCGGGCGATCCTGGATACGAAGATACAACATCAATCTTTGCAATGTTCATCAGATGCCACAAAAGAATCGTTCCAACTTTCGTTCTGATGGGTTTGCTCCACCGCAAGCTTTCAGTAGCCGCCGATAGGGTCTGGTCAGCACCAAGCAACTTTGCGTAGGAGCTTCGGGGATTGCGCCGCTTTACGAAAGCTCGAATTTTTGAAAGCCGGTCAGGATGCTTCTGGTTTTTATACATGCGGTCTTGGTTGACTCTGATTGTTTCAGCGATGCTCTCATCCTGAACAGTGTCTCCAATCCTCAAGACCAATTGCGCGAGCTTCGCCCCTCTATTAAGGTGCTGCATGCTGAGAAGAGACATAACGGAGAGGATCGTTGCAGCTGAGAGCTTCTCAAGGGACAAATACTGGAGAAAGGGACCGTAGTAGCAGCGCTCCTTATCCGCAGCGCTTTTTTGGCTTTTCTCCTCGGCCTCGTTCGCTTTTCCCACTTCTTCGCGAATCAACGGCACAAGTAGCTCATGCCAATTCCACATCAGCGAGCCAAGGGAAGGATTCTGGAGTGATGCGTTGATTCCCAACTTTTTCTGTTGCACACTTTCTTCACGCCAGCGATCCATAGCCGAAGCAAAGGTGTCCCGCTCTAAGATACGTTGACGTTGCATGTTCCGTTCCTTTTCTCGCTCTTCTTGGGTCCATGAGGGATTCTCTGAAGTTGGTGCAGAGGCAGCGTCCGAGAATAGCGATAGTGACTGTCGGAGCGCTTCTAAGCCCAAGCCTTTGGTATCGACTGGTCTGATCTCTGGCGTATCGTATAATCTTTGAGAAGTAGAAACGGCTTCTGAGCGTGGAAAGGCGGGTCTTGAAATTAGTGGGCTTGGTATATCAGGTACTATGTCGTCGACCTGAGCATACTGCTCTGGCAGACTCTGAAGACTCGTTAGTAATAATAGATACCCTAAGTCTGCAAGCTATTTACCTCATTGAATAAGCCGAGATTCTCGTCATCGAGCGTGCCTGATACATTTGCCACAGTTTCATCCAGAACGCCGGCCTCTTCTGCAAGATGTATATACCTTCTGATGGTCCGGCCCACTTTTTTCACGTCGGAATCTTGAAAGGCAGATTGAATCATCAGAGCATATGTGGTTGCATCGGGAGTCACCCCTTTCCCTCGCAGGCTCACTTCGAACCAGTTCTGGACATCTTTTAACATTTGTTGATCCTTTGTTCTGCTGAGCCTGTATGTAAGCTCGCGTATATAGTCGTTGTGTGCAGCCAACAGGCCTGGCGCATCGGGTTTGTATAGCGTGCTCAACCTCCGCATTAGCGCCACAGCCCGAGCCAAGCGGCCAACCTGTAGACAGGCATGGAGCGTTTGATGTATTTCGGCTATTTCACCGCTGATGGCGTTAAACGTTTTGAACGTCGCAGGCGCAGTCGTTATCGAATCGTCCACAAGTATAGAGTCTCTTGGATCGAAGACACCTGGGATGTGGTGATCGAAAGTCTTAAGGCGGAAGGGGCTGTTGGGAGTTTGAAGGGTACCGAACAGGCTCGGCGGAGCCTCGAACGGGATGTACTCATCGTGGGGAGGGACATAATCGGCGACAGCGGCCGAGGCGAGGCCTCTGCGAGTTTCGTAGATTGATGTGTTATTTGGTATGGAAGGGTTAATCTTTCGTTTGCCCAATGCGTGAGCGTGGCGGTCTTGGGAGGTGGTAGCTGTATGTCGCGGACGAGGATTCGCCGCGCAAATGGAAGGGCAAAGCCATGGCAAGTAGAGTTCATTGTATGAATTTAGCAGACTTCGGTGCGCAATGGGAGGCACTCGTGCTCGCGAAGCCCGGCCTAGCATGTTATGTTCGAACGCATAAAGGGGTAGTAGGCTTGGGTATTGACAGACTGGGCGGATGGAAGATGATGAAATACGGTTACAATGAATTGAAAAAGCCAAGAAGTCTGAACATTAGGTGGATGCGTCTTTACAACTCGGTGCCATCGCCCCCGTCAGAGAAGAAGTCAAAAATAATTACTTCGATGAAGCGGATTGACGGCCCGTCACCTCCTTTCCTCACGTGCTCTAGCGCTATTGTTGGGTCCGCCAATAAGGTGCCTTGTGTACTTCGTATTAGGGGGGTTAGTTGTTAGCGTGACAGGGTTTATTTGGCCAAGTTCTCACCTTAACAAAATAACATTTAACCCCGTGGATAGGAAGTAGAAAGCGCGCCGATTCGAGGCACAAACCCTTCATCAGACCGACTTCAAAAAGTTCTACAGGCGCAAATTCATTTGGAAGTTCCGCTTCTCAGATCACCGTGAGATAAGGTACTTTACTCCATACCCATCCATCCCTCTTACCAACGCCATGCTCAAACGTCCATCTCAAGGCCACTATTCACCCACAAAGCGAAATCCAACGGATATACGTCCGAACATCTATGGCTACGACCACGATCCAGTATCTCCGTTACGTTGGATAGTAATGCAAGGTGTGCACTACGAGCCTTTTCCTTGCCTCAGTGCTCGGGAACTGTGTTAAAAGTCGGTGATGGAACAAAAATCAAACATCTGGAACCCTAAACAACTTTTCTGGGGACTACCTAGGTATAAGGGCTGAGGCAACCTTTTCATTGGAGGCTGATGCTCAGTGGTACCTGTCTTTGACCATGTTGAAAGGCGGATTGTTCGGATTGAATCCAATTGTCTTTCCCTATGGCGGCCTGCGGACAAAGGGTCCCTATACCAGCTCATTCAATCATAAGCCCTTTGTCTGAAAATGATTTGCTATGTCAAAAGGCGAGCCATATACATATAACCACTGCCGTCAGTCACCTTGACTCTGCAACACCCCTGATCCAAGCAGAACTCTCAGTTGAGCTGAGTACCAGAATGGACACCTTCTCCCTTACGACAGAAATTCGGGAAGTCGCCCAGGAGCTCGTTGATGATCGGGACAACCTGTTGACCGAGAACAGCTACCTCAAGTCGGTTGTAGCCGCACAGCAACTGCAGCTAAAACGGTATGAAGAACTGCTTCGATTAACCCAAGGTGACCCTCCCAGAACGCTGAGCAAACCTTGCGATGGCTATTTCATCAAAACGTTCCTTTACGATCCTGCTGTCGATAGCCACCTTGCCCCGGTCGTCAAAGCTTGGGGCGATAAAGACGGGACTCAACGAGCACTTGCTCTGGCCACTCTGACCTTGGTACGTGTAATGACGTCAAAGGAACGGATCAGTGCTCTTCTTCTCTACTCAACAATATTACGTGGCTGCTACGAGGAGATCCAAGGGGGACTGTTGCAGAAAGCACTAAATTCCGCAAACGAAGCACTGCAAATCGCCGTACAAATGGGAGATCCTTACCTGATAGGTAAGTGTCACTACCATCGTGGAATTTGCTTCCTACATTTCGACCTTTTAGCAGATGCTCATTGGAGTTTTGTATTGGCTTCTAACACAGAGTAAGTGAACGTCTGATCGTCTCCTACCCCTCTCTTATTCCCCCAACTTATGGAAGAAAAGCTGACTCCAACATTAGCCCCGACTACAACGAAAATGTTGATGCCGCACGCGAGAATGTTGCGTGCGCCATAAATTCATTGCCTCGTGGTGATCGTAGGCGTACCAAGCTGCATGTTTCCTGAATAGTACGTAGATACGGTATTGCAGGTAGCTTTCGATAATGTTTTGAATGATAGTTTCGTTGTTGTTATATGGATGTCTCATTGTCTTCAATTTCCAATATAATGCTACTACGTTTGACTTTCGTAATGTGGGAATCTTATTGTGAGATTGCAGCGGTCTTCGAATCTTGTTCTTTGTACCGAAGGCTTGCTTTCCAGATCCGGCGTGATCGCTGACATTACCTGCACGCTTTGTGGCGTGATTCATAAAGTTCTCGTGTTGGTTTTGTCTTTCTAAATTGATCGACTATGGGTTCATGTACTTTACGAAGTTCCCTAGAATTTCACTATCCATCGATGATACCTTTGAATGATACAACGAACCTACTAGGAGTGGGTGGTGACCAAGTCTTGTTGTTACTCATCACGAATGCGGCCTTTCAGGTAATCTATTTTCTTTGTCTCCAGCAGCGCCATTCCAGGACAGTCAAGACACCCTTGCATCCAAAGATATTAGCACTTCGGTATCTCTCCAGAATCTCTGTATCTATTTCGCATATTGCCACAGGTCAGTGCCATGTCCTGGTTTCCCGGGGTTCCGTCCTACCTTCATCCCGACCTAGCGCTAGAAGCTCCGGTCGCAGAAGACGTGCACACCGACGACTCTCCCGGTCTGACTGAAACCACATTTGTGGTCATCGATCATGACAAACCGAGGAGTCTCCGCAGTGAGGATGACTTACCGATGTCGCCAAAATCATCCGCAGCTTCCAGCGAAGGAGGCTCTCGCAGACCGCGGCCGAACATCAAAGTATACACTAAGCTGAAACCGAATATAGCCCAGAAAACCACCGCAACTAGAGGACCCCCGGGCGGTGGGTCGGACAGTGGCAGACATGAGGCGAGCTCAAACCCCAACAAAGCGAATGTTCCACAAGCGCCATTGCATAGAAGGGTGATTACTCTCTCATCACAGTCACACTCTAATAGTAATGATATTGGTATCTCCGCTGACACTGCGAGAAGGGCAGGTCTGTACCGCCAAACGCGCCCGTTTCTACCGAACATGGTGGTGTACCTCGCGCGGAGTTCGAAGCATACCAAAAGGCATCGGAACGTACAGTCTTGGGCCTGAAGCAGCAAATGGCTCAGATGGCCCAAGAGGCACAAAAGAAAGATTCAGATCACGCCATAGCGCTCAAAGACCGCGAATACCAAAATGACATGCTCAAGAACAAGCTGCATTCAAAGGTCCCTGGTGCTGTAGATCCAGGGCTATCAAAAGCCCCATTACGAAGAGCGAAAGCACGTCGCATGCCGAAGCAGCCGATACTTCACATTAATCGAAATGGCCGGAGTAGACGGAACACTGCAGGGAGCCAAGACAAGATCCAATACCTGTACGAAGGACTTGTGGACCGGTTGAGGCAAGCGACGGTCGAAATCTACATCCTGAGAGCTGGAATGGCACAAAGGTGCAAGGACTGGCCCAGCATGCATCTACACGCCGACGAGGCTCTAAATCTCGCAGAGCACCTCAACTACCTGCCGATGAACGCGAGATGCCTCTTCTATCGCGGGATAGCGCAATTCCACCTGCGCAACCTCTACGACGCAGCAGACGATCTGGAGTTTTCAAGAACATGCATCGGCATCTACAGGCAGGAAAGCGAGATCAACTATTGGGTCCAGCTTGTCGAAGAAGCACAAGGCGTCACGTCCGCCAATCCAAGCTGGTTCGCCCGTTTCCGCAATACCTTCTCGAGATCGACATCGAAACCAGCGTCAAGACGACCATCGGTACCGCGTTCCCAGAGCTCCATCAGATGGCGTAACCCGTCCGGGGCCATGAAAGACGAACTCGGTTCCGCGATCGAGTCCGCGGGCTTTGGTTCGGATGCCTGGCCTTCGCCATCTCCGCAAGCGACTTCCCATCCCACTTCCAACCCAGCAGACGTCAACTCATCCTCGCTGCCTCCATCGGGCATGGAGCGCAGTCGCGCGATGACCACAGCGTCCAGAGCGCCCCGACCGCAAGGCAAGCGGAGCGCGACGCTGGAGGTTGCGTCGTTGTTGACACGGCCAGGGCCGTCGTTCGATCCCCTAAAAGAGTGCGCAGCCTTGAGGGAGCGCGTTGCTGCGAGACGGTCGTCGGCTAAACTTAAGGCCTATAAATTTCCGTAGTAGCTCGTTCCACAGGTTGGGAGCATGGCGATTCTGCCAGCTCGCATACTGGCTTTTTTTTCATTCTGGTGCGCTGAAAGGTGCGCTCAGTAGGCTTTAGATTGAATGTATTTTGGGGTAAGGGAACTTTGGATAGATGTAGTGTGTGGGTTTCCCATGCGCCGGCGAGGACTGGTGCATAATTCCATTTGCACTTTTGTAAGAGAACTTTTTGACGAGTTGTCGATGGCCATCTGCTTGATAGTCCAGACTCGTAGGTGAAGAGGCAATCCATTAATGCATTTCACTCGCTCACCTGGTGGGCTTATGAACAGGGCCTGAACTACAGCCCAGACATTCTGACTCATTGACACGAAAAAATCTACCACACCAGCGCATGAGAGAGAAATCCCCAGAAACTCCAGCGTTATGCGCCATCTTCTTCAAAAAAGCAAAAGAAAATAGACACACAGCAATCAGGATTCGCTGGTGGTCACCCACCCAACTACTAATTGATCCCTAGACTGTTTGTGTATGCGAGATCGGACGGGATCGCCAATTTTCAGTCTGGTGTGGCCGTGTGTAGCATCCATTGCCATTGATTTGGTTATAACCTTCGAGAATTGAGATGCGCTAAAAGCAGAGCGTTTGAAGCTGTTGCAGCTATTTTGGAGCACTGGATTCGGAATTGTCGTCATTGGGAAAGATGGAGGGGTTCAGGCGCTCATTGAGGAAGCTTCTTGCAGAGGAATGCTCATTCATGATTTTGTTGATGCTGCTACGAGATTCTTGAATGATAGTATGATAGCGAATAGGCTTGTGTTGAGACAAGTCCTGACCCTGTTAAAAGAGAAGCATAGTTGCCTGGTTGAGCAGACTGGCTGTTTCCGTGGAATCTTCCCTTGCCATCCCATCTGAAAAACGTTTATCGGTACGTGCACGAACCAGCTATTAACCCTCCAAGCACCGAGGACGGGGCTATCTTGAGTTGTAGACTGGTGCGTTTGGTTTCTTCAGGCCATGTTGAGAGCCTGTGGTCCTTCCAGGGGCGATTTGCCTCTCCTTCTCCCTTCCGGAAGATACTCACACCATTCATGGCGAAGCCAGCAGCATCTTGCTACTTGTAGCGCCCAGCGACGCTAGACCTTCACGTCTAGATACCGAGATTCGATATCTCATGCTAGCTTTCCTAGCATGATTCGTATTTTACGAATCCAACCCCCAGATCAGGGGTTGTCTTTTCCGCAACCTCTCACCCCTTAGCTCCCCTCTTCAGGGGCTCAAAGATCTTCGTCCACAATTCGCTGGCCTCGCCTACGTAGTAGGTCAAGCTCACATCCGCCATCCCAGCCTCGGGCCCACCGGCCATGGTTTCGAGCTGGGAGATGATATTTTCGAGCCCGAAGGCTTTGCCAGTGGCTTGGGTGCTGCCGGCTTCGAGCTGGACGTTGACGATATGAATGTGGAAATGGTAGTAGGTTGGTTGATCTGTAGCGTGTCACCATCAGCACGCCCAAGCATTCAACAAGTCGCAGAGTTGAAGAAACAGGAAAGGCATGTGAGGCGCACAGTGCACATAAAGCTTCAACATATCCCTCTCCACCCCCTTCTCTCCATAGACCCCCACAACCGCATCCAACATCTTCTCCCTCATCCCCTTCAACCACTCCACATGCCCTTTCTTCAGATCCCTGAGACTCCAGAGATCCCTTCTCTCCACCAATGCCAGTAAGTGCAGACTCGTCACCGTCTTGCGATCCCAATTCAGATCGGGAGCCATCAGGAACCCACCCTCTGCCCCCATGCCCGAGTCCCGCAGAATCACATCCTCCTGCTCTGCGCGGCCGTCCAGGACATTGAAAACCCAGTCCAACCTCCCCGCATCCCTGTTGCGCTGCATATACGGGCGTACGTAATCGTTGTAGATTTCTGGTGTTTCGGTGACCATGCGCACACCTTGCGGGGAGTATTTCTTGATGTGCTGCTCCGTACAAGGGTAGATGAGATTGAGCTTCAAATCTGCTGTTGCACTACTAGTGGCGCCTGAAAAGGCGAGATACCACCTATAGATATCATTGTCGCCGAGATTCTTGATTTTGGCGATGGCGGAGTGGAAGGCACGGAGGATGTCAGGGCCGGAGGGGAAGGCGGCGCGTTCGATGGTCAAAAGAGCGGGGGAGGAGGCGATGCTGCCAAGGAGGGTGATGCGGCGGCCGGCTTGATCTGAGGGGGTTGGTGAGTGGGGCATTGGAGGTGGGGATTGGGGATGGACCTTGATTGAGTAGGCGGTCGAGCTTGAAGCGTGGGATGAGGGCTTCTGCAGTGGTGGAGCTGCTCTCTGGCTCGGCCATTGTTACAGCTAGACGAGTCGCTAGCCGGCCGCTGATCGAAGAGGAGTGAAAGGGAGAATAGAATTAGATCCCTTAACACATTTCTCATGTCACGCTAGCGTATGGCACGGCCACATTGTGGCGCTCCACTCCCCCTCCTTGTAAGGCTGCGATACCATTTCTTCCACGACAATTTCCAAACGTCCATCCCCTACAGCCAGCGACAATGGCACGCACCCTTCCCTGGCTCAAAGAACCCACTTCCAAATCTACCTCCAAACCGATCCCCTCCCGCCCCCCTAAACGCCAGCGTCTTCTCGACCTCAACTCCGACTCTGATGCCCCCCCTCTCCCCACCCCGCGCAAAGCCTCACCCTTTCATCCAGCAGTCCCACCCTCCTCATTCCACCATGCCCGCCCGCCCTCCTCTTCGCCCCCACCGACGAATAGCTCCCCTCCAACACCCCCTCCATCAACCACACTAATGCGCCCCGGCCTCTCCGCCGACGACATCTACATCATGGTGGAAGACGAGTTCCTCTCAACGACACGGCTCTATACCGCGCACCTCCACCGCGCCGAATATCAGCGTCTTAAGCTCCTCTCCAGAAGCCGGCCCCCCACCACCAGTGCTCTCGACAGGCCCGTCGATTCGATCACGGAGATGAGGGCGGAGACGAAGCAAAAGAAGGAGGCAGAGAAGCAGGCAAGGAAGGTGCAGCGGATGTTCGGGGGTTGGGAGCAGGCGAGAAAGGTGCGGGGTGGGGATGAGGAGAGTGCTTTGGAGGAGGATGGCGAGAGGGGGGATGAGGTGGGCGTGGGAACGGTGTTGAAGAGTTTGATGAAGAAGAGTTCGAGGGAGAATATGCGGAGTCTGAGTGGGTTGCACGGTGTGAAGAGTAGTACACGGGCGGCGGCGGGGTTTGAGAGGGCGTGGAGTGGGAGGGGAAAGGAGGAGAAGGAAAGCATTATGAGGGAATTCGGGAAGCCTATTCGGAGGGGAAGGGATGTGGAGGTGCAGTCGGAGGAAGAGACGGAGGAGGGAGACAGTGATGATTTGGATGCACCTGCTGTGAGGAAAGCTGCTAAGCGGATGGAGCCCACGAAGACGCATATGGATCCCATGGGATTTGTGAAGCCTGTGCAACGCAGGGGGTCGGAAAAGTCCAGCGTAGCGCGTCCGCCATCATCTCCGCCTGAGCGGCAGAGATCACCGTCACCGTCTCCGTTGCGCAAATCGAAAGAGACGGTACTTGAAAGGCTAAGAGCAAGACGAGAGCAGGCACGGAAGGAGAAGGAGAAAGGCTTAGCAATTGACGAGATACCAGTTTTCCTTGTCTAAAGTTCTCCCCGTCTAAAGCTCTCCCCGCAAGCAGAGCTCAATCACAAGATGACCGAGCTAGAATGCAGGTATTGCAAGGAAAATTTCCTTCCCTCCAAGCAAAACCCAACCGCAAGAAGAGTCGCTTGGCATGCTTGTATCGACAAGAAAATCTTTTTTCAGCCAGCAAGAATCCACCACAGAAGAAGTGGTTTAGCATGCAAGTAATCACATGAAAACCTGCCCTTAGCTACTAGAGATCTATCACAAGGGGACCGACCTAGTATGGAAGTATCGACAACAAAAACCTTCGTCGTGCAGCCCGACTTACCGCAACCTGCCGTTCAGACAGATATATGATACTATTGGAGCCCACGCCTGAGTATGCCAGCATAGCTTAGACCATTAGCATTCGTCGCCTTCCCCAGCTTATGAGTCGGCAATCCTGCTCTGGGACCACCATTCTGAACATCACGCTGCTGATGACGTGTTTTTGTGGGCGATCTGGAGCGACGACGTGGCGGAAAGACAACCTTTCGGATAGGTGACCGGTTCCGGGCGATGTGCGTCACCCTGAATTGAAGTACAGGAGCGGTTGGACGTACCGAAGCAGCTCGATCAGTTGAAGAGTCCGGCTCCTCCAGTAAGGCTTCAAGAGGGGCGAACCTGTTGTTAGTATCACGATGGGGAGCCGGCCGACAAGTCCAAGGGTTGACGATCTTTGGTGGCGGACCCAAAGCAGCTGAGGGAGGTGTGGCCGTTTGGGAGGCAGCGATGACACGAGTTGGAGTCTGGTAGTGACGTGTATCGGCTGCTCCTGTAAAGGTTGACCTTGTAGGCGTCTTTTCCCCATCATAAGTCTCGACAGCTCCGGCTCGACCAACACCTAGAGCCGGACCAGCAGCGAGGTCAAAATCTTCGCTACAGCTATCAATATCGGGGGAGGGAAAGTGGGAAACGAGTGGCGTCGTTGCGGCAGTGCTCAATTCTGAAAACCTGTCGCCAAGAGAAGACATATCATCCTCTTCTTCCTCCTCTTCAACCTCTTCGAGCTTGGCTCCAGTTGTCCAATCCCACAGCTGGTTGTTTCTGACCATGACATTGTAAGTACGACGATTGGCATAACGCCAATAGCCGGCCATTCTCATCATAGTATCCCTGTCCTCATTGGCCACGCATTCAAGATCGTACCTGATGGTCTCGTGCAACTTAGCTAGCAGACTTTTGCGCTCTCTTGGATTGTGCGGCACGGTGGTTGTGATACCCAGCCTGTGCAGGATGATCGCGAGATTGGCAGCTTCTCTGATCTGACTATCGCCTTCGTCAATCTTAGCAGAACCGTTGTTCTTCAACAGTCTTTTGGTGTGAACAGATTGGCGGAGGCTAGAGTACTTGAAAGTGCTGGGGTTGAACGCAATGTTGGCCTCGATAGCACTGTGGGCCAAAGGATCCAAGGTTGACCCTGGAAGACCAACCTGATCAAGTTGAGGTGGGTGCAACGCTTTGTCCACTCTGTTGACGTCTTCGTTTGTGATGCCGCTGAATTTTGCTTGGTTCTTGGCAAGCTTCCGCTCAGCTCTTTGAGCCTTCTTCGAGTGGATGTTCTCCTTTGTCGAGGGCAAAGGGGGAGGGCTAGTATCATCTTCGTTGAATAGGTCTTGACATTCTTCCCAATCATCTGCTACTGTTTCGTCCGTTGTATTGCTGTCGGCTCGAATATGCCTGAATTTACTTCCAGGCGAAGCTTTCGTTTGCCTGTTGTCTGATAGGCTCGATATGCTGTCGTGGTCACTGTCCAATTTTTGGATTGCTTGGACCAGAGTCGCTATCTCGCGGTGGCGTTTATCGTGGACTTCTCGACTCGTGTTGCAGCTAGACAGATTAGCCTTATGATCCAAGCCCGAACATCGTACGTACGCATCACACTTGTGGGACATGCCTATGAAGACTGAACTAGGATCAGCACAGGCTTGGGAGGATGAAGAGACAAGCACACAGAGCGTTTTGTGATACTTGATACAAACTTCCTCATGGACTCCAAAACACGTCTTTTTTGCACGTGGGCTCGATAAGACAGTCTGGCATGTGCCGCATTTGTGCTCTGTAGCCCAACATAAGCAGCTATGTTCAAGGGTAGATGGAACCCCACATTCTGGGTCAAGCTCACCAAGGCCATGATTGTTGTCCTATGAAGCAAACGCGTCAGCTGATCTAGATGAGGACGACAAGATCAACCTCTTGACTTACCTCCCATCTGTAGAGTAGCCCGTTACCCATTTTGGCGAAGGTTTGCGTGAAGCAATTTCCAGCTCGTTTGATTACACTTCTTCCTAGGTCCCAAGCAAAAGAGGCGAATAGAGCTGTGGTGGAAGCAGGTTGCAAAGGGAACAGACGGTTGTCATGAAGATGTAGGGTTTGGAAAGGAATAAATAGGCTTGGATGTGATGGAAGATAACGCGTGTTGTCTTCATCCGCGCTTTGTGAATAAAATTGAACCTCGGCCATTCTGGATACTGCAACAATACTTTCAACAATAGAAAGATCTCAGAGAAGGATGCTTTGACACTGGCAGTGTATAACATGGAAATACGTGAAGATGGTGGACTAGGACCTGATCGTACGTTTGGATATTCTCCCACGGACCTGATGGAACATAACGCTCCTTGAAAGACCGAAGACGGAGCCTGTACCGATATACAGCCTGTGTCGACTGCTTCGAACCCTAGTAGAGGATTTTCCTATTAGTTCTGAACGAGATGCTCGAAGTGGCTTTCGCATTAGGCAAATACTTTGACAGAAGCCCTCCGGATTCGCCAAGCCCGTCCTACCTTACGTCAACGCGTAGCCATTCTTAATTTCCGGTAGCTAGAGCTGCCAGACGTAACATGATGTATTCTCGAGCGCTCATCGCTGAGTCGTTGTGGTTTCGAGCTTGGTCTGGTTCGTAAGATGTATCGAAGAGTCACTCTAGCATGGCTACTAGAGATGGGGTGTAAACAGTTGCCGCGTGGACCAGACATAAACTACAGAACGCACTTCAGATTACTAGAAGGGAGACCGACATCCTATATTTCAGGTCTGGCATTCTCCAAGCTCGAAGAGATTGAGTATCTTGGGCTCATCCATGCCACCATGTCCTAGAAGGCGAAAAAAAGAGTGTTTCTGGTTACCAACGTAAGATGTGCCACCACCAAGCTTGTTGAAAGCTGACCACAATCAAAGAAAGGGCGTTGAAGCTTCCTTAGCCCCTTGTCGTGCCCCATAACTTACTTAACATCACGAACTAAGCGCGCACCCGCCCAAACATACGGGTAGTTCCTCTGGTACCAATTCACGCTGGATATGTCAGTAAGAATGGCATAGGTAGCATTCGGTGGACTCACAAGCTCTTACGTCCAGCGATCCGAGGGTGAGTTGCCCAGGAGCCGCCAAGGACAATGTTGTGCTTGCCGTCAAAGAAATCCGCTTTCAACAGTCAGATATGCCAGCCAAGCTGCCATTCATGTCTTGATGTTACCTGTGTATGCAGGATACAAGCCCATTGCTTCAAACTCTGTATGCTCTTCCAGCACTGAACTTGTCCATCTTGTACTCAGTCAGCGTGTCTAGCCCTGAAATTGCCCGGATCCCTTACTCCCAAGCACCACCCATATCGCCTTGCCCTGAGAGCTGATTTCCATTTTGGGTCACCGGCATCGGATGAAAGTGCTGGAATCCCACGTTACAGCCTTCGAGGTTGACGAACAGCTGGTAGGGATTGGAAGCAGTTGTAGCGCCGGAAGCGCCATTACGAGAAGGGTGTGATGGTGGAGACTCTTCGACACCGTCGTTGGAAAGATGCCTATGAATTTTTAGCGAGTCTTTGTACTATTATGTTGAAGCGCTTACCCATTAACTGCAGATATTGTCTGTACTTGCACCTCTTCTGCTTCTTTGGCCCTTCGGCTGTCAGCGTAAGTATAGATACTTCGTACCTCATCTGCTGTAGGAATACGGCCGTTCATCCACTTGGCGCACGCAGAGAGCTGGTCGAAAGACGCAAATACCGGCCAATCCAGAGCGTATTCAAGCGGTACAAGACCGTAGACTGTCCGAATCGATTTACCCTTCAGGTACGCATCTGTCAAAGGCTCACTGTGACCATTCAGGTAGACACTATTGCTCTGTTCCTCTTTGTATCCATTACCATTGCTGACAAGACCACCTTGTGAATCTTCAGGGGATGAAGCCCAGGAAGCAGGTATGTCAGACCGATGAGTTCGGTCAAGGTATTGAGCATATTCGTGGTTTGTGATAGGCCTTGCTTTCGCCTCGAATGCAGGAACCTCGACTTGACGGCTCGGCTTCTCGTTATCCCATCCAAAATAGCGGTCAGGTCCGAGATCATTCTCCGGATCATCCATCCCTACGTCGAATTCCGAAGCTGGGATTCCAATCCACTTGTTCGGCACAGCGTCCTTCTGAGCCTGCTGCGCAAGAGCCTTGAAGTCTGGCGTCGAACCAGGCGGGGCACGTATCTTGTCACTCTGTACCAGCATGTAAAGCAAAGTCTCCAAATGCATGGCTTTGGATGTCAATATCTTGGAGGGTGATTCTGAACTCGATGAGTACGTACCTTCATGCTCGAAACCAATCCATAGAGCTCGGCCAAGAATTCGACTATTCTCAGCACTTCCCTCGGCATATGCTGACCTTACCCTATAACGCACCCGCTCTTGGTATGCAAGAATCTCTTCTGCGGACGGCCACGTTTCCGGGATCTCGCTATGCGCGTGACAGTTCTCTGGGTTGTCTACATCGGGATCAATACCGCGTTCAAAGATCTGCTTGTAGTAGCTTGGCTCCGTTGGACGACTATCAATGGCCCTCGCGATGTGTGTGTCAAGGAAATTGGGAATATGTCCTAGGTAGAAGAGGCAACAATTCCTAAGTTTGATGGGCTTCGATAAGATCTCGGCTTCTGGCAACATGTGCCTGGTTGCAGTATCCCAGAGCGACCAGAGGTGTTCAAATTCTCTCAACGACGGCACCGGCCTGGGCGCATAGCCCTCCGGCCTTAACGGACAAGCCATGCTCAGCTTCGATAGAATATGTAAATCTAGTAGAATAATAAGCGCGGGCAACCTTGTCATAGAACCACAACGAGCAATATGGAGAGCAATGGCCAGGAGAGTTTAGATAGTATGATCGGCTGGTTACACACGGGATGATGTAATGAGGGGATTCGGACGTGCCTTGCAAATCTTCAATGCTGACAAGAGAAGGTGAGGGAGATTAATACACAGTTCGAATAGATGAGATGATGTTGAGCATTTCAAGGAATAGGCTGGAACCCGCGGCTAAGGTGCTTACGATAATCATCGGTCTGATTGCCGAAGGAGGCCTTAGGCATCAAGCCTGCCAGTTGCCACAGCTCACGGCTTTGGGCTGCGGAGTACTTGTAGCTTTCTTCCACTCGGATCTTCTCCCCTGCTCTGATCTTCATGTGCCCGACGAAGACATCACGGGTGGCTTTGTAGAAGGCTTGATGGCATTGTAAGGCACAGTTGTATTCGCCAATAACTTCCCAGTCGTGCTTTCTGAAAATCTCTTCACCGAGCAATTTGTTTGCGTGCAGCAATCCGTTTTGAATAAACTCGTGTGTGAGACCGTCTCTATCATTGTAGGCATGGAAGACCTTCTCCTCGTCTTGGCAGGCATCAAGCCCGATTAGCATCAAATCGTCGGGCTGCAGAATCCGTGCGTACTCCTTCAGAAATTCCGCAGCTTCCTTGCGATTGAAGTTCCCAATGCTTGAACCCATAGACATGATGCAATGAGGTCTGTCGCGATTTTGCGGCTGCTTGAGCCACTCGAGTCCGTCCGCGTAGGTCCCAAAGAGTCCATAACACTTCACATGCTGGAAAGAGTCCTTTGAGAAATCCTTGAAGGTTCGCTGAAGCTCCGGTAGAGAGACATCTAATGCATAGTAGTCGACCTCTATTCCAGCTTTCTCTAGCGCTTCGAGCAGGATTTTGACCTTACGGAGATTGCTGTCCGTTGGATTAGTACCGAGTCATTACTGGAGAGGTTGACCGACGCGAGCACTGCTGGTTGTCGAGGTCAAGGTGCGGGCAAGAACATGGGAGCATACCCGCTTCCCAGTTCAACGATCAATGACCCTGCATGGATTTTCATGGCGATTTTGTCGGCGTGATGAGTGAGCACCTCGATCTCGGCATTGGTCAGATAATACTCGTTTAAGTAGGTAATATCTTCGAAGAGCTTAAGCCCAGCTTCGTCGTAGAGGAGAAGGGTTGGCAGTGTCAAGGAGGAATCTTTGCCCTGCTGCAGGCCTCCCCGGATATCATCGAGAAGGGAAAACTCAAGCTCCTTTTGACGAATGTCAATGATGGGAACATTGCTTTCTATTGGCGACGCCATCGCGAACAAAATCAGTTGTTCAGTGTCGGGTCTGCTCGATTGGCAGATCAAATAGATCCGGACAGAGGATCAATAGCTGTATATATACTGACGTAAGCTGGATTAGTAGACGTAAGCCTCATGCCAGGGACGTCCCGGCTAGCCAGTACAGTTCCGATCCCTAGTAATGTTTCTTTCTCCGCATGAGGCATGCGGTGATCCCGTAGGAATTCGACATGCATTAGACGGACGTCTGACTAGCGTCGGACTCCACCTATTCACTCCACATAACCTCTAGTATATGATCCCTCATAGGTCAATGATCGTGTAAGGGCGTGTAGCGGGATTACGGGAGCAAGGAGCAAGGAACAGGTGAGTAATACACTTAGTAAAGTAGAAGTATGATGTGATCGGAAGCTACCAGTAGTGCGGGTAAATGCATCAAAGCAAAAGTCGAATGGGCATGAAAGCTAGATACCACACTGAATCTGACGTTGATGAGGTCTGACTGAAAAGACCGAAACAGTGATTCCTAATCAATCCATGTGTGTCTTAGAGATGATTACTTTTAACCTACATTAGCTGGAGTGGCGCACGGTCCTCCGTTTTACTGCTTCCCCTCCGACGCTCACCCATATTGTACGGGTATTTGCTCTTACGAATAGCACAAGATCAATACGCGGCCATGGTATACTCGTCGCTGGTGTGACCCCTAGCTGGTAGGCAATGCGTAGACCCGTCGATGGGCAGAACGTCTGTCCAGATAGCAGTTTAGCTGCCTGAGATCGGGTGGGTCCAGGCCCAGTCGACCCGACCAGCTGAGAGGCAAGATGACATAGTAGCTCGGGTGTATTTTCAACGGTCCGATCGTACAAATCCAAGCATTCAAACCGCTTCCAGGAGGAGAAATTTGCTGCCATAACCCTAGAAAGACCCTATTAGCGCTTTCACAACGCTTGCAAATCCTAGGCACTATATTTAGATCCCCGACCCGTCAAAATCGCTTGCCTCAGTACTTAGACCTGCCTGCAGAAAAATCTTTAACCCTAAAGTCAATCCTAAATACTCGCTTAAGTTAGGGCGACGCTAGGGTTGAAGCTAGACGATAGCTTATGCGCGATAACTTGAACTAGATTTTAGTGTGTTTAAGCACATTCAAATTCGATATAAAAAATATTATAACAAGTTTTTAAATTTTTTTTGCAACAAATCTAAGAGCAAGATAATTTAATTTAAGAAAAAATCGACTTTCTTGTTAATAAATGTATTAAAGTTGTCTTCTTACAATTTAAGAATATTGTTAATTAACTTTATTGCGTAACACAATATTGATTATAATTATTGTAAGTATTATTGTTGTTTAATTTGCTACTTTTGTTTATACTTTATCTAACAATATTAAAATTAAATATATATTATATTTGACGCGCTTTTATTGTTGTCTTTAAGTCGTAATTCTCGAAAAAATCGAAAAATCTAATATTTATTATATAATTTTTAAGCTCGATTAAATTTTATATTTTACGTTTAAAGCTTCTTATAATTTTATTGTTTAAGCAATCGATTAAATGAAGATTTTACAAATGCTTAAACTTATTTAATTGTTATTATTATTATATATTAAATACTTTATAAATTGATACAAAAACAATAAATACATCCAAAAATAACAAAAGTATCGAAAAAATGTAAATAAATTAAAAGCAATATTAAAACAATTGTGCGAAATTGCTTTAATTTTAAGATAAGACAAAAACAAATTAATAAATTAACGCAAACAATAATTGACAACTTAATTATTATAATAAAGATTAAGTTCAAGAAAAGTTTGCTATTTTAGACAACATTATTTATATACAATATCTTGAAAATTGTATTAATTATTATATTGTTATTAATCTTGAAAAATAATTAGTATAAAAAATTGAATAATATTTTAAAATATAAATTGTTAACATTAAATAATAGTAACAACAATTTAAAAATGCAAGACAAAATAAAATCGAATATCTTTATATATAATTAATTATATTATTAATATTTAAACAACAAAAAAGTAACTAAAGTAATTTTGTTTTAGTATTTATTAACTTAAAAATTGCTATTAATTAACACTTTAACAATAAAATATTAGAATACAAGTCTTTTTCTTTCAAATTGTATATATTAATTATTAACAAACTTTATTTAATTAAAGAGTAACAAGAATTTAAAGTCAAATATATAAATTTTAATATACTTCGAATACAATTGTCGATCGAAATTTCGATGTTAAAGATATTTGCTATTTTAAACAATAAGATCGAAAAAATAATTCGAAGTTAATATAAATTTGACAAGTAAATTAAAGTATTACAAATGTTATTAAATTATTCTAAGATATTCTTACAATTTATTAAAATAAAAAAAACAATCAAGAATATATTAAATTTTCAATTTTTTTTATCGAATATCTTACGAAGCATAATTTCTTTTTTATATTTTTTTTTATATTTGATTCAACATCTCTAAAAGTCTATGCGAGAACTATATACTTTTACGATTTTTAAATTTAATTAATTACGAATAGACGAACAACACTAGCGTCTACTTGTCTAATTATAATTGACTAGAATTTGCGATTGTTATTTCGTTCGTAACAAGTTGTTATAATTAGACTGATCGTCGGGCCAGGTTATGATACCACCCCTCTGGCCCGACCCGGCGCCAAGACCGGGTCGCGACGATTTTTTGGAATCGAATCGCTCAAAGTAGTTTAGCGCGCTTCGCGCTAAACTACT
>JAABUZ0100003118.1_pt1 | contig 25394 bp, 21 predicted proteins | sample 5562091 | NCBI WGS metagenome assembly JAABUZ01 (sample SAMN12813069, study PRJNA571459) | rock metagenome | isolation source: Antarctica rocks | place: Antarctica: Victoria Land, Linnaeus Terrace sud | collected 2015-12-21 | reverse complement strand
GACTAGAGCGTTTGTCGAGGGAAGCAGGAGAAGCAAAACCGTTTGACATAGTGGCCTGATTGAGAGGAATACCTCATTTTCCCTCCTTATCACATCTTGTCACTTTTTTTCTTGCGCTTACCCTGGACGGCAAACGCACCTGAAGCATCTGTGACTCCCGACATCGAATCAGATTTAAAAGCTCAGCAACAGACTATTGCAGATATTGAAGAGCTACTGATTGACCGCGCATATTTGACTAGCCATTTGGTCAAACAGCGTCCACCTGGTATGACTATTGTTTGCAAGGCATGGCGAGTCAGAAACGGTGAACTATTTGATAAAAATGCGTTGATTCTAGATTGGGAAAACCACTTAATTAGTTGTCCAAATGGTGTCAGTTTACCTTTTACTGAAGGGGCTGTTATTCACTTCCCCAAACATGAATGTGATACTTGTCCAATCCGTTCTCAATGTACAACGAGCAAACATCGTCGCAGTATCTCAATTCATCCTGATGAATCCCTACTTGCGGAACTACGCGATCGCCAAACTACTACAGCAGGACGTGCCAAACTCCGTGAGCGCGTTAGTGTTGAGCATACTTTAGCTCATATTGGTCAATGGCTTGGAGACAAAGCTCGCTATATTGGTTTACGCAAAAATCTTTTTGACCTTCGGCGAATGGCTGTTGTCCACAATCTTCATGTTCTTGCTCGCATGTCTCAAAGCACAACCGGAGAAATTGCCGCTGTCTGCTAATACACAGTTAAATTAATTTGTCAATACCTTCTACTGGACTAGCGCTCTAGGCGTTCCGAAGCGCGATCGCCGGCTGGTCACTTGACCACTCTTGAGCAAGTTTAGCATCTGCCATCGTTCTTTACTGCTTCCGCTTGTGGCATGGAGGAGAGCTTTCTCCAACTCTTCAAGGCTTTCTGAAATCTCGATTTGAAATGGACGGCTCATAACCATTGCACCAAATACACCCACCCCTCTTTACAGAGAGCGCATCTTCACACAGAATTGGTATTATGGATTTGACTAGTGATTAGTAAGTTCCGGATTATTGTTTGTGTGATCTCATACTCCAAGTATTCATCCTAAATGGGTATCCTGATGAGTCCATCTTTTCCAATTATTGACATTTTGACAATCGTGCTGGGTGCAATTCCGGGAGCACTGACTCGGTTCTACCTAACTGAATGGTGCAAAAGCGCGATTGGTCGGGGCTTTCCCTATGGCACTTTTTATTAGCGGTAGCACGTTTTTGAAGCTGCTTTTGAGGTAGGTATTCTTCAAGTAACAGTGCTTGCCTCTGGAGCGCTTGAGAAATGCTTGAATTGTTGTCGAACTCATTTCCACTGCTCTTCCACTGCTCATTTATTGGGATAGGTTCAAACTGTAAGGATTAAGAAATGTCGTCATCGCGGTTTAGACTGCCCTACATCTTGGGGATTCTCGTTTTTGGATTGCTCGTTGTTTTCGGTTATACCAATCTCTCGCCAGCTCAAACTGCAACCGGAACAATCGCGTATCGAGGCTCGATTTTTCACCTTTTAGATGACCCAGCAAAATCTAAAGATGCTTATCAATACATCGAAGATGGGCTACTTGTCGTTGAAAATGGCAAAGTTAAACAAGTTGGAGAAGCCAGTGACCTAATCAGCAAATTTAACGCCTCGCAAATTGTTGATCATAGCGGTAAGCTGATCATGCCTGGATTTGTGGACACGCATATCCACTATCCCCAAACTGAAATGGTTGCTTCTTACGGTGAGCAATTGCTGGAGTGGCTGAACACCTACACGTTTCCCACCGAAAAGCAATTTGCCGACAAAAACTACTCGAAAGGCGTTGCTAAAGTCTTTTTGAATCAGCTTCTGAAGAACGGAACCACCACGACGCTTGTGTTCGGTACGGTTCACAAAGGATCAGTTGATGCTTTGTTTGAGGAAGCAAAAGCCCGCAATTTACGGTTAATTGCAGGCAAAGTCATGATGGATCGCAATGCACCTGATTATCTACGGGATACGCCTGAATCGAGCTACCGAGACTCTAAAGAACTCATTGATCGCTGGCATAAAAACGGTAGATTGCTTTATGCGGTAACTCCTCGATTTGCGCCAACATCAACACCTGAGCAGTTGAACATGGCTCAAAAACTTCTCAAGGAATATCCTGATGTTTATATGCACACGCACTTGTCCGAAAACAAAGGCGAAGTTGCGTGGGTCAAATCCTTGTTTCCAAAATCCGATAGTTATCTCGGTGTCTACAATGACTTTGGACTATCACGGAATCGATCAATTTATGCCCACAGCATTCACTTGAGCGATCAAGAGTTTCAATCACTGGCAAAAACGGGATCGGGCATTGCATTTTGCCCGACCTCGAATCTGTTTTTAGGCAGTGGACTGTTTGATCTGAAGCGGGCTGATCAATACGGTGTTCGAGTTGGCATGGGAACAGACATCGGTGCTGGAACGAGCTTCTCAATGCTGCAAACAATGAATGAAGCTTACAAAGTGATTCAGATGCACAAAGCGTTTAGCGATGATCCGAAAGCAGAAAAATCGCTAACGCCATTCAGAGCATACTACCTCTCTACATTGGGTGGCACTCGTGCGCTTTACCTCGATGACAAGATCGGTAACTTTCTTCCAGGTAAGGAAGCTGACTTTGTCGTGCTTAATCCAAAGTCTACTGATTTGTTAGCGTTTCGCATGAGCAAAGCGAAAACACTCGATGAAAAGCTATTTGTGCTTCAAATGTTGGGTGATGATCGGGCTGTAGAACAAACTTACATTATGGGAAAGCGATGGCACGAATCGAAAGCGACATGACTTAGAATCGTTCGATTCAAATCGGAGCGGCGATCGCAGTAGGAGCAGTTCCCGCTGCGGTCAGCCGCAGCAATCATGGAATTCAAGTCGTTCAACGAGCGCAAGGAGAACCTTCATGGTTGAAGCAATAGGTTGTGTTGCAAAAACTTATTAAGGACAGAGCTTTTGTATCAATTAGCTCTCGTTATCCAGCAACTCCGAAAATTTGAGCGCGCGTATTCTACTTGACCTAAAATGTCACCTTTTTCGATGCCTTGAATTTGTCCAATTCTTATCATGTTCATTGCTTCATACCCTCTCAATGAACGCGCCTTGCTGTGTTAAATGAACCAAATCCCATTCCTGGATTGACCAATCGTTTTATCGCTCGGTGCAAAAAGTTCCACGATATTATTGAGGTACTTGACGGGTCGGAGTTCAGTAGTTTTAGTCAGAGTCTGCTCGGCTTTGAGTGAGTCAATTGCCGGGGGTAATCACCGCATTCTTATCTACATTTATCACTCGCGGTGACTGGTTATGTTCAGCCTGCAACACCTTGCGGAAAAACCGTTCTGACGCGCGAGTGCATCGCGGAAGGCGCTCAACATGAAGTCAAGGGTAAAGCCAAGTGAATCCACAGCCCGGTAGAGATATTTCCACTCTCCTTTCACCGCGATCTACGTCTCATCCACCCGCGCTCGAATCATTGGTTGGTCTCAAGTGAGGTCGGCATCGCTTGTCCAGTTCGGGAGCATAAGAAAAGCACCCAACGATACACCGTCGTCTGGTCTACTGTGAGACCCCTCTCCAACATCATTTCTTCTAGGTGGCGGTACGAGAGGGGGTACCGCAAGTACCACCGTACACACAACAGGATGATTTCTCCTTGAAAGTGACGCGATGAGTGTTTGGGGGAAGAGGGGTTCATGAATCAGGTGTCGGTGTCTGAGGGTAGTAGGCATAAATACTACTTCTACCAGACTACCACCAGGAGTTGCAACACAACCAGTCTAGTCGGGTCAAATCCTGTTCTACAGGACACGTCCGGCTTTTTTCTTCCACCAAACGAAAGTTGGCAAGTGCCTTCTCTTATGGAGGTAGCAACTTTATCGGGGTCTAAGTCAAAAAGCTTATGCCACTTGGGGTTCAGCTTATCTTAGTGCCATTCGTTCATAACCTTCATGTGATTGCTCGGATGCCAGAGCAAGCTGTAGACGAGGCGGCTTGAGTTTGATTTCCATAATTACCACTAAATGCGTCTTTTGTCAACCTCTTTTACTGGACTGGCGCTCTAGTGGTTGATGCCAACATTTTAGTGACAGAGTAGTAAGTCACGCAGCTGATTCGTATCAAGTTCAGTCAACCACTGTTCCCCAGCGCCCACGACTTGCTCAGCCAGGTGTTTTTTACTTTCAATCATTTCGTGAATCTTTTCTTCTAAAGTCCCAGTGCAGACAAATTTATGCACCTTGCACTTATTCTGCAAACAGCTGAATTTCGTAGTAATGCAAGGGGTTTTGTCCCGCTCCTTGGAGCCATCGAGCGTCAGGTTTCCAGGCTCCGTTGAGTTCTTCGCGGCGACGGGTGAAGACGGTTAGTTTGTTACCTTTTAGCTGCAATAGATTGTATTGCAACGGATAACCAGGCACCCACTCGCGCACGGGAGCGCCAAAGGTGCCAGCGCAAATACGATCAAGTTTTCGCCCATTGGTGCTGAGGTCGTAGCGGTAAAGGCTAGTTTCGGCTTTGTGGATGTGACCGTGGAGGAAAAGGCGGAAACCAGCCACTGCCAATTGTTCCATGAAGCCATGATCGGTGATTCTGTCTGGAAAGGCACTGTCGAGGGGGTGGTGCCAAACAGCAATTTTGAGGCACTTTTCATAGGTTGTGTAGTTCTCGTCAATCTGTTCAAGAGCATTGCTGAGGGCAATTGGATGGATGCTGGCACGAGATTTGTAGTGATGATCCAGTTGCCAAGCTGAATTCAGCCCTAAAATTAGTAGGTTTTGCTCTGGGAAGTGATGCAAAATACCTTGCTTCTCATATTCCAGGGGATAGGGTTCTCCTTTGATAGCCTCATAGAAGGTGCTGAAGTGGGCAAAGCGTTGCTGGTATAGCGAAATGGAGATCGGAGAGTTGGAGGATGTGCATTAGCGGGATGGAGATGCGCTGGATTGGTGAGATAACTCGTTGATCTTTTGCTTGAGTAAAGGAACACAGCATCCACAACAGCAGCGGCGCTTGACCAAACTCCCGCAAACGGTGAGACACCACTTTCGGAGGGTTTCCAACGCCAGTTGCCTGCGGAGGGAAACCCTCCTTCAGCACTGGCTCCTCCGTAGGGGACTGCTTTCCCGTTGGGTTGCCCAGCTGCCGCAGCATCCGCTCACTCTGCATCGGCGGCAGATATGCTTGAACAAACTGCTGCATCTGCGCTTCCGTCAGGGGTTGCATTTCCAGCTTTTTGGCAATGTCGAGAGCGCTCCCCACTCCCAAATCCCGCGTCGTGAAAATCATCGGCGTGGTCTTCTGGTAGTTCTGCCGTAATGCTTTTAAGTCCCGCCGCGCCGCTTCGGAGGGCAATTGTTTGAGGCCATCCACCAGCAGCAACAATCGCCCGTGAAACAGCAACTGTTCAATTCTACACTGTCCAGTAGCAACTGATGGCGCTTCAAGAAGTCTCGAATCAAATCTAGCACCGAAGTGCGGTAATACCGCAACTCCACCAGCACCGGAATTTTAACCGGCGAATTCCCCCCTGTTTCCCCCCTCGCCTTTTCCGCTTCTTCCAGCAACAGCCGCGCTAGAGCCGTCGATTTCCCTGTTCCAGGTCGCCCCACCAGCAACACATGCTCTGGAGCGTACTTCCGCAACCCTTCCAACACGCCCAGACGCTCAGTTTTCTGCTGCGCTTCCCCTCTCTGTTCCTTTGCAGGCTGCACTGTCTGCACCTTGAGGTCAAAATGCAGCAGCCAAGATGACTCTTTTGGCTCAACACGCTGGCGACCTTCTACATCCGTCAGCGTGTAACCTTTCCACCATTGAGCGTAGGCAGTGCAGACCGATTCCAGGTATGCGTTCCAGTTGACCATACTGTTAGTATAATAATTGAGTTTATCCTAATCTCAGCGTCCTCAGCAGTGGCTCATGTCTAATCCACCAGCTGCTGACCCTCAGCCAAACCGACTAAATAACTTTGATCATGACCTGCTCAAGCAGGAGTACTTTTTCCTGCAAACGACCATCGAAGACTACAACAAGCAGATTTGGGCGATCAAAGCGCTTGGTATTACTGAGACTGGGGCTATTTTGGCTTTGATGACGCAGCAGAAAGCAAATGCAAGTGCGATCGCCTGTTTTGCAGAGCGCGATCGCTACTAAGGATAGCTGAAGAAGTAAAAAAACTTGCTCCCAATCCTCATAATTATTCAGAAATACCAAAACTAATTGACCCAACTTACGGAACTGAACACTCTCTTGTAAAACAGAATCATATAGAAAAAATCAAAAGCTTATTGAATCACGTAAAACGCCTAAGACACTGACAGAGTAGAAATTAGCTTCGTTAAGTTAACTGACCACTCACAAATAGAGGCACAACATGAACCCAGAACTGAAAACAACATCTAATTTATACGAGACGGATTTTGCGCTTTGGATAGAGCAAACAGTTGAGTTGTTACACGAACGCAATTTCAAGGAGGTGGACTGGGAAAACGTAATTGAGGAGATTGAAAGTTTGGGTAGAAGTGAAAAACATGCTTTAGAGAGCCAACTAACGCGAGTGATGATGCACATGCTCAAGTGGGACTATCAACCCGAACGCAGAAGTAATAGTTGGCGCGGAAGCATCGTTGAAGGTCGTACCCAAATCAGGCGACTACTCAAAGCTTCTCCTAGCCTAAAACCTTATCTAAACAATATCTTTGCAGAATGCTACCGGGATGCAGTTGAACAGGCTAGTGCAGAAACCGGACTGCCGATAGATACATGGACGGTCGATTGTCCCTATTCCCTCAATCAACTGTTGGAAAGCGGCTTTATGCCCTGACCACCCTCATCCTCAGTAATTCCAGATTCTATGACCGAGACACTCTGCTGCGAGAAGTGCTGAATCGCTGCATGGACATACCTGAGTCAGAGATTGCCTTTTCCCGCAACTCGCGCATCGTGTCAGTCAGGTAGAGCCGCAGGTACTCCAGCAAAGTTGTACTGCTTCATCGCCATCAACTCCCTCCTACATTCATTGCCGATAAAACAGCCTGCTGGCTGACTTGTTTGTAGACAGTATCCAAATACTGCATCACTGCAAAAGAGTCAGCCTTCGAGTCGGTTGCATCTAACTCTGGCAGAGGAATCGGTCCCAAAACATCTAAAACCGTGTCGCTGCTGGGTGGCGGCGCAATTACAACAAGTGTTGACTCTAGCGGTTCATTGTACTGCCAGAATTGCTCAATTTTTAATGGGCGATAGGTGATGAGTGACTGACATTGATTGTTAGATGTTTCAGTGTTATCAGTGTCAGAAGCTACAACGCTAGCACCCCTGAGATCGCGTAGGGCGGCGATAATCTGGTCTTTTGTACGCCCACGCAATTGAAACAGGACGAACGGATCTTCACTAAAGCGATCGCCCAGCTGATAGTAGATAGCACCAATGTGCTTGCACGGATTAGCCTTGTCTGGGCAAGAGCATTTACTGTGGATATCAGACAGTGTGAAGGGAAAGAGCGACAAACCATTAGCAGTGAAAACTTCTTCAATGTTTTGCGGCATTTCCCCCGCCAACAGCTTTGCCGCAAAGATCGCCCGTTGGGACATAGTTTCAATTACATAACCCCACTGCTCATCAGTAAATGGGTCAAGCGAGAGGGAAACTTGATACGGTTCTGGCTCCGTGCCTTGTACCTGAGCCAACACCTTTGAGCCTTTAAACTCGATGCTGAGTACGTTTCCCTGACGAGCATAATTGCGCGCACGTTCCAAACGCTTTTTAAAGCGATAGGAATCTAACAAATCGAGCCACCGTTGCGCCCACCATTCTCGACTTTCCTGAAGGTTGTAATTCGTCATTCTGCATCCTCTTCAATCACGGCAGTGCGATCCAGCAGCAGTAAGTCACGCAGAGAATCCGTATCAAGTTCAGTCAACCACTGTTCCCCAGCGCCCACGACTTGCTCAGCCAGATGTTTCTTGCTTTCAATCATTTCGTGAATCTTTTCTTCCAAAGTCCCGGTGCAGACAAATTTATGTACCTGGACATTGCGGGTTTGACCAATCCGAAAGACGCGATCAGTAGCTTGATTTTCTACCGCTGGGTTCCACCAACGGTCGAAGTGGAAAACATGGTTAGCCCGCGTCAGGTTGAGTCCCACACCACCCGCTTTGAGGGAGAGAATCATAACTGGGGGACCTTGGGGGTCGTGCTGGAAGCGGTCTATCATTTCCTCTCGTTGTTTCTTGGAGGTGCTGCCATACAAAAACAACGTTTCTCGACTCAGTTGTTGTTCGAGATAGGGTTTAAGCAGTTTGCCCCACTCGGCAAATTGAGTGAAGATTAAAGCGCGATCGCCCTCTGATAAAGCCACCTCCAGCATTTCCTCTAGCCGCTGAAGTTTACCGGAGTGATGTTGCGGCCCCAGTTTAGTTTGCTTTAAGTATTGCGCTGGATGGTTGCAGATTTGCTTTAGCTTTACCAGTAGAGCCAATATCATCCCTCGACGTTGCAGTCCTTGGGCTGATTCAATCTCAGCCAAGGACTCCTCCACGACTCGTTGATAAAGTGCCGCTTGTTCAGCACTAAGACCGCAAAACACTGTCATTTCTTGCTTTTCTGGCAAGTCTTGAATAATTTCCCGGTCTGTTTTAAGACGGCGCAGAATAAAGGAGCCGACGAGCGATCGCAATGTCTGCAACGAAGCCGCATCTCCATATCGCTCAATCGGCATCGCAAACCGGCGCTGAAAAAATTGGCGTGGCCCCAAATACCCCGGATTGAGAAAGTCCAAAATTGACCAGAGTTCAGATAGCCTGTTTTCCACCGGCGTCCCAGTCAGTGCAATTCGAAATGAAGCTTCCAACTGCCGCACTGACTGGGACTGCTTCGCCTCTGGATTCTTGACATTTTGGGCTTCATCCAGTACCACTCCCTGCCAGGAAACACCCTGGAGTGACTTTACATCACGGTGAATCAGAGCGTAACTCGTGATAACCAAATCATGGCCTTGAACCGCCTGAGCAAACGCTTTGCCTTTGGGTCGTTTATCACCATGGTACATCAAGACTTTCAGCGAGGGACCAAATTTCTTCACTTCCCGTTCCCAGTTCCCTAGCACCGAAGTTGGGCAAACTAGCAGCGTTGGCTGTAAAAGTGCATCCTGTTCTTTTAGGTGCAGCAGAAAGGCGATCATCTGAATAGTTTTACCCAGTCCCATATCATCTGCCAGACACGCGCCCAAGCCCCAGCGCTCTAAGAAAGCCAACCAAGCGACCCCTCGTGCTTGATAAGGTCGCAACTGACCCTGGAAGCTTGTCGGTATGGGGAGGGGTGAGATCGCTTGGTTATTCGTGAGCGTTGTAATCAACTCTTGGAGTGCGCCGGATGCCTCAAAGCTGACTACTGGCAGTTTTTCAATCGCCTGGGTGTCCCCAGTACTCAGACGCAGGGCGTCCTCCAAAGAGAGAGCCATCTGGTCTTTACGAGCGGCAAAAAACGCATGCGCTGTCTTTATATCCTGCGGTCGCAGTTCCACCCACTCGCCATTAATTTCCACCAGTGGGCTATTGAGCGCTACCAGGCGATCAAACTCCTGCTTAGAAATACTCTGCCCACCGATAGCTAATTCCCACTGGAAGTTGAGCAGGCTCTGCAACCCCAAGCGTTCCTTCTTTTGTCGCGGCGTAGTAGCGCTGATTTTTAAACCTAAGCGGTTCGCCCATCCTTCCCGATTAGCCAAACTGGGAGGCAAAACCACCCCCAAACCACTATCCTCAAAGCGCCAAGCAACCGACTTTAAAAACTCATACGCCTGTAATGGAGTGAGGCGACAGGACTGGGGAAACGGCTGCTCCAAGCTGGAGGCGATTGGGGCATAGAGTCTGGAAGCCAACCCTAAACCCCTAAGTAAAGTTTCCTGAGGCTGCTCAATTGTCCGACCTTGGATTACCCAGCGCTCAACAGGGTGGTTCCAGATTGTCGCCGCATCTACCAAAAATTCTTTATTATCAGCTGCTTGTAAGAAGTACGCCAAAGTCCAATCTGTCTCGCTTGACGTGGGTGGAGCAAGACAAAAACAGGCGCGAAATAGACTTCTACCAGCCAGTTGGTATTGCAGCGGCGCAGTCCAAGCACTGAGCGCCGCCTCTAGCCGTTCCACACCAGATGGTGCCTTAACTGTTTTAGATCCAGTCGATAGAGCTTGCAGCCACTCCCGTACAGGGGATGGTGTAGCGTTGAGGGGATGAGTACTTACCACTGCTCGTACCTGGGCATCTATCGTACTATTGAGAAATCCCAGTAGTAATTCCTGCGGTTGCGGCGGCAAGTCCACATAAAGGGAGGAGTCAGGCGTCAGTCGCCAGGAGCCAGGAGGAGAATTTTCTTCTGACTTGTGATTTGTGACTCCTGACTTCTGATAGGTGCGGCAAGCCGCTGGCATGAGGTGGGTAAATTTTTCCAGGCGGGAAGAGTCTACGGCGCTATCTAGTAGCGATCGCCAGCCAGCGACAACAGTACCGTCTGATTGTCTGTTGAGCGTGGGCAAAAACTTACACCGGCTCAGCAAATCCAAACTCCAACGGGCAATCTGTGACCAAAACCGTAAATCTCCCCCCAACAAGGCATTTTCGTTTGGCGTAGCGATACCAAGCGGTAGAGAAGTCAGAAATTTCATCGCTTCCAGGGGGTCTAAACAGAACCCCTCGACTCGCCAAGGTTGCAGTTCACGGTACGAGCGCTCTTTCTCCTCGCTTAGTGTGGCAGAATGGATAGGGTACATCCCTGCTGTCTGCAAGATATTGCTTTCTGGGATACAAGTCGGTAAGGCAATGATATGTGTAACGTGACTCTGCCCGCTCCCTGCATGGGACGCATTTCCACCTTTACGAGTTCGTCCAGCTGGGACGGCAACCTTGTCGGATTGTTGTAGCGATTTGCCAAGCTGAATGTTTTGAGAACGCAACCACTCAACCAATTCCACTGGTGTCATCGCTAAGGGATGGGTTGGCACATCCGCCAAGTCAGGAGACTCAACTGGATCAACCCTTCGCCATGTCTCTCCCCAAATAAATAGATAACCTGATTCAGCTTGAAGTAACCAACTGCCGTGTAAAATTGCCATTTGATAGATACTCAGAGTTTCGGAAACTTCAAATTTTTAAAGTTAAAATTAGTAAATCTTCTTTGATATTTGTATATTTCAATTAGTTTATGCAACTTTTTTGTCCTTGTTACTTTTTTAACTACCAAGACTCAATAAGGGCAAGAGATTTAACAAAAAACTTGCTCTACTTGATATTAGTTAAATTACTTAAAATTAATTATAAAATAGAAACTTACCAACCTCGCATCTATAAAAATGCAGACTTTCTTTCGTAAAACATTAAAGAACGATACTCCAGTAGAACTAGACTAGACGCATTTTCAAGAACAGGATGACGTGAGGACATTACTGAAGAGTGTAATTTATTGAAGGAAAAACCTACCTGGTGGGAAGAAGAGAGCTACTTAGAGCAGGGGAGTTCTCTTAGGCAGGGGGAAAATGAACCAGTAGAAAGGGAACTCTATCAAACCTAAAACTAGCTTTTAGGGAACTTAATCATGATGATTGCCACCTCTTCCCCTATTTATTCATTCGCACAAATTGGCGATTACCATGCCCATTGCATTTTACCTTTAGGGGTTGATTTGTCCTTAAGGCTGGTGCGTTATCAGTCGCAGTACAGGCGGCATCTAACCAGTGTATTTTCTCGTAACCAGCAGCCGTTCTAATCATTTTTGTCCACGCTCCATTGCCAATCTTCAGATCACTGGTTGGTGGGCTTAGAACTTCTACAATCTTATTTCGAGTTGCGTTTACAGCAGCAGCATCTTTTAAGGATTGCTTGACTTGCCCCTGGAGCCCCTGGAGCCCCTGGAGCCCCTGGAGTCCCTCTGCCCCCCTGCCTATAGCTGTCATCCACCTAAGGCAGTAATAGTACATAAATGCTAGAATTGCAATAGATAAAGAATAGTGAAAGAGAAGGACAAAAAACTGAATGGTAGAGATTGATAGGTCAATATCCTTTGACGGACGGGATATTCGACTGAAAGTTGGCCTACTAGCTCCTCAGGCTGGTGGGTCGGTTTTGATGCAATCTGGAGATACAGCTGTTTTAGTGACAGCCACTCGCTCTGCTGGGAGAGAGGGTATTGATTTTCTTCCACTCACTGTGGATTACGAAGAAAGACTCTACGCCGCCGGTCGGATTCCTGGTGGTTTCTTACGGCGGGAGGGACGGCCGCCAGAAAAAGCAATTCTCACAAGCCGTTTAATTGACCGTCCCATTCGTCCCTTGTTTCCCCAATGGCTGCGGGATGACCTCCAAATTGTAGCAACGACTCTTTCAATGGATGAGCAAGTACCGCCAGATGTGCTGGCGGTGACAGGAGCCTCCCTTGCCGTGTTGCTGGCGGGAATTCCGTTCATGGGACCAATGGCGGCAGTGCGGGTTGGTTTGGTGGGAGATGATTTCATTATCAATCCCACTTATGCGGAGATTGAAGCCGGAGATTTGGATCTGGTAGTAGCAGGTTCACCAGAAGGCGTCATTATGATTGAGGCCGGGGCAAATCAGCTGCCGGAGCAGGACATCATTGAGGCGATTGATTTTGGCTACGAAGCGGTGCGGGACTTGATCAAGGCTCAGCAAGATCTGTTAGCAGAGATGGGCATTGAACTCGTGCAAGAGACACCACCGGAGGTAGATCCGACACTATTAGATTTTATCCGCGAACACGCCGAAGCCTCTATTAAACAAATCCTGTCTAAATTTGACCTGGATAAAAACAGTCGGGACGAAGCTCTGGATGTCGTAAAGGAGTCAGTCATCGAGAAGATCGCCCAACTGCCAGAAGAAGACCCGATCCGAGTTGCCGCCAGCCAAAACAGCAAGGTAGTTGGCAATAATTTCAAGGATCTGACAAAACAGCTAATGCGCCGTCAGATCATTGAAGATAGTGTTCGGGTTGATGGTCGAAAGCTGGATGAAGTGCGGCCCGTTTCTTGTCGCGTTGGCCTCTTACCTAGGCGCGTCCATGGCTGCGGGTTATTTAACCGGGGGCTGACGCAGGTGTTATCCGCTTGTACTCTCGGCACGCCGGGAGATGCTCAAAACCTCTCGGATGACCTGCAAATGGACATGGAGAAGCGTTATCTGCATCATTACAACTTCCCACCTTACTCAGTGGGGGAAACCAAGCCGCTACGTGCCCCAGGACGGCGGGAAATTGGTCACGGTGCTCTGGCAGAACGAGCTATCCTTCCTGTGATCCCCTCGAAAGAAGAATTCCCCTACGTGATCCGGGTGGTGTCTGAAATCCTATCTTCCAACGGTTCAACCTCGATGGGGTCAGTCTGCGGCTCGACGCTGGCGTTGATGGATGCTGGAGTGCCAATTACCAAGCCAGTCAGTGGGGCGGCAATGGGACTGATTAAGGAAGGGGATGAAATCCGTGTCCTCACTGATATTCAGGGCATTGAAGACTTTTTGGGCGACATGGATTTCAAAGTTGCCGGGACTGATGACGGCATCACAGCCTTGCAAATGGATATGAAAATTCCTGGTTTGCCCCTGGAAGTTATTGCCAAAGCCATTAAGCAAGCACGTCCAGCGCGGTTGCACATCCTAGAGAAAATGCTCCTGGCAATTGACAAACCGCGCACTGAGACGTCACCTTTTGCCCCGCGTCTCTTAACAATCAAGGTCGAGCCAGACTTGATTGGCATGATCATCGGGCCGGGAGGCAAGACGATTAAGGGCATTACAGAGGAAACCGGAGCCAAAATTGATATTGAAGATGATGGCACAGTAACGATTTCCGCTGTAGATGAGAGCAAGGCGAAGAAGGCACGCAACATCATCCAAGGAATGACGCGCAAGCTCAATGAAGGGGATGTCTACGTTGGTAGCGTGACTCGGATTATCCCGATTGGTGCATTTGTGGAGTTTCTACCTGGTAAGGAAGGAATGATTCACATCTCCCAGCTGGCTGATTATCGGGTGGGCAAGGTAGAGGATGAAGTGGCAGTTGGTGATGAGGTGATTGTCAAAGTGCGGGAGATTGACAACAAAGGCCGGGTTAATCTCACACGCTTGGGCATCCATCCTGAGCAGGCATCTGCTGCTCGTGAAGCGGCGGCTGTCAATCAGTAAAAAGAATTTTAGATTTTGGATTAATCGCAAATCTAAAAGCTAAAATTGGTGGAGCGATTGCGCCTTTGACTAGTTGTTAAGACTAGTAAGGAGCGATCGCTTTGTGTTACTGATGCAAGGCATAAGTCATTCTAACTCCTGACTACTGACTACTGACTACTTCTGGTCGCCTGAGTTTCTGCTATATAGCATAGAACTAAGCTTGTTATTTGGCACAATTCCATGTCCCTAGATTGGCAGCTCCAGCGTCGTTTGGGTAATCGCCCTCAGAATCTAATGCTTTTCCCAGCAGTATCGCTACTCCTGCATGGGATCGTGTTCTTAGGTTTAGAAACCTACTTACACATGAATGTGGACCACCCACTCCAGACTGAGCCAGACAAACTGATGCCAGTCGAATTTATTGAGGTGCCAGCAGATAAAGCAGCGGTGACACCGCCTAATGACGCAAAACAAAAGGCCTCTACCAACTCACGATCTGGGGGTAAAGCCCGTCCTGAACTGCCGCTCGCGACAGGGGCATCTGCGGCAAAATCTACTACTCCCTTGCCTTCAACCAAGCCAAGTGTAACCCAGTCAAAATCATCAACTCCCCAGCCCAGTCAGGATGCCTTGCCACCCCAGCAGCGTCAGCCAGTACCGCGCCCTGAACCCTTGCCACCCCAGCAGCGTCAGCCAGTACCGCGCCCTGAACCCCTGCCACCAAAGACTACCAACCAGAACGTCAGTCCACCTGTGGCTCGGGTACCCAAACTGACATCTAGCCCAAGCCAGCCACCGCGTCAGCATGCCCGTCGCTTAGACGACGACGACGACCCTGTTAATCGAGCTAGTCATGAGTTCATAGGCGCTCATAGAGAACACCTGCCTTCTGACAATCGCCTAGCGTCCAATAGCAATCAGGACATCAGTCCACCTGTGGCTCCGATGCCTAAAGTGACATCGACATCAAGCCGGTCACTGCGTCAGAGTGCCAGTCTTCTAGGTGGCCCTGTTAGGCTAGCTAGCCATGCGTTCACGGGTTCTAGTAGAGATAACATCCAAAATTCCAATCGCCTAGGAGCCGGTTTTCAGGGAGTAGATGCTCGCCAAGACATAGACCTTGGCCCTTACCTAGACGCGTTAAGGCAACAAGTGGCACACCACTGGCACCCTGAAGCATCTCATTCCTCTGAGCAGACCATAGTTGGTTTTTCCATCAGCCGCACTGGTCAAGTTACTGATATACGCATCCTCCGATCCTCTGGTTCTACCCTCACAGACCAAGCGGCAGTGACAGCGGTTGAGCGAGCGTCTCCCTTTGGACCTTTACCTGAGGGCTACCGAGCAGAGCAGCTTAACATCCACTTCAGATTCAATATTAATCTCTTTGGCCAGCTAGAACCGAAAAGCTCCCTGATTCAGCCTTAATCTAAACTGGCTATTAGCTGAAGCACGGAAGCGCGATTAGCTAGGTACAGCTAACAGCTATATCGAAGACCGCTAATCGCTTTGATAAAAAATGACCCCCTGAAGCTTTAAACTGTTGTTTACGTTTCTTAGTGTCCCAAACCTTATCGAGTCACCTGTGCGAAAAATCGTTATTGCCGGTAACTGGAAAATGTTCAAAACCCAGGCAGAGTCCCTGGAGTTTTTGCAGGGATTTATGCGCAGCTTGGATCAAAACCCCCAAGAGCGGGAAGTGGTCTTGTTCGCTCCCTTCACTGCCTTAAACGTCCTATCTAAGAGCTTGCATGGTAGCCTTGTGCAGCTGGGTGCCCAAAATGTCCACTGGGAAGAAGATGGAGCTTATACGGGTGAAATTTCTGGCCCCATGCTGACAGAAATTGGGGTGAGCTACGTCATTGTCGGTCACAGCGAACGGCGGCAATACTTTGGTGAAACTGATGAAACCGTTAACCTGCGGCTAAAAGCAGCTCAACGCTATGGTCTCAAACCGATTCTTTGTGTGGGTGAAACGAAGCAACAACGGGATGCCGGTGAAACCGAATCGCTCATCACCAGCCAGCTGGAAAAAGACCTGGTTGACGTTGACCAGCAAAACCTCGTGATTGCCTACGAACCGATCTGGGCGATCGGCACTGGTGAAACCTGCGAGGCAATCGAAGCAAATCGGGTGATTAGCTTGATTCGCAGCCAGTTGAGTAATCCCAGTATATCGATTCAATACGGTGGCTCCGTCAAACCTAACAATATTGATCAAATCATGGCTCAGCCAGAGATCGATGGTGCCCTAGTGGGGGGAGCTAGTCTAGAACCTACGAGTTTTGCGCGAATTGTTAACTACAAATAGATTTCACTTCCAGTGGGGACATAGGACATATCTGATGGGTGTGCTGAACGTAACGCCTGATAGCTTTAGCGATGGAGGAGAGTTCAATACTCCATCTGCTGCCTTAGTCCAGGCGCAGCAACTTGTGGCAGCTGGTGCAGACATGATTGACGTGGGTGGGCAATCGACCCGACCGGGAGCCGCTGAAATCTCCCTGGAAGAAGAACTTGACCGGGTGCTGTCGGTGTTGCAGGTGCTACGTCAAGAAATACTAGTGCCGATTTCTGTGGATACGACACGGGCAGCTGTGGCAAGGGCAGCTGTGGCATCTGGAGCCGATATGGTTAATGACATTTCTGGAGCAACTTTTGATCCCGATATGTTGCCGACGGTAGCTGCTCTGGGTGTCCCGATTGTGTTGATGCACATCCGCGGTACACCCAAGACAATGCAACAACTGACGGAATATGAGGATTTGATTGGGCAAATTTATCAGTTTCTAGAAAGTCGGATTTCAGACAGCGTAGCAGCTGGGATTGACCAGTCCCGAATTATCATTGATCCCGGCATTGGTTTTGCCAAGACTTACAACCAAAACCTGGATCTCTTTCGCCGCCTGCCGATGTTCCGTTCACTCAACTGCCCGATCTTAGTAGGGCCATCCCGGAAAGGTTTCATTGGTCACATCCTAAATCAACCCGACCCCAAAGCACGGGTTTGGGGAACAGCAGCGGCTTGTTGTGCTGCGATCGCTGCCGGTGCTGATATCCTCCGGGTTCACGACGTCAAGGAAATGCGAGACGTCTGCCGTGTTGCGGATGCGATATTTAGAAAAGGAGTCAGGAGTTAAAAAGGGGCAGTTGCGAGACTTTTACTAAGACGTTAATCCATGAGGAAGGCATTGCCCCTCCCCAGCTTAAGGCTAAGGTCAAACTCCACACCAACCCTGGTGCGATCTGCTTCCAGTGCCTGGCCTTGGGTCTGAGCGCCCACAGTTGTTGTGGCCATCCTGACTGCATTGCCCCAACTTTATTATAGTATGCCGAACCCCTCAGCAAGCTTTGCTTTAACTTCATGTCTAATGTCTTCGCTACTAACTATTGCATTTTTAGCAGATTGAGCCAGTTATACTATCGTTGTTCCCCTAACTTGAAAACGTGGTTTTTCTCTTAATTGGTTATAATTCACCAATAGTTGTAGCTAAAGAGTCAAGTTATTTTCGCTCTTTTTGCTAAATAAAACACAGTGGCTAGGAATTTGCTTACTTTACAAGGCTTATTCCGATGACACTTATTTAAGAGACGACCTAAAATAGTGAAGCTCAAAAAATTTTGAGTTAAATACAATACATGAGCAGAATCTCTAACATGGTCTCTACAAATCTGTCTAGATCGATTACCCAGCCAGTTGCAGGTCTGACTGTTTTGGCTTTGATTGCCGTTGCTTGCCCATCTCCTACCCGGGCTCAAGTGCAAAGTGGGAACAGAATTACTCCGGTACCATTTACAACTCAGCCTGCACAACCAGCGGTTAGTCCAGCACCAACAACAGCTCAGCCGGTACAACCATATGCTGTTCCAGCACCAACAACAGCTCAGCCGGTACAACCATATGCTGTTCCAGCACCAACAACAGCTCAGCCGGCGCCGCCGGTTACTGCTGTAGCACCATCAACATTGTCGGTCACAGCTACTCAGCCTGTACCTCAGATCGATTACACATTAGGAGGAGGCGATCGCATCCACATCACTGTCTTGGATGTACCCGAATACAGTGGTGACTACCAGATTCCGCCTGGTGGAAGAGTATACGTTCCTCTTATTGGCAGTGTATCTGTTCAGGGGCTAACACAGGAACAGGCAGCTGAGACGCTGGCGTCTAAATATGCTCGCTACCTCAAGCGTCCCCTAGTCACAGTCAGTCTAATATCTCCTCGTCCGATCAATATTGTGGTTTCAGGAGAGGTAAATCGCCCTGGCTCCTTCACAGTAGGCTTACAAGGTGGAGCAGGAAACGATCCTGGCGTTCAATACCCAACCGTAATCGGGGCACTTGGTCTGGCTAATGGAGTAACGCTGGCAGCGGATCTTGGTCAGGTACAGTTACGCCGTCGCCAATCAGCCGGGTCACAGCAAATCACCAATATTGATCTCAGGAAATTAGTAAAGACAGGCAATCTAACTCAAGATATTACATTACGCGACGGAGACACCATCTATGTCCCCACAGCAGCTAGCATCAACCTAGCAGAAATACGCCAATTCTCGACAGCTAACTTTTCCGCTCCTACAAATACAACTCCCACAGTTACAGTGGTTGGCGAAGTTAACCGTCCTGGGCCTTATGTGATAAGTGGAGGAGCTACATCAGGAAATACCACACTAACACAAGGGGGTACGATCACACAAGGGTCTGCTAACGCAGTTGGGCTTCCCACCTTGACACGAGCAATTCAGACAGCTGGGGGAATTACGTCATTGGCTGATATTCGCCATATCCAGATCCGCCGACCCACGAAAGCAGGCCCAGATCAAAACGTTGAGGTGAATCTCTGGCAACTGTTGCAGAAAGGTGATGTCAATCAAGACACGATTGTGCAAGAAGGAGATAGCATTGTTATTCCCAGAGCAACTGATGTAACCGCGGCAGAACAAACTCAATTAGCTTTGACTAATTTTTCTCCTGATACGATTCAAGTTAGTGTGGTAGGAGAAGTGAAAAACCCTGGACTAGTAAAGCTTCCACCTAATACGCCCTTGAATCAAGCCGTACTTAGTGCTGGAGGATTCAACAATAGTCGAGCTAAGAGGGATTCTGTTGAGCTGATTCGCCTTAACCCCAATGGCACTGTGACGAAACGTAGGGTGGCGATAAATTTTAACCAAGGAATTAATGATAAAGGCAATCCCACGCTGCGCAATAACGACATTGTTGTAGTCAACCGTTCTGGCATAGCCCGGATTGGCGACACCCTGGGAACTTTATTAGGGCCTTTGACTGCACCTCTAAGCATTTATGGTGTTTTCCGTTAATAGGATGACAGTTGTGTTCAGAGGGGCTAGGGGGAGCCTGGCCCCCTTAGCCCCTTTTCTGTGAAACGAAAGACCACACTTCATCACGACTAATTGGCTCAATTCCTCGTTGCTGGAGTTGAGTTAGGAAAAACTCTTCCAAGGAGGGGCGGGACAAGTTCATAGCAATGATTTGTGCGTTCATCAGGCGAAGACTGGCGAGAAAATCCTCGGGTTCACCTTGCAGTTGACCGTGCCAAGCTCCATCTTGCTCCTGCTTTAGATTAGATACCCATTTGTTGAGGACGTTCAAGTTACCGCCCTTACCTTTGACACGGTAGACGTCAGCTCGCCCTAGTAGTTGATCGAGGGAGCCGGTGCAAATTAACTCGCCTTGAGCGAGGATGGCAACGCGATCGCAGATCTGCTCCACTTCTGATAAAATGTGGCTATTGAAGAAAATAGTCTTGCCTTGGGCTTGAAGCGAGAGAATAATCTCCCGCATTTGGTAGCGTCCCGTCGGGTCAAGACCAGACATCGGTTCATCCAGAAACACCACCTCTGGATCATTAATCAACGCTTGGGCTAGACCAATACGCTGGAGCATCCCCTTGGAATACTGACGCAGCTGCTTTTTACGGGCAGCTGACTTGGATAGTCCGACTAATTCCAACAGCTGGGGAATGCGTTGGCTAGCAAGAGCAGATGGGATTTGGAATAGTCCGGCTGCCATCTGCAAGAATTCCCAGCCGGTTAAGTAGTCATAGAAATAGGCATTTTCTGGTAGGTACCCGATTCGTTGCTTGACAATGCGATCGCCCAAGGGCTGTCCCAACAAAAACCCCCGCCCAGAGTCAGGACGCACAATTCCTAACAGCAGCTTCAACAGCGTCGTTTTACCAGCTCCATTCGGCCCCAACAGGCCAAAAGTTTCTCCCTGGTAAACGGTGAGTGAACAGCTTTTGAGGGAGGCGATTTTTTGATGGAGCCAGAAGCCGGTGCGATAGACCTTGCCCAGCCCAGACGTTTGCACCACTGGGAGGCGGTCGAGTGTATTGGGTTCAATTGAAGGTGAGTCTGCAACAGAAGTCATATTGGTTTAACTTGCGCTGTTACAACACAAAAATGCCAGATGAATTATTCCAAACATGATAACTTAGCGATCAGGTGGCAACAGGTTATGAACAGAAGTCAGGAGTCAGAATTCAGGAGTCAGAATAACCTCATGGATGCATCCGGGGGCTTGAAACCGTCTGATTCATCCGCCAGTCTACAGAATTACTTCTAAATTCTGACTCCTGAACGCCAGTCCCCTACTGCAGGAAACCCTCCTTCTTTCTCTGGCTCCTCCTGACTTCTGTTCGGCATGTGGCACAGTTTGATATAGAGATAGTAAAATAGCTTTATCAGGGAAGCAAAACATGAATTTCTCAAAACTTGTTGCTATTATTACAGGCGCGATTTCCATAATTCTGGCGATCGCCTATTTAATCATTGCCCAGCTGCTGGATTTCCGGGGCGAGATGCTACCAGCCCCCCAAAGCCAGCTGCCTTCATCACCTGTAGCAGTAGCCCATAGCTTGCCAAAAAATGGCAATATGCCAGCAACGAGCGGGGCGGTAACCCGCTACGAGCCGATCAGGAAGCCGGTGCTGATTTGACGCAGATCGCGCTTGCTCCTGACTTCTGACTCCTGACTCCTGACTCCTATTCTGAGTTGTTTGTTAAGGGCTTGATCACCCGAGCGATCGCTTCCTGCACAAAAGCCTTGACAAATTCATCCCGGCGATTCAGCTGAAACTGTCGTTGCACCACTTCAGTCATACCGCCATCACCCCAATCTTGATCGTGGCGAAAGTATTCAATAAAACTTTTCCCAGCAATGCGCGTCAGATAAGCCGCTGTCACCCCTTGAATCGCCCTGCCAATCATAAACGTGGCAAGATTTAGCTGGAGTGCTGTTGAGAGTAATTCAATCGCTCCTTTGACAATGCCCAAACTCGCCAGGGTTTTTGCTAAAGAAAGCGCCAATTCCCGCCCCCGCTCCAGATTCAGTTCACAGCCGTAGATTCTGCCGATTTCAACTACCATTTGGGCATTCACAGCAGCTGTTGCCAACAGATCCACCACCGGCAACGGCGTCACTGAAACCACACCAGCCCCAATCCACTGGAAGCGTTCCACCACCTTCTCAGCTTGACGCCGACGCTGGGAATCGATCAGCCGACGGGCTTCTTCTCCCAAACGCTGGGATTGCAGCAAGATGTTGTCGGCTACTAAGTCTTCGCCTTCGGCTCGCAGGACAGCTGCCATCCGCCGAAGTAAGGGTATAATGTCTGGTTCAGGTTCGAAGTTTTCGCCGGTTTCTAATACTACCGACTGGGGATTAGCTGCGATCGCGACTACATCTGTCGCTGCAATAAACCCCCGCACTCGCTCCCGTAACCGGGCTAAGATAACTTCCTGATCGGTTTCAGTATACAGGTCAGTTTTGTTTAGGACAATAAGTGAGCGCTTGCCAATTTCCGCCAAAGTTCGCAATGGCTGGTATTCCGACTGGCGCAAATCATTATCCACCACGAACAACAGCAAATTCGCTTCTGTCGCCAGATGCCGTGCCAACTGCTCTCGTTGCGTTCCAGCTACACCTGCTTCTAAAATCCCAGGTGTATCTGTAATCAGAATCTCTCGTTCTAATCCCTTCAGCTTGAGGCTATAGGTTTCCCCTACCTCAGTCGTTCCCATTGGTGCATCCACCCGACCAATTATGCGCCCGATTAGCGCATTTACCAGGGACGTTTTGCCAGCTGAGCCAGTGCCAAAGACCACTACCTGCAACTCGCCGCCAGATAAGTTCGCTTCAATTTCCCGCGAACGACTAAGTAAAGCCTGCCGCGCTACTTCATCCTGAATCTGCCCTACCTGTTGCCGCACTGCTCGCAGCGTTTCTGATGCCGCCTCGGTTTTGTCAGCTGGGATTTGGGGCTGTAGTCGCTGCCGCCCTTGTCGCTTCTGGGCACCCTGAACCATCAGCACATAATAGACAAACGCGCCGATCAAAAACACCAGCAGCACAATCACCAACAACAGCACCAAGTTGCCCAGTGGAGAATAGGAAACCTGCCAGTAGAGACGCGACAGGGAATCAATCAGCCAGAGCATTAGCCCCAGAATTACGACGAGGCCAACAATCAGGGTAATAAGACGCGATAGGGGCATGGACAATGACCGCAAGTTGGCGCTGGAGATACTTTTGATTTTAGTCTCCCTAGTGCCTCATCATTCATCTCCCGCCAAGAAAGCGGCTATGGCGGGATCTTTCTGTAGGGTAATATCAGGGTGTGAGAAATTTGTAGCAGTGACAGAGTAAAAAGCTTATGGGACTTTTTGACCAAATCATTAATGCAATGAACAACTCTAATGCTGATGCCATACAAATGGCTGGTCGTTATTTCAGCCGATGAGAGTCGTTTTCTTTGGCACCCCTCAGTTTGCGGTGCCTAGCTTAGAACGCTTGCTAGGTGATTCGGCTTTTGAAGTCTTTGCTGTTGTTAGCCAGCCAGATAAACGGCGGGGGCGCGGCAATCAGCTGATTCCTTCACCCGTGAAAACGGTAGCCTTGGCTCACAACCTTCCGGTCTTGCAAGCTCAGCGGGTGAAAAAAGACGCCGAAACGCTTACCCAGTTGAAGCAGACGCGGGCAGATGTGTTTGTCGTCGTCGCCTATGGGCAAATTCTATCTCAAGAGATTCTGGATATGCCCCAAGTGGGTTGCGTTAATGTTCATGGCTCGATTCTGCCCAAGTATCGGGGTGCGGCTCCGATCCAGTGGTGTCTTTATCACGGCGAAACCGAAACCGGCATCACAACGATGCTGATGGATGCTGGGATGGATACCGGACCAATGCTGCTGAAAGCTTTTACACCGATTCACCTGCTGGACAATGCTGAAGATTTGGTCGAGAGGCTAGCCAGTGTGGGGGCAGATTTGTTGGTGGAAACCCTGTTAAAGTTGGAACGCAAGGATATTCAACCGATTCCCCAAGAGGCGTCTATTGCAACCTATGCGCCACTGATTCAAAAGCAGGATTATTCGCTCTTGTGGTCTAGAAGTGCGATCGCATTACACAACCAAGTCAGAGGCTTTTTTCCCAACTGTGTAGCGCAGTTCCGGGGCAATCAGCTGAAAATCATCGCTACTGTTCCCCTCAGCCCAGCTGACTCGACGTTTGAGCTGCCCCCGGAGTTAAAGACATTGGCGCCGAATTTGTCTTCCCTCAGCCCTAGTTCCACAGATCCAGGAGCAGTGGTGAGCATTGCCAAGGGAACCGGACCCATCGTTCAAACTGGCGAGGGGCTATTGTTGCTGCGTGAAGTCCAACTCGCTGGCAAACGCCCTCAGTCTGGGTGGGACTTTGCCAATGGTAGCCGCTTGGCAGTGGGAGAGGTTTTAGAAAACGGCTAGTATGGGCAGGTGGGACTTCATGCCGATTGCTCAAAGAACCGACAGCGATCGCACGGTCCCTCTGGGTTAACTGCACAGCAAATCAGTTCTGAGTGAGCATTGAAGCGACAGTTGGCATCTCCTATTACCCAGCGACCCTCTACAAGACTTTTCTCGACTGGTCGCTTAGCTGACTGCACATAGATAGCGATTTTGTGCAATCGGTAGCGCCCTGCCTTCAACTGGTAGCGGTGGCGTCGCTCTAAAACAGCGTAGGTTTGACCTTCAAGATCAACATAGTTACCGGGCTGTGGTGTCCAATCTAGTTGGACGTTGCCGAGGGACTGGCGCGGGTGTGTCAAAATCACCTCAGTTGGTAGATAATCTAGCTCCATAACTCACTTAAATGTAATGCGGACTACATCTGGATGGTATCGTACCATTAGCCAAAGCCTTGCCGAGCTTAGATTAGATTTAAGCATTCAAGAGCAGACTGGGGGGCAGTGGCTAGAGGCAAAACATCCTTCCACACAATTTATGTCTGACTCAAGACTAGTATTGTTATTTTTAATACTTTAATTATAACTTTTAATCTGACCTTTTTTATGATTTTTTCCGACTGTTAAGATTGATAAATAGTGGTTAAATTATTTAAGAAGGAGAGTAAAAATGTGCCTGTAAACTCTCCTATCCTGTAAATTTTTCCAGGATGAGAGAGCCAGAGTAATGAATTGTACCTACTGCACTCTTGCGGCTGTCAAAAACGGCGAAGACTACCTCAAAGACGCTACTAGCCCTCAACACCTACATCTGCGAATTTTGTGGCAAGCTCCTTCACAAACACACCCTCATGCCAATGGTTAAGTTAAATACAAAAAATCCTAGAGTAAAACTCTTATCAGAGAGCGAGGATGAAGTTGAGATTTTGCGTGAACAAGTGGAGAGCCAAAAGCAACAGCTGCGCTACGCGCTTCAGCTTACAGAAGAATATCGTCAGGAACTGGAGCTTACAGAGCATGAGTTGATGTTAGTGCAGCGGGAGTTATGCACTTTACTCATGTCATCAGTGAAGTTAGAACTTGATGAGGCTAAGGAATTGGCTAAGACCATTTTGAAAAGTAATAAATCTACCAGTGAGTCTCTAGCTGAGCTGCTAAGTGTTATCTATGGCTCTCAAGTTAAACCAGAGGAATTTGAGCAGATAGACTCGAGTATTACAATAAATCCTTTGAAAACGGCTGAGGCTAATAGAGTGGCTGCTCAAAATAATGAGCATAAGGCTATGTATAAAGATCTGGGGGTTCGGTTTATTGGGTTTAAGGCGCATTTGGTTCGGTCTAAAGCTCGGTATTGCAACAGGGTAAGCGCATCTAATTTTGTGTAAATTGTACTTGACAAGGGTGGGAGAGGCTGATATATCAGAGCATGAAGCAATGCTACCTTTGAAAATCT
>JAABUZ0100003116.1_pt1 | contig 25413 bp, 25 predicted proteins | sample 5562091 | NCBI WGS metagenome assembly JAABUZ01 (sample SAMN12813069, study PRJNA571459) | rock metagenome | isolation source: Antarctica rocks | place: Antarctica: Victoria Land, Linnaeus Terrace sud | collected 2015-12-21 | reverse complement strand
TGGTTGCGAAGACTTCGACAAGCGGTGGTACGATGGGGGTCATGGGTTCCTCCTTTGGATAGCGGCTTCAACATCCCTATCCTACAGGAAGAACCCTCCTCATCTCTCTGACAATGAATAAGCCCTGCAAATTCACTCAGCCGCTCCCCAGTGAAGCGGCTTCCGCTATTGTATAAGGGGCGGAAACGTACGCGGAAAGACCTCTTCAGAATCCTCTATCGGGAGCGCGACGTTGTGTTAACGCAGCGTGTGCTCCGCGAACGCTTCACCGAGACGCTCTCCGCCGTCGCTTGATTGGGGGACGTTGAGTAGTCGTGCCGCGAGGCGCCGACTGCTTGGTTGCGCTAGCCACCGTTGTCGTCGGCAGGGCAGTGTGCGGGCTGCTGACCAGGTCATTGCGGACATAGCCGTCCTGCCTTTGATAGGTCACTTTGAGCCAGTCCGAGGCCCCATCCATGCTCTGTACGTCCTCGTCAAGAACCAACAACTCCGTGGCGGCGGGAATTTGCGCAAGGATGTCGGATGTCGCGTCGGGTTGGCTGCGAAGGTTAATCGGACCGGCGACAATGTTCGAGACAAATTCCGTCGGGCGAGAAGATTGCGGCATGAGTGTCGGCGACAGGGCGGGGCTCGCACTCGTCGGCGGAATCGATGTTGCCGTTGGAACAGGCGTACTCGTCGCGGCGGGCGCGACCGTCGGCGTGGATGGCGCGGTTTGCGTGAGAAGCGCGCCGAGTTGCGCTTGCTCTGCCACGCGTGTCGCTGTCGCGCTCCTGTTTCCAGCGGGCGTGTTCGTCGTGCCGGAGAAGCGCGCAACGGGCGTCGCAACCTGCGGCGTGGTCACGCGGTTCCCGCCCCCGCCGCATCCGACGAGCAGAAAACCCACGATCATGCATCCCCATCGCCGCATCATTGAACTCCAGACCGTCGTGTTCCCGCTATCAACCTTTCGGCGTATTCGCCGCGAGAAACCCTAAGTGACGACGGAAAATCTGCGGCGACACGGCAACGCAGATCGCTGTGGACTCGTATAGTGAGTATGATGGGGTCAGTAAGGCATGTCAAGACCTCTATCATTCTTAGGAGTTACGCAAGTCGCGAGAGAAAACCTGCTCTACCAAGAAAAACGCGTTCAACTGCGTACATCCTCTATCCCGATCGGATACTGACCTTTCATGGTATCAGTAGCGATGCGGCAAAACGTCCTGTTACGCCACTTCCGGGCGGCAGGCGCGGATGGTGTTTAGCACCGAGGCGAGGCCGGGCCGCGCGGGGACAATACGGACGAGCGCGACATCCAGGCCGACCGCGAGATGGCGAAACGCCGCCGCCGCGCCTGCCGCCGGACCGAAATAGCCGACCATCCGCAATAGATCGCGCGGGAATGCCTCGATTAGTTCGTCATTCGATGCGCCGCTGTCCCGCCGCGCTTCGAGATCGGTCAGCGCGGCATCGAAGCCCATGCGCGCAAAGTGGGCGCGGTAGCCTTGCTCCTTCGACGCGCCGGGCCGCGCGAGCGCGTAGCCCATGATCGCGCGGGTGAAGGCACGCCGGGCCGTATCCTCGTCTTCATCCACGCAGACGCGGATGTATTCGACAATCGGGATATCGGCAGGGTCACGCCCGGCGCGCGCCGCGCCCGCCGCGACGTGCTCCCGGCTCCAGGCAATCTGCTCCGGCGTACACCAGTTCAAGGTCGCGCCGTCCGCCGCCTCGCCCGCCAGATGCAGCATTTGCGGTCCGAGCGCGCCGAGCATTACGGGCACCTGCGGTCGCTCCCACGGCCAGTCGAGTTGCACGCCCTTGAGTGTCACCGTCCGCCCTGTGTAGTCCACTCGCTCACCCGCGAGGAGTTTGCGCAGTGTGACGAGATAATCCCGCATCAAGGCAATCGGCGGGTACGCGGGTAGGCCGAAACTCTCTCGATACGGCGCACTCGTGATGCTACCCGTGCCGATACCAAGGCTGAAGCGACTGCCCGCCAATTGTCCCGTCGTCGCCGCGACGCTCGCGAGCGATGGCACCGACCAGAGCGGCACCGGCACAACGGAGATGCCCGTCTTGAAGTCCGTGTTCCCCGCTGCCTCGGCAGCCTCGGTCCACTGCACGCAGGTATGAAAGGCGTCCGGCGCGAAGCCGGAGGGCGTCCACGCGCTCACATAGCCCAGCCGTACCGCCTCCGCAATTGCCTCGTGCTGCTCCGCGTAGGTAATGTGCGGGGTCAAATCCAGGCCGATACCGATCTCCATTGTCCTGCCCTCCTGATATGCCGTGTGTTCGCTTGCCCCAGTGTACCGCCTCATCGCTTCTGTATGGACAAATTGCGCCGACGCAGGGATGATGTGCGAACGCCGCAATCATCGCATCGCACGGATATGTTCGTACCATCACGTCAGGAAGGAGTACCAGATGTCCAAAGTACTCGCACAGTTCGTAGACGACCTTGTCACCGGACGGATCACGGTCGTGGACCTCACGCAACCGCTCAGTCCGGAGACGCCGGTCATCGCCTTGCCGCCGATCTTCGGCGCGTCACCGGGACTGACGGTAGACGTTATCTCGCACTACGACGATCAAGGCCCCGGCTGGTACTGGAACACCCTGCATATGGGCGAGCACACCGGCACGCACTTCGACGCCCCGATCCACTGGATTACGGGCAAAGACCGCCCGGAGAACGCAACCGACACGATCCCCGCGCGCCGGTTCATCGGCCCGGCCTGCGTGATTGATGTCTCGGCGGAGTCGGCGGCGGACCCCGATTTCCTCCTGACGCCGGAATGCATCACCGCGTGGGAGGGGGAGCACGGACGCATCCCGTCAGGCGCATGGGTACTCCTGCGGACGGATTGGAGCAAGCGGACGACAGTCACGGAGTTCTTCAACGAGGATGCGAGCGGCCCGCACACGCCCGGCTTTCACAAGCGCGCGTCCGAATTCCTCGCCCACGAGCGGGACATCCTCGGCGTCGGCGTCGAAACCGTCGGGACGGACGCCGGGCAGGCGGGCGGCTTCGATCCACCCTTCCCGAACCACACGACGATGCACGGCGCGGGGAAGTTCGGCCTCGCCAGCCTGTGCAACCTCGACCAGCTGCCGCCAACCGGCGCTATCGTCATTGCCGCGCCCTTGAAGATCGTCGGCGGCAGCGGCAGCCCCGTCCGCGTGCTGGCGCTTGCGCCCACCTGATGCCACTTTCTGATCAGCGCATCGCCAGCGGGTCGCGGGTTTCGTCTAGCCAATCGAGCAGGAAAGAGACGAGGCGGGCGCGCTGCGCCATTGCCTCCTCCCATGGCTGCCCCGTGTTCCGTTCCAGTGCCGCGCGGGCGCGCTCGTCGAAGGCAGGGCTGACCGCACTATTCGCCGCGCTCAGTGCCCAACGCAGCGTCGCCGCGATCGCTGCTCCCCGTTCGACGGCACGCGTGAGTTCGACCACACTACCCGGCCACCCCGCTTCGCGCAGCCCCTCCCGATAGCCCTCAAGGACGACTGCGCGCAGTTGCTCTGCCTCGGTGATGGCGACCTCGCCCAGCATCAGGCTCCACGCCACAAGATGACCGACCTCTTCCCCCACTGCGGCGATGCCCACGAACGCCCAGTCGAGTGCGACCGTCTGCTCCTCGCCCGCAGCAGTGCGACGCGCGAGGAGGTTGCCGGGGAAGGCGTCCAGGTGGCAAAGCGTCTGCGTCTGCTGTTCCAGCGCGGCGAGGAATCTCTCACGCTCGGTGTGCAGGCGTAGGAGCCGCTCGGCCACCGGGTCGGGGAAGACCCGCCGCACGAGCGGGTGTGCCCAGGTCTCCGCCCGCTCGATCGGCTCGATGAGCCTGGCGCGCGCGGGATCGGTCGTCCAGGCGCGGAGAAATCCGCGATTCAGCCACGGCTCCGTGGGGATCGGCCGCCCCGCCAGGTAGGCGCCGTTGAACTGACCAAGGTGGCGCGCCGCCATGCCGTAGCGCGCCAGCGGCCACGGCCGCCGCTCGGTCTCATGGACCTCTTCGAGCCAGAGCCAGCTCGTATCGTCCGCCCGCTCGACCACGCCGAAGCAGTGGGGCGCGGTCAGGTCGCCCGGAAGGTCGTCGAGCAGCCCCGAGCAATAGGCCAACGCCTCGCGTCGCCAGTACTGACTGTGGGCGGGATCCGTACCCCAGCCCGCCGGAGCGACCCGGCCATCCGGCCAGGCACGTCCGGCGGGGGAGCAGGCGACCTTGAGGACGAGGGACCATGGGCGTACCCCATCGCGCGTGCGGGCGCTTCCAGCCACGCGGTACACCCCACCGGAAACCGGAGTGCGGACGGTATAGCCCAGCGCCTCGTGTTTCCAATCAATGAGTTCGCCGGCCGTGTCAGCTAGCGCCCGGCGAACCGGCAGGATGAGGCTGTCGCGATCCAGTCCCTCGGGCAGCGATCCTGCGCCCACCGTCATCATCGTCCCTCCTCGTCGCACGCCGCCGGTTTCTCCGTTTCTCATAGCAGATATCCCTGCTCGTCACTATCGGGCACAATCCGTATCATAGCGATTGGTCTAGGACATGGCTAGATAGGGAACGTCTCGATCAAGCGGAGCAGCGGAGGCTGTTGCGTAAAGACTCGCTTGCCGACCGTACGTTCGTAATGCCGGTTGGCAGTCCAGAGTTCGCAACCCATATGGGGGTTGCGTCAAATCGAAGGGGACGATGGTGACAACCGCAGCGATATCCGCAACTGCCTGCTCCGCTTGCTGATCCGTGAGATACCGATGGCACGCAACGTCGTAGAGGACGTTTGCTCATACAGCAAGAGCGGTGGAACATAGATTGGATCGTTACGCCGTAGACTGTCATCACGCAGGGCGAGCGCGTTATCGGTGAAGTCTTCGCGCACCATCGACTTGAGCGCAACGGATGTGTCCAGGACTCGCGGCATCAGCGCCGACGGAGATGCCGCGTGCGATGCGCACGCATACGACGCAAGGTTGTGAGCGAGTCGGCGATGTCCGGATTGTCCGCCATACGCGCATTCAGATTGTCGTTGAGCATTGCGATCAAGGCTTCCGGCTCCGGAGGGCAAGGAGTGGCGCATCAGGCGCTTCCCACCTGGTATCGTCTTCACTAATGAAGCGACGTTGCATAGGCGCTTGTTACGGACGTACGCTGCTTGACATAGCATACCTCCTTACCAGAGATTGTACCGGCACCATGCCACGGTATTGCTGCAAATGACTACCCATCCACCCAGCGGAAGCCGTCGCCATCGGGAGCAATGCGGCCCCAGGGTGGGAACATCGCGTGCGAGAAGACGAGCGTCGCGCCCTGCGACACGGCCGCCGCGATGAGGCGATCCCGCGAGGTGTGCATAGCAGCCTGGTCGCGGTTGGCGAGCACCCAATCGGGGTGCGCCACCTCGCAGGGATGGTGCAGGAGATCGCCGAGCGCGTAAAAGTGTTCGCCTCGTGACGCGACATGGACGATGGCATGCCCCGGCGATTCGCCCGGCGCGTGAATCATCGTCACACCAGGCACGACTTCCCGGTTGCCGTCCACAAGGTCGAGGAGGCCGAGCCGTTCGAGGGTTTCCATTCGGCTGATGAATTCGGCGTCGGATGGGTTGCCGTACCGGCTCGCCGCTCGGTCCGCCCGGCCAATTAAGTGCCGCGCGTTCGGGAATCGTGGTGCATAGCCGCCATCTCGCTCGACGGTGAGACCGACGTAATGATCGAAGTGCGCGTGCGTCGTAATAACGTGCGTGACGTCCTCCGGTCGGACGCCAATGCTTGCCAACCCGGCCTCGACGCCTGGCGTGCGCTGGGTTCCCTCCCACATTGTCGCGAACTTCCGACCCCACGTCGAATCGGGATCGTCGAAACCGGCGTCCACGAGGATGGACGCGTTGCCGATGCGGATATGGATGGCATGGAAGCCGATCATCAGGCGACCCTGCGCGTCCAACTCTGGTATTGCCGCATGCAGTTCCGCCGGGGGTACAGCGAAATTCTGCGGCCAGAGCGACGACCCGTCCGAAATGACCGTCACGGTCACTTCACCGAAACGGCGCGACGCTACATATGCCGAAGCATGCTCCGCAGCCATTGATCCTGCTCCTTTCGCTGTGGGAATGTTCCCGTTGATACACGCGTCTCCGTTTGTCCGTACAGCTCATTGCCGGACAGTGTATCCTACGCGAATGTATTGTTGCAGGCCGCGATGGCACGCACGGGAAGTGGCAAGGCAGCCACACGAGGAATGGGATGGAGGGCCAGGATGCACCGACGTTTCGCGTTGCCGGTGATTGTACTGCTCGTGTTCACGGCGCTCCTGACAGCCTGCGGTGGCAGTACGGCGGCTGATACACCGACTGCCGCCGCGCCGACCACGGCCCCGATCACGATTCCGACGATTACCGCACCCACCACGGCAGACGCAAGCACCGCAATTGCCGCAACGCGCCCGGCAGGCTCGGTAGTCACCGGCTCATCCGTCGCCCCGACGAACGCGCCGACCGCCGCAACGGGTTCTCTTGCCGCCTCCACTTCGACACGCCCGGCATCGTCCGCTGCTATTGGCCCGACGACCGCTGCCGCTTCGGTTCCCGCTGTGATCGGGCCGCGACCGGGCGGCTCGGCAACGACCGGCTCGGTCATCGCTGGCACGCCGCCCGCTGGCTCCGCAGCCGCCGGTACGAGCCTGACGCTTTTCACGGACCCGCAGGGGCGCTTCTCATTCTCGCGGCCCGCCGCATGGACAGTCGGCGGGTCTACCTCGTCGGGCAGTGTCGTTGCCTATACCACAGCGAATCCTTCCGGCTACCTCGACATCTCGACAGAGGCGTATCCCGGCGCCGCGACGCTGGCAACGATTCTCAATGCCTCGTTCGCTGAGATCAAGAAGGGCATCCCCGATGCACAGCAGGTTGGCACGACTAATCTGCAACTCGGTACCGAACCGGCCGTCCAGATTGACTATACCGGCACCGTGAGCGGCAATATCACGATCTATTTCTCGCAGATTTTCGCCCTCCATACGGGGACGTTGTATATCCTGACGCTCGGAGCCCAGCCCGCAGACATCGAGAAGATGAAGCAGCAAGCGATCCCCGTCGTCACGACATGGAAGTTCCTGCGATAGCATCGGCAAACAAAATCGAATCGTCGCTGCTCATCGCCAATGGCGCGCTTTTCGCTGCTCGCAATAATGGCCTGCTCTCCGCGTTCGATCTGCGGCACGATTTTCCTACTCGTCATTGCTCCGGCGTAGGAATATCTCAGCGACACCGACGACGGACACAATCAGCGTACGCCGTGGCATTGCTCTTGCCGGTGTCTATCCTGGCGCTCATGGGAGTGCCATCGGTACCTATCAGAAAGGACCTAGCCAGTGCCGGAAAAGCGTGTGGAAGTCGTCTCACAATATCTATCGGATATGCACGTCCTTGAGAGTCATATCCTGCAACCGCTCCAGCGGCAGGTGAAGCAGACCCAGGACCAAGCGGACATCAGCCGCGCGCTGCAAGGGTACGTTGCCACAACGGAGCGGCATATCGCGCGGTTGGAGGAGCGGCTAAAGGCGCTCGGCACCCAGGACGGCCTGGCTGATCGCGTGAAGCAGGGCGTCAGCGCACTATTTGGCCTCGCGGCGGGCGCGATTGATACGGTGCGCACACACCCCTTCGCGAAGAACCTGCGCGATGATTACACGGCGGGCAGCCTGGCGGTGATTAGCTATGTCATGCTGCGTACCACGGCGCTCGCGTGCGACGATCAGGAGAGCGCACAACTGGCAGAGACGCACATGGACGAGACAGTTAAGATGTTGCAGTGGATCGCCCGCACGATTCCGACGCAGGTCGTCCGTGACCTCGAGCGCGAGCGGGATGTGGAGTTGAAGTCGGGGGCGGCAAATCAGGTCATCAACGACCCGAAACTGCACGTCCTCTATGGCAGCCAGCCGGGGGACAATGCCGCGCAGAGTGCTACCCATTAGCAAAGAGCCGACCGGAGAAGGGATGTCCCGCCTGCGATAGTGCAGGCGGGACATCTGTGTATGACACACGGAGGATTTTCACACCTATATATGCCATTCGTGTCTTGACAGTCACCAATCCGGTAACCGATACCAACCGAGAGTACGCAGGCTGATGATCCGCAGACGTCGTGCCATACTTGATCGTTGTATAAAAAACACGGGAGGCCATCAATATGGTATCTTGCGACTAGGCCGCAGGGAAATTACTGCAACGGCTGTAAGGCAGGTACGCGCCTTGCTATGACTCTTGTCGGAGCGGTACGACAGAAATGGAGTCAGATACACAGTGATGATCTTCTTTGCGCGCACGATCAATGAAAGTATGCAATCCCTGTTGCGGATGCATGCGCTCGCGGTGATCGTCACGATCCTCTTCTTCGAAGAACTCGGCGTGCCAAGCCCGATCCCGGGTGACCTCATGATGGTGCTCGCGGGCGTGCGCGTCGCGCAGGGGCGCGAGCCGCTTTGGCTCGTGTTACTCTTGCAGGAGTTAGCGACGGTCGCAGGCGCGACAGGACTTTTCTTCCTCAGTCGGCGATGTGGCCGCCCGCTCATCCTGCGGTACGGGCGATTCATCCATCTTGGGCCGGAAACGCTGGCGCGGGCGGAGGGAAAGATCCAGAAGCACGGCGGCTGGGCAATCGTGATTGGTCGGCTCCTCCCCGGCCTGCGGATCGCCACCCCGATCGCGGCGGGGGTGCTCGGCATGCCATTCCTGGCCTTTCTGCCCGCACTTGCCCTCGGCGCGTTTCTCTATATCCTCGCGTATACCCTGCTCGGTCTCTTTGTCGGCCCCGCCGCGCTCACCTTCTACGATCGAGTCTCTCTGCCGGTCAGCGCGCTCGCCTCGCTTGCCGTGCTCATCGCGCTCATTTTCGTCATGCGCCAACTGCGGCGCGCGCCTCCCGCCTTCACGCAAGATCGGTATGGTGCGGTCGCCTCGGCGCTGATGGCGGGCATACTTGCCGGGGTCGCCGGGCTAATGGCGGCGAATAGCGTGAGCGAGTTCATCATCTTCGGGCGACGCATCTATGGCCACCCGGCACTTGTCGCGGGGCGCGGCGTGGGCAGCGGATTGCGCTTCCTGATCGCGTGGCCCGCCTTTCTCGTGGCCGCCGCGCTGCTAGGGTTGCTTGCCTATGTGATTGGTGTCGCACGCCTGCCGCGCTGGCTGGCGATCCTACTTAGTGCGGGTGTGCCGCTTCTGATCAGCCTCATTGCCCTTTATCCCCTAACGGAGCGACAGCACGTCGGGTTATCCGAATACCGCGAGCAGATCATCTTCACGGTGGATACGACGCGATGGCTCGTCTATGGCATCGCCCTCACGGCCTTTCTACCTCTTCTGCCACACCTGCGTCGCACAGAGCCCACGCCATCCGCCGTCAGTCGCGCCCATGCGACAGCATCCGCTGCTCAATCATCGCAGACGAGGACGGATCAGTAGCGCATTGCCCATCGTACTAATTATTGCATGGGAGGGGAGAGGAGGACTGAGTATCACCGTGTTCGCTCGGCACATCACTTGGGACCAAACAGAACGAGCGGCGAGCGCTAACCGCCATCCGTTTGCGGATGAGGCGAATCGTGTCGTTGCTGATCGTGACGCTATCCTGCACGACTTCATACATCTTCCGCAAGTCAGACCGCTCGTGTGCCGCCTGAAATTCGCCCCGATAATACCGGAAGCGCTCAAGATTCATACATTGATAGCCACGCAGGTAGCGTACTTCGGCGCGTGTTCGCTGGGTGATGCGCTCCTGCAAATCCCTCATCGCTCTTCTCCCGTCTGATGGAATGTGCAGACATCCCCGGTAGATTAGCTCGGCACCCCACATTGCCCCAGGATGCTTCGCGTACGTAGTGATACATTCCTTACGAACGATCTGAAAGTATTATTCCTCAGTATCACGGCAATGTCCATGAGTACGTACACTTGGATGTACTCCGAATCCGCATATACACCTTCTGCTGTCACACGAGCGCGGGGTGTGGTGTTAAGGGAGTGTGACAAGCGGAACGGTGGTGGGACGGATGAAGGGAAGCGTGGGGACGTGCAACAGGCGGCGATAATGAACATCGAGCGTCCTGTAGTGGGGCAATTGCCTCCATTTGACACGGTCTTCCAGCGGTATTACAACCGCGTCTTTGCTATCCTGACGCGGATCGTCGGCCCGGACGAAGCGGACGATTTAGCGCAGGAGACCTTTCTCCGTTTCCATGACCGGCCACCGGTGCGTCGGACAGATGACGAGGATGCGATTGGTGCATGGCTGTATCGGGTAGCGACGAACCTCGGCTTCAATGCTATCCGCACCCGCAAGCGGCGCACGGCACGCGAGGAGCGGGTGACACGGGCAGAATTACCGCTTCAACGGCCGCTCGACCCTGAGCATGAGGCGGTGCGGCGCGAAGAGCAGGCGCTCGTGCAATCCATCCTTGTCGTCATGCCCGAACGGGCGCGGGCCGTATTGACCCTCCGGCAGGCAGGTTGCTCTTACGCCGAGATCGCGGCGGCGGTCGGCATCGCGCCCGGTTCAGTTGGCACGACGCTGGTACGCGCCGAGGCGCTTTTCCGACAACGGTACGAGGCGGTCCGCGACCGCCAGACAGTAGGTGCGTAATGGACAAACGGATGAATGAGCGGGCAATGCAGCCGATTGATGATGGCATGCTCCGGGCATATCTCGATGACGACCCGGTGCTAGATGACAGTGCCCGTAGCCGGATCGCGATGGCGCTGGTCGGGCAGCCCGCGCTGGCCGAACGGCTGGCGATTCTCCGCACGGATGCCAATCGCATCGATGCCGCGTTCGCTCCCTTCGCTATGCCCGAACCCGATAGCGCACACCGCGAGCGTGCATATCGCCGCCTTCAGACTCGCTTGACTACCGAATATCGCACGAGTTTCGCAACAACGATCAAGGAGAGGTTTGCCGACATGACAACGATTAATCGTGCTGCACGCGTCCGCCGTTTCGCCTTTGCTGGCTCGTTAGGTGCCGTCGCGCTCGTCCTGCTACTCGTCTTCGCGCCCGTAACGGACGCCTTCAGCGCCGTGCTCAATACCTTCCGCTACCAGCCGACGCGGTTCGCCGTCATCACGATCAATACGAGTCAGTTCCCGCAATTGCAGGGGAACGCGCCGAAGGGCGCGCCTAGCGCCGCTGTGCAGCCCGCAGTCGGGAGCAAGGCCACCGGTTCACCGACTGCGCAGGACCAGCAGAAACTGATGCAGGAACTGTCCAGGTACATCTCGGTCACGTCATCTATTGGGCAGGGGCAGTTGCCGGGGCGCCAAGTACCGAGTGCGGCGGATGCCAAAGCCGCCGTTGGTCGGGACGTCTCCGCGCCGACGCATCTGCCGTCGGGTGTTGCGAACACGCCGCAATACTATGTCTCTGACCACCAGACGGCGGACGCGACGCTCCACTTGAACGAGATCCGCCCCACCCTCACCGCAGCCGGGATGGGTAGCCTGATTCCGGCAACGGGCGACAGCGCGATGATCCATGTGGACGCACCCGCCGCCTCGATTATCTCGTATGGCTTCAACCCGACCGTGCAGGGCGACGCGGCGAAGAACCAGAAAGGCGTCGCGGTCATCGCTATGGGTACGCCGGCGATTGATGTCAACGGCCTCGATGTCCCTGGTATCGTCAGTACGATCAGCGCGCTGCCAAACATGCCGCCGGAACTCGTCGCCGAACTCCAGAAGGCGGATCTGCAGCACACGCTGATCATTCCGGTTACCGATCAGCAGGTGGTGACGAACGGCTCGATCCCTGGCCTGCCGAGCACGACGATCAGCCAGAAGGATGGCAGCATGTCCGCCGTTCTATGGATCAAAGATACCATTCTTCACATCGCGGTCGGTACCTATAAGGCGAGCGAAATGGAGCTCGTCGCAAAGTCCATCGCATAACCTCATCCCTAACCCCTCTCCTTTGCTGCCAAGCAAAGGAGAGGGGTGACTTGCAGAGAGCAGGGTACCGAACCGATGGCACAGACGATCATTCCTCCCGTGGATGCACCGGCATCCGCGCCCATCCCCGTCCCGGCGATTCTCCGACCGGAGGAGGTCGCCTTTCTCCACGCGGACGGCCACCGTGATCCTACCGTGCCCGCTGTTGAGACGCACGAGTTGCGCAAGGAGTACGGCGCGAAAGTGGCAGTGGAATCGCTGACGCTGACCGTGCGACAGGGGGAGGTTTTCGGATTCCTCGGACCGAACGGCGCGGGCAAGAGCACGACGATGAAGATGCTGATGGGCCTCGTCTTCCCAACGAGCGGCACGATGTCCTTGATTGGTCGGCCAATCGGCGATGTGGCAGTGAAGCGGCGCGTTGGCTTCCTACCGGAGCAGTTCCGCTTCCACGAGTGGATGCAGGCGGGCGAGTTCCTCGATTTTCACGGTCAACTCTACGGTATGCGTGCGGCGGAACGGCGGCGGCGCATCCCCGACGTGCTCGAACTCGTCGGGCTGGCGGGCGAGGGGCGTAACCGCCTCAAGACCTTCTCGAAGGGAATGCTCCAGCGCATCGGCCTCGCACAGGCGGTGATGAATAACCCGGCGCTCGTCTTCCTCGATGAACCGACGAGCGCCCTCGATCCGGTCGGGCGGCGCGAGGTGCGCGACGTGATCGGCCGCTTCCGTAGCCAGGGGATGACCGTTTTCCTCAACTCGCACATCCTCTCGGAGGTCGAGCAAGTCTGCGACCGCTGCGCGATCATTGACCATGGCCGCGTCGTGCGACTCGGCACGATGCAGGAACTGCTCGCCGAAGAACTGACGGTGGACATCACGCTGGACGGCATCGCACCGGCAGTCTGGAACGCCCTCAGCCCGGATATGACACTGATCGGGACGACGGAGCGTACGCTGACGCTCCGCGTGCCGGACGAGGAGCGCATTCCGCCGCTCGTGGACCGCCTCGTCGCGGCGGGCGCGAAGGTGTACGCCGTCGCGCCGCATCGCCGCACGCTGGAGGACGTTTTCATGGAAGCAATCGGCATGACAGGCGGCGACGCACACGGGCTGGAACGCGACGATTCCGCGCTGGGAGGGCAGGCATAATGGTGACTGCATCGCAGACACTCACGCCTACTCGCTCCTTCGACGCACTCGGCAGCCTCCGGCGCATCTGGCTCCTCTCGCGCATGACCTTCCGCGAGGCGGTACGCAAAAAGATGATCTGGGCAGTTTTCCTGCTCACCGCACTCTTCGTCGCCTTCTATGGCTGGGGCGTCTACCGCTTCAAGCAGACGTGGGACGCGCGGCAGGCAGCGCGCAGTTTCCGCTTCCCGATCACCTTCAATCAGGCGGTGGATCTCAACATGGCGGTCGCCGTCTTTATCATCTTCTTCCTCGCCGCTGTAATGGGCATCTTCGCCGCGATTGGCACCATCGCAGGTGAGGTGGACGGCGGGACGTTCCAGGCAATCCTGCCGAAGCCGATCCGCCGTTGGGAAGTCGTGCTCGGCAAGTGGTTCGGCTACGCACTGATGCTCGCGCTCTATGTTGGCGTGGTGATGGCGGTAGTTGCCGCTGAGGTTGGAGTGATTACCGGACACATCCCGGCGGGAACCGTGAAGGCGACGTCCGTCGTCATTATTGCGACGTGGTGGCTGCTCTCACTGACGGTACTCGGCAGTACGATCTTCGCGACGATGGCGAACGGCATCGTCTGCTACATGTTCTACGCCTTTGGCCTCGCCGCGACGATTGTTGAATCCATGGGGCAGCTCTTCCAGGTCCATGCGATGGAGAACGCGGGGCTGTTCCTCTCCCTCGTCTTCCCCTCGCAGCGCATCTACAACTATGCGAACTACATCATCCAGCCCGCGACGAATTTCTCCTTCGGCGGCAATGGCGGCCCCAGTTCCACCCCGCCCTCCGGTGCCATCGTTCCGTTCGCCATCGGCTACCTCATCCTCCTCGTGATCGCCGCCTGCTTCGTCTTCCGCAAGAAAGACCTCTAATAGAGGAACAAAGAACAAGGGACAAGGAACGAGGAACGAGAGATGGCGGCATCGAACCATCTCTCGTTCCTCGTTCCTTCGCCTCCTGCCACCAACGCGGTACAATGCAGCGAGAGTGATCGGACACGGCGGATCGTCCAGTTTATGCATGGCGCAATCAAAGGGGAGACGGATTGGACACGGGGAAGCGATTTGACCCGACAAAGTACCTGCGGACGATCAAAGTACGCGGCGGTACGCAGCAAACCTATTTGCCGGTGACGGCGCGGCTGCTCTGGCTGCGTGCGGATCATCCGGACGCGCAACTCGTCACCGAGGCGCTCCGGCTCGATGAGAAGAGCGCGGTCTTCAAAGCGACAGTTACGCTGCCGAGCGGTGCGGTCGCGGTCGGACACGGGAGCGAGACAGCGGGCAACACGGGTGACGTGGGCGACTTCATCGAGAAGGCGGAGACGAAGGCGATTGGCCGCGCCCTCACCGCGCTCGGCTACGGGACGGAGTTCGCCGAGGGACAGGATGACCCGACTCTCGCCGCCGCGACCGAAGTCGCCCCCGCAGCGCCGCAGCGCCCCACGGAACCAATCGCGCTCCCCGCGACCACGACGCCCCAACCGCCACAGCCGTCCGCGACGCTCCGCCCGGAACGGCTGGCGCGGCAGCAGGAATCGGCGCCGCGCCCCGAACGCCCGACACCGCAGCCGGAAGCGCCGCAGCGCGGCGAGCGCGCTCCGCGGCAACCGGAAACGATTGAGCAGCGGCCCGAACGACTGGCACGCCAACCGGAACCGGCGGAACGGACAGCGCGCGCGGAACGGCCCGAACGGCTGGCACGGCAGGAAGAACCGGCGGAGCGACCGACGCGACCCGAACGCTTCGCGCCGACGCCGCGCGAACTGACGGTCGAACGCCCGCTTCGGCCTGAACGCATCCAAGCAACTGAGCGGACAGAGGTGGCGGAAGAACCACCGCGCCCTGTGCCTGCCGAGCGCACCTTGCGCCCCGAACGGTTGAGCCGCTTGCAGGAGGTCACACCGCCCATACCACCTGTACCCGCGCCGGAACCAGCGGCGGAAGAGATGACACCGACGCCAATCCGCCGCAGTGGACGGACGCTGGCGGCCGGTCGCACCTTCACGAACGCGGCAGCGCCAACCGCTGCTTCGGCGGCTGCCGCCCCCACCCCGGAGCCATCGCCCCGCCCCGCGCCCCGTGCCGAGGTACCGGCGGAGGACGACGCGGATGATATGGAGATGGCGATGATCTCCACGACCGCCTTCTGGCGCTGGGCGCGCGAAAAGGGATACGCGGACCGGCGCGCGGTCGAGGCGGCAACAGGCAAGAGCATGGACGCGATGACGCCGCGCGAGGCGTATTACCGTCTGAAGGAAATGCTGGCGCGCGAAAGCAACCCGTGAGATGACGCGCGCGGACGGCCACCACGGATGCTTCGCTGCTGTCTGAGCAGAACTATCCCCCAGGTGGCAGGCTTCCCAAACTCGGCCAGAGAGTGCTTTTACTTATACCGATCATGTCGGTAGTGGATGAACGTCCCGTCCATCACCGACAATCGCCCAGGTATGCATGGCTCAGTTCCGTGCCTTCTGTATCCCATGCGATGAGTCGCCGCTTCACTTCTTCCGGCCACACGGTCAGCAGCGGCAACTCCGCGAGTGGAACCCAGCGCACGCCGAGCTGTGCGGCATCGGGTAGTGAGCCATCGCCGATTTCCGCATCGGCCTCCGCGATACAACGGAAGATGAACTGTACGGCATGATCCCCATTGCCGATAACCGCCATATGGTTTCGCGCGATGAATTCCTGCACCCACAGTAACGCGGCGACTTCGATACGCAACCTTGTCTCTTCCCACACCTCCCGCCGCACGGTTGCGTCCAGCGATTCACCGAACTCTTGTGTGCCGCCGGGGAGAAGATACACGACTTGTCCGTCAATGCGGCAGGACTGCAACAGGACAGATCGGTCGCGGAAGATAAGCGCTTTTGCGGAGTTGCGGATCGTTGCTGCATGTACTGACATTTTTCATCTCTCTACAATCAACATGATGCTCGTTATACCGATGCCTTTATCGGGCCTTCACCTGAGCATGGGAGATGATTTCGATCTGATAGACCTGCGCCCGGTTCAGGCTATTGTGCTCGACACGTACGCGGTCACCGACCGTCAGTGCGCGATAGACCGCGTAGTCGAGATGAATCGTCAGCAAATCCGCCTCGCCAATGTCGAGCAGGGCGGTGCCGGTGCGCCGCACACCGCTAATCGTCCAGCGGGCATCCACCATCGTCCCCTCGATCCAGACCGGGCGGGAGAAGAGCGCGAGGATACCGGCGCTCGTCAGTGTAAATCCCGCGACTACCGCGATCACCGCGACAATCACCACACCCGGCGTCGGATTGTGTAGCCGCGCGACGACCATAACAATGCCAGCAATCAGACAGATCAAGCCAGCGAGAAGCAGCGTCCGCCCACTCGGGCCGGTGCGGTTCTTGAGCGTCATTCCTACCAATTTCATACGAGCAGTGACGAAAACAACCCGATCCGTAGTATCGCATACGCGGAACCGACGGGAGGCCGCGCTATACTGGCGGCATACGACGAAGATACTATTGAGGAGGCGACCGATGTTGCACACGCGAATCTGCGATTTGTTGGGGATCGAGCATCCAATCCTGAATGCGCCGATGGCGGGAACGGCGAACGCGGCGCTCGCGGTGGCGGTCTCGGAGGCGGGCGGTCTCGGCATTATCGGTGGCTCGAACGGCGATGGCGAGTGGCTGCGCGGACAAATTCGGGCGGTGCGGGAACGGACGAACAAGCCGTTTGGTGTCGGCTTCATCTCCTCGCGACCGAATGTGGCGGAACTGACCGCTATCGCTATCGCCGAACGCGTCCCCGTGATCGGCCATTCCTTCGCGGACCCGACGCCGTATGTCGCGGAGATTCATGCGGCAGGCCTCCTGATGATCGCACAGGTGCAAACCGTCGCGCTAGCGCGAACAGCGGCGGCGGCGGGTGTGGACATCATTGTCGCGCAAGGGACGGAGGCAGGCGGGCATACAGGCTACAGCGGCACGCTGCCGCTCGTCCCGGCAGTCGTGGATGTGGCTGGAGGCATTCCGGTGATCGCGGCGGGCGGTATCGCGGACGGGCGCGGGCTGGCGGCGGTCTTGATGCTCGGCGCGGAGGGCGCGTGGCTCGGGTCGCGCTTCGTCGCCAGCATCGAGGCCGAGGGTGGTAGTTGGGTTAAGGAGCGCGTCGTCGCGGCGGGCACGGACGATACGGTACTGACTCGCGCCTATGACATCGTCACGCAAGCCGCCTTCCCACCCGGCATTGGCGACCGTGTCGTCCGCAATGACTACACCGACACCTGGCACGGGCACGATGACGAATTGCCCGCGCGCCGCTCGGAGTTGCATGCGCAACTCGTGCAGGCAGCGAAAGCAGGCGATGGTCGCATCGCGCCAACCCGCGCGGGCAACGCCGCCGGCCTCATCCACGCCATTGAGCCTGCGGCCAACATCGTCCGCGCCATCATCGCCGAAGCGGAACGCATTCTGCGCGAGCGCCCTGGACAATTATTGCGGTAGGGATTTAACCACGAAGACACGAAGAGAGAAGAACAATGGTTTCTCTCCTTTCCTTCGTGCCCTTCCAAGTGCCTTCTGGGCAGATTCGTGGTTCAAAAAGCGAACCCTGCTATACTGAGGCGCACAGTTACAGGGGAGGAAACGCGTGGTCAGCCCGCTCCGCAAGCAGTATCTCGGTATTAAGCAGCAATATCCCGATGTGATCCTCTTTTTCCACCTCGGGGACTTCTACGAGACGTTCGACGAGGACGCCATCACGCTCAACCGCGTCCTCGAAGTGACGTTGACAGGCCGCGACATGGGCAAGGGCGAACGCATCCCGATGGCGGGCGTGCCCGTCCACGCGGCGGAGTCGTACATCGCACGGCTCGTCGCGGCGGGCTATCGGGTCGCCGTGTGCGAGCAGATGGAGGAGCCGAACGGTCGCGCGCCCGTCGAGCGAAAAGTGACGCGCGTCGTCACGCCGGGCACCGTTGTCGAGCCGGGGATGCTGGATGCCGGCATGAATAATTACCTTGCCGCCTGTGTCAGCGACGACCGTTCCGGGCGGTGCGGCATCGCTTATGCGGACATCACGACGGGCGAGTTTGCCTGCGCCGAGTTGGATGACCTCGATACGCTCGGCCGCGAACTGCTGCGCATCCTGCCTGCTGAAGCCTTATTGCCGCTTGAATACCGGCACGGCGAGCCCGCGCCCGCCCGCCCGCCGTGGCTACCGAAGGAGACCATCCTCACGCCCGTCGCGCCGAACCGCTGGCGTCAGGAGCGCGCCGAGGAGGCGTTGGAGGGGCATTTTCAGGTCGGCACGCTCGAAGGGCTGGGGTTGGCGAACCTGCCGCTCGTCGTGCGCGCCGCCGGGACGATTGTCGGCTATCTGGAGGAGACGCAGCCGAAGGCGCTCGCCCAGATGGGTCGCCTGACTGTCTACACGACCGCGACGACAATGACGCTCGACGCCCCGACGCGCCGCAACCTCGAACTGACCGAGAGTGGCCGGGGCGACGCGCGCAAGTCGCTGATGTCCGTCCTCAACCAAACGAAGACACCGATGGGATCGCGTTTGCTCCGCCGCTGGGTGATGCAGCCGCTCGTGGATTTGCACCGGCTCCACGCGCGGCAGGAGGCGGTCGCCTTCTTTCATCGCGAAGGCTTGCTCCGCGCTGAACTGCGCGACGCCTTGAAGCAGGTTGCGGATGTCGAACGGCTGACGAACCGCGCGTTGCAAGGGTTGGCCGGGCCACGCGAGCTATCCCATCTCGCCCGCTCGCTCGACGCCTTGCCGCAGGTGCGCGAGGCGATTACCCGCCCGCCAATCGGTGTCGGCGCGGAGGCCGCCACGAGCCGCCTCGCGCCTGTTCGCCCGCTCCTGGCGCGTCTGCCAGATTGCGCCGACCTCGTCGAGTTGATCCGTGGCGCGCTCGTGGATGATCCGCCCGCCGTGCTCGGTAATCATCCGGTCATCCGCCCCGGCTACGCGCCCGATCTGGACGAGTTGCGGACCACGGTGGACGGAAAGCGCGCGTGGATCGCCACCTTAGAGACGACCGAGCGCGAGCGAACAGGCATCCGCAGCCTCAAAGTCGGCTTCAATAAAGTCTTCGGCTACTTCCTCGAAATCTCCAATGCCCACATCGCCAATGTGCCGTCCGAATACCTGCGCAAGCAGACGCTCGTCAATGCGGAGCGGTACATCACGCCCGAACTGAAGGACGCGGAATCCATCATCCTTACCGCCGAGGAACGGATTGCGGAGTTGGAGACAGCGGCGTACCGCAGCCTGCTCGCGCAGATCGGCGGCGCGGGCGAGCGGCTGCGAACTGTCGCGGAATCCATCGCGCATCTCGACCTTTTCGCCGCTTTGGCGGAGGTCGCCGCCTTCCGGGGCTATGTCCGCCCGACGCTGGACGATGGCGACAAACTAGAGATCGTGGACGGTCGGCATCCGGTCGTCGAGGTGATGCTGACCGAGATGGGTGAGACGGGCTTCGTGCCGAACGATGTGGAGTTGGATGACGGGTCATACATCCTCGTCATCACCGGGCCGAACATGGCGGGCAAGAGCACCTATCTGCGGCAGGTGGCGTTGATCGTTCTGATGGCGCAGATCGGCTCATTCGTGCCCGCGAAGTCGGCGCATATCGGCCTCGTGGATCGCATCTTCACCCGCGTCGGCGCGCAGGACGACATCGCGACGGGCCAGAGCACCTTTATGGTCGAGATGGTCGAGACGGCGGCGATCCTCCACGCCGCGTCGCCCCGCTCGCTCGTCGTGCTAGACGAGATCGGGCGCGGCACGAGCACCTACGACGGCCTCGCCATTGCCCAGGCGACGCTGGAATACCTGCATCATCACCCGACCTGCCGCCCGAAAACGCTTTTCGCCACGCACTACCACGAACTGACCGCTTTAGCGGACGTCTTACCGCGTGTCCGCAACGCGAAGGTGGACGTGCGCGAGGATGGTGATAACGTGGCCTTCCTCCATCGCGTCGTGCCGGGCGGCGCGGATCGCAGTTACGGCATCCACGTCGCGCGGCTGGCAGGCGTGCCGAAGGCGGTCGTGCAGCGGGCCGAGGAACTGCTGGCGAACTTCGAGGCGAAGCCGAAGCCCGGCCTGCCCGCCGAATCGCTCGCCACCGCCGCAGCCCCGTTGAACGGCGGCACGCCGATGACGATGCAACTCACCCTCTTCTCGCCCGCCGACGAGATTGCCCGCGACATCGCCGCCCTCGATCCCTATAGCCTGACGCCTATCGAAGCCCTCACCAAACTCGTCGAGTACCACGAGCGTGCCAAAGAACGCACCGCCGCCCCGAAGCGCGGCAAGCGGTAATGCATGAGATCCGTCTTATCGCGACCGATCTGGATGGGACGTTGCTGCGTGATGATAAGACAATGTCCGCGCGGACGATTGCGGCGCTCCAGCGGGTGCGGGAGGCGGGGATAGCGCTCGTCCTCGTTACGGGGCGTCCACCGCGACGATTGAAGATCGTCGCGCGCGAACTCGATGTGACGGGCCTTGCGATCTGCTGCAATGGCGCGATTGTCTACGACCTCGCGGCGGACACGATTGTGCGGCACAACGCGCTCGCGTCCGATGTGGCGCGGCAACTGGTCGTTGCGCTACGCGAGGCAGCGCCGGGCGTCTGCTTCGCTATCGAGCGCGGACTGGTTTTCGGCCACGAACCCGCGTATGCCTATAGCGGCCAGATTGCCGAGGACGAACCGCCGCTCTCCGGTGATGCACACGCGCTCTGCGCCGAAGCGGTGACGAAGTTAATCGTCCGCCACCCCGAATTGCCCCTTGATGATCTGCTGCGGATCAGTCGCGGTGTTGCCGGGAAAACAGCAGCAGTGACGTATTCCGGCGCGCCGTTCGTAGAGATTTCGGCGGCGGGCATCACGAAGGCATCAGCACTGGCGGGGTTGTGCGACCGTCTCACTATCGCGGCGTCGCAGGTGATCGCCTTCGGTGACATGCCGAACGACCTGCCGATGCTCGCCTGGGCGGGTCACAGCGTCGCTGTCGCCAACGCACACCCGGATGTCCTCGCTGCGGCGGATACGGTGACGGCAGCAAACGAGGATGATGGGGTCGCGCTTGTGCTCGAACGGTTGCTTGCCGACGCAGTGAACACAGTGTAGGGACGCAGAGCATGCGCGTTCTCACCATCGCATACCCCACAATACGGTCGGCACCCTACGCGACTACGAGCCGGATTTCGTCGCGCGTCCAGAGACGGAAGGCCGCTGCGATTTATCTATCCATTTCCGCTGCCCTGTAAGCAACCATCGTCCTTTGTCGGTATCATGCGTAGAATCGCTATGCCCGTACGGCACAGGTTATCCACCGTTTTCACCTCCCTATAGCGGTTATCCCCGGCTCTCCACAACCTAGTGCCTTGCCGTCACGGGGGTCAAGTGAGTAACACTCATCATTCCGTCAGTTGCATTCGCGCGCCGTGTGTGGCATCATCTCTCCTCTTGCCACACCGTGCCGGTTCATTCGCACCCGCACCGGTTGTCCTCTCTCAATCGCTGTCGGGAGTAGCGGATGGTTGGATACGCCCGTCTCGCGGCGCGCGGCAGGAGTGCGGCAGGGAATAGCGAAACGTTCTTAATCAGGGAGAACAATCGAGACGTACACGTACACGTACGAGGAACGAAAGGAGCGCGGACTATGGAAGCATCACGGACCCCTTTCGTGCGCGTGCGGGCGGAAGCAGACGGCACCCTGCAGGTCGAGGTACAGGGATGGCAATTGCTCTGGGCGCATACCATCACGATAGATGATGGTGTCGAATTGCGGGTGGGCAAGGGTGAGGATGGCGAGCAAGTCCGCGAGGGATATGCCTTCCCTCTGCTCTATGGCAACGGCCGCTTGCACCTGCTTGCCGAGCCGCCCGATCCCGTCATCATCACCGCGACGATGACGGCTCATGTACCGAGCAACGTCGAGTAGCAGCCTTCCCGGGATCACGCCAAATCGCACACTTTTGTGTTCAACGCTTCCCTGACGACGCGGTAGAAACGACGCGGAAGCGGCCTCACATGTGCCAGTTGTTCCTGAGGATTTCGTCGTATGTGTTCGGCAACCAGTCGAGATAATCGGCGATGGCTGGCAGTTCCCCGAGCGTGATTTCACGGTAGCTCATGCAAACTAAGCCAGAGATTCTTTGACACATATTTGTCTGGTCCTTTGGTAGATCGTGACGCTATGGATAAACGGCGCGATAACCCCCGCCAGCGGGCGATCGGTGCGAGGATCAGCGCGAGCAATCGGAGCACTGGCCACGGTGGTCGAGTCGGGCGAATCTCGTCCGCGAACGCGGGGACGAGCGTCACGAGTTGCAAGAACATGGGCATGCCCGTTTCGTCCGTCTTCCGGTCGCGCGCCAGGGCGAAGTAGGTCCGGAAGAACTGCTCGGTCTGTAGGGCCGGGCGGAGCTCCTGGATCGCGCGCGCCTCGTCCGGGCCCTCGTTCCAGAAATAGTGCGGGGTGTTGGGCGGGATGACAATCCGCTCGCCCGCGCTGACGGTCCGCACCGCGCCCCGAACCGAGAAATGGAGGACACCGGTGAGAACCTCCGCACTGCCCTCTGTTTCGGGTAAATGTGCTCCGGTTCAGCGGGGTCGCGCGCTGCTTCGGCACTTCCAGCAACGATCTGCCGGTGCGGATCGACAGGGATGAACCACAGGCCGCGAGCCATCCGCCGTGTCACGCGATCGCGTACGTCACTCGTACGGTCACGCTTACGGTCGTTTCACCCGTCTGAATCGGCGGGGGCGCCGCGGCGGAGCCAGCGGCAGCATTCGCGGCAGGAGCGGCGGCGATTGGGCGCGGCGGGGGCGGCGTCATACTCTCGTCGTTAATTGTCATCACGATACCAACCGATACGCCGGTCGCCTTGGCGAGCGTATCCGCCTTGTCCCGGGCATTCTGGACCGCCTGCTCGCGCGCTACGCGGCTTGCCGCCTCGGGGTCTGCCAGCCCAAATGAGACACTGCCGACCTGATTCGCGCCCGCCTTCGTCACCGCGTCGAGCAGTTGCCCAACTTTGGTAATGTCCCGCACCGTCACATTGAGGTTGTTTGTGACACGGTAGCCCGTCAGCACCGGCGTGCCGTTCTGGGGATAGGTGTACTGTGGCTGTACGGAGTAGCCGGACGTTTTCACGTCCTTATCCACATTCACACCGCCTTGCCGCAGGGCATCAATGATCGCGTTCGTCTTCGTGTTGACGCTGTTCTGCACATCCGCAACGCTCGCGTTCGTCTCCGTCACTCCCGCCGAGAACGAGGCGATGTCCGGCACGAGCGTCGCCATCCCCGTACCGCTGACGGCAATCGTCCGCTGGAACGTGCTTGCGGGACCGGGTGAAGGAGGAGAACTGACCGGCAGCGCGGCAGCGGGAGTAGCAGTAGCAGTCTGCGCGAATGCCGTACCAGTGAGTGCCATGACCACAATGAGTGTGCCGACAAGTGCGACGCTCACGAGCGCCCCGCAACGTGCAACGTATGATCGCATGGGATTACTACCTCCTATGGATGATGAACCCGACCCGTTTGGTGGGTTACAGGAGAAACGTCGCCGCTCCCCGAGAGGTTCCCCCGAACCGGGCAAGGACTCTCTATCCCGTGCCATCACCGTGCGCGATCAGCCCACGGCGATCGGCGCGCGGCGCAGGAGCAGCGTCCGCATCACGCTCATCGCGACGAGGCGACCGGTACGCGGGTTTTCCTGTGTTGGAATGCCCTCGATCTCGAACTGGAGCCGCCCGAACGCACCCTCCGCGACGACGGTGTGCATGTTTCGCTCGATGGTCGGATCGGCCAGTACGCGGACCTCGGTGCGATCCAGCCCGATCCCGGCGAGGCTGACGGCGGCAGCGACGTTGATGCTCTCCGGGAACTTCAGCGCCCCTTCCCGCGCGCTGCCCCGGAAGACTTCTTTTGCCTCGGTGAGCGCCGCCGCATCCTCGGCGCTTATCAGCGTGCGGGCTGGTTTGCGCGTCGTATGCGTGACGCGGGTCAGGCCACCAACGGCCGCTGCTGCGATGGCATCAAGCGCACCGATCGCGCCGGAGGCCACCGTTGCCTGCGCCTCGCCCGCTTCGGCAGCGGCGATCATCGCTTCCATCACGCCCGGCTCCGCGAAGACGCCGATGCTCACCATGATGAGGTCGCAGCCCGCCTTGAGGACGTGCGGGCCGTGTTCCTTCAGCCCCGCGTGTCCGCATGCCTCGACGATTACATCGGGCCGCAAGGCGAGCAATGCGTTGAGGGACGGCACGACTGGGACATCCGCGTCGGGCCGGGGGCGCGCCGGGTCGCGGACGACCGCGCCGATGATCGTCACCGCGCCGTCATCCCGCTCCCGCGCCAGTCGTGCCACCGCCTGCCCAATCGCACCCAGCCCGATCAGCCCTACACGCAACGGCGCGATACTCACGTTCTTCCTCCGTCCGTCGTCGCACCTGCGACTGCTATCCCACCGGCACCGCGGCCGCCCTCGCTCGCCACCACGGGTGCGGCACCAGTCCGCAACGGCACTTCCTTGAGGAACAGTGCCACGATCAATGCAATGATGATCGCCGGTATGCACGCCTTGAACACATCGTCGAGTGATCCCGCAAACGCCGTCAGCACGAGATGCTTGACTGGCTCGCCCAAGTGTTGGATCGTCTGAATATTATTGGCGTCGATCGGCGCGCCACTGGCCGATGCACCAGCAGGTACATTCGCCAGTTGCTCGGCGAGGTGATGCGCGAGACGACTCGAGAAGATCGCGCCGAAGATCGCTGCCCCGATTGAGGCCCCGATCTGGCGAAAGAAGGTCGTCGAACTCGTCGCCGTACCGATGTCGCGATAGCTCACCGCGTTCTGCACCGCAGTCGAGATCGTCTGCATCGAGAAGCCCAGCCCCGCACCGAACAGGAATGCGTCGAATGCCACCCGCCAGTACGGCGTATCGACGCCTAACCGCCCAAGCAGGAAGAGCGCGGGGATAAGCACCGCCGACCCGATGATCGGGAAGATCTTGTACCGCCCCGTCTTCGTGATCAGTAGGCCCGATCCCATCGAGGTGATAAGGAGTCCGAGGATCATGGGCAACATCGCCAGCCCCGAGCGCGTCGGCGACATGCCCATCACTGCTTGGAAGTAGAGCGGCAGGAAGATGATCCCGCCGAACATCGCCACGCCCGCGAGGAAACCGAACGTGTTGCCGACACTGAAGACCGGATTGCGGAAGAGGCGCATCGGGATGATCGGCTCAATCGTCCGCATCTCGATGAAGACAAACCCCACCGAGAGCGCCACGAATG
>JAABUZ0100003114.1_pt1 | contig 25466 bp, 27 predicted proteins | sample 5562091 | NCBI WGS metagenome assembly JAABUZ01 (sample SAMN12813069, study PRJNA571459) | rock metagenome | isolation source: Antarctica rocks | place: Antarctica: Victoria Land, Linnaeus Terrace sud | collected 2015-12-21 | reverse complement strand
ACGAGGACGGGGTGGCGATGGCGATTGAGGGGATGCTGGCTGAGCGGAATGGGCCGGAGGCGGTGCCTCTCGAAGAGGTTGGGGCGGCTGTACCGTAGGTTTGCTCCGTTCGCCGGCCGCCTGGGCTGCGCGGAGGCTTAACACCGATCCCCACCGATGAGACCTATGGGAGGCAATGCAGCAACAGGCAATGCAGGTGTTTGGACGTGATGAACCGGTGGGTGGTGCTTTTGCGGAATGGGAGTTGGGCAGGGTGAGTGGTAGGCTCTTTGAGTCGATGGGTTTGAGTCTATGAGGCGGTTGCTTTTGTTGCGAGGTGTGACAGCTTGCTGCCTGATGTTTGGGGCGGATGCGAGCCTGCGTGCCATGGAGCATGTGACATTGCGGAATGGATTTGAGCTGGACTGCCAGCGGCGCGAGGTGGTGGGCGAGCGGGTTCGGCTGTACATGATGCCTGAGGTGGGGGTGCCGGGTGGAGGTGCGGCGGCCAGCTATATGGAGGTTCGGGCGGATGCGGTGATCCGGGTGGAGAATCGGGCGGAGGCAATACGGGAGCCGGTGGCGGCGCGATCGGCAGCCGCGGGCTTGAGGCCGGACCTGGCTGCGCCAACACAAGCGGAGATGCGGGAGATGTTGGCGCATGCTGGGGTCCAGCACAGGGTGGATGCAGATCTGCTGGCGAGCGTGGTGCGGGCGGAGAGTGGCGGGCAGATCAAGGCGGTGTCGCGCACGGGCGCTCGCGGCCTGATGCAGCTGATGCCGGGAACGGCGGACGCGATGGGAGTGAAGGATGCGTTTGTGCCGGCGCAGAATATTGATGGTGGGTCGGCGTACCTGGACTGCCTGCTGACGCGGTACCACGATGACATGGCGCTGGCGCTGGCGGCGTACAACGCGGGTCCGGGGGCAGTGGATCGGTACCATGGCGTGCCACCGTTCCGGGAGACGCGGGCGTATGTGGCGCGGGTGATTCGGGAGTTCAACCGGCGGAAGCGGGCTGAGATGGTTGCCGCGCGTTGATGGCGGATACCGGCGGAAGCCTGAAAGGGCGTAAGGGTGGAGCCGTGTGGCTGCTGGCGGCGATTGCGCTTGTTGCAGTGGTGCTGCTGTTCCGGCATGTGCGCTTTGACTGGGCTATGTTCTGGCACCAGCTGCGGTACGTGAGCTGGTGGCACATCGCGGCGGCTATTGCACTGATTTACGGAACATATTGGCTGCGAGCTTTGCGGTGGGCGGAGTTCTGCCGGCCGATCCAGCCGGTGCGGGCGCGGAAGCTGGTGGGGCCGCAGTTTGTGGGCTTCACGGCGGTGGCGCTGTTTGGGCGCTTGGCAGACCTCCTGAGGCCGTACCTGCTGGCGCGGCGGACGGGGCTGACGGTGAGTTCCCAAGTAGCAGTGTATACGGTGGAGCGGATGTTCGACCTGGGTGCAGCGGCGGTCGTATTTTCGAGCGCGCTGGCGTTTTCCCCGGCTGGGCTGGAACATCGGGACAGGTTTGTGCGGGTAGGCTTGGGGAGCCTTGCAGCGACGGTGGTCATCGCGGTGTTCGCTGCCATTGTGCGGACGAAGGGCGACCGGGTCGCGGCCTGGATTCGGGGAAGGCTGGGCGGATCTTCACCGAAGCTGGCGCAGGGGATCGAGGAGAAGATCCTGGGGTTTCGCGAGGGCTTGCGGGCGGTGTCGACGATGCGGGAGTTTGGGGTGGCGCTTGTGATCTCCTTGCTGATGTGGGGGATGATCGGCGGGGCCTATGTGCAGGCGACACACGCGTTTGCGCAGACGCCGGAGCTGGCGGAGCTGAGCTTTTCGCGAACGATGCTGCTGATGGCGGTGAGCCTGGGGGGATCGCTGGTGCAGCTTCCGGTGTTGGGCTGGTTTACGCAGATCGCGGTGATGGCGGCGGCGATGCGGGGGTTTTACGGGGCGCCGATCGAGGCGGCCACGGCGTGCGCGGCGGCGATTCTGGTGGTGACGACACTGAGCATTGTGCCGGTGGGGCTGGTGTTTGCGCGGATGGAGGGTGTGAGTCTTCGACGAGTGCCGGGGGAGAGCGGGGCTACCGGGGATTAGTTGCCGGATACGGCTGCACACAGATTGGGGCCGGGCAGAGAGCAGGTCGCTTCCCGGTAGTCCAGCGGATGGCATATGCTGCGAGGATGTCCGTGATGAGCGCCTTTCGTCTCTCCGTGCGCCGTAGCTGGGTGGGTATGCCGGTGCTGCTTCTGTTGTCCTCTGGGTTAGGTGCCGGCGCGCAGACGCAGAAGGGTGCGGTGGGCGATGTGGCAGGCAGATACGCTACCCCAAAGAGCTTCGATGTCGTGGCGGACGCGGCGCTGGATGCGATGCGGCGGCGCGCAGGTGAGTTGAACATTGGCGGCGTGGCGGTGGTGGCGTACTTCGAAGGAGACAGGATCCAGGGGTGGAGCTCGAAGATGCTGGTCGTCGATCGTTACAAGGATGAGCCGACTTCGACGAGCAAGGGATCCAACCTGCTGGGTATTGCATACGCCAAGGCTTCGGAGATGGCGGACACGCTGAAGGACAGCGGCAGCCAGGTGAGGCCCCCGATGACGGGCGAGTTCGGATGGAGCGGCGGCGTGGTCGTCCGCGGCAAGACGGGGTACCTGATTGCGGCGTTCAGCGGAGGCAAGTCTGAGGATGACGTGCAGGTCTCGCGGACGGGGGTGGAGGAGATGCGGGCGAAGCTGTAAACGATGCGCGATACGGCTCCTTCAATGCGGGTGAGCGTGCGGCGGGCTCTGGCGTATGGCGGGCTGATGGCGATGACGCTGGCGGCAGGGTTGTCCATGCGCTTCGCACCGTTGGGGCTGCCGGACTTTGTGGTGAAGTTTGGCGGATCGACGATGTGGGCGCTGATGATCTATTGGGTGCTGGCGATGATGCTGCGCGCTTGGCAGCCCGTTGGGCTGATGTTGTTGGCGGGGGTGATCGCTTCAGCGGTGGAGTTTTTGAAGCTGTACCGGACGCTTTGGCTCGATGCGTTTCGGCTAACGTTGCCGGGGATCCTGTTGCTCGGGAGGTACTTTTCGGGGTGGGATATTTTGGCGTATTGGATGGCGCTTGGGGTGGGAGCGGTGGTGGATGGAATCTGGGTGCGGCGCGAGGCGAACGTGCTTCCGGCGGGACGCTAATTGCCTCCCTGCAGGAGGCGTTCTCGCTTCGGGAACTCGCTTTCGTTGCAGGGTGTCTAGATCCCCAAAGCAGGTCTAAGCAGGAAGAATGAGGGCAAGAGTTTGGGCGGAAGGCGGAGTCCTAGTTTCCGCGTCGGGCATTACTGCCGTCCTTGTGCTTCTCTGTGCGGTGGTGGGCACAGGCTTGTCTCAGGCACCACCGACTTTGTTGCAGGCGCTTCAGCAACATCATGTCGGGACAACTCGACCTGCCTTTATCGAAGCGTTACACCATCCAGATCAAGAGGTCCGCGGACTGGCAGCGGCGGAGCTTGCGGAGGAGAAGGTGGCCTCGGCGCTGCCGATGATCCTTCGCGCGGCTGAGGAGGAGAAAGATCCGCAGACGAGGCTGAATCTGGCGAAGGCGGCGACGTGGATGGGCTCCGCCGATGGCGCGGAGATGTTGAAGGATATATGCGGCGATCGCAATCTCTCCTCGTGGGTTCGGCTCAATGCCGCGCGGGACCTGTTCGATAGGCAGGATCACAGCTTCGCTCCAGTCGAGATGACATCAAAAAGGGTGTGCCGAGTTGAGGGTTTGCGTGTCGTTGGCCTAGTGCTGCCACTGCTAGAATCGATCTATCCCGATGAAGTGTCCGTACTGTGGTTTTGCCCAGGATCGAGTGGTGGATTCGCGTGAGAGCAAGGACGCGGACTCGATTCGGCGACGACGGGAGTGCGAGGGGTGCAACAAGCGGTTTACGACGTATGAGCGGATCGACGAGATCCCGTACATGGTGGTGAAGAAAGACGGGCGGCGCGAGAAGTTCGACCGGCAGAAGGTGCTGAACGGGCTTTTGCATGCGTGCTCGCGGAGGCCGGTGCCTGCCTCCACGCTGGGCGAGATTGTGGATGAGACCGAGGCATTTGTGGTCGACTCCGCCGAACGCGAGCGCTCGACCAGTGAGGTAGGCGAGATGATTATGGACCGGTTGAAGGAGATCGATACGGTGGCGTATATCCGGTTTGCGAGCGTGTATCGCGACTTCAAGGATGTGCGGGAGTTCAAGGCGGAGCTCGAAGAACTGCTGAGCGGGAAAGACAACAAGAGGAAGTAAGGCGGGCTATGGCGGAGATGACGGGGTCGGGTACGGGAAGTGAGCGGCGGGCGCACAAGATCACGCTGATTCCGGGCGATGGCATTGGACCGGAGGTTTCGGGCGCGGTAGTGGAGATCCTGGAGATTGCGGGCAAGGCGACGGGGGTGAGCTTTGACTGGCACAGGTTTGAAGCGGGTGCGGACTCGTACGAGAAGACGCGGGAGTACATCCCGAAGGCGCTGTATGAGTCGATCGAGGCGAATCGGGTGGCGCTGAAGGGACCGGTGACGACACCGGTGGGCGGCGGATTCTCGTCGATTAATGTGACGCTCAGGAAGAAGTTCGATCTGTATGCGAACTTCCGTCCGGTGAAGAATCTGCCGGGGCTCCAGACGAAATATCCGGGGATCGACCTGGTGATCGTGCGGGAGAACACGGAGGGCCTCTATGTGGGCTTGGAGCAGGAGATTGTTCCGGGGGTAGCGACGGCTCTGAAGGTGACGACGGAGAAGGGATCGACGCGGATCGCGCGATTTGCGTTTGAGTATGCGCGGAAGACCGGGCGGAAGAAGATCCATGCGATTCACAAGGCGAACATCATGAAGAAGACCGATGGTCTCTTTATCGCGTGTTCGAAGAGGGTGGCTCAGGAGTATCCGGAGATCGCGTACGGGGAGCACATCGTCGACAACACGTGCATGCAGCTGGTGATGAATCCGTGGCAGTACGATGTTTTACTTACCGAAAATCTGTATGGGGATATTCTGTCCGATCTGTGCAGCGGGCTGGTGGGCGGGTTGGGACTGGTTCCAGGGGCGAACCTGGGGACGGAGTGCGCGATCTTCGAGGCGGTGCACGGGTCGGCTCCGGACATTGCGGGCAAGGGGCTGGCGAATCCGACGGCGCTGCTGCAGAGCGCGGTGCTGATGCTGCGGCACATCGACGAGATGGCGACGGCGGAGCTGGTGCAGCACGGGATTGACGAGGTGTACCGCGCAGGCAAGACGCTGACGCGGGATGTGGGTGGCAAGGCGGGGACGACAGAGTTTAAGGAGGCGGTGCTCGGCGCGATGGAGGCTCCGATTGCATCGTAGAGGGGACGGAGGTTGGGATGAGGTATGTGCGGGTTTTGCTGGGATTGGGTCTGGCTGTGCTGCCGTGGGTGTCCGGGTGCAAGCCGGATGCGGCGGCGATTCGGGAGAGCGAGAAGGTGAGCGGCCCGCTGGATGAAGCTACGAAACGGCAGATGGCAGAGGAGGCTGCGAAGATTGGCGGGGTGACGGGGGTGGTGCGATTTGTGGGGAAGGCCCCGGAGCGGGTGAAGATCGACATGACGATGGATCCGGTGTGCGAGATGAAGGCCGGGGACAACTACTCGGAGCAGTATGTGGTGAAGGACGGCAAGCTCGCGAACGTTTACGTGTACGTGAAGAACGGGCCGGAGGCGGCGATGAGTGCCGGACCGACGAACTACGAGCCAGCAGTGATGGATCAGAAGGGTTGCCGGTACACGCCGCACGTGGTGGCAGTGATGCAGGGTGGAACGGTGGAGTGGAGGAATTCGGACCCGACTATGCACAACATCCACACGATGCCGACGACCGTCGGGAACGAGACGTATGACGTATCGCAGGGACCGGGAGTGGTACCCGAGGGCAGGAAGTTTACGGCACCGGAGCTGATGATTCCTGTGCGATGCAACAACCACCCGTGGATGAACGCGTTTGTGAATGTGTCGCCGACACCGTTTTTTGCTGTGACCGGAGAGGACGGGAGCTTCAAGATTCTGGGACTGCCTCCGGGAACGTATACGCTAGGGGCGGTGCACGAGAAGCTGGGCGAGCAGACGATGCAAGTGACGGTGAAGTCACACGAGACGGGTAAGGCAGAGTTCAACTTTCGGATGAAGTAGCTTTTCTGCGGGCGAGGGTAGATGGGCCAGGGCGCCCGGCGAAGGCCCTGACGGCGAGAGACTTGAAAGGCAGGCAATCAAGACGATGACGCTTCAATCTTTGACGCTCGCTATCCATGCACTTCCCTTGTGGTTCCTGGTATTTTCGCTGTTTCTTCCGCGGGTTGCGCTGGCGATCGCCTGGCTCCAGGGTGTTCTGGTGCCCTTCCATCTCCATGGGATCGTGCCACTGGTGATTGCAATTCTGCTGCCCCGGGTGCTCGTCCTGTACATGATCTATGTGGACCAGGGGCTGAGCCTCTGGTTTCTGATTCATCTGGTCGCGGCTTTGCTGGTGTGGAGTGGGTCTGGCGGGTACAGCAACAGGAGATGGCGGCGGCGCGACGATTACTGAGCGGGGAGCGAAACGCCGGGTCATGCTGTTGCTATTCTTGAAGCATGGAACGACGAAAGATCGGCATCCTTGGCGCGACCGGCATGGTCGGGCAGCGATTTATTCAGATGTTGCACACGCATCCGTGGTTTGAGATCGCGTGGCTGGCGGCGAGCGACCGGAGTGCGGGCAAGACGTTTGGCGAGGCCTGCCGGTGGAAGCTCGACACGCCGCTGCCGGCGGAGATCGCGGCGATGACGGTGCAGCCGAACCTGCCGGAGCTGGCGGTGGGTGAGCTGCCGAAGATCATCTTCGCGGCGCTTGATGCGGACCATGCGCGGGAGCTGGAGCCCAAATTTGCAGCGGCTGGGTGCGCGGTGATCTCGAACTCAAGTGCGTTTCGGATGGTGGGGGATGTGCCTCTGGTGGTGCCGGAGGTGAATGCTGACCACCTGCAGATGATCGATGGGCAGAGCTGGCGCACGGAGCACGATGGACGGGGCGGCTTTATCGTGACCAACCCGAACTGCTGTGCAATCGGGCTGGTGATGGCACTGAAGCCGCTCGAGGAGAGGTTCGGGATTGAGAGCCTGTTTGTGTCGACGATGCAGGCGGTAAGTGGCGCGGGATACCCGGGCGTGGCGTCGCTCGACATCCTGGGGAACGTGGTGCCGTTTATCAAAAACGAGGAAGAGAAGCTGCAGGAGGAGTGTGGCAAGCTGCTGGGGCGGTTTGCGGGGGACCATGTGGAGATGCTGCCGGCCAAGGTGAGCGCGCACTGCAACCGGGTGGCGGTGGAGGACGGGCACACGGAGTGCGTGTCAATCAAGTTCAGGAAGAGGGCGACACGGGAGGACATTCTGGGAGCCTGGAGGGAGTTCAAGCCGCTCGCGGGCGAGCATCTGCCGAGCGCGCCGGACCAGCCAGTGGAGTTCGATGAAAGAATCGATCGACCGCAGCCGCGGCTGGACAAGATGCGCGGGAATGGCATGGCGGCGACAGTGGGTCGGTTACGCGAGTGCTCGCTGCTGGACTGGAAATTCGTGGTGCTTTCACATAACACAATTCGGGGGGCGGCCGGGGCGGCGGTGCTGAACGCCGAGGTGCTGGCGCGGATGGGTAAGCTGGACAAGATGGGCGCTGCCCCGCGTGGCGCCGAGTTGAGCCAGACGGCGGTGGCGGTGTGAGCGCGATACGTGACGGCCTGGTGGTGATGAAGTTTGGCGGGACGTCGGTCGAGGATGCGCAGGCTATCGAGCGAACGGCGGTGATTGTGGGGGGGCGGCGTGAACGCGGGCTGCGGGCGGTGGTGGTGGTCTCCGCGATGGCGAAGGTGACGGACCAGTTGCTGGCGGCGGCGGCGGCGGCGGGGCGGGGAGATAAGGTGACGGCGCTGGCAATTTCACAACGGCTGCGGACGAGGCACGTGGATACGGCCGCCGAACTGGTGGATGAGGAGCGGTTCTCTGGTTTGCATGCGGTGCTGGGAAGCGAGTTCGATGCGATGGACGATCTTCTGCGGGGAATCGCCGCAGTCGGCGAGCTGACGCCAAGGACGAACGATCTGGTGGTGAGCTTTGGGGAGCGGATGTCAAGCCGGATGGTTGCGGAGGCATTTGCGCAGAGGGGGCTCGAGGGAGCGCATGTGGACGCTCGCACCTGTATCGTGACGGATGCGAATTATGGAAAGGCCGTGCCGCAGGAGGCGGCGATCGAGCGGAGGCTGACGGAGCTTGTGCTGCCGCTAGTGGAGGCGGGGCAGACGCCGGTGATGGGCGGGTTTATCGGATCGAACACCGAGGGAATCACGACGACGCTGGGACGTGGTGGGAGCGACTACACGGCGGCGCTGGTGGGCGGCGGACTCCATGCGGGCGCGATCGAGATATGGACGGATGTAAACGGGATCATGACGACGGACCCGCGGATCTGTCCGGATGCGCTGCGGGTGAGGGCGATCAGCTTCGAGGAGGCGGCGGAGCTGGCGTACTTCGGCGCAAAGGTGCTGCATCCGGCGACAATTCTGCCGGCGGTTCAGAAGAGCATCCCGGTATATGTGCTGAACAGCCGGGATGCGGCGAACGAAGGCACAAAGATTATGGCGACGGCGCCCCCTTGCAAGTCGCCGTTCAAGAGTATTGCGGCCAAGAAGCGGCTGACGATTATCGATGTCGTGGCGAGCCGGATGCTGATGTCGCATGGATATTTGAAGGCGGTATTCGATGTCTTCGACAAGTACCGGTGTGCGATCGACATGGTGTCGACGAGCGAGGTGTCGATTTCGGTGACGGTGGACTCCAATGAGAGGCTGCCGGAGATATGCGAGGAGCTGGGGCGCATTGCGGACGTTAAGTACGAGGGGCGGAAGGCGCTGATCTGCCTGGTGGGTGAGGATATTCGGGGGCACAACGGGATTGCGGGGCAGGTGTTTACAGCAGTGAACCATGTAAATCTGCGGATGATTTCGCAGGGTGCGAGCGAGATAAATATGAGCTTCATGATTGACGAGGAGGATGTGGAGGAGGCGGTGCGGAGTCTCCATCGACACTTCTTTGCGGAGCCGGATGAGACGGTGTTTGATGTCGCGGCGCGGTTGCAGAGGGCTTGAGGTGATTGGGGGAGAAGCGTGATCCCTGCGATGATGCAGGGGTTGATCGAGGCGAGTAGGGTTTAGGGATTGAGTTGAGAGGGCGCATATGCGGTTACTGGTTTTGGGACATGGGAAGACGGGCAAGCTGGTGGCGGAGGTTGCGGCCGAGCATGGACATGGGGTGCACGTGCTGGACGCGAAGGAGAACCGGGAAGCGACGGCGCTGACACCGCCGTTTGTGGCGGGGTTCGATGTGGTGATCGACTTCACGACTCCGGAGGCAGTGGTGCAGAACATGCGGGCGTGCCTGGCAACGGGAGCGCGGATGGTGATCGGGACGACGGGATGGTATCACCGGCTGGCCGATATGCGGAACCTGGCGGAGCGGAAGAATGCGGGTCTGCTGTATGGAACAAACTACTCGGTGGCCGTGCAGCTGATGCTGCAGCTGGCAAAGCAGATGGGCGCGGCGCTGAAGGGCGCGGGATATGAGTTCTCGATCGAGGAGACGCACCATGTAACCAAGCTGGATGCGCCGAGCGGGACGGCGGTTACGTTGAGCGAGGTGGTGAAGGCGGCGAGTGGGGCGAAGGAGGTCGCAATCACGTCGAAGCGTGAGGGCGAAACCGCTGGCGTGCATGTGCTGGTGGCGAAGAGCGATGCGGAGCGGCTGCTGCTGACGCATGAGTCGATGTCGAGGCGGGGTTTTGCCGAGGGAGCGGTGCGCGCGGCGGAGTGGCTGTCGACGCGGCGGGGCTGCTACGACTTCAAGGATATTTACGCGCAGATGTAGATGTGGCAAGCGCGTGCAAGTGCCGACAGGTTAAAGGGCGATTGCGGAAAGAGGGGGTTTGCGATGGGAACTGGAATGGGTTTGACAGAGACGCTGATGCAGAGGGCTGAGATTTTGCAGGAAGAGGCGGAGACGACGTTTAGCCGGCTAACGTTTGAGGAGAAGCTGGACCGGCTGGCGAAGGTCAGGAGATGCTGATGTCAGCGCCGATCGATGCGCTGCCGCTTGTGCGGCGGATCACCGAGCATGCATACAAGGCGGGTGCGCGGCTGGTGACGACGTTTTACGGAGATGACCCGAGCATTGTGGCGCGGTACCAGTATGCGGATGATGCGAGCTTCGACTATGCACCGGTGTGGCTGCAGGATGCGATTGCGACGGCGTTTCGGAGCGGGGCGGCGCGGCTGGCAATTGCGGGGGCGAACCCGGCGCTGCTGGCGGGGCAGGATCCGGCAAAGGTGTCGCGGGCGAATGTAGCGATGTCCAAGGCATCGAAGCCGGCGATGGAGCTGATTACACGGCATGAGATCAACTGGACGATTGTGGCGTGTGCGACGCCGGAGTGGGCGAAGCTGGTGTTTCCGGATGAGCCGGTGGAAGCAGCTGTGATGAAGCTATGGGAGGCGATCTTTCGGGCTTCGCGGATCGATGGCGACGATCCCGTGGCGCAGTGGAAGGAGCATGGGGCGCGGCTGAAGGCGCGGGTGGATGTGCTGAATCGGAAGCGGTATCACTCGCTGCACTTCAAGAGTGCGGATGGAACGACTAACCTGAAGGTCGGGTTGGCGGACGATCATCTGTGGGCGGGTGGAGGGACGATGGCGGGTAATGGGGTGTATTGCCAGCCGAACATTCCGACCGAGGAGTGCTTTACGACGCCGCACAAGGATCGGGTGGATGGGATGGTGCGGGCGACAAAGCCGCTGTCACATCAGGGGACGCTGATCGAGAATATTTCGGTGCGGTTCGAGGGTGGGCGGATTGCCGAGGCGCATGCAACGGCGGGGGAGGATGTGCTGAACCGGCTGATCTCGACGGACGATGGGGCGCGGAGGCTGGGCGAGGTGGCATTGGTGCCGCACTCGTCGCCGATTGCGCAGAGCGGGGTGCTCTTCTGGAACACGCTGTTCGATGAGAATGCGGCGAGCCATATTGCGCTGGGGCAGGCTTACTCGACGTGCTTGAAGGGCGGCGAGAAGATGTCGGAAGAGGAGCTGGCGAGGCTGGGCGCGAATTCGAGTTTGATCCATGTGGACTGGATGATTGGGTCGGGGGCGATGGATGTGGATGGGGTGCGGGTGGACGGGACGAGTGAGCCTTTGATGCGGGCTGGGGAGTGGGTTTAGTGCAAAGTGGTCTGCAAAACGGCGCTGAGAGGAGGCTCCCCCGAGTATGGAACTGAGTGGATGTGGGACGGCGCTGGTGACTCCGTTTAGCCGCGATGGTGCGGTGGACGAGGCGGCCTTGCGACGGCATGTGAGCTGGCAGGTGGAGAGCGGGATCGGGCTGCTGATTCCGTGTGGGACGACGGGTGAGGCGAGCACGCTGACGGAGGCGGAGTGGCTGCGCGTGGTGGAGATTACGGTGGAGACGGCGGCGGGGCGGGCGCTGGTCTTTGGGGGGTGCACGCATAACTCGACGGCCGAAGCGGTGGCGCGGGTGAAGAAGCTGGCGCGGGTGCCGGGGCTGATGGGTGTGCTGACGGCGAATCCGTACTACAACCGCCCGTCGCAGGAGGGGCAGTACCAGCACTTTCGAGCAATTGCAGAGTCGGCGGAGCTGCCGGTGCTGCTGTACAACATCCCGGGGCGTACGGGGGCGAACCTGGAGCCTGGGACGGCCTTGCGGCTGGCGACGGATGTGAGGAACATCGTGGGCATCAAGGAGTCGAGTGGGAACGTGGGGCAGATTACGGAGTTGCTGACTCGGTTGGCAACGGACGGGCCGGCGGGGTTCAGAGTTTTTGCGGGAGATGATGGGATGACGCTGCCGGTGATCGCGCTGGGTGGTGTCGGGCTGATCTCGGTCGCGAGCAATGTGATACCGAGGGAGATGGGGGAGCTGGTTGGGGCGGCGATGGCTGGAGACTGGGCGCGCGCGAGGGACTTGAACGCGCGGTGGTTCCCCTTAATGCAAGCGCATTTTTGGGAGGCAAGTCCAGGGCCGGTGAAGGCGGTGCTGGCGATGATGGGACGGGGTGAGGATGTGCTGCGGCTGCCGATGGTGCCGGTCAGTATGGGAGTTCAAGAGCGGCTTGGGGAATTGGTCGGGAGCTTAGGGCTAGGGAGGAAGGGCTAAGGTTGGCAAAACAGGGAGTAGGGATGGTGGCGCAGGAGGCAACGAGTTTGGGCGATTTACAGGAGAGGGTTGACGATTGGTTTGGAAGGGGGGCTGAGGCGGTGGGGAACGCCGAGGCGCTTCGGGCGTTTGAGGAGCTGCGGGGCGCTCTGGAGCGGGGGGAGTTGCGGGCGGCGGAGCCGGATGCTTCCCTGCCGCTGGGATGGCGGGTGAATGCGTGGGCCAAGCGCGGGATTCTGCTTGGGTTTCGGATTGGGGAGACGATCGCGATCGGTGGAGGGGACGCGCTGTCGTTTGTCGATAAGTCGACGTTTCGTGCGCGGCGGTTCGGGGCGGAGGATGGGGTGCGGGTGGTTCCGGGCGGGTCGAGTGTGCGGTCGGGGGCGTTTGTGGCGAGAGGCGTGATCTTGGCTCCGCCCTCATTTGTGAATGTGGGTGCGTATGTGGACGAGGGCACGATGGTGGACTCGCATGCACTGGTGGGGAGCTGCGCGCAGATCGGAAAGCGTGTGCACCTGAGTGCGGCGGCGCAGATTGGCGGGGTGCTGGAGCCGGTGAATGCGTCGCCAGTGATCATCGAGGATGATGTACTGGTGGGTGGAAATACGGGCGTGTATGAGGGGACGATCGTGCGCCGGAGGGCGGTGCTGGCTGCGGGAACGATCCTGACGCGGGGGACGCCGGTCTATGACGTCGTGCGGGGCGAGGTGTACAAGGCCTCGGGCGAGATGCCGCTAGTGATTCCGGAGGGCGCGGTGGTGGTGCCGGGATCGAGATCAATCGGGAAGGGGAACGGGGCGGCGTGGGGGCTGAGTGTGGCGACGCCTGTGATCGTGAAGTACAGGGATGAGAAGACGGAGTTGTCGCTCGCGCTTGAGGATCTGCTGCGATAGACAGCTGGCAGGCGCTTCGATCTCGCGTGTGTGAGGCAAGCCTGGGCCGTGGTTGACCCCTGCGTGGAGCGATGTTGTTCGAATTACGATAGGCCATGCGACGAACGCAACGTTTTCTTTATGTCCTGGGGGTTGTGTGCCTCGCTGCGGTCGGCCCTGCATCCGGGGAAGATGGGCTGATCGGCAGGTACCAGTCCCGGCTTGCGGCGACGCAGATGGAGCAGCCGCACTGGGCGACGCCGCTGGTCACGGCGGCACCGCGTCTCGAGCAGGGGTTTCGTACAGATTTTATACGCCAGAGTGGCGCCGGGCAGGCGGTCTGGCATTATGGCGGGACCAAGGGATTGCAGATTGTTCCGTCCAGACATATCGAACTGCGGTTCAGCCCACCACCGTTTCTGAGCCACACGGACCCGCGCCTGGAGGATGGCTTTGGGGATGTGGCATTTCGCATGAAGTATCGGATGTTATGGCAGCAGCGAGGAGCACCATAACGCGATCGTGACGGCCTTGCTGGGCGCAAGTGTGCCCACGGGCAAGAGTGGCAACGGAAGCTGCTGTGCGATTTTGTCGCCAACACTGGAGGCGGGCAAGGGGATCGGCAAGCTTGCCGTGACGACTGCGGTGGGGGGATCTCTGCCGATGTCGAACGGGTCAAAGCTTGGTCGACAGATCCTTTTCAATAACGTAGTCCAATACCACGTGACGCGTCTGTTCTGGGTGGAGATGGAGTTCAACTCGACATTCTATAAGGGCGGCAAGAATGACGGGAAAGAGCAGACATTTGTAACTCCCGGAGTGATCTTGAGCCGAATCCCCCTTGTGCGGAGCAGCGCAGGCAGGCAGGCTCTGCTTCTGCTGAGTCTTGGGGCGGGCGAGCAGATCGCTCTGACGCACTTCAACACCTATACCCATTCGCCCATCTTTTCGGCGCGCCTTCGCTTTTGACCTGCGCCGGAGACGCGTCCCAAGACTGGTAGAATCGATCTTTGATGGCTAACGATAAACTGAAGATGATTCCGCTGGGTGGACTGGGCGAGTTCGGTATGAACTGCATGGCGCTCCAGTGGCAGGACGACATTGTCGTCATTGATGCAGGGTTGATGTTTCCGGAAGAGGAGCTGCTTGGGGTGGACATTGTCGTCCCCAATATCAGCTACCTGATTGAGAACCGGAGCAAGGTGCGGGCGATTCTGCTGACGCATGGACATGAGGATCACATTGGCGGGCTGCCGTGGATCTTGTCCGAGCTGAACGTCCCGGTGTACGGGACGGAGTTCACGCTGGCGTACGTCGAGGGCAAGCTCGAAGAGCACAGGCTGCTGGATAGTGCGAACCTGAACGAAATGTTGCCAGGGCGGCGATTTACGATCGGGCCGTTCTCGGTGATGCCGATCCGGGTGACGCACTCACTCGTGGACTGCGTCGCACTGGCGATTCACACGCCGGTGGGCGTGGTGCTGCACACGGGCGACTTCAAGATCGATCTGTCTTCGCCGGATGGGAAGCCGTTCGATCTCCAGAGCTTCGCGGAGTTGGGCAAACAGGGCGTCCTAGCGCTGCTGCAGGACTCGACCAATGTTGATCGGAAGGGATATACGCCGGGCGAGACGGCGGTTAGGCCGGCGCTGGACGATGTGTTTTCGCGCACGAAGAAGAAGCTGTTCTTTTCCTGCTTCTCGTCGTCGATTCACCGGATCCGGATTGCGATGGACCTGGCGCATAAGCATGGGCGCAAGGTGGCGATCGTCGGACGGTCGATCGATAACTCGACGGAGATCGCGCAGGATCTTGGGTATCTCGATCTGCCACAAGGGTTGGTGATTCAGCCGGGGCAGATGCGGGACTTCCCTGCCGAGAAGCTGATGATCCTGATCAGCGGGACGCAGGGCGAGCCGATGAGCGCGCTGAGCCGGGCGGCGGTAAACACGCACAAGTTCGCCAGGATCGATGCGGGCGACACGGTGGTGCTGAGTTCGCGCATCATTCCGGGCAACGAGAAGTCAATCGGCCGGGTGATCGACCACCTGGAGCGGCGCGATGCCAAGGTGATCTACGACGACGGCACGAACGGCCTCATTCACGTGAGCGGGCATGGAAGCCAGGAAGAGCTGCGGCTGATGATTAACCTCGTCCGTCCGAAGTTCTTCGTCCCGGTGCATGGGGACTACCGTCACCTGAAGCGGCATGCAGAGCTGGCCGGATCCCTGGGCATCGTGGAAAAGACGTTTCTGCTTGAGGACGGCGATGTGCTCGAGATGAACCGGGACAAGGCGGCGAAGACGGGCAAGGTGACGGTGGGCCGGATCTGCATCGACTCGGGCGGATCGGCGAGCGATGTGGTGGAAGAGATCGTGATCAAGGATCGTAAGCACCTCAGCGAGGACGGCTTTGTGATGCCGATCATTGCGATCGATAAGCACTCGGGCAAGATCGAGGGGTATCCGGAGATCGTGACGCGGGGGTTTGCGGTTGAAGATCCGGAGACCGTAGCGGATGTGCGGCAGGTAGTGCAGCGGGTGCTGGAGCAGTCGAGCGCGGAGGAGCGTGCGGACTATGGCGTGGTGAAGGAGAAGATCCGCACAGAGCTGAAGCGCACGATCCAGAAGAGTACGGGGCGTCGACCGCTGATTATGCCGGTGATCCTAGAGATCTGACGGCGGTTGCAGCAGGTGTCGCTCTTTTGACGGAATCCGGCTCCGATGCGGCGAGTGGATCGAGGCACAGGGGTGTATGGGCGGCCTGCAGGATCGCTGCGCTGCACCCCCGCGTCCGTCGTGCGGGAGGGAGTCCATTGCGCGAGGATTCGGGGAGGTATTGGGGCGATGAGTGCATTTGTAACGATGGGAGATATCCGGGAGGCACAGCGGCGGATTGCGGACGTGGCGGCGCGGACGCCGATGGTGCGGGTGGAGCCGGAGCGGCTGCGGGCTGCGGGTTTTGCGGTGCCGGAGTTTGAGCTGTATCTGAAGGCGGAGAGCGCACAGCCGATCGGGAGCTTCAAGCTGCGGGGCGCGTACAACATGGTGGCGCAGCTGCCGGAGGCGGAGCGGGCACGGGGCGTCATTACATACTCAAGCGGAAACCATGCGCAGGGAGTGGCGTATGCGGCCCGGGCGATGGGGGTAAAGGCGGTGATCGTGATGCCGAGCAATGCGTCGGAGGTGAAGATTGCCGCGACAAAGGCGTTGGGGGCGGAGATCGTAATGGTGGGCCCTGCCTCTTCGGAGCGGAAGGCGAAGGCGGAGGAGTTGTCGGAGCGGTTTGGCTATGCGGTGATTCCGCCGTATGACGACGCCCGGATTATCGCCGGGCAGGCGACGTGCGGGCTGGAGATTGTGGAGCAGGTGCCGGATGTGGATCTGGTGCTTTCGCCTGTGAGCGGAGGCGGTCTGCTTAGTGGGATCGCGACGGCGGTGAAGCTGGCGGCAGGGGAGGGCCTGGCGAAGGTGGGGGTGCAGGTCTGGGGATGCGAGCCGGAGCTGGCCGCGGATGCGAAGGAGAGCTTCGAGACGAAGACGCTGGTGGAATGGCCGGCGGCGAAGACATCGCGGACTATCGGGGATGGGCTGCGGACGCAGAGCCTGGGGCTGCTGAACTTCGAGCATGTCCTGCGGTTTGTGGACGGGATCGTGGCGGTGCCGGAGGACGACATTTATGTGGCAATGCGAGCGGTGATGGGCGCGACGGAGTTGGTCGCGGAGCCGAGTGGAGCGGTGACGGTAGCGGCCGCGCTACTTGGGGCTGGGGGCTTGCCGCGCGCCAGGAAGGTAGTGGCGGTGGTGAGCGGTGGGAACATCGATCCGATGTTGAAGGCGCGGATGTTGGCGGGGGCAGGTGGCGTCACCCGCGTCGAAGGACGAGGTCGAGGTCGACGTGGAGCGGTTGAGTGACGTGAGCGGCGTCGTGAGATCGCAACGCGCGGTCTGCCTTGCTATGCTGGCGTGGCATGGATAACTCCACCGGAACACATCGCCCGCATCGCGGGACGCGAACGCTGGCTGCGATTGGGGCTGGAGCGATCCTGCTGTATGGATCCCGCGTCCTGCTGGACTTCTTCGGTCCATCTCTTCCGTACTCCATGCCGGACGAGATGGAGTGTGCCCTGGACTCAGAGGAGTTCCTCCAGTTTCTCAGTGTGGTGACCGATGGAACGATTCGGCATGCTCGCTTCAAACGGCTGAAAACGGAGTTGAGTTCTACGCGGCGGAGATGGAGGCGATCCGGCGCGCGAAGCACTCCATCAATCTGGAGTCGTACGAGTTCCTGAGGGGCGAGGTGGCCGAGGAGATGCTGGCCACCCTGACGGAGCGGGCGGCTGCGGGGGTGAAGGTGCGTTTGATCGCGGATGCGCTTGGGAGCTTCAGTACGCCGTCGACGTACTTCGACAGGCTGCGGGCTGCCGGGGGGCAGATGCAGTGGTATCACCCGCTGCGGTGGGATACATGGCAAAAGGCAAATAATCGCACCCATCGGAAGCTGCTGATCATCGATGGGGACACGGGTTTTATCGGAGGGGCGGGTGTTGCCGACCACTGGCTCCACCCGACGCCAAAGGGGCCGATGTGGCGCGACACTGTCTTCTGCGTCGAAGGGGAGGCGGTGGCTGGTCTGATCTCGACGTTTTCTGAGAACTGGCTTGAATGTTCCGGTGAGATCTTATCCGGGCCGGCTCAGTTTTCGTTTCGATCATCTCGGGAGGGCGCGACCAGCCTGGTGGTGTCGAGCACACCACATGGTGGAGGGACGCAGGCGCGCATTCTGTTTCAGGCCCTGATCAAGAGCGCCCGCAAGACGATTCGGATCACGACTCCTTACTTTCTTCCGGACCGGAGTGCTCGGCTGGCTTTGACGGAGGCGGTGCAGAGGCGCGGGGTACAAGTTCAGATTCTGACGGCGGGTCCAAGGATCGATCATCCGATGATCCGGAGGTTGAGCCGGCACAGCAGCCGACACATGTTGCGAGGTGGAGCGGAGATCTTTGAATATCAGCCGGCTATGATCCATGCCAAGTTGATGACGATCGATGGGCAGTGGAATATCTTCGGATCCACGAACTTCGATCATCGCTCGTTCGCCCTGAATGACGAGGTCAACGTTGCGGTGCTGGATCGGGAGCTGGCTCGAGTGATCGAAGAAGACTTCTTCGAGGACCTAGAGGAGAGCCAAAAGCTAACGTTTGCCATGCTGCGGGAACGCACACTGCTGGGCAAGGCTGAGGGGGTAGTGGACCACGCGATGGAATGGGAGAGGTAGACCAGACCCGGTGAACCGCTTCCAAGTATTTCGCTCGGGAGTGCTGAGGGTGGCGATCCGGAATCGTCTTTGCCCTGTGCCGATTGCAAGAGGGCTTCCAGGGCTGCGGGTGTGACGTCTAATAGGAGCTATGTCTGCTTCCCTGCCCTGGATAAGTTCGATTCGTCAGCATGCCCGCCCGCTGTTCGCTGCAGCGCTTATCGGTTCAGCAATCTCTACGATGGCGCCGGGTACGCTCCTGTCCCAAACGGCCAACGCGAAGGCGGGGTACGACAAGGCCGATCGAGCGACGGTGCTGCATGATGCAAACGTATACCTTGCTGCGGATGCGGAGTCGCAGAAGGTGTCGGAGGTGACACCGGGGCATGAGATGGTGGTAACAGAGCGGAGTGGGTCTTGGGTGAAGGTGTTTGCGAACACGGACACGCAGGACGATGCGGAGGAGCAGCAGCCGGAATTCGGCGCGGACGACAAGGTGACACCGACGTCGGGATGGATCCGGGACAAGGGTGTGATCTCGCCGACGACGCCGAACGGAGACGTGCTTTTGTACGGCGCGGCGGCGGAGATGGAGGACAAGGCGTCGCAGCCGCATGCGCCGAAGGGGGCGGCCGGGGGGGCGCACCTGCTCTACCGGCGGGTCCCGGAGTACTTTCCGCAGTCTCTGCTGGCGCCTGAGGCGGCGTGGAGGGCGGCGGATGTGCGGTGGCAGATGGAGCGGCGGGATGTGAGCACGTTGCCGAGCGCGAAGGAGCAGGAGGCGTACCTGCGGCCGCAGATCTTCGAGGGGGAGATGCGCAAGGTGATCAAGAGTTATCCCGGAACGAAGTTTGCGGCGATGGCAGCGTACGCAATGCTTGATAACAAGCTCTGCGGAGACTGGCAGGGGCTGCCGAAGTGTCCGGAGATGGAGGCGGGGCTGTACGAGAAGTATGCGAAGCAGTTTCCGGACGGACCGAAGACGGCCGAGGCGTTGTATAACGCTGCCTATCGCGAGGGTGTGGCGGTGACGATGTACACGGTGGACGGGAACAAGAAGCGGGCCGAGTCTGCGGCGGCGAAGACGCAGGCGCTGGCGGGGGAGGTACGGGCGCGATTTCCGCAAAGCGATTTTGGAGCGCGAGCGCAGAGTGTGGCCTACCGGGTCGAGCAGGGCATCGCGGTGTATGGGAGCGACCGTGATTAGAACTCGGTGGCGACCGGACCGAGGGCCACAGGAATCTGCACCGACGCCACCCATCAAGAACAACGTCGATCGGTGTTTGGAGGTGTCACCGGCTGTGGTCGCACTAGAATGTGGTCATGCCAAGTTTCATTCAAGTGATCGTTCTTTCGGTGGTGCAGGGGTTGGCGGAGCTTCTGCCGGTTTCGAGCTCTGCGCATGTGGTGGTGGCGGAGAAGCTGATGGGGCTGGATCCGACCTCTCCCCAGATGACGCTGTTGCTGGTGATGCTGCATACGGGCACGATGTTTGCCGTGATCGCGTACTTCTGGAAGACATGGAGGCGGACGTATTTCGCGAACGCGGATGCATTCAAGCGGTTTGCGATCCGGGTGATCTGGGCGACGGTTCTGACGGGGGTCATCGGCGAGGTGATTAAGAAGATCATTGAGAAGACGGCATTCCGGGGAGCTCCGAAGGCGGAAATCGAGCTGCTGTTTGGGCGTTTGGACCTGATTGCGCCGGCGCTGCTGGCGGCAGGAGTGATTATTCTGATTGCCGGACTTCGGGAGCGGAGCCGTATGAAGGCTGCTACAGAGGACTTCCGGACCAGTGTGACGATGCGACAGGCTGGATGGATTGGCGCGGTGCAAGGTCTGGCGCTGCCGTTTCGCGGTTTCTCGCGGTCGGGGTCGACGATCTCTACCGGGATGCTGGCGGGGGCATCGAGAGAGCGCGCGGAGCGATTCAGCTTTGCGCTGGCGGTGGTGCTGACCCCCCCGGTGGTCTTCGTTGAGGCTATGCGGCTGGTGAAGGCGAGCCATGGGGCGTCGGCGAGCTGTCCGGTCGACTTGCATGGAAGTGTGCTGGCGAGTGTGCTGGGCATGGTGTTCTCCTTTCTGGCCGGACTGGTGGCGCTGCGGTGGTTGAGCTCGTGGCTGGAGCAGGGGCGGTGGTGGCTGTTCGGGGTGTATTGCGTCCTGGCGTCCTGTTTTGTGTTTGCGCTGCACACGCAGGAGTACCGGCTGCCGGCTCCCCCACCCCACTGCTTGGTCGCAATGTATTCAGAGTAAAGACTTTACGCCTGGACCTCCAGGGGCTGGAGGTTCGGTCTTAAGGACGAAATCCCAGCACGGGGCCGGGTTGGGTCTGATGTATTCAGTATACGGACGCGAACGAGGCGTTGCGCCAACTGCCGGGTTCGATGGGATGCATTTCGGGTTCGCGCGAATGGTCCTCCCATCGCAGAGTGCGCGATGAATGGGGCACCCGCCTTCGGCAGGGCTGGCCGGGGTTCACGATTGCTTCTTACAAAGCAGGAGCAGAATACAGGGGTCTCTCCGCTCCGGTCGAGATGACGGCGGAGAGGGAGTACCCCTTACGTCAGGCTCCCTCAGCTTGTTGGTGACTTCCTTCCGGGCGGGTGTAGAGCCAGGCCCAGTAGATAAGGGGGAGTTGCAGGGGGAGGCGGAGCCAGGCAGCCCAGAACGGAACCTCCGGGAAGCGGGAGTGCTCGGTGATCATGGTGATGTTTGCCGGGAAGACAGCGACCAGGAGGAGGATGATGCCCCAGGCTGCCGGTTGGCGGGTTTGGCGGATGAGGACGCCGATGCCGCCAAGGATCTCCGCCCCGCCGCTGAGGTAGACGAGCTCGCGATGTGCGGGGAGGTAGGATGGCATGATGCCGGTGTAGGTTCGGGTGGCGATGAAGTGCAAGGTCCCGGCACCGATGTAGAGAGTACCCATGATGAGGCGGCCTGTGCGCATCTGGGTGGTGGCCTCCGTTGAAAAGAGGTGGGCGGCTAAGGACTCAGCCACCCTGGTGTTGGTTTAGCCACCCCGCGGGAGACAACGAAGAGCGAAATGCGGGGGTCTCTCCACTTCGCCTCCGGCTTCGGTCGAGATGACGGCGGATGAGATGTGCCTAGCTTCTGCGCTCGTCGCGGGCGCGTTTCACGTAGTCGTGGGAGAGGAGGATGTGGGCCTGCTGGTCACTGATGACCTGGTGGAGAGGGAGAGGAAGCTCCTGCTCGAGGGCGTCCTTGTAGGCTTGCTTGGCCGCGTCTTCGCCTTGCTCGGCGGTTTCAAGGAGGGTGTGGTCGCCGCTGAGCAACTTGGCTTTGAGGTCACCCCAGACGCGATGGATTGCGCCTGCAGCCGTGCCCGTTTCCTTGACGTCGTGCTCGCCCGCGCGGTGGAGCTCGTTTTCCAGCTCGGCGCGAAAGTTGGCGCGCTTTAGAGATTCCGCGAGGAAGAAGCGCTTGAGAGTGTCGTCCTTGAGATCTTCGCCAATGTCAGCGAAGCCTCTTTGGCTGTCCTGCAGGGTGCTGATGAGGGAGTGCAGGACGCGCTTGGCTTCGCTTTGCTTCGCTGAATCGGATGGCATAGAACCTCGTGGATTTGAGAATGGATCGACGGACAGGGTCCACCGGCTGACAGCGATTCTCCTTGGCCAGTGGCAAGCAGGAGAAATCGCGAAAATCCCGCGCCCCTGCCCGCGAACTTAATAAGGTCCGCCGGTTGTGGCCCACCGACGGCGAGTGTTGTGGTGATAGATGCGAGGGTGGGGCGGTGGGTTTGCATCCTGATTCCAGAGTGGGGTCATTTCGCCTCCCGTGCGTCCGCTCTGTGATAATCGGAGGTGCTCTGGCGTAGATTTCCCGAGGTGCAGGAGACGGCGTTTGCTGATGGCAGCTGCCGGCTGGAGCGGGAGTACGCGATCCTTTTTGTGACGCCATGAAGACCCTAAGATACGTTGCAGCGCCAACACGAAACCGCCGGTTTAACGAGTTGCTGGGGCTCCTGCTGCTTGCAGGTGGGTGCCTGCTGCTGCTGGCGCTGGCGACGTATACGCCGACTGATCCCTCTTTCAACACGGTCGGGGGGTACGTGATTGGACGTCCGGCACACAACTGGACTGGGCTGGTTGGTGCGTACGTTTCGGATGCGATGCTGCAGACGATCGGAGTTGCCGGTTTCTTTTTGGCGTTGTTGCTGGGCCGCCTGGGAATCTGTTGGATGCTGTCACGGCCTGCGGGTTCGCCGACGGCCAAGACGATTGGCCTCCTGATGTGGGTGGTATTTGCGCCGGCGGCGATCGCGTTGTTGCCGGGACACCTGCTTTGGAAGCATGCGCTGCCCATTGAGGGTGTGAGCGGGCGATTGTTGGGCGATGCCATGGTGCAGTACTTCAACCTGCCGGGCGCGCTCATCCTGTTGAGCGTGATGACGGCAATCTCGTTGTACCTGGCGACGACGTTTTCGTTCAACACGTCGCGGGAGTGGATGAGTACGCGATTCGGATTTCTGGGAAGGCTGCGGGACCGGCTGGCGCAATGGGGGCATCGACGCAGACTGGCGAAGGCAGAGGCAGAGATGGGCGGGCTTTCGCTGTTTGGGGGCAAGCGGAAGTCCTCGGAGGGTGCCGCTCGGGAGGAGCAGAGGGCAGAAAGACCCGAGGCGCCAACGGTGGCGCCGGGGGAGAGCTCGACCCTGCTGGGAACACTCTTTGGCTGGTGGGGCCGTAAAGCCAAGGTCCCCGCGGTGCCGGCGGAGGCTTTGGACCATGAGCCTGCGGGCGAGCCGGCCTCCATGTGGGAGGCGATGCCGCGGACGGTGGTGGATGCGCCGGCGGCGACCTCGCTGGGTACGGCGGCGGCTGCGGCGGCTCCGTTTGCGGAGGCACTGGCCAAGGCCGCGACACCACGGCGAGCGCTGGACGATGTGGCGAACTTCGATGACGGGGCTATGCCGGCCCGGGAGACCACGTTCGACTTCGGAGTGGGTGCGAAGGAAGCAGCGGCCGCGGAGAGCCCGGCGCTGGCAGCGCGGCAGCCGGTGCGGCCGGCAAAGCAGAAAGAAGAGCAGCCCGCGACTTACGCGCCGATGCCGGAGCCGGTTGCGGCGCAACCGCTTAGGCCAGGACAGGCTATCTCGTTCGGGAAGCGGGCGGATTCGGACATCAAGGCCGTTGCGATTGTGCCGAAGAGCGTGCGCGGTTACAAGCTGCCTCCATCTTCGCTGCTGTACCACAGCGAGGAGCATGCGGCAGTGCGCGAGGATGCGCTGCGCGATGAGGCGCGCGTGCTGGTGGAGAAGTGCGGCGAGTTCGATGTGGATGGGCAGGTGACGCAGATCAACCCGGGGCCGGTCGTGACGACGTTTGAGTTCAAGCCGGATGCGGGGGTGAAGTACTCGCGGGTGACGGGCCTGGCGGACGACCTGTGCCTGGCGATGGCGGCGGAGTCGATCCTGATTGAGCGCATGCCGGGCAAGAGCACGGTCGGGATCCAGGTACCGAATGCGGAGCGCGAGACGATCTGGCTGCGTGACGTGGTGGAGTGCGAGAGCTTTGCGCAGTCGAAGAGCAAGCTGGCGATTGCGCTGGGCAAGGACATCAACGGGCGGATTGTGACGGCGGACCTGGCGAGCATGCCGCATGTTCTGATTGCGGGATCGACAGGATCGGGCAAGTCGGTGGCGATTAACGCGATGATCATGAGCGTGCTGTTCAAGTCGACTCCGGAGCAGGTGCGGATGATCCTGGTCGATCCGAAGCGGGTGGAGCTGGGGATGTATGAGGGGATCCCGCACCTGTTTACGCCCATCATCACGGAGGCGAAGCTGGCGGCAAATGCGCTGCGGAACGCTGTACGGGAGATGGAGCGTCGGCTGAAGCTGCTGGCGAGCCACCATGTGCGGAATATCGACCAGTACAACAAGATGGTCGAGAACGCGACGGCGGACATGTTTGAGGATCCGGCCGATCAGGAGCCGCTGCCGTACATCATGATCATCATCGACGAGCTGGCGGATCTGATGATGCTGGACCGGTCGAATGTGGAAGAGGCAATCACGCGGCTGGCGCAGATGGCGCGTGCTGTCGGAATTCACCTGGTGCTGGCGACACAGCGGCCGAGTGTGGATGTTATCACCGGGCTGATCAAGGCGAACGTGCCCACACGCATGAGCTTCCGGCTGGCGACCAAGGTGGACTCGCGCACGATCATCGATTCAAACGGCGCCGAAAGCCTGCTGGGACGTGGAGACATGCTGTATCTGCCGCCAGGGACGAGCCGCGTGCAGCGGGTGCATGCGCCATTTGTAACCGAGAAGGAGATCAATGCGGTAACGGCGTTCTGGAAGGCACAGGGCGAGGCAGAGTATGTCGAGGGCTTTCTTGAGGGGCCAAAGGATGAGAAGGCCGAGGGTGAAGGTGGGGAGCCGAATGGGGATGATAACGACGCGTTGTATGACGACGCGGTTCGACTGGTATATGAGTTCGGGAAGGCGAGCACTTCCCTGCTGCAGCGGCGGCTAAGGATCGGGTATGGACGGGCGGCGCACCTGATCGACCTGATGCATCGGGATGGGCTGGTAGGGCCGGCGGATGGATCGAAGCCGCGCGAAATCCTGAAGGCGGCGAACTGGATCAGCGAGGTGGACGCGGCGCTGCGGTAGCTAGCGGTGAGGATGGTGGCGGCGCGGGTGTGAGGAGCGAAAGGCGACCAGGGCGAAGGTGCAGATAAAGATGAGCAGAGCGATCCAGAGCAGGTGCGGGTGGCGCTGCGTGTAGGGCCGGACGTCCGGCCGTGGGCGCCAGGCAGGGTTGAGCTCTTCTGGGCCGAGGCGGGCGATGGCGGAGTGGGCCGAAGGCGTATAGGTACGGACGAGATCGTAGGCCGGGGCGGGAAGCCTGCTGTCGCCATAGAAGAGGGTCAGTTGCTGCGCTGTGCCCGGTTGAGACGCGGGCGCCTGAAAGCAGAGGTCGCGCTGGCGCATTTCGAGCCCCACGGAGCGGATAGGGAGAGGCGAATCGTCGCTGTTGTGGACGATGACCTCGACCTCGGCGGTGTTCTGGAGGTTGGCGCCGAGGGTTGCGGGTAGGCTGAGCCGCTCCTCCCTGATGTCCCGGGGGCTGGTCAATGTGACGCGCTGGATGGTTCCGGTGGCGGACTCG
>JAABUZ0100003113.1_pt1 | contig 25468 bp, 26 predicted proteins | sample 5562091 | NCBI WGS metagenome assembly JAABUZ01 (sample SAMN12813069, study PRJNA571459) | rock metagenome | isolation source: Antarctica rocks | place: Antarctica: Victoria Land, Linnaeus Terrace sud | collected 2015-12-21 | reverse complement strand
ACGGTGCGGCAAGACCTTCAGCGCGACGACGGGGACGGCGCTCTACCGCCTCCACAAGCCGCATGCGCTGGTCGTGATCGTCGTCACCCTGCTCGCCTACGGCTGTCCGGTGCAGGCGATTGTCGCCGCCTTCGGACTGGATGAGCGGACGGTGGCCGATTGGCAACGACGCGCGGGGCGGCAGGGCGAGCGGGTTCATACCCCCCTGGTGCAGGCGGGGCAGGTGGCGTTGGGGCAGGTGCAGGCGGACGAACTGCGCGTGCGGGTCGTCGGGGGGATCGTCTGGCTGGCGATGAGCCTCAGCGTGCCGAGCCGTCTCTGGCTGGGCGGGGTGGTCAGCGTGCGGCGGGATCAGGCGTTGATCCGCGCCGCGCTCGTGCGGGTGCGGGCATCTGGCTCGATTGCCGCGTTCCTGCTCTGCACCGATGGGCTGCGCAGTTATCCATGCCAGGCACTGCGCTGCTTTCGCCAGTCTGTCCCCACCGGAGCACGCGGTCGTCCCCGACTGGTCCTGCCGAAGGGCGTGTTGATCGCCCAGGCAATCAAACGATACACCAAGCGGCGGGTGCGTGCGGTGGAGCGACGGATCGTGCGGGGCAGCGCGACCGCAGTGGCGGCGGTCTTGACGGCAACGCAGGGAAAGACGACAGCGGTGATCAACACGGCGTACATCGAACGGCTCAACGCGACCTTCCGTGCCCGGCTTGCCCCACTGGTGCGGCGCGGTCGGGCGACGGTGCGGCAAGTGGCGACGCTGGAAGGTGGAATGTGGCTGGTCGGGACGACCGACAACTTCGTCACCCCGCACCGCAGTCTGGGCAATCGCACCCCGGCACAGGTGGCGGGACTGAGCGATCATTGCTGGACGATGCATGAACTGCTGACCTTCCCCGTTCCCTTACCGGTCGTCAAACGACGAGGGCGACCGCCGCGCTGGCTACAGGAGGTCGCTCATGCTGCCTGACCACGGTTCCGTGGGGTACTACCTCCCGATGCCGCCCCCAAAAAAACTTGATCGAAGCAGCGTACACGCAGGAGGCGCTGCCGGTGTGGACCGAGGACGAAGCCGGTCCCTACCCGACGCTCCCCTACCCCAGCGCGCATTGGCAACCGGAGGGGCAGCCGAGTCGGCAGCCCCACGAATACGTGCGGGCGGGCACCGCCAAGCAACTGACGCTCTTTCATCCGCAGAGCGGCGCGGTGCGGGTCAAAGGAGTGCGCAGTGGCACGAACGCGGTACTCCATCCGTGGCTCGAAGCCCAACTGACCATCATCCTCGCCGCACTCCCGGAATCAACCGAGACGCTGAGTACGCAAGCGAACCGTCGTTGCTGGGAGCGCTGGCAGGAAGGTCTCACGGTGCGGATCACCCTGCCGGAGGAGTTGCCACCGCTGCGGATGTTGCTCGTTCTCGACAACCTCACCGGCCATCGCACGCCGTCGTTCGTGCTCTGGTTGTTCGCCCACGGGGTAATGCCGCTCTACACGCCGCTCGGCGGCAGTTGGCTGAATCTGCCCAAAGGGCACCCGCAGAGTCCATCCAGCGCATCCTCAAGCGGCGCGCGTTGGATGGGCATCACCCGCAGACACCACAGGAGATCATCGCATGGCTGGAAGCGACCGCTGCGGGGTGGAACCGGGCACCGACACCCTTTGTTTGGGGTGGCAAGCGCCAAGCACGGCGAGAGCGGGCGCGACAGCGTCGCCACGTAGTCGGAGGATCAGCAGCGTATACTGAGCTGCCGCTCCACCGGGAGCGTGCAGAATGAGGAAATGGCGATGACCAATACAAGTGACCCACTAGTAGTCTGACACAGACGATATACAGCATTGACTGGGAAGGGTGATCGGATAGAGATGCTTGAGTTTGATGCGCGCATCGGTCGTCGTGAAGCGCCAGTCGATCCGGCTCGCCGCCGCGTTGCGTGCTCCTTCCCAGCCACCCACCTCTTGTCGCAACCGATCATCGTCCGGCAGACGTTGTCCGAGGCACTGGCGTACGAGCACGCTGAACTCGATCTCTGCCATATTGAGCCAACTGCCGTGCTTCGGCGTGTAGTGGATGTCGAGCCGATTCGCGATCCGCTTCGCCTCGGCAGGCGGGAAGGCCTCGTAGAGCGCCGCGACGGTGTGGGTGTTGAGTTGATCCATCACCAGGACGACCCGCTCGGCGTCGGGATAGTGGAGGTCCACCATCTCCTGCACGCAGTGCGCCCAGTCCACCCCCGTCCGTCGCGCGGTCACGCTGACGTGTCGCCAACCGCGCAACGGCTCACAGATCAGGAAGAGGTTGGCAACCCCGCCGCGCACGTACTCGGGATCGTGGCGGGCGACCTGTCCGGGCGCGCCGGGCAGCGGTTCGCGGACTTCGCCGAGCAACTGGGTGTGCGTCTCATCCATGCAGACCTGCGGGAAGCGGGGATCATACGGGCGGGTGTAGACATCGAGCACATCTTCCATACAGGCGACGAAGGCGGCGCTCTGCTTGGGTGGGATGCACCAGCACTCTTTCAGCCACGGCTTGAGCGCGCTTTTTTCAAAGTGCGGCGCACCAACTCGCGCGAGACGCGGCGACCGTTCTCAATAGTGACGAACTCTGCGGCCAGGAGCCGGACACTCCAGCGTTTCCGTCCGGTGGGCGACGCGCTACAGGCGAGGGCGATCAGGTGTGCCTCGTCGGTGCCGGAGAGGAGGCGCGGCTTGGTGGCGCGCGCTGGACGGGGGCGCAGGGCCGCATCCCGCCCGTTGAGGACGAACAGGCGGCGCACGCGCGCGACGGTGGAACGGTCAACCTCCAGCGCGTCGGCGATGGCGGCATCCTTCCATGCCGGCCCATCCGGCCCTTCGTCGGCTTTGAGAAGGATACGGGCATGGGTGAGTTGACGGGCGGGAGCGGTGCCGCCGGAGACGAGGCGGTAGAGGACGGCACGGTCGGCATCGGTGAGGAAGACACGGTGGATTCTCTGGCGCATAGCGAACCTCCGATAGCCGAGGATGCCGCGACGCGGTGCGGCATCTCCACGATACCGGAGAATCGCAATGCTGTAAACTTATCATGTCAGACTACTAGGTTGCCCATCTCGACCGCAGCGTCGCTTGCTCGACAGTGAATGGATCAGGCAATTTCGCGCGCGATACCCTCACCGCGCGCGCCCATTCCCGTTTTGTTCGGTATTGCTCGTACCGATCAAACTACGAACCGCCTTTGCGTGCATAGTCGAGCAGGATCCGGTCGATGAGGTCCTCGACCGGTGCCAGGTCGTCGGTGAACACCTTTGGCCCGGGTGCAACCTCCCGAATATCTCCCTTCGCGATCGCGTCCTCACCGATCGTGACGATCGGTGATTGCGGCCGGATCGAGCGCTCCGCCGCGATGTTCTTCGCGAAATCAGCGAGCTGTGAAGGATTCTTCGTGCCGATCACCATCGTGTTCGTGTACCCCGGCGTGTCGATGAGGTAGACATTCGGGAAGACGGCCCGCATCGTCTGGCTAATCACTTCGACCAGCCGGTAGTCCGTGCTCGTCCGGCCCGCATTGACGATGACGGAGCCGTTGTCATTCAGGCGGTCCCGCACCTCCGCGAAGAATTCTTTCGTGGTCAGCTGAAATGGGATGTAGGGTTGATGATACGCATCGACGGCGACGACGTCGTAGCGCTTCTCGGTTGTCTTGAGGAAGTACCGACCGTCCTGGACGATCACATGCAGATTCGGCTCGCGCATATCGAAGTAGCGCCGCCCGATAGCGACGATCGTCGGATCGATCTCCACCCCGTCGATCTGCACCTGCGACCCGTAGGCGTCGGTCATCCGTTTCGTGGCTGTGCCCCCCGCGAGGCCGATGAAGGCGATGCTCTTGATCTTGTCTGCGCGCTGTTGCGGGGTGAAGTAGGGACCAACAGTGAAATAGTCCCACGGACCCCGTGTGAGCGGCTGTGTGGCCTCCTTGGGGTAGTAGAGCGAATGGATGGCGTGCCCCTCGTTGAGCACGAGCTCGTACGCGCCGGATTCCCGGTTCTCGACGACCTGAATGAAGTTGTACGCGGATTCTCCCTGCCAGATGACCGTTCGATTCCCCTCGACCGGCCGGATGAAGCCTCGATACCCGAACCCGGTGACCGCCAACATGGAGCCGAGCATCAACGTGGCCGCGACAATCAATCGCATGCGGCTTCGCCGCGATGGCATCCGCACGAGTCCAACCAGGGAGACCGATAGGAGGGCGAGCGCGAAGAGATAGAATGTTCGGTACGTGCCGATCCTCGGGATCAAGAGCAATGTCGGGATGAACGTCCCGGCGATGCTACCGGCGGTGCTGAGGGCATACAAAGATCCGGCGGTGCTCCCTGCTCCTTCGAGCGATGTCATCGAAAGGCGGACGGCGAAGGGCGAGACGCAGCCGAGGAGCGTCACCGGCACGGCGAAGAGGATGAGGGTCCCGACGAGCGAACGGTAGAACCCGCCGAGCGATAGGGCTTGGAACGCTTCGAGACTCCGGGCGAGGATCGGTCGGGACAGCAAGGGGACCAACCCGATGGTGAACGCGGCAACGGCGGTGACACCGTACAGCACCGTGACGGACGGATACCGATCCGCGATTCGCCCCCCGACGACGTAGCCGACCGAGAGGTAGATGAGCGTCAGGCCGATGACGTTGGCCCAGATGAAGAGGGATGTCCCGAAAAATGGCGCGAGTAGCCGGGACGCGGCGAGTTCCGCGCCGATGCTGATGCTGCCGCTCGTGAAGACGACAACCCGCAGGTACCAGTCGGCGCCGCTGCCGTCGCGCGCTGCCGTTACAGGCTTCGTGGTCACTGCCGAAGAACGTACTTGCTCAGGGGATCGCGATTCCCCGGTGAATCTTCCGACCATATCTGCCCCTTTGCGGTGTCTTGCCTCATGACGACTGCTGCCGGGTGGCGGCGAACCGGCGCTCGCACTCACGACAATCGACCAACCAATACCTGCGCGCCAATGCCGATGCCGACGGTGAAAAGCAGCGCGACCGACCAGACAATGACGACCGGTCGGACTGCGACGGAAAGCCCTCGGGCCGGTCGGTACATCGGCACGATGATCCGCAGGTAGACCGCGAGCGAGAGCACGCTGTTGAGGATGCCCGCGACGGCGAGCCAGGTGTATCCCGCGTCAATGGCGGCGCCGAAGAGGAGCAGTTTGCCCACGAAGCCGGCCAGGGGCGGCACGCCGACGAGCGAGAGGAGGAAGACCACCATCGCGCCGCCCGTCCAGGGAGCGGAAAAGCCGATCCCGGTGAATGCGGCGAGGTCACGCCCGACCCGCGCGGTGATCGCGAACGCACCGAGATTCATCGCGGCGTAGGCGGCGGCGAAGATGATCAGCGACTTGACGGCCAGATCAGTGTGGCCCACCCCCACGACGCCGAGCAGGAAATAGCCTGCCTGCGCGATCGAGGAGTACGCGAGCAACCGGATGACGTTCGTCTGCGGTAAGGCGGCGAGATTCCCGTAGGTCATCGAGATGACCGCGAGCACGCCGATCACCACGGGCCAGTTGACGGCGCTTGTCGGCAGGGTGCGCGCGATCTGGGCGAGGGCGAAGATCGCGCCGACCTTCGGGACGACAGAGAGGAAGGCCGCGACCGCCAGCGGCGCGCCATCGTATGCATCCGGCGCCCAGAAGTGGAACGGTGCGATCGCCGCTTTGTAGCCGAGACCGATCAGCACGGCGACCAGCCCCGCGATGGCGGCAAGTGACGTGCCCTGCAATCGATCGAGATCCATGAGCAGCGTCGAACCCGTCGCCCCGAACCAGTAGGTCAGGCCGAAAATGAAGATCGCGCCGGTGACGGAGCCGAAGACGAAGTACTTCATCGCCGCCTCCGTCGCCCGGTCGTCGCGCGGGTAGGCGACGAGGGCGAAGGAGCCGAGGCTGCTCAGGAGGAGACCGAGGACGAGGAACATCGCGTCGCCCGCCCCCGCGAGCACGAGCGGCCCGAGCGCGGTGAACGCCAGCAGGCTGTAGACGGTGCCCTCGCGGTCGCTCCCGCGCACCTCCGGGGAGGCGAGCACGGCGGCAAGCGCCGTGGTCGGCAGCAGGATGAGCGTCGCCCAGACGCTCAGCGTATCGACCCGGTAGGTCTCCATGAAGACCGTCGTGTTCCGGCCGATCAGCGGCACGGCGAACCCGGTCGCCACGAGCAGGCCACCGACCGTGAGCGGCAGGGCCAGTCGGGGGTGCCGGAGCATCTCCGCCACCAAGGCGGCGATGGCGGTCAGCAGGAGGACGATCTGCGGCAAAAGGAGCGGGAGGTCTCGCCCGAACTGCATCCCATTCATCTGCCAATCACCTGTGCGGCGCGATGGATGACGGTCAGGATGCCCCCCGGCGCGACGCCGACGATCACGACGAGGATGAGCAGGGGGACGATCGCCCACCGCTCATGGGCGTGCAGATCGGGCATCGTCTGCCAGCGCTCGGCGAGGGGGCCGAAAAAGGTCATCTGGATCGCGCGGAGGTACAGACCCGCCGTGATCACGATGCCGAGCACCGCGAACGCCGCCGCCACCGGCCAGACCTGGAACGTGCTGAGGAAGATCTGAAACTCGGCGGGGAAGTGGGCGAGACCGGGCAGGCCGAGCGACGCGAACGCGGCGAGGATGAAGCCCCAACCGATGACCGGGACGACGCGCAGGAGCCCGCCGAACGCCGCCATCTCTCGCGTCTCCGCCCGATCCTGCACCGCCCCAACGAGCAGGAAGAGCGCGCCCGTGACGATCCCGTGGCTGACCATCTGGAGGACCGCCCCGTCAATGGCAAGGGCGCGCGCGCTTTGATTCGCCGCCGCTGCGGCGACCGCCAGCACCACGTAGCCCATGTGGTTGACGCTCGTGTAGGCGACCATCCGCTTGAGGTCCGTCTGCGCGAGGGCGACGAACGCGCCATAGAGCGCCGAGACGACGGCGAGCGCCGCGACATACGGTGCGGCGGCGCGGAAGGCGCCCGGCGTCATCTGCAAGGCGAGGCGGATGAATCCGTAGGCGCCGAGCTTCAGGAGCACCCCGGCCAGCACGGCGCTCCCCGCCGTCGGGGCCTCGGTGTGCGCCAATGGGAGCCAGGTATGGAGGGGGAAGAGGGGGGTCTTCACCGCGAAGGCGATCAGGAGCGCGGCAAATGTCAGCCCCGCCGTCAGCCCCGCGAGCGGCGGGGCGGCGATGATCGCCCGCATGTCGAACGTACGTGGATTGCCGCCGAGGTAGAGTGCGATGATCGCCAGTAACAACGGCAGGCTGCCGAGCAGCGTGTAGAGGAAGAAGGTGAGCGCCGCCTGCTGGCGCTCCAGCGGGTTGTGCCCCCACCCCGCGATGATGAAGTACATCGCGACCAGCGACACCTCCCAGAAGACATAGAAGAGCACGAGATCGAGCGCGAGGAAGACGCCGAGACAGGCGGTTTCGAGCAGCAGGAAGAGCGCGACATAGGAGCGCGTCCGCTCGGTGATCGAGACCGAGAAGGCGAGCGCGGCGACGAAGAGGGCCGCCGTCAGGAGGACGAGCGGCGTGCTGATCCCGTCCACGCCCACTCGATAGGCCGCGCCGAGCGAGGGGATCCACCGGACCTCCTCGACCTGGCTGAAGGTCGCACCGATGCCCCGCGCCCAGAGGCCGATCGCGCCGAGCAGGGTAAGTCCCGAAACGATCAGGCCGATCAGGTGTGCGGTGCGCGGCGCGGGGTCGCGCCACGCGATCAGGAGGATCGCCCCGGCCAGCGGGAGGAAGAGGGTGATGGAGACGAGTGGGACCACGGGGCCTCCCTTGCTAGCGCAGAAGAATGAGGAGCACAACGAGCAGCAGGCCGCCGCCCACCGCGATGACAAGTTCCCGCGACACGAATCCCGATTGCAGTCGCCGCGCACGCGCGCCAAGATCGCGCGTGCCGCGCACCAGGTCGGCGATTGCTCGGTCAATCCCTCCCTCATCGGTACGACGTGACAGGCTGGCGAGCGCGAGGCTTGCCTGGCCAACGCCAACGACGGCGGCGTGGTCGCCCGAGTCTACACGGTCTGCGAATCGGGCGACGCTGAGCGCGCCGCGACCGACGGCGAACACGCCACGAAGGATCGCCGCATCGAGCCGGGCGGCGAGCGTCGCGAGGGCGAGCGCCGGTCGCACCAGGAGGACATCGAGGCCGCCCACGACGCGGAAGCCGGCCTCCGCTGACGCGCGCAGCGGGCCGAGCAGCCGCGCGACCGGCGCGAACCACCCCAACACGAGGCCCAGTGCCGCCGCGAGCAGCGCCCCTGCTAGCCCGATGCTGTTTTCGGGGATCGCCGCGCCGAGGAGGCGGTCGAGTGGCCGCAGCGCGAGACCGAGCGCGGCGGCGAGGAGCGCCAGCCCGGTCAACGCCGCGCCCATCCAGTGCGCCCCCGGAACCGGCGCATCCACCCCATCGCCGTCCCATACCAGTCGCAGCGCCCGGCTCACATACGCCCCGGTCAGGAGCGTGCCGATCAGGGCGAGCGGGGCGAGCAGCCACGCGGAGCGCGAGGCGAGCGTCGCCGTGACGATCGCGTCCTTCGACCAGAATCCGGCGAGCGGCGGCACACCCGCCAGTGCTAGTCCCGCGACGGCGAAGCCCGCGAAGACGCGCCGGTGCGCCCTGCCGACGCCGCCGAGGTCGGTGAAGGCGGTCGAGTCGCGCGCGTGCTGGAAGATGCCCGCGCCCTGGAAGAGCGCGCTCTTCATTGCGGCGTGCGTGACGAGATGAAAGACAGCGGCGACCGGCGCGCCGGCGCCGATGGCGAGCAGCATGAACCCCAACTGACTCGATGTGGAGGAGGCGAGCAGCCGTTTGAGGTCGCGTTGTGCGAGGGCGGTCACGCCGGTGACGAGGGCAGTCACGCCACCGACCGCACCGACGGCGAGCAGCACATTCCCGTGTAGCAGGGGAGCAATGCGCGTCAGGAGGATTGCGCCCGCCGCCACGAGCGTCGCGGAGTGCAGCAGCGCGGAGACCGGTGTCGGGCCGAGCATCGCGTCCTGCAACCAGCCTTGGAAGGGCGCCTGCGCCGCCTTGCCCATCGCGGCGACCAGGAGGAGAAGACCGGCGACGGTCGCGGTCGCGCCGTCGACGTGCAGCGTCTCCGCGATGGTCGTCGTGCCCGTGCGGGCGACGAGGAGGAAGATGCCGAGGTAGAGGCCGAGATCGGCGGCGCGCGTCGTCAGGAAGGCCCGCGTCGCCGCCGGGCCAACCATTGGGCGGTCGAACCAGAAGCCGATCAGCAGATACGACGCCAAGCCGATCAGTTCCCAGCAGGCGAGGAACAGTATCCAGTCGCCCGCGAGGACGACCCCCTGCATCGCGGCGGCGAAGAAGGACATCCCGGCATAAAAGCGGACCTGATCCCGCTCGCCGCGCATGTAGCCGACGGCATAGATGAGCACCAGGAAGGCGACAACCGCGACCACCGTCGAGAAGACCGCCGCGAGCGGGTCAACGACGAGGCGGAGCGGCAGATCGGGAAGCCCCGGCAGCGTCGCCGTGAACCGCGCGCCGTCCGCCACGCGCGCCAACGTCGTGACGGCGGCGATCATCCCGATCCCCGCACCCAAGAGCGCAAGGAGCGCCGGGAGACGCCGGAGGGCGAGGATCAGCGCGGCGGCGACGAGCGGCGCGAGAATGGCGAGCGCGGCGATCCTCATCCTTTGAGTTCCTCCGCCTCTTCCATCTCGACCGAGCCTTTGGCGCGGAAGCGGGCGGTCGCGACGCCGAAGCCGACCGCCGCTTCGAGCGCCATCACGGTCATGATGATCAGCACGAACATCTGCCCGGCGTAGACATCGGGGTGCAGGAAGCGCCAGAAGGCGACGAGGTTGACCATCGCCGCGCCGAGCATCAGTTCGACGCCCATCATGATCATCACCATATTCGTCTGGCTGAGCGCGCCGTACAGGCCGATGCCGAAGAGGAGCGCGCCGACGATCAGCGCGACCACGAGCGTCGTCATTTGCGCCGCGCGATCGCGACGACGGTCGCGGCGATCATCGCGACGAGGATGGTGAAACCTGTCGTCTCGAAGATGAGCATCGAGCGGGTCATCATCTCGATGCCGAGGTCGTGCGTGGACGTGATCGGGTCCGGCGCTTTCGCGACGAGCGGCCCCCAATCAACGAACACGGTCACGCCGATGGCAAGTGCCGCACCGATGATGCCCGCAGCATACGAGGTCCGCTTCTGGTGGGTCATCTCCATCTGGCCGAGGCCACCGGGATCCATCATGAACATCACCATGAAGATCGCCATGATCGCCATTTCGCTCCCCATCATCATCAGTTGCAGGACGCCGAGAAATTCCGCCTGCATGGCGAGGAACATCGCGCCGATCGCGACCATCGCCCCGAGCAGCGACAGCGCCGAGCGCACCATAGAGCGCGTGAGAAAGACCCGCGCGCCGAAGGCGATGGCGACCAGGCCGAAGAATGCCGTCGTCACGGTTTGCGCCATCAATGCACCACCAGGAGCGTGATCCCGACCCAGAAGATGTTCGTGAGGGCGAGCGGGATGCCGTACTTCCATCCCCAGGCGAGCAGATGCTCCTCGCGCAGGCGCGGCACGAACCGGCCAATCGTGAACATGACGATCGTCACGACCAGCGTCTTGAGCAACGTCCACAGCCACGCGGGAAGGAACGGGCCGAGCCAACCCCCCAGGTAGAAGACGGTGATCGCGGTCGCGAGCGTCAGCACGAGGATGAGGCGCGCGAGCCGGACGACCGCCAGCCGGTCCCCGGTGTATTCGCCGAGCGCGCCGCCTGCCAGTTCCCCCGGCGCGGTCGGCAGGTCAAACGGCGGCAGGAAACAGACCGCCATCGCGGCGCACCAGAAGAGGACGAACCCAAGCGGCTGCGCGAGCGCGTTCGGGAGCGCGCGCTGTGCCGTGACAATCGCGGTAGTCGTGAGGGATTCCGCGCGCATCGCGACCGCCGTGATCGGCATGACGATCAGCATGGAATAGGCGATGAGTTGCCCGAGCATCCGCCAGCCGCCGATCATCGCGTAGACGCCGTCCGGCCCCCACCCCGCCATGATCAGCGCCACCGCCACGTAGACGAGCGCCGCGTTGACGAAGAGCGCGCCAGTAGCGAGGTTCGCGATGATCGTGCCCGGCGCAAGTGGCAGGACAGCGATCGCGAGTACCGCCGAGACGAGCAGGAGCGCCGGTGCGCTCTCGAAGAGGACCCGGTCCGGCTGGCGCGGGACGAGGGATTCCCGCCCGAGATGCGCGACGCCGGCGAAGAGGGGGGTGGTCGGGCGGAACCGGCCCGTCGTCGCCCATTCCTCGACCAGCGCCACGACGTACGCGCCGCCAATGAGGAACGGGATGAACCAGAGCGCCGTCATTGGTCGATCTCCCACGGCGAAAGGTCGAGCGAGGCGATGCCGACGAGCGCGTCGGCGAGTTCGCGCCCCGCCGCCATGCCGGGGACGAGATGAACGAGGCGGTCGGAGGGTGGGTCGAGATGCGCCTCCGTGACCCGTCCGTCTTGCAGCACGATATGGAGGGTTGCGGGGCCGCACGGTGTCTCGACCGTGGCCTCTCCTTTCCCCGATCCGATGGTCAAGGCGGGCGGGTCGGGGAAGGTCGCCGTGCCGACGGCGCGGATCAGCTCCATGCTTTGCGTCAGTTCACCGAGGCGGACGCGGAGCCGTGCCCAGGCATCGTTGCCATCGTCGGTGACTGGCGCGAAGTCGAGAACGCGATAGGCCGGATCGTCGTGCCGGGCATCCACGGCCAGGCCCCGCGCGCGCGCGAATGGCCCCCCAATCTTCTCCGCTGCGTGCGAGGCATCGTGCCCGATGCCAGCGAGACGCCGCTTCAGGAGGGGAAGCCGCTCCACCCGCCGCACGAATGCGGCGATCTCTCGCCCGACGCGGGATACGCGCGGGTCGTCCGTCGCGCGCATGAGGGCGAACTGCAATTCCTCGGCACGACCCGCCAGCCAGCGGTCGCCGAGCAGCGTGGCGAAGTCCGCGAGCCAACTGAGGTGGCTGACGGCGCGCTCGCGCTCCAGCGCGCCAAGCCGCTGTCGCGCCATGGACTCGTCGATCGTGAAAGCGGCGGCATCTTCCAGGGCGCGCGATGCGAGCACGCGATAGGCGACTGGCGTCTGGGGGTCGAGGAGCGCGAGTCGGTTCGGGAAACTCGCCGCCGGTCCGGGCCAGGTTGCCGCCAGTCCACGATGCACCATTCCCGGCGTCGTCTTTGCCTGCGCGACCGTATCGCCATCGAGGGTCAGCGCGAGCGCGAGGCCACCGGGGAGGCCCGGAAAGAGCGGCCCGAACGGTGCCTCGGCCCACTCCATCGGCAGTCCGTCCCGGCTCCGGGGCAGGCCCTGCGTCATCGCGACCATGGACATGAAGCCGCCGCTCATATCCATCTCCATATCCATCCCGGCGTGACCGCTGTGATCCATCGGCATGTCCATGTCGCCGTGGGACATGTCGCGCTCCATCGCAGTATCGGGATGCCGATGCCCGCCCTCATCCGTTGGCGTGGTCATATCGTGATGCGCCTCGTCTTCTGTTGGCGACACCATCGGCATCGGCATCTCGCCGCTGTGCATATCGTGCGACATCGCCATGTGCGTGCCATGATGCGGGTCGGCGTCAATCGCATGATCGCCCGATTTCCTCGTCGTGCCGTGCGCACTTAGGTCCATCGCCATGTCACCGTGCATCGCGCCGCGCGGATCGTCGGTCGGCGGCGCGCTATCCGCCGCATGGTCGCGTCCGTGATCGCCGTGCAGCATCGGCGCATCAAGGGTCGCCTCCGCGCCGGTATGGTGATGCATCGCGTGGTCCATCGGCATGTCCGGCGGTTCGCCCGGCGCATCCTCGTGCGATGCCGTGTCGTGCTGCTCATCCCCGGTCATCGCCATGCCGCCGTGCATCCCGTGATGCATCATGTGGTGGTCGTGGCCCCCGTGATCCATGTCGCGCGGCGGCTGATCGCCCGCGAACGCGAATGCGTCCGCATCCGCCGCCCAGGCACCGGCGGCGAACCGTCGCCGGAGATCGGCGACGGCGCCGACGAGCGCAGTCTGATCGAGCGCGACCGTCACATCGGGCGCGGGCAATGACGCGAAACGCGCGGCCCCGATGGCGAGGATCGCGCGGGGCCGCGCCATCTGCGCGTATGCGACCGCCGTGGGCAGAACGAGACCTTTGGGGAGTTCCCCGACAACGACGAGGACATTGGCCTGGCGCGGTGAGGAAGCGACCGACAGGCCCGCTGCGGCGAGATCGAGGCGATGCGCGCGGGCGATCGCGGCGCCCGGCACGACGAACGCCGTGAGCACATGACCCTCCGCCCGCGCAACGAGGCGGCGGAGCCAAGACGGTTGGCCGATACGCGCGCCGCTGATCATTGTCGTTTCAGCGCCCCCTGGCTCCAGCCATAGAGGAGTCCGAGGAAGAGGACCATAAGAAACACACCCATATCGAGCAGCGCCTCGAGGCCCAGTTCCTGATAGACGACCGCCCACGGGTACATGAAGGCCATCTCCATATCGAACGCGAGGAAGAGCAGGGCGAAGCCGTAGTAGTGGACATGGTAGCGCACCCAGGCGGGGTCGGGCGTCAGGGTCCCACCGGTGAACGGGACATCTTTGCCTTTTTCGGCGCGTACCGTGCCGAGCGAACGGGCGATTAGTCGGAGTATCGCGACGAAGCCGATCGTGCAAACCGTCATGGCGAAGAGCAGGGCGTATTGCTTGAGTGCGGTCATGATGCGCTCCTCGGCTCCCAATCGTCCCAACGAGAAAATGTTCGCAGATACGAAAGAAGCGGTAACTAACCCGTGAAAGGCGGGAATCGGAGTTTGAAACGGGCTGTCAGTATGCCGGATCGGGGTCTTCCAGCACCGGGAACCGCATCATCGGGTTCGGCGCGATCACTTCGAGGACGATGCCATTCGGGTCCGAGAAGAAGTAGGCGTGGCTGCCCGGCCCCATCTCCTGGATCGGCGAAAGATTGTCCACACCAGCCGCCGTTAGCCGCTCGTACCACGCATTGAATTGCTCCATGCTCTCGACGGTGAAACAGACGTGATCGAACGCCCGCCCGGTCGTCGGCAGCGTCGCGGCCTTGTAGTCGGGCAGTTCGGCGTCCGGGAACTCGAAGAAGGCGAAGACCGTGCCCGGCGCGACGGTGATCATGTAGTGCCGCTCGGTGCCGGGTCGCGGCATCCGGTGGCCCATCGCGACCTCGGAGCCGAGCACGTCGCGATAAAAGGCGACCGTCTTCTTCATGTCGTTCGTGACGAGCGCGACATGATGGACGCTCGCGAACGGTGCCTTGAGGCCGTCGCGCCCCGGCGTCGCGTACATCGTCGGCTCGGATTGCGTGGTCGTTGCCATGTGAATCTCCTTGCTCCCGGTGGTGTAGGCTTCAGCCTTCTCACTGATCTGGTGACACGGACTTCTCCGGCCTGCGAATCAGACCGCCCGTCGCTGCCGTTGCTCGTAGCGACCCTCGTAGGGTGTCAAGTGCTGCGTGCGACGGGACGTAGGTGTATCGGTGTAATCCGAAGCGATCAATGCAGTATTGGACTTGGTAGGCAAGGTGGAGGAATGTATTTCCTCCACCTTGCCATTCGTTTCCGCGTCCTTATTTCTGGACGGGATAACCCTCTTCATCCAGCGCTTCCTCGACCTTGGCGAGATCGACTTGTGCCGGGTCGTAGGTCAGCGTGATGATCTTCGTGTCCGCATCCGCGTCCACGGATTGGACACCGGGGAACTGCCCAACGGTCTTCTTGACCGTGGCAACGCAGTGCTCGCACGAAATATCCGGAGCCTTCATTGTGACCATTTCCATCGGAGAACCTCCCTGCTGCGCTCAGACGCTCCGAGCGCTACGATGGCGCGGGGAGGCTTCGGCTTCCCCGCGCCGCATTACTTCGCGACGGGGTAGCCGTCTTTCGCGAGCGCCTCTTCGACTTGGGCAAGATCGACCTGGGCGGGATCGTAGGTGAGCGTGATGATCTTTGTGGTGTGGCTCGCCTCCACCGATTCCACGCCGGGGAACTGCTTGACGACCCATTTGACGCTCGTAACGCACCCATCGCAGCCGATATCCGGTACTTTCAACTCTGTCGTCACCATATGAAACCCTCCGAATGTGTTGCCCTCTCGGGCGCTTTCGCTGCCACCTCGGCAGCGTGTGTTTACCACGCGCGGCACACGCCGCATCACGTCACGGTAATTGAGCCATCCATGCCGGGATGGAGGCTGCAAAAGTAGGGGTACACGCCCGGCGTCGTGAAGGTATAGGACCATCGCTGTCCCGGCTGCAAGAGGCCGCTGTAGAAATCCTTCGTCGGTGCTTGGCGCGCCCCGCTCACCACATTGTGGGCATGGTCATTGTCGTCGTTGATGAAGGTGATCGTCGTGCCCGCTTTGATCGTCTTGACGCCGTTGCGGAAGAGGTCGGGTATCTCCGGGGTCGTGCGCTGGCCGACCATCGCCATATGCACCTCATTCGGCCCCCAGGCGTAGGAAGCAGCACCGAAGGCTGCGGCCTGTCCGGAGAGTCCACGATACGTCCCAAATCCGACGACAGAGAAGGCGATGACCAGTACGGCCGCTGCCATGAATTGGCTCGACCGCGTCCCGCGCAACCGCAACGAGTTGGAAAGGACGGTCACGGACGAGAGCGCCATCGCCACCGCCGCGAAGATCGGATTGAGCTTGCCGAAGACCGCGAGTGGGATGAGGATGACGTTGTACCCGAAGGCCCAGCCGAGGTTCTGGCGGATCGTGCGCATCGTCCGCTTCGAGAGGTCAATCGCCGCCGCGATGGAGCGCAAATCGCCCTTGACGAGCGTGATGTCGCCCGCCGCCATCGCGACATCCGTGCCGGTGCCCATCGCGATGCCGGCGTCCGCCTGGGCGAGCGCGGGCGCGTCATTGATACCGTCCCCGACCATCGCGACAACGCGACCTGCGTTCTGTAGTCGCTTCACTTCGGCGATCTTATCGGCGGGGCGGACTTCCGCGATCACGTCATCGATGCCGACTTCCTTGCCGATCGTCTCCGCCGTGCGTCGGTTGTCGCCGGTAAGCATGACGACCTGGATGCCGAGCCGATGGAGCGTGCGAACCGCCTCGGCGGAGGTCGGCTTGACCGTATCCGCGACCGCGATGACCCCCATTAGTTCGCCGTCCACCGCGACGAGCATCGCCGTCTTCGCCGCCGATTCGAGCCGGTCCAAATCAGCGCGCACCGGTGTGGTATCGATGCCTGCATCCGCGAGCAGGCGCTGATTGCCGATCACGACTGACCGCGTGCCAACCGTGCCCTGCACGCCGCCGACGAGGGCCTCGAAGCCCGTCGCGCGCCCCGGAATAGCGAGCCCGCGCTCCGCTGCACCCTTCACGATCGCTTCCGCGAGCGGATGCTCGGATCCCTTCTCGACGGTTGCAACCAGCCGGAGCAGATCATCCTCGGACCAGCCGTTCGCCGCGATGATGTCGGTCAGTTCCGGCTGCCCGTTCGTCACCGTGCCGGTCTTGTCGAGGACGACCGTGTTGACTTCCCGCACCCGCTGGAGGCTGTCGCCGCCCTTGAGGAGGATGCCCTGCTCCGCGCCCCGGCCGCTGCCGACCATGATCGCCGCCGGTGTCGCCAATCCGAGCGCGCACGGGCAGGCGATGACGATCACCGCGATTGCCGCCACCATCGCCGCAATCGGCGAGCGGCCCGCGATCAGCCAGCCGACGAAGGTGAGGGCGGCGATGCCGAAAATCGTCGGGACGAAGATGCCGGAAATCCGGTCCGCCAGTTGCTGGATCGGCGCTTTGGCGATCTGCGCCGCGTCCACCAGCTTGATGATCTGCGCGAGCTGCGTCTGCTTGCCGACGCGCGTCGCCCGCATCGTCAGGAAGCCCTGCTTGTTGATCGTCGCGCCGATCACCGCATCGCCGGGTGCCTTCTCGACGGGCAGGCTCTCGCCGGTCAACATGGACTCGTCCACCGTGGATGCGCCTTCGAGGACCGTGCCGTCCACCGGGACCTTCTCGCCGGGGCGGACGATCAGCACATCACCGGCGAGGACCTGCGAAACGGGGATGTCCTGCTCGACCCCACCGCGCACGACGCGTGCGGTTTTCGCCCCGAGTCCCATCAAGGCCCGGATCGCCGCGCTGGCGCGGCCCTTGGCAATCGCCTCGAGCACCTTGCCGAGGAAGATGAAGGTGATGATGATCGCGGCGGTGTCGTAGAAGGTGTCCTGCCCCGTGAACGTGGCCGCGACGCTGTAGAAAAAAGCGATTGAGCCGCCGACCGAGACGAGCGTGTCCATATTGACCGCGCGATGGCGCGCATTCTTGATGGCGCTGCGGTGGAAGTCCCAGCCGACGATGAGCCAGACGGGCGTCGTGAGGGCGAGCAGCCAATAGTCGCGGTACAGCATATTCATCTTGAACATGGCGATGAAGAGGATCGGGATCGTGAGGCCGAGCCCGAGCGCGAGCTTGGCGAAACGGATCCGCATCTCGCGCCGGACGCGCTGCTCCTCCCGCGTTTCCCTATCGTCATCCTCCGCGACCGCCTCGACGATCGGTTGCGCGTGGTAGCCCGCGCCCTGCACGGCGGTCAGCAGATCGTCGATCGTCGCCTGGCCGCCGAGCGTCACATTCGCGCGCTCGGTGGCGAGATTGACGCTCGCGCTTTCGACGCCGGGCACCTTCAGCAGCGCCCGTTCGACGCGCCGCACGCAGGAGGCGCACGTCATCCCCTCGACCGCGAGCGTCGTGACGAGCGGCTCATCTTCCTGCCCCACGCGAGCGCCGTAGCCGGCCGCCTCGACCGCGCCCACGAGCGTGTCGGGATTCGCCTGCGTCGGATCGTAGGTAATGATCGCGTGCTCGGTCGCCAGATTGACCGCAGCGTCGGAGACGCCGGGCACCTTCTTCAGCTTCTTCTCCACACGCATCACGCAGGACGCGCAGGTCATCCCTGAAACGGCAAGATCGAGGGTCTTGATCCCGCCGGTCGTTTCCGGTGAAAGGGTGGTGACGGTTTCGGCTTTCGTGGGCGGGAGTTGCGTTGTGGCCATTCGTGGAACCCCTCTCCGGGTATGCGACCCGAGGTGCAATCGGGCTTGTGACAAGCCATTGATGCGGCCTAGCGATGAATTGCCTTGCCGAGCACGTTCATCAGTTCGGTAATCGCTTCGTCCCCGCGCTGCTCGTGGATCGCGTCGGTGACGCAGCCGCGAATGTGCCCTTCGAGCAGTTGCTCCGCGACCTTGTCGGCCGCCGCCGTGATCGCCTGCAACTGCATGACAATGTCGAGGCAGTACCGTCCCTCTTCGATCATCTTCTGCACGCCCCGCACCTGACCTTCCATGCGACGCAGCCGCATGAGGAGGGCATCGGTGTTCTGGCGATAGTGATAATCGGGTGGTAGTTCTTGTGTCGATGTCATGTCAGCCATTCCTTTACTCTTTACCCCTCCAGGGTATCTGCAAGAGATCATATACCCTCGGAGGGTACATGTCAAGGCCGACCGGCATGTCGTGCTGACATGTACCATCTGCCTATCGAGCGGGTGGCTGGTAATCCATCGTCTCGTGGAGAAGGGTCGATAGCGCGTCGTGTGTTCGTTGGCTTTGTCGGGATGCCCCTCCCGCCATCGCTGCTGCGCCTGGCGCTTTTGCTCCCGGCGACGATCCAGTTTGGCCTGCTGTTCAAGCGTGAGGGTTTCCTTCGTGACGGTAGGATCCACCGGCCCAGTTATCGATTCTACCCACCCCGTTAGTCCGTCGAGGAGTCGTTGCAACGTGGCGAGCGGGCAAACTCCGGGTCCACGGGTTTCGAGGTATGAGAGATTTTGCTGCGTCAATCCAAGTCGCCGCGCCAGGATCGCCTGGCTCACGCCCGCTCCTCGCCGACCTTCAACAAGTTGCGACCACAGCTCTGCTCGTATTCCTCTTTGGGAACTATCGTCTTCGCTCAGAGTCTACTCAGAAATCTGCATCAGGCGAGGGGCCACTGGCTTCTCAGGAACGCGGCGTTGGCTCGTCGAAGGCTGCGGACAGCCGATGGAGCAGGCGCAAAAGTTCGGCATGCTCTTCGGCGGACAGTGTGCCAATGGCACCAAGAACCTCCTCACCGGTTCGATATCCGAGTCGACGCATCAGCCCCTCACCCTTTTCGGACAAAAGGTTCAGCACGACGCGACGATCCCTCGGGTCATCCCTTCGCTCGACGAACCCCTGTCGGACGAGTCGGCGGACAGTGGCGGTGACGGTCGGAGGCGAGACACCCACTTCCTCGGCGAGCGCACCCACGCGCATGGGGCCGCGCTGCCAGAGGCGCATGAGAATCTTCATCTGCGGCATGGTCACATCGAGGCCGACCCACACCCTGGAGAGATCACCGGTTATACGGCCGATCACTTCGCGCAAGGCGCTCGCGACTGCCTGTGTATTCGCGCCCGAGCCGGGATCCATGCGATCTCCCTTCGTGGCAGAGGTAGGTGTGACCCCACGGTATTACGAACTACCCATTCTGCGCGATCAAGGATCCCCTTGTCATAACGAAGTCAGCCCGCAGTGCATATGGCACTGAACCGCTAGGTCGCGACAGCGAGCGCCATGCCGTCGAGCTTCATCCACGCGGCCTGGAATTCCTCCCACGGGATAGCGCGACAGGTCGGATAGGCGGGGTCCATGACCGACACGGACGTTTCGTTGTAGCCGTAGACGGTGACGGCGTGCTCGTAGAGGACAAGAACGCTTCGTTCTCCCCCGCTCTCCGACTCGTACTGCGGCACATTCCCCGATGTGCCCAGCAGCCAGATGACGACTGGACGATCATTGGTGATGGCGTGGCGCAGGAGGTTGGCATCGGCCCGGAAGATGTACGAATGCGCGAACCCTTGCTGGACGAGGGCCAACAGGATCGGCCCCGGATAGACTCCGTAATCGGCGACGCCGCCCCAAGGGCCGCTCAGGTTGCCGCGGAATCCTTTATTCGGGTTCGCATCGAAGCCGATCTCGTCCACGAACGTGCTCTGGCCGATCGGTTTACCGAAGTGCCCCGTCGCTGCGGAGGTCGCGGCGGACTCGCACGGGAGATTCCACCACTGGCCCATGAGCGGGACCCCGTCAATCATGTGGCTCGGTGGGAGCGGCGCTGTCGGCAGGATCAAAGTCGTCGAATCCGCCGCAACTGGCGACCCGAGGGCATAGGCGAGACACACAATGGCAACGCGGATGCATACAGTCGTGGGCCACATCTCTCATCCCCCTCATCCCCTCACACCGCGAAATCGGCCAGTAATCGACATGCGCGTTCGCAGCGCACACAGGCTTGGGCACACAGGACACACTCGGGATTCGCGGCGTGCTTGTCGCACTCGGCGACGCATACCTTGCAGATCAATGCGCAGATCGTGCAGACATTCCCGTGGAACCACGAATTGCGCGTCATGAATCGAATACTCTGCGTGCATGCGTCCGCGCAGTCACGGCAGAGGCGAATACAGGTGGCCAGCTGCGGGATTCGCTCCTCCGTCTCCAGACAGGCATCCACGCAGCGCTCGCACGCGATGGAGCACTCCTGGCAAGCCGCGATGGCTTGAATCATCAGCCGGGTGTGATCATGCCGGGACATGTCTCCTGCAACCATCACCGAGTCTCCTCTCGTCAGGGAGGTCTTCGGGCCCTTGTTCACATCTACAGGGGCGCGTGCGCAATTAGCCAAAGAATTGTCATCGTGACCCCCGCTGCGACGACGATCAGAATCCCGAGAGACACGATGCGACGGACGCGCCGACGACGACGGGACTGCTGTTCCATGCGCGAACGCAGGGCACGCCGGTTTTCCTCCCGCATTGCGCGGCTGACAGGAGACATCAGTGTGGGTACCGTGCGTGTTGGTCGCGCATCATCGCAGTTCTCCTCAGTCGTGCACGACGACCCGTGTGCCGAGCGGTGCCCAGTCGAAGAGCATCTTTGCGCCGTCAATCGAGACGTTCACACAGCCGTGGCTCATCACCTGGCCGAAGTTGCTGTGCCAGTACGTCCCGTGGATCGCGTAGCCGCCGTCGAGGAAATACATCACCGAGGGAACATCCGGCAGGTAGTAGTAGTCAGCGCCCGCCGCTTTGCCGTTCGTCATGTCATCTTTCACTAACTTGGTGTAGATCCGGTATTCCCCCGGCGGCGTCGGATACTTCGCGATCCCCGTACTGACCAGCGTCGTGTAGACCACCGCGTTGCCGATATGCGCATTCAGCCGCTGCTGGCCGAGATCCACCTCGATCCATTTCTCAGCGAGGTTCGGTAACCACTCAGTGAGGTTGCCTTGCGCGCGGGCACTCATGTTCGCGTTGACGCTTTGCGCGCTCGACTTGCCCATCAGACCGATCAAGACGCTGCCGCCCTTGATTTCCGGGTGCCACTCGAAGCGCGCCCGCTCGAAATACTGCACGGCGTAGGTGCTACCGTCGTCCGCGTTCTTCTCCGTGAACTCCTGCGAGAGCGGGTAGCCATAGATCGGCAGGCCACCATTCGCCTGCCAGTAGAGGCGAAACCCGTTGGCGAGCGTGTGCTGCGTCTGCGGAAAGAAGATCGCGCCATCGTCGTTCAATTGCGTCGTTGTGCTCTCCGGCACGGCACGGAAGGGTTGATCGCTGCGATTCCCGGCCAGTTCGCGCCCGAGTTGGCCGAGCAGCACGTCATATGGCGTCCCGGCATTCTCCGGGTGGTACTCCATCCGCACCCGCTCGAAGAATTGCACGGTCATCGGCTTGCCGGAGGGGTCCTTGATCGAAGTCTCTTCCGTGACGGGGAAGCCGAAGCGTGTCAGCCCGCCGTTGTTCGTCCAATAGTTCATGAACGCCCCGCCGACCGCGTGATGCGTCTGCGGAAAGTAGAGGGTCGTCGGCGCGTTGGGCGCGACATCCGGGATCGCAGGCGCGGCGGCGACGGGCATCTCCGCGCTTCCGACAAAGGCAAATAGGCCGACAATGAACGCCAGCAGCGTACTGTACCGCATCAATCGCATTGAATCTAACCCTCCGATGACCGTTCATATCCGATCGAGTAAACGGTGACCACCGATCACACGGCGACTAGACTGCTGCCAGCCTGTTTTTCGGAACATTCCGGATTGCGCGCAGCCTGAGCAAGAACGTGAAGCCGAGGAGCGCGACCGATGCCAGACCAAGCACCGGTTGGATCGGTGCGAAGTAGTTCAGCGCCCCGCTCACGCCGAGAAGCAGCACGACGACCTTGTTGCAGATCGGGCAGCCCACCGCGAGAAACGACAGCACGCCACCGGCTGTCAGTCTGCGTTCCTGCCGTGGGCATGCCGATGGGCTTGCATATGTCGCGCCGATTGCCGTCGCGATCAGGGCGGTCGCGGCGAGAAAGACGTAGTCCTGCGGGCGGGTGGGCGTCATACGGTGGAACCATTGATTCGGGATGACGGCGGTCGGAATCCCGACCGCCAGAAACGTGCCGATGCCGAAGAGGACGCCGAGCGCCGTAGCGCGGAAAATGCCGTGTAATGACCTGCCCATCGTCGTCTCCAGACTCCTAGTAATGGATGATGACGGTCGTGCCGAGCGGTGCCCACTGGTAGAGAATGTCCGCCTGCGACACCGGCGAGTTCAGACAGCCGTGGCTCCCATCCACATCCGTTCCCGGCCCATAGACACTCCGCCACGGCGCGCCGTGGATCGCATACCCGCCCCCCGCGAAGTACATCGTCCACGGCACGTTCTTGATGTCGTATTGGGTCGGCAACCCGATATCTCCCTTCATCCGCTCGCTCTTCACCTTCGCGAACAGCTGGAAGACGCCGGTCGGCGTCGGGTTCTTCGGTGTGCCGCTCGTAATGTCGAACTGCTGGGCGACCGCATCCCCCTCGTACGCGACAAGGTGCTGTGTCATCAGGTTGACATCAATCCACTTCGGCCAGATGCTCGCGCTGTACTCCATTGCGCCGCCGTCCTTTGGTACCGGACTGACGGTGAGCGCCCGCGCGACAGCGGCCTCACGCCCGAGATTGCCGAGGCGGACAACGTCTTGCCCGTTCGTCCCTTTGGCGAGTTCGAAGCGCGTCCGCTCGAAGTATTGGACGACCGTTGCCTGCTGTGTGTCGCCGATAATCTCGCGCGTTGGTTCGGAGAGCGGGAAGCCGAAGACACCGAGGCCGCCGTTCTGCTGCCAATACGTAGCGAAGGAGCTGGTGATGCCGTGGCCGGTCTCGGAGAAGAAGCGGCGGCCGTCGCGGTCCATGCCGTACTCCTCACGCGTTCGCGGCATGAAGGCGGAATCATGCCGCCCGTAAACGAACTCCGCGCCGATTCGACCGAAGGACATACCCACGGACGGCGAATACTCGACGACGCCGCGTTCGAAGTACTGCTTGGTTGTCTGTCCGTCCTTCACCTCCTCGGTGATCGGGTTGCCGATTTGATCCGCGCCGCCATTCTCGTGCCAGAACTGTAGGATGTCACCGGCGACGTTTTGTCCGGTCGCTGGGAAATAGACGATTCCCGGCCCTACCGTCGGAACATCCGCACGAACGGTGACAGGCAGAAGGAGACCAATGGTGAGGAACGCGGCAACGGTGAGACCAATCGTCCGCCGCGCGCTCTGTAGGATCAATCGAGGGTTGTGCCAGATTTCCATGTCAGTACCTCCTCACACCACCGTTGAACTTGATGGCGACCGGCTCCGCAGGGCGCGGAACCTGTCGCACAATTGCTTCCCAAGACGGGGAGCGAGGAGTTATCCGTACCAGGCCTTCAACCACTGCTGCATCTGGTCGAGCTCCTTCTGCTGGCTGGTGATGATGTTGCCCGCCAAGGTCTTGATTTCCTGATGCTGACCCTTCTCCTGGGCGATCTTCGCCGCGTCAATCGCGCTCTGATGGTGCGGGATCATCGCGTTGATGAAGGCCTTGTCGAACGGCGTCGCGGTCTTGAGCGTGTTGATGTCCGTCATCATGTTCATCGTGCCGTTGCCGCTCATGTTCTTCATGTCGCTCGCGGGCAAGCCCGGCAGCATCGGCATCTGGTCCAGCGCGGGCGTCTGGTCTCTGCCGTACCATGCCTTCCGCCACTGCTGCATCTGACCGATTTCCTTGTTTTGATCGGCGATGATGCTACCCGCGAGCGTCTTGATCTCGGGATGCTCGCCGCGCGTCGGCGCGATCTGGGCCATCGCGACCGCGCTCATGTGATGTGGCACCATCATGTCAATGAACTGCTCGTCGAATGGCTCGGACGCAGTCATTGCTGCGGCCGATCCCCCCGCGGCAGGGGTCGTCATGCCCGGCATGGCACCCGTACCCCCTGCGGCAGTCGTACTTGTCGTTGCACCGCTCGTAGCGGGCGTGGCGGTTGCGTTGCTTCCGCCACATGCGGTGAGGACAAGCGCCAGCATCAGAAGTGTAACGATGGCAAGAATGGGGCGCGTGCGCGCCGGTGTGCGAGGTGTGGTGCGATTCACGATGTATTCCTTTCGGATCCTCTATTAGGCAACGATTCGCGGCAACGTGACAGCCGTGGGCGAAATGCCGCACGGCGATACTCACGTTGCAATGAGGGCGAATCAGCAGAGGAAAACCTGCAGGAATGCACGGTGGCGACTGGCGGACCAGCGGCGGTCTGACGCCAATACGGGGAGAACTACCGCTACAGTGACGACCGCAGCAACAATAAGGAGGGAGAGTACCAACAACGAGAAAAAAGCCTCGCGGTTGAGACATGCTTCGATCGCGGAACAACCGTGTATGCTCGGCAAGGAACCGGGCATATCGCTATGAGCCCTCTCGCCCATCTGCTGCATCGCGGTGAGGGGTTGCATAATGCGCTCGTGCATCGGCGTAGCCATCAGGAATTGATGGATGAACACACCAAGCACAAGCACGATCGCCACCTGCCGCCACGTAACGTGGGGGGCGCTTCGCTGCTGGAGTGCTGGTCGAGCCATCTGAACTCTCATGGCACCAAGTATTGCAACGAATGTGCCATTGTGCAACCCGTGCGGTAAATCCGATGATGAAGACCCTCCTTTGTCCCTAAGAATGTTTCTGTCGTTTCAAGCCTGCTCATATCACCCGACCGTTGCCGCCATTTCATTGTGCGTCCCCTTGCCGCGAGGCGAGGGTGTCGGCGATCGTTCTCGGATCAAGGGGTGGCGGAGGGGGCGCGTAGTTCGGGGCAGGCAGCCGCCGGTTACGCAGAATCAAAAAGAATCCGGCGAGGATAAACGCGAACGACGCCCAGTACGCGCCCGGCAACGGGCCGATGTGCGCGCGGTCTACCCGGATGGACTCCGTGAAGAGGCGCGTCACACCGTAGAGGATTCCGTACGCGCCGAAAATATCGCCGTCCCGCCACCGCTTCGGGACCATCACGCGCGTGAAGAAGTAGAGCAGCACGAGGGCAATCCCGATGTCCGCGAT
>JAABUZ0100003112.1_pt1 | contig 25476 bp, 23 predicted proteins | sample 5562091 | NCBI WGS metagenome assembly JAABUZ01 (sample SAMN12813069, study PRJNA571459) | rock metagenome | isolation source: Antarctica rocks | place: Antarctica: Victoria Land, Linnaeus Terrace sud | collected 2015-12-21 | reverse complement strand
TGCTTTGCGCCGAATTTGTGCTTCAATAGAGAGAAGAATAAGGAGATGCGATTTCGGGCTGTTCATGTGCTTGCGTTGTTTGTGCTTATTTTCGGACTAATCGCGACATCAAGACCGGCGGCGGGCCAAGATCAAGAGGGCGGGCCAAGATTAAGAGGGCGCGGCAAGCGGCACCCCTACAGCGGTGTTACCCAATTCCCGGCGCAGGAAGTGAGAAGCCTGCCGGAGCGGAAACAGGGTAGAATAAACGCATGAGTGCTATTATGGAAGACCCCGCGTACAAAGCGGGCTTGGAGTTTCGGGGACGCGGCGAGTTCCCCGGTGCAATTGCGGCGTTTGAGGCGGCTTCGGGCCGGTTCCCGGACGACGCGGACGGGCCATATCAGGTGGGGCTGACGTATCAGCAGCGGGCGGAGACGATTTTGCCGGCGGCGATGCGCGAGTCGGAAAAGCCGGTCGGAGTGGGAACGGGTTTCAGTGACCTGGCGTCGTCGGTGCTGGGGCTGGGCGTGCTGGCGGCGTCCAAAGCATTAGGGAACACGGACTGGATTGTGCAGTACCGGGAAGCGTTCCGGCTGTCGGTGGTGCAGTTCGAGAAAGCGTCGGCGCTCGATGCAAGCGACGCGCGTTTCCCTCATGCGCGGGCGCTGTCCCTGCGGTATTTAGGCCAGACCGAAGCGGCGGCGGAGGCGGCGCGAACGGCGGCGTCGCTGTCGCCCGGTGAGCCGGTGTATCGGGAGCGTGCGGCGGCATTTGGGCAGGCGGCGAGCCGCGAGTATCAGACCCGCGAGGGGAAAGACGCGGTTCCGGGGGGCGTGACCTGGAACGATGTCATTCTGCCCGCCCGCACTAAGCGCGAGCTGCGCCAGATGCAGCTTTTGCTGGAAAATCCGAGCTTGTCGAAAGATTTGGGGATTGAGCCGCCGACGGGCCTCTTGCTATACGGGCCGCCGGGAACGGGCAAGACGACCATCGCCCGCGTCTTAGCGCACGAATCGCATTGCCATTTTGTCGCCACTTCGCCTGCCGAGATCAATTCCATGTGGCTGGGCGAGAGCGAGAAGTCTGTCAAGAAGCTGTTTGATGAGGCGCGGGCGAAGTCTCCGGCGATTATCTTTTTGGACGAGATAGACGCCCTGCTGCCGTCGCGCTCCGGCGGCGTCAACCAGTACAGCGACAAAGTGGTCAACCAGTTTTTGCATGAGATGGACGGGCTGACCCGAAACCGGCGCATTTTCGTGATCGGCGCGACGAACCGCCGGGACATGCTGGACCCGGCTCTGCTGCGCGGCGGGCGGCTGTCCCGCGAAATTGAAATTCCCCTGCCGGATGAGCCGGCCCGGCGTCAGTTGTTTGCCCTGTCGGCGTCCGGCGCAAAGATGGCGGACGATGTGGATTTGGACGAATTAGCGCAGCGCACCGAAGGCTATTCCGGGGCCAATATCAAGGCTGTCGTGAACGAAGCGGGCTTGCAGGCGCTTATTCGGCTGTCTGAGGCGGGGCCGGATGTGAAGCGGGTGCTGACCCGTGAGGATTTTGAGGAGGCTTTGGTGAACTTCGCGCCTGCCCCGGCGGAGGAAGCGCCGAATCCGTGGCGGATGTTTGGGGGGTAAGAACCTCAGCCCAATCAAACCTCAGCCCAATCAAACCTCAGCCCAATCAAACCTCACCCCGCCTCGTTCCTCGTCGACCCTCTCCTTGTTAAGGAGAGGGTAGGATAATCAGAACAGGAAGCAGCATTTTGTGAGCAGTGTCCTTTTCTTTGTCTCTTTTCTTACCCTCTCCTTAACAAGGAGAGGGTCGACGAGGAACGAGGCGGGGTGAGGTTTGATTAGGGGGAGGTTCTTGCGTTTACGGCTTGCGCCGAGGTTCAGCACCGCTATTTAAGATTTCGTGATCAAACCTTTACATATTTGGCGGCGAGCTAAACGGTGGACGCAGCGGACAGGCTGGCTGCTGAGGCAGATGCAGGCTGACTTTGGCCTCGGTGCTGCCGGCGGGCCGATTTGGCTGCGGGACAACCCGTTTTTGTTTAAGCTGGGCCGGGCGGAGATGCGGGGGTTGGGGTTAGCCCTACGCCTGGCGACCGTGGTGGTTTTGCTGGGCGGCTTGCTGCTGGGCGGGCTGGCATTGCAGCGCACGTTTAGCAGTCAAGTCGCCGCCGCAATCAACTTTTTATTCCAGGCGTCGTTCCCGGTCGTGCTGTTTGTGCTGCTGTCGTTTGTTCATGTGCTGCTGATCGTCAATGCCCGGACGGCGGCGTCGGTGTCGCTGGCGGACGAAGCGCGGCGGGCGACGCTGCCGGATTTGCTTCTGACGCCGCTGCGGCGGGCGGAAATGCTGCTGGCGATGGGGGTGGGACCGGCGCGGGCGGCGTCTTTACTGGCGGTGGCCGGGCTGCCGGTGTATGCGCTGCTGGGGCAGTTCGGCGGGCTGACCTGGCGGGAGATTGCCTGCCTTTATCTTTTGTTTGCGCTGCTGTGTTATCAGCCGCCAGCGTCGGCGGTTCCGGCGCTGTCGGGGCTGGCGCAGGCCCCTGACGCGCCGCCGGGGCAGTTTACGGCAGTTCCGAACCGGCGGGCGGTGCGCCGGGCTTCGTACCTCGGCATCGGCTTTCCCATTGTTTTAGGCGTGCTGTTTTTTGGCCGGTTTCTCGGCGCTTTGGGCGGCGGCTGGCTGACGCACTTGTTTTCAGCGCTGAACCTGCCGCTGCTGTCGGGCTTCTCGTTTCTGATTTTTCTGTCGTGGCCGTATTACGCGGCGCAGGCGCTTGGGGACCGTCTGCCGTTTTTCCACGCTGCCTTGTCGCCGCTGTGGTATGTTCTGCCGCTGGCGGCGATGCAGTGGGCGGGGTCGGCGCTGTCTTCGGCGTCGGCGCTGTCGGCGGGGAGTCTGCCGGAGATGCACCGGCTGCCGATTTGGACGCGGGCGCAGACGCTGGGGCGCTGGACGGCGCGGCTGGCGGGCGTGTGTGCGCTGGGCGTGGTCTGGCGGGCGTGGGTGGAAAGCGGGGACACGGCGGGGCTGGCAAAGCAGTTTGCGTCGGGGCCGGGCTGGGACGCGGCGGGTCTGCTGCTGCTGCTCGGCGGTTTTTCGCTGCCGAATGTCTGCGGCCGCGCTCTGGCGATCAATCCATTGGGGAACGACGCAGACTTTCGCAGTCCGGCGCTTGTGCTGCGCCGGGCATTGAAGCGGTCGCTTCGGCCGCTGGGCGTGGCTTTGGGCATGTTTTTGTTTGCCTGCGTGCTGGGATGGCTCTCGCCGTTTGCCGCGCCGGTGGTTGAGACCGCCGGGAAGATCGCGCTGGTAGGGGTCAGCACCGTGTTCTGGGCGGTCGGTGTTCGGCGGGCGGTTCCGAAGATCGGCAAGTGGGTGACTTCGGGACTGCTGTACGCGGTCCCGTTTCTCGCGCTGTCGGTTCCGGGGTTCAGCCCGGCGGCGGCGTTCAGTCCGGCGGCGGCGTTCAGTCCGGCGTCGGCGTGGGTCCGCTTGTTTGCCGGCGGGCCAGGACTGCTTTCTCAGTTTCCCGCATGGCAGCTAGGGCCGCTGCCGTCGTTCTGGGTCTGCGCCGCCGTTCCGGCACTTGTCGGAATTGCCCTGATGACGGCGACGCACCGGCAGCCGCGTCAAGCTTCGGTTGTGCCGGTCAAGAGCGCTGCTGCGAAGAGTGCGCCGGTCCGCAATGAAGCGCGGACGGCGGCGCTGATGGGCTGGGTCACGCGCCGCACGGACAATCCGCTGTTCATTTACGAAATGCGTGTCCGAACGCGCTCCGGCCGCTGGCTTGACTGGCTGATTTTGGCCCCGCTTGTTTTTGCCGCCGCTGTTGCTGCCACGTTGGTTTATCCCGACATTGTTAATAGTTTTGCGTTCCTCTCGCCGTTCCGATTCTTTTCTGCCTCTTTGTATGCAATTCAGGGCGGAACAAGCGTCGTCTTTCAGGGAACTTATGCCGCTCTGCTGGTGCTGGCCTCACTGCTGCTGGTAGGGCAGTGTTACACTTTAGGACTTCGTGGACAAGTCATTGGAGAAGGACTCATCGCAAAGGACCGGCAGCAGGGAACGTGGGGGTTTATCCTACTGACGCCGCTGACGATCCCTCAGATTTTTTGGGGCAAGGTGTTCGGGCAGACGGCGGCGGTCGGTGTGGTCTGGGCGGCGGCGGGGATTGGCTGCCTGGTCTTGTACCTGGTTTCCGCGCCGCTGGTGGGTCTCGGTCCGGCGCTTGCGGCCTGGGCAAGCGGGCAGCTTCTGGTCTCCGCGCTGCTGACGCTGGGGGTCAGTCTCGGCACGGCTCTGGCGACGTTCCCGGCGGTTCAGAAAACGCTCAAGGGGTTGTCCACGCTGCTGCTGGTGCTGGTGGTCGGGGGCATTGCCTACGCGGAAGTTGAGTGGCTGCCGTCTAGTACGCCGGAAGACTGGCGCCTGCTGGTCGAGTGGCTGGTGAGCGGCAGCGTATTCGCGCTGGGGCTGTCTGTTCTGCTGTTCTGGTTTGCTTTGTGGCGAATGTCGCGCCTGCGGGGGCGTGATATTGTGGCGGGGGATGGGGTGGGATAAGTCCGTTGGAACCGGCACGCGCATTAGAACCGGCACTGGAAGTGTTAGTTTTATCATGAAAATGGAAGTCAAAATAAGTGGAAAATGCCTCGCTCCAATTAGAGCGAGGCATTTTCGGTTTAATTCAGGCTTCTGTGTACCAGATCATCGGCAGTTTCGTGTCTAGTGACAGGAGACGTGGTTATCCGCATTGTTGATCTGCGAGATTATAACCGATGACGCTAAAGTTTGTTTTAGCACTGCGCTTTCTTCCTGAATACTACGGAAGTTTGCCCACAAGAACGCGCCTATGCCGAGACCAGGAAGGATTAAAACCATGAGCAACCCCAAGAGGAAGCCCAAAACGAATATCCTCATAAAGTGACGAACGCTAGTAACATTGTGGTAATCCTTCTTGTACTTCAAATGCACAAGGCAACCGACAGCAGTAAGCAGTGTAGTAACTCCTAATGCTGTGTAAACCTCACTAGGCCCACCGCCAAAGTGCAAAACGGCAGACACTGTGGCGACAGTAAAAACGCCGCTGCCTAAGACCGTTCCCCAAAGGGCGGCGGCAAACCCATCGAAGAACGACTTCGACGGTGCCGGCACAGGCGGCAGAGAACGGATTTCTCCGACTTGCGGCTCAATCTGAATTTGCTTTTCGTTAATCATCTTGCTCTCCGATTTTTTGCTGCACGTCTTCGCTGCGGTTTGCAATGCTCTGGTTTATAGCATTCACATCATGCCCAAGTAGTGTCCCCGGTGACGCTATTGTCGTTAGATGCGCGGTCTTGGTCTCCGTTTGTATTTCTCGCCGGAAGCCAACCCAGGATTTCTTGATACGAATTACCGACCGGCTGATAGTCTCGATCAAGTCTCCCGCTGAGAATGTCAAGAAGAGAACTGCGATAAGGCCTTGCTCCGCGTAATAAATTGATGCTGTAACCCAATGCTCCGTGTGGTCGCCAGTAATTGCATCATGGCAGAAGAAAAAACCCTTTGTCAATAAGCTGACTGCAAGGTCTGCAACAAGTGGCTTGCCCGCGATTTTGATGGACTGTTTTGCATCATCGAGAACTTCATGCTCCCATGCCCATCTAATACCCGACGAAATACTCTGCTTCCAGTTCCACACCAAGTCAAGCCTCACTACACATACCGCAGATCGCGCCGGTCTACTTGAAAAGCAGTAGTACATCCCAATCGCAGTCCAGGTGCATCATACAGGTGCATCATATATGATATACGCAGATTATATCACAAAAAGTTCAACGTGTAAACAAAAGGGGAAACCGCTGTACGAATTATCGGCAAAAAGGCCGCTAAACTATAATCATACTGAGTGAAGACAGCAACAATCGCTTGAGGAGGAGCAGCGTGAGCGAAGTCGGGCCGATGCTAAGAACGGCGAGTGTGCCTACCGAAATGCTCAAAGATTGCGGCCATTCGCACTTAATGTCCGAGCAGGGACGGGGCTGCGCCTTCGGGGGCGATGACGAAAGGCTTGGAAACGCCGTAGCGGGCGCAGAGGTCGGTGAGGGCGCTGTCGGCCTGGGTTCCGTCAGCGTCTACCTGCGTTTGAACCTGGGTGACGGCGCTTAAATCAGGCAGGCCGCTGGAGTCGTGGTTTAAGAGCGCGACCTGCATTTTCGAGATGACTGTGGTGTAGTCGCCGAGAAATGTTTGGTAGCGGGCTGCCAGCTGCGTACACGCGGGCGGGGCGGGCGCGGCGCGGAACTCCCGGATCAACGCCTGCCACTTGACGGCGTAATCGCTGTAGCCCTGGCTGAGTTTTTGGGTGCTTTGTTTGGCGGCGTCTTGACTGCTGCCTGCCCCCGACTGGTCGGGATCGGACTCGGCGCTTTGCGCCCCCTGTGTTTGCATCCCCTGCGCGATGCCGAGCATCGCGTTCGCCCCGGAAACGTCGTTATTCAGGGCAATGCGCTTCTGCTCAATTCCCTGCAAAAAGCTTAAATACGCGGCAACGTCGGGCGGCAGGGTCGGCGCGGGCTTGTCGGGCGCGTTGGTGACGGCGGGGCCGGTGATCGGCGGCTGGCTGGGGGCATTGGTCAGCGGCGGCGCGGTCGTGGGCGGCAGGGGCGGGGCATTGGTGACGGCGGGCGCGGTGATGGCGACAGGCGTTGGGCTGGTCAGGAGGGAGGGCTGCTGATGGCTATGGGCGACCAGCACGGCAAGCGCGGCGGCCAGCACGACGACAGCGACGATGGCGGCGGGCAGCAGCAGGGAGCGGGACTTGCGGGTCGCGGTGTCAAGGGGATGGGCCGTCAGGGTAGGTGGGGCCGGGGCGCTGGAATTGCCTGTCAGCGGGGCCGCGCAGTTCGGGCAGAACTTGGCCGCTGACGAGACTTCCTGACCGCATTGCGAGCAAAACCGGGCTGCCATTGGTTCGGTTCCCCTTCTCTATTTCCACTGTATCATACCGTCATTTTTGCTTCACTGTCAAGCGGCGATTTTGGAACAAAGAGTAGACGGGAAGCGTCCTATTTGGGTATAATAGGACATCTGTTCGGTATTAAAGAAACCCCAATGACGACACACAATTTCAACGAAAATCTGACCAATCAAGAGATGGCGCAGACGCTGTTCAAGGTCGCGACGCTGCTGAAAGACCGGCAGGATAACCCGTACCGTATTCAGGCGTATGAGAACGGCGCACGGGCTTTGATGGGCCGCCGCGACGATGCGGTGGCTGTTTTGCGTGATGACAATCAGCGCTTGAAACGGCGCAAAGGCGTTCTCGGCGAGCGTTTGCAGCGCAAGCTCTCGGAGCTGGCCCGTACCGGGCGCATGGAGTATTTCGCCGAGCTGTGCGCGGATTTGCCGCCGCATATCGGAGCGCTGATGGCCACGCCCGGCGTCGGGCCGCGTCTGGCCCAGCGTTTGCATGAGACGCTGGGCGTTTCCACGGCGGAGCAACTCGCCGAAGCGGTTCGGTCGGGCCGCGCTCAGGGCGTCTACGGCGTGGGGCCGAAGCGTGCGGCGCAGTGGGGGCAGTTGTCGCTGTTTGAGGAGTAGAACCCACCTCGTTAAGAACCTACCCCGGTTCGTCCCTCACCGACCCTCCCTAAAGGGAAGGTAAGGAGTAAGACAAGAGTGGAAAGCGTAGGGATACTGTTTGGCGTGCCTTGCCGGTTTCTTGAACCTCCTTACCTTCCCTTTAGGGAGGGTCGGTGAGGGACGAACCGGGGTAGGTGCATTGAAAGACACATTATGGCTGAACTGACCGAGATTGAGCTGGATTTGTTTGCCGCGGATTTGGAGCGAGACGACGAGATAGACGGCGAAGAAGCGGAAGCGGCGTGGCTGGACGCAGGGAGCGATGAGTACGCGCTGCCGTTTGACCTGCCGGCGCTCGGCGTGACGCCCCGGCCTTACCAGAAGGATGCGCTGACGGCGTGGGGCCGGGCTTCTGGGCGCGGCGTGGTGGTGCTGCCGACGGGCGCGGGCAAAACGGTGGTGGCGCTGATGGTCATGGAAGCGATGCGGGTGGCGACGCTGGTGGTCGTGCCGACGATTGACTTGATGCACCAGTGGCATGATACGATCTGCACGAAGTTTGGACTGACTAGCGCCGAAGTCGGCATGATCGGCGGGGGCTTTAAGAGCGAGTGTCCGATTACGGTCATTACGTATGATTCGGCGGCGATGCCCAAAAGAGATTTGGCGAGGTTTGGGCTTTTAGTGTTTGATGAGGCCCATCACTTGCCGTCGGCGTCGTACCGGACCATTGCGACCCGCGCCGATGCGCCGTTTCGGCTGGGCTTGTCCGCGACGCTGGAGCGCTCCGACGGGCGGCATGATGACCTGGCGGCGCTGATTGGGCCGACGGTGTTTGAGCGTCAGCCGGCGACGCTGGCCCGTGATAAGCATATCGCCGATTACAAAGTGCAGCGCGTCTCGGTAGACCTGACCGACGAGGAGCAGGCGCGTTATGACCGTCTGACGGCGGAGTTTTCCTGGTACATGGCGGCGAACCGCACCAAGCTGATGATGACCGGCGCGGTCAATTTGTTTGAGGCGCTGATTCGGAGCGCCGGGCATGACCCGTCGGCGCGTCTGGCCCTGCGCTCCCACCGAGAAGCGCGGATGCTGGCGATGAACGCCGAGCGCAAAGTCAAGGCGGTGGAAGAATTGTTAGGGCAGCATAAAGACGACAAAGTGATTGTGTTCTCGGAGTGGAACGTGCTGGTCAACGATCTATCGCGCCGCCTGTGCCTGCCGGCGATCACTTACCGCACTCATGCCGACGAGCGGCGGGATATTTTAGATAAGTTTCGGCAGCAAAGGTACTCCAAGCTGGTGACGGGGCGGGTGCTGAACGAAGGCGTGGACGTTCCCGATGCCAATGTGGCGATTGTGGTGTCGGGTTCGTCCACAACCCGCGAGTATATTCAGCGCTTGGGCCGGGTGCTGCGTCCGAAGCCGGGCCATGCGTACCTGTACGAGATCGTTTCACGCGGCACAAGCGAGGTCAAGACGGCGCGGCGGCGCAAGCCGGTGGAGAAGGCGGAGTAAGAACCCCTCCCGCTCGTTCCTCGCTCCCTCCCCTGTTAGGGAAGGGTTAGAGTTCCCGAACGACGGCGTGAGCGTTCCCGTTTTTCGTCCTGCTCTTTATTGCCCTTCCCTAACAGGGGAGGGAGCGAGGAACGAGCGGGAGGGGTTCCGAATGGATAGAAAGTAAAGCACATGGCGTTTCGTCAGGAAGATTTCAAGAAGACCTCGCGCAAAAGCAGCGTGGCCGGAGCATCGGCGTCGGTGTATCCGCATCAGCTTAAAGACAAGAAAGCCATTGCGCGATTAGAGATTGCCATTCGGACGTTTGATGCGGCGGCGGGCAAGCGGCGCAAGGACATGGATGCGCAGGCGATGACTGACTTCTTTGGCGATCCGCGTTTGGCACGGGGCATTGTCGCGTGTCTAGGGCAGTTTTACAAGTACGAGACGCCGGACTTCCGGCAGCTGGTCGGACGAGACGGCGCGGCGCGGCTGCGGGAAGCCGCGCTGACAAAGCCGGTGGAAGTGCGGGCGTTTACCTATGCGTCTGTGAATGAGCATCATAACGGATTTATTGCGGAGGCGGACCGGGCGGCGTGTTACGAGGCATTAGCGGGGGAGTTTTGTTTGACGGCGCATCAGTGGGACACGCTGCTGCATTCGGATGCAGAAGACAACCAGATTTTGACTCGTTTGGGCGCAGTGCCGACGCCTGCCGACATTGTCGCGCTGTATAATTTTCACTCGCTGGACACGGTGCTGCGGCGGGCGACGCAGATCGTGCAGACGGGCTTGTCTTTGACGACAAGCGACGCTGCCGAGATTCGCGCTCTGGCGCGGGCGCTGGGCATTAAAGCCGTGGTCAGCGCCGATGCCGGCACGGTTTCGCTGTCTGAAATAGACGTGCCTTCGATTCTGCCGCGCCGGGCGGGGCGTCTGGGCCGCTGCCTGCTGCATCTGGTTTCAGCGTATGCCAATCGCAGTACCGGCGGTTATGTGGAGGCGCGGCTGGGCGCAAAGGCGTTCCGGCTGACCCTGACGACGGATTTGCTGCGCGTGCTGGGAATGCCGGTCAAAGCCGCGTCCACAGAGAAACCGTCGTTCAAGAAGCGGTTTGAGGCCGGGCTGTCCCTGCACAAAGACTTGCTGCGCGAGACGACAAAGCGGCGCGTGGCGGGCGAGACGAATGGCTGGCGGGTGAAGCGCCTGCCGGAGCCGATGGTTTCGGCTTTAGGAATACAAATGCCCGACTTCGTGCTGCGGCGCGGCGACCGCCGGGTGACGCTGATGCTGGGTGTGGAAGCGGCGAGCGTAAGCGATAATCTGACGCTGGCTTTGCCGCTGGGCCGGAAGGCGCTTTCGGCGGCGGAGGTGCTGGCCCGCGTTGAACTGGCGGCGACCAATCTGTTCGCCCTGCCCGAAGCGGCCCCGCCGCCGGTCCCGCAGGATGTTCTGGCGCTGTGTGATCGGGCGGCAAGCGAAGGCATGGTGAAGGCGGCGGACGCTCGCCGGACGCTGCATCTGCTGGATGACTCGCCGCTGATTGAGTGGATGCGGCTGGCGGCGGACCCGCGTGTTCGGTTTATCCCCGGTGTCGGCATTTTGTCCGAGTCAATGGTGACGACAATTCGCGGGGAGTAGACAGGAACGCGAAAGAACAAAGCTGTTTTTATTGACAGAGTTGACAAACAAGCGTGAGTGTGTTAAAGTTCTATTGCATTCCTGAAGGAGAACTTGCATTATGCTTCGCCGTTCGCGCCTGTCGGGCTTCACGCTCTCCTCTCGTGGTTTCACTTTAATTGAATTGCTCGTTGTCATCGCTATTATCGCGATTCTCGCCGCTATTCTTTTCCCTGTCTTTCAGCGAGTACGCGAAAATGCCCGCCGCACCGCCTGCCTGTCAAACCAAAAGCAGCTTGGCCTCGCTTTCATCCAGTACAGCCAAGACGCGGATGAGCTGATGCCGTCGGCAACGAAAGGTTTAGCCGGGGCCGGTATCTTGGGCGGCTGGAATTATTACTCGGTGTTCGGCATGGCTCCCGGTACTCCCGCCGTGTTTGATGTCACGCGGGGGAGCCTGTATCCCTATATCAAGAGCAAAGGAGTCTATGTCTGCCCGGATGATAGTGTCGGGCAAGCGAACGGCAGTTCTTACGCTTACAGCTCCTGTGCGGCCCTCTATACCGCCCCGGTCGGGACAGCACTCTATCCCGGAAAGTCCTTGTCGCAGTTTGACAGCCCTTCCGCAATGTTGCTGCTGACGGAAGAAGCCGATGGCGGCGGGTCATTCTCCACCAATGATGCTTACTTTCTCTTTAACTTTGATACGGTCGCCCTGCGTCATACGGGCGGAGCCAACATGCTTTTCATGGATGGACATGCCAAGTATTCCCTGATTGACAACACCGGCGCAAGCACTGCGTCCACGGGCGACAACACAAAAGTTTGGAACCTGCAAGATGGGCTTGACCTGAACAACATGCAGAACGTGCCGCTTCCTGCACCAGGCACGGCCAACCCGGGAACCGGCGTCTGCTCCAACTAGGCGATTGCAGCTATGACCTCAAGCGCTCTCCTTCTAACAGGGAGGGCGCTTTTGTCGTTTGAATGGCATTGGAGAAGCAGCAAGACAAGAGGGCGCGGCAAGCAGCGCCCCTACAAGCCTTAAAGTGCGAGACAAAAAATAGACAGCTTGTGCGGTTGAGCGTTGAGGTTTTTGTAAGATTGTCTTTGTGGCGGCGGGCTTTTCGGCGTTGGCCTCTCAAATAACGGCAATAATTTTCAGTGCCACTTGATTTTTCTGGCTTGACATCGTGCATCATCTGTGATATACTGTATCCACGTTCGCAATTCCGAGGGGATGACGAACGAAAGCGAGAGCCTCCTAGCGGCTTTCGCTTTTTTGTTTTTGAAGTATCCCTCGTGTTTTCGGGAACCTCTTTAACTTCCTTCGGCGTTTAAATGAACATGAAAGCACTTCTTTTTATTCCGGCTGTTGCGGTTCTGGCGTCGGCGGGATCGGTTTATGTTCATCACTCGGCTATTCATCATGCGGCTGCGGCGAAAGTTCAGGCGATCCCTGCGGGGCAAAATCAGGCGGGGGCGCTGCTGACGGGGCGGGCGGCGCTCGGAGATTGGTCTACGGAGGTGCCGGGGGTGCGGCGGAAGCTGACGGTGGGCGAGCTGCCGCCGCCGCATGAGACGCCTTCGGTGGACAACGGGGCGCATATGGTCCCTAAGCCGGACGGCGTGCTGCCGTTGGCTCCGGCGGGGTTTGAGGTGTCGCTGTTCGCGGGCAATTTGAGCAACCCGCGCAAGATTGTGACGGCTCCGAACGGGGATATTTTCGTGGCGGAAAGCGGGGCGAACCGGGTCAAAGTTTTGCGGGCCGACGGCAGCATGGGCCATGTCGAGGCGACTTCAATTTATGCGGATAATCTGCGGCAGCCGTTTGGGATTGCGTTTTATCCGAGCGGGCCGAACCCGAAGTTTGTGTATATCGCCAACACGGACTCGGTGGTGCGGTATCCCTACACGAACGGCGATTTGAAAGCGCCCAGCGAGGCGCAGATGATTGTGACGGACATTCCAGGCGGCGGCCGGCTGCGCGGGGGCGGGCACTGGACGCGGGACATTGCGTTTTCGCCGGACAACAGCAAAATGTTTGTCTCGGTCGGGTCGCATTCCAACCATGACGACGCGGACACGCACCCGGAAGAGTTTCACCGGGCGGATATTTTGGAATACAACCCGGACGGCACGGGTGAGCGCGTGTATGCGTCGGGCATTCGCAATCCGGTGGGAATCGCGTTTCAGCCGGAAACGGGGCAGCTCTGGACTTCGGTGAACGAGCGGGATACCCTGGGCGATCATTTGGTTCCCGACTATATTACGCATGTGCAGGCGGGCGGGTTTTACGGCTGGCCCTGGTATTATATGGGCCACCATCAGGACCCGGATTTGCCGGACGCGCATCCTGACCTGAAAGCGCGGGTGATTACGCCGGATGTCCTGCTTCAGCCGCATATGGCGTCGCTGGCGCTGACATTTTATGAAGGGAAGCAGTTCCCGGCACCTTATCGGGGAAGGATTTTCGCCGCCGAGCATGGCTCCTGGAACCGGTCACACCGGGCGGGCTACAACGTGGTGTGTGTTCCGATCCAGAAGAACGGGCAGGCGTCGGGCGAGTATGACGACTTCCTCACGGGCTTTTTGACGCCGGACGGCGATGTCTGGGGGCGTCCGGTGGGGGTGACGGTGGCGCAGGATGGGTCGCTGCTGGTTTCGGATGACGGCTCAAACAGCATCTGGCGCGTGCGTTATGTCGGCAAGATAACAATTTGAGCAAGCGTTGTGATATAATAGAGCCATGAGGACATCGGTCAGCGCGAAGCGATGCCCCGAATGCGGAAAAGCGGCAATGCTCCAGGCCTTCTCCTGTCCGGCCTGCGGCCACCGGTTTCGGACCCGCTTCGTGGAGCCGCCGGTCGAAAAAACAGAAGCCTTTACGCTGATGGTTGTGCCGCCGGCCGCGTCGCTCCGGCCGCGCCGGGCCGGTGCCCCCTGGACGTTCCGGCTGGCGTTTCTGGGCAGTTTTTTGTTTGTTGCGCTGGCAGGCGGGCTATTTTGTCTGGGCTGGAGCATCCGGCAGCCGTCGGCCGCGCCTCCGCTGAGGGTGGCCGGGTCTTCCTCCCATTTGGCTCCGGCCAGCCCGGCGGTGCATCTTTACCAGGCGATCAACCCGGCGATGTCTTTGTATGACCTCGACAAGGCCGCCGGCGGCATGGGACGCATTATCCGAAACTCCGACCCGCACACGCTGCTGCTTTCTTACGATTACCCCCATCAAAGCGTTCATGTGTCTTTGTCGCGGACTGATTTGGCAAGCGGAGATTATCAGGTGCAGGCAGTGTCGCTGTATCAAGGGAAAACTTTGCTTCAGCGTCATGCCGGGAGCGAGTGACACCAAACAGGAACAGTTCCACGGGGCTGAACCCCCGTGCTTCGGTAAAGCAACTCCCCGCCTTCGCGGGCATAGGAAGTTTCGTATGTCTTTGCCCGCAAAGGTGGGGACTTGCATTTTTAAAGTCCTGGCGTTTAGGGCAGAGTATGCTTGTTATACGGTTTCTAGGCCGCTTGAGCTTCCAGATGGCGCTGGGGCAGCAGGGCTTCCAGGCGCTCCGGCATGACGGGCGGGCTGAACAAAAACCCCTGCATGTAATCGCATTCCAGATGCCGCAGCGTCTCGCGCTGGCCCGGCGTTTCCACTCCTTCCGCAACCACTTCCAAATCCAGGGCGTGCGCCATGTCAATGATGGCCCGCACGACGGCCCGGTCCTGCCGCGCATGTTTATCGTTTCCGCTGAACTTATCGTTTCCGCTGAACTTAGGGGACGCTAATCCCTGAACAAACGAGCGGTCTACTTTCAGAACATCCAGCGGAAAGCGGCGCAGGTAGGCCAGCGACGAATAGCCGGTTCCAAAATCATCTAATGAGATACGCACCCCAAGCGCCCGGAGCGCGGCCAGGCGTTCCACTGCCGCTTCGCCCTGGGCGACCAATGCGCTTTCGGTCAGTTCTAAGTCTAATAAATGCGGGCTGAGGCCGGTTTCGTTTAACGCATTTTGGACGCTCTGGACCAGCCCGCGCTCGCTGAGCTGCCGGGCCGATAAATTGACTGACTGGCGCAGCGGCGTTCCTGCCCGCTCCCACCGGGCCGCCTGACGGCAGGCGGTTCGCAGCACCCATTCTCCGAGCGGCACGATGAGGCCGGTTTCTTCCGCCAGGGGGATAAAGCGCGACGGCGCGACCAGGCCAAGCTCCGGGTGCTGCCAGCGGACCAGCGCTTCGGAGCCGATGACTTCTCCGGTTTCCAGCGAAACCTGCGGCTGGTACAATAAAATCAGCTCGCCGCGCTCGATGGCTTTTCGCAGGCTGCTTTCCAGGGTCAGCCGCTCGCGGGCGGCCTCGGTCATCGCCGGGCTGAACTCCTGCCACTGTCCCCGCCCGTTTTCTTTGGCATGGTACATGGCAAGGTCGGCGTATTTCAGCAGCGTTTCCGCATCCAAAGCGTCGGCCGGGAAGCGGCTGATGCCGATGCTGGCGGCGACATGCAGCTCATGGCCCTCGATGAAGAGGGGCTGGAACAGGGATTGAAGCAGAGATTCGGCCTGCTCGTCCGGACGCGCGGCTTCTTCCGAGAGCAGCAGCGTGAACTCATCCCCTCCCATGCGGGCCAGAAGGTCATCGCGTTCTAGGCAGCGCTCGAACCGGGCGGTGACTTCCTGCAGGAGATGGTCGCCCGCGACATGGCCCAGGCTGTCGTTGACATGCTTGAACTGGTCCAAGTCTACGAACAGAACGCTGAAAGGCTCGGAACGCAGGATTGCAGCTTCCAGCGCCTGCTGAAAAAAAGTGCGGTTCGGCAGCCGGGTCAGCGGGTCGGTGTGCGCCTGCCAGCGGGCCAGCTCCTGCGTTTTTTTCTGCTCGGAGATGTCCCGCGTGATGGTGGAAGCACCGACAACCGCGCCGGCAGCGTCGATGATGGGCGAGGTGCTGACCCAGACTTCCAAGCGGCGTCCATCTTTGTGCAGGCGCAGCGTGTCCGGCAGCTCAATCGATTGATGGCTCTCCAGGCTGCCGCAAATACTCTCGGCTTCCGCCCGGCATTCTTCCGGCATCAGCGTGAGGATCGAGCGCCCGATCATTTCCTGTTCCGTCCACCCAAACAGCTGCTCCGCGCCGGGGTTCCAGCTGGTGATCTGCCTGGCGGCGTTCCAGCCGACAATCGAATCGTGAGAAGAATTGACGATGGCGGCAAGGCGGTTCGCGCTGGCTTCGGCTTCGCGCCGGGCGGTGATGTCCTGCACAACGGCCATGCAGGCCGTACATCCCTTCCACATCAGCGGATGCAGAACGACATCCACCCAAACAATGCTGCCGTCTTTCCTCTTGTGCCGCCCCTCACCGGCGTTGAGCGTCTCGGTCACGAAATTGCCGCCCGAAAGGTCAAATGCAGGCGACTCGCCGTCGGTCCGAAAAGCCTCGTATTTCAGTGCCAGAAATTCTTTGCGCGTGTATCCATAGCTGCGAAGGGCGGCATTGTTGACGGCCAGAAATTGCAGCGAAGTTTGGTCAAAGACCCAGATTGGGTGAGGGTTGCCTTCAAAGAGAATGCGGTAACGCGCCTCGCTTTCGCGCAGAGTGTCCTGAACGCCGAGAACGGTTCGAACACCGGCGGCAGCGGTGCGGATGACGATGACGGCGATCAGCAGGGAAAACAGCAGGATCGCCCCCTGGATTGCCTCGCCGAGCCGGAGCGTGCGGCGGTCGGTCCGGCTTTCGGCGGCCTGGGCCTGACTGCGGTAGGCGCTCAGGCCGCGCGGCGGGGCGTCGGGGTACTGGGTGGGGTTGACGCCGACAAGGTCGTCAAGCCGGCTTTCCAGATTATCGCGTCCGGCGGTTCCTTCGGTTTGCAGCAGGTCCTGGGCCTGAGCGCGGCGGCCGTGATCGGCCAGTTGTATCTCGCGCAGTTCCTGCGGCTCGCAGACTTCGTGGTTCTGGCGCTCGGCGGCGGCGCATTCGGCCTGAAGGGAAGCGCTGCCGGGAAGCTTCTTGATCTGGTCTTCCAGGCTCACAAATCCGTCATCCGTGTCCCCTTCCGTCACCCATTTCTGGTCACGGTCGCCGGTGTTGCCGGAATAGACATAGGACAGGGTGTAATAGGACGTGTCATGGGAGTGCAGGGTGACGTCCTTGGCAAGCGAGATGCACGAATCCACCCGCGTTTCAATTCGGCGGGTACGCCGGGCGGCGTCCTGCATGGCCCGAACGGTCTGGAGGTATCCGAGCAGTCCGAGCAGTATGATCAGAAAAAAGCCGGCGGCAAGCGTGTGTTCCAGCCGCCAGGAAGAAAAGCGGTCATTGGGATGCGTCATAAGTGAGGTCTTACCTTGCTGCCGTCCGCCGCTGATGGTTCGCGCGAGTTGGGAGAACGCCGAGCAGAGAAACCGGCGCTTGATCTTACCATGTTTGGCGCGATTTCTTCACTCTTAATTGTTTCCAAAAGCAGTGCGAAAAATAAGTAGACAAAAATCTACATTTTGCTTGACAATCTTATGAAACAAGTGTATACTAATTTTGCTCCTGGTCGGCAGTAGTCATAAGCTCTCCCAGACTGCCGGCCAGGGCAAGAACCTCACCCCGCCGCAGCACTGGCTACCCGGAGGGCAAGCGGCGACCCTCTCCTTAAGCAAGGAGAGGGTGAGGAGAAGACAGAAAAAAAGGACAGAAGAAAAGGACAGAAGGGAAAACACTGATGACTGCTTTGTCGTATGATGCCAGGCGCAAGGACGGCGCACTGGTTCGGTATCCGCTGGGGGCGGGGGTGCATGTCCGCAAAGGCGGGCTGCTCGCAGTCGCGGCGGCGACGGGTTTGGCTCAGCCGGCGTCGGACAGCGCCGGGCTGGTTTTTATCGGGATTGCTTACGAAGAGGCCGACAACACCGTCGGCGCGGCGGGGGCGCTTTCGGTTCGGGTTCTGAAGACCGGGGTCTACACCTATGCCAAAACAGCGGCGGCGCAGACAGATGTCGGCAAGGCGGCTTTTGTGGTGGATGACGCCGCGGTCTCGACGGCGGCCACGACGGACAGCATTGCCTGCGGGGTTGTGGTCGGCGTCCCGAACGCGCTGGCGGTGCAGATTCGCATTGATGGAAAGGTGAATTAAGCGATGAGTGACGAAGTTGTTGTCGAAGCGCCGGTGCCGCTGGCGCTGTCGGAAGAAGAGATGCCGAGCGAGCGTCCGGCCCGGCTTTTAGAAGCGGGCGAGTACCCGGACAAGAGTTTATCGCTGACGGAAAGCGATCTGGACGGCATTGTGGCGCGGTTTACGGCGGGTCTGCCGGTGAAAGTGGAGCATATGGACTCGCCGCTTGATCCATTGGGGCGGGTGCAGCGGGTCTGGCGCGAGGGGAACGCGCTGCTGGGGGTTCTGGCGTTCCCGGACGATCTGGCCGGGTTCCTGCGGCGGCGCGGGGCGGCGAAGCTGTCGGTCGGTTTGTCGCGGGAGCCGCTGGCTTTGCTGGAAGTCTCGCTGGTGCTGAAGCCGCGCGTCGCGTCGGCGGCATTTATGGGAGCGGAAAATGCGAACGCCGCAAACTTAAACGCCGAGATTGTTCGGCTGCGGGCGGCGCTGACGGCGCGGGAAGCGGACGCGCAGGTGTCGGCGTTTAAGGCGCAGGGCCGGATCGTGCCGGCAGCGGAAGCGGCGGCGCGTGCGCTGCTGTCGTCGGGGGCAACGGCGGTGCTGATGGCGGGCGGGCCGGAGCCGGTGGCGGCGGTGTTTCGGCGGTTTTTGGAAGCGCAGCCGCCGGTGGTTTTGCTGGGGGAAACGGCCCCGGCGGGCGGGGATTTCGGCACGTTCACACACTACGAACATACGTTCTTATCAAGGCTTGGGGTAGACCCGGCCAAAGTGGCGGCGCTCATGGAAGAAGAGCAGAAAGAGGCTTCCCGTGCATATTGATTTGCAGTTTTTGATTGCCGCCGGTGTCGGCGTCCACCTGCTGGCGGCGCTGGCAAAGACCCTGTGGAAGACGCCGCAGCGTCAGGCGCAGGTGGACGCGATTGAGACGAAAGTGGACGCGGTTCTGGCGGCTTTGCAGGGCGGGAAGTAAAACCTACCCCGGTTCGTTCCTCACCGACCCTCCCTAAAGGGAAGGTGAGGAGAGTAGGGGCAGACCCCCGTGTCTGCCCATCAATGAGCAAAGCGGGCGAATGACCTTCGCCCGCAATTTTCAGAAAGAAGAAATTGAAATGACACTGGTGAAATCGGACATTCCTGAGCTTTTGACGGCGGGGCTGAAAACCGCCTTTTTTCAGACATTCGGCGAGACGCCCGCGCAGTGGGACAAGATCGCAACCGTGGTTCCGTCGGAGCGGGACACGGAGCAGTATGCGTGGCTTGGCGCACTGCCGGGAATGCGCGAGTTTTTGGACGAGCGGTCCCCGGCGGACCTGAAGCCGTACTCGTATGCGATCACGAACAAGACGTGGGAAAGCACGCTCTCGATTGACCGGACGGCGCTGGAAGACGATCAATACGGACAAATTGCGCTGCGTGTCCGTCAGATGGCGCTGGTCGCCAAGCAGCATCTGGACAGCATTGTTTTCGGACTGCTCGGACTGGGGTTCACGGCAAGCGGCTACGACGGTGTCCCGTTCTTTGGGATTCACCAATCTATTTCCAATGGGGCGCAAGGGTTAGCGCAGTCTAATAAAGGCACGGACGGGTTGGCGGCGGCGTCCTTGCAGGCGGCGATTACGGCGATGATGCGGTTCACGGACGATCAGGGCCGCCCGATGGGAACTCGGCCTAATCTGCTGGTCATTCCGCCGGAGCTGTACTGGGAGGCGACTCAGCTTCTCAATTCCAGCTTCTTCCCGGACCCTGCGCCTATCGGCAGCCAGGATTTGGCGACGAACCCGCTGCGGGGGATGCTGACTTTGCTGACGACGCCGTATCTGGCTTCGTCCTCCAACTGGTTCCTGCTGGACACCGGGCGTGTGGTGCGGGCATTGGTGCTGCAGATGCGAAAGGAGTTTGAGTTTAACGCTTTGGAAGGCAGCTCCGAGAACGGGTTCCTGCGGGATCAGTTCCTGTACGGGGTTCGCGCCCGGTACAACGCCGGCTTTGGCGACTGGCGGGCAGCGTATGGAGCGCAGGTGGGGTGAGGCCCGCTCATCAGAAGCCCGCACGGAGTTAGGAACCGGCACTGGAAGTGCCGGTTACAAAAACACAAGGAGAAGTCACTATGCCAGTTCTGCCAATTGCGATTACTGATCTGAAGCCGCTGCTTGCCATTGCAGCGGCGGATACTTCGGCGGATGCCGATTTGACTTTGCTGCTGGCGGCGCAGCAGTCGGCTTTGGAATATAGTTTGGACCCGGCCATTCTTGCCGCTTCTCTAGGGAGCGCCGGTTTGCAGGCGACGCTGATGCTGGGCGCTGCGGAAGCGCTGGCGGGAGAATATCTGCGGCGTCAGGCCCGTGCGCCGGGCGCGACGGACGACTTTCATCTGGGGCCGCTGACGGTCTCGGCGTCGCGCATGGACAATATGGCGCAGCTTGGCGAGCGGCTGGCCGTGCTGGGACAAAAGCGCCTGGAACCGTTCGGGCGTGCGGCCCGGCAGGTGGCGGTGGATGCGTCGGCGGGACTGCCGGATGGTTCTTCCAAGACATCGGTGTTGATCCAGTCTGACTTAGCGGCCTCTGCCCTGGCAACTCCCTCGCTGTTTGACAGCGCGTTCTTTGATCTGCCACTCGACGACAGCAGTATTGGAGGCTTTCGATGACCGATGTTCTGGCAGCGGCCCGCGCTCGCCGCGTTTCAGCTCTGTTTGCGAGTTACGGCGAGACCTGGACGCGGATACGCGCGGGCATTAGTCATCCTCAGCTTGGCCTCTTTACACCGATGGATGGGCCGACGCTCGGCACGTATTTTGACGGCAATGAGTCGGTGGGCCTGCTGCGTCCGGCTTTGGCGCTCTATTCCGACGGCGCGGACACCGATCCGCCGGTGGCGAGCGACTTGTTTTACCGAGACGGGCGTCTTTGGACGATCCGCAAGACGCAGGTATTTCGCCTGGTCAGCACGCCGCTGCTGATTTTGGCGCTTTGTGATTGACCTACCACCTTGCTTCGCAGGGTCCTTCCTAAAGGAAGGATTAAGAGCAGAGGCAGACGCTTACTTGTTTGGTCCTCATCTTCCCTTTAGGGAGGACCCTGTTAGGGAGGACCCTGCGAAGCAAGGTGGTAGGTCGCTTTAGAAAGGCTTTCGAACTATGAGAACAGTATTGGACACAAGCAAAACGCGCTCTGCGCTGGAGTATTCCCTGGCGCTGCTGCCGCCGACGCAGTCTTATCCCTGGCACAGCGCCCCGCTGGACCCGGAAAAGCTGCGGCAGTATCTGGCGGTCTGCATGGCGCGGGGGATCGGCTACAAGCTGGGCGCGAAGGCGGATGACCTGGCCGGGGAGCCGCCGGACTACGAAGCGATTGACTGCTCCGGCTGGGTCCGGGCGGCGATTGCGGTGGCGACGCGGGGGCAGACGATTTTGCCGGACGGCTCGGTCAACCAGAACGATTGGTGCGCGGCGCAGGGATTAAAGCGCAGCACGTTCGCGGCCTGCCGCCTTCAGGATGGCCTGACGCGGATCGCGTTCATTCGCCCAAGTGAAGCGCACGCTATCGGGCATGTGTATCTAGCGCGGAATGGACGGACTTTGGAAAGCTGGGGCGGGCATGGGCCGGGCAGCCGCCTCATCACAACGCATGTTCTGAGCGCGGAAACGACGGATGCGTATGTTCTGGCGGTGCGATTATGAACAATCCCCTAAAATTACAAAATCGCAAATTACAGAATATCGTGAAGAAGTTAGGCTGGGGCGGCAAGCCGCCATTGGAAGCGGTCATGCTGGAAGAATTAGCTCCGGCAAACGGCGTTTCGCTGCTCGGAGCGCTCAGTACGACCCTGCTGCCCGATGACAGCCTGCCGGGCGGCAGCCAGACATACCGGCGGATGCTTGCGGACCCGCAGGTCAAAGCGTGCCTGCAAACCAAGAAGTTCGCCGCGCTGTCTCAGAACTGGGAAGTTCATGCGGCTTCTCCGTCCCCCGAAGACCAGCAAATCGCGGCGTTCGTGCGCTCCGCGCTTTTGGGTCTGCGCGGCAGTGTTTTGGACACGCTCTATGACGTGCTGGATGCGCTGGCGTTTGGGGTATCCATCGTCGAGATCAACTACTGTTTGATCGAGACCGGGCCGGACGCCGGCCGGGTCGGGCTGGCAAGTCTGAAAAGCAAAGACCCAAGCGGCTTTACGTTTGAGACCGATGCGTTCGCCAATGTCCTGGCCCTGCGCGGGCTGGACGGCGCGGCGTACCCGCCGGACAAGTTCCTGCGCTACTGCTGGCTGCCGCTCTACGAAAGCCCGCTCGGACAGAGCGATCTCCGGGCCGCGTACAAGCCCTGGTTTGTCAAGCAGCAGCTTTTGAAGTGGTGGGCGAAGTATCTCGAAAAGTTCGGCCTGCCGACAGTCACGGGAACGTATGACCCGAACCGGGGCTACGGCCCGGACCAGCAGCGGGAACTGCTGGGGATTGTCGCGCAGGTGCATAACGAAAGCGCCGTCGTGCTGCCGTCGGACATGCACCTCGGCCTCTTGGAAACGGCCCGCGCCCAGGCGGCGGGATTTGCCGAGGCGATTGAGTATCTGGACCGGGCCATCGCCAAAAGCATTCTCGGCCAGACGCTGACCACGGACAGCCCGGCCCAGGGCGGAAGCTACGCGCTCGGCGCTGTGCATCAGGACGTGCTGGGGTTTTATGTGGACAAAATCCAGCGTGATCTGGAAGAAACGGTGATCGGCGCACAGCTTTTGGCCCCGCTGGTTGCCTACAACTTCGGGCCGCAAGCCGCGCGGCCTGCGTTCACGCTCGGAACACCGGGGAGCAGCCAGCTGGAAGCAGCGGGGAAGCTGATTGCCGATCTGGTTGCCGGAAACGTCATCGCGCCTGACGAGCCGTGGATACGCGGCTATCTGGGCCTTCCTGCGGCGTGACTTATGTAGGGGCGCACCCCCGTGTGCGCCCTTCCTCTCCCGTGTGCGCCCTTCCTATCAGAAGGGCAGGCACAAAACAAGAAGGAGGGCAGACACGGGAGTCTGCCCCTACGATCTGCACACCGCACCTACACCAAGCGGCTCGTGACTTCGGCCCAGCGGGCGGCGTCAAAGCGGAATTGCCAGGCGAAGGGGCGGCCTTTGCGGTCGTAGTAAACCGCCATCGCAGACCTTGCGACCTGACGCGGCTCGGTCGCCAGCAGCTCTCCCGCCAGCGCCGCCGTGTGGACATACGCGACGGCGTGCTTGCCGCTCATGCGCCAGGCGCGGCCTGCCGCCCCGGTAAAGTAGGACGCCGGGGTTTCCGCGACAGCCCTCGCTGCTGGTTTTGCTGCGGGAAGTTTGGCGACGGGAAGTTTGGCGACGGGTGTTTTCTTGGAAGCGGGCTTGATGGGCAGCGGCTTGGTCGGGAGCGGCGCGGGCGTCTTTCTCATGGTCTGTGTCCTTTGATATGTCTTGGCGGCATTGTAGCAAACAAATGTTTGATCTGTCAAGAGTGCATTTGAGTGGAACACAAAAAAAGACCTGCCATTTGGCAGGTCTTTCTTTCCGTGCAGCTGTCTACTCGTTCTAGTTGCGGTCGCCCCGATTGCCGCCGTTCCGGTTTTGATGATTTTGATCATCCCTGTTGTCACCGTTCCAGTTGCGCCCGTTCTGGTTGTCGCCGTTCCAGCTGCGACCATTTCGGTCGTCCCCATTGCGATTGCGGCCATCCCGATTAAACCCGTCGTGATTATAACCGTCACGATTGTAGCCGTCACGGTTGTAACCGTCATGATTGTAGCCATTGCGGTCGTAATTCCCATTGTCGTAGTTGTTGTAGCCGCCATTGCCGTAGTTGTTGTAATGGTAGTAGCGTCCATTGTCCTGCGATTGGTTGTGACGATCCTTCTCGTACTGGCTGCCCGCAAGGGCCGCGCCGGCGGCTCCGAGCAGCGTCGCTGCATTGTTGTGGCTGAACAGGCCGTAAGCCGCGACCGCCGCGCCGCCGAGGGCCAGGTTCCGCATATTATTTTTATCGCTCTGATCGTTCGCCATCGCCGGGGCAATCGAAGCCCCCACGAGTGCGGCGAGCAGTCCAAACGTCGTCAATTTAGTCGTTCGTGTCATGGTCAGCAGCCTTTCTTGAGAGCTTTCAGAACTCTCTGTCCAAACTTCCCTTGCTGTATTCCTTGACTATGGCATTGGGTGAATTGTTCCAGGCAGAAATCAATTGATTGCGAAAATAGCGCTTGACACAATAACGGTGCCGTGCTACAATACACCTGCGACGCTGAATGTCCAGCGTCCGCAACCACTTTGCTTCTTCATTGCTGGTTGTACGACTTGCTGCTGCGACTTGTTTTGTGTGGAGGAAGTTATGTTTTCACTTTCTGCGCCCCGTCGTTCCTGCGCCCCGTCGCTGCTACTGGTGATGGCAAGCCTGCTACTTGCCGCTCCTAATGCTCATGCTGGAACGTATGACTGGACCGGCAAAGATCCAAACACTGGCAAGCCAATCTACAGCCCCATTTACAGCGGCGGCACACTCACCGACTTCTCTGTCACCACCGGCTCCCACAACTCAGGATCACCCTACAACCTAGACACCCGGCCTTCGCCGCCGACCTACGACGGCATTGGCGGCGACCTTTGTTATCCTGGTGCCAACGGAAACGCAACCACCTTCACCGCAAGCGGGAGCGGTTCCCTCAGCGCCAAGTTCACCTGGCAGCCCGCTTATGTCGGCGAACTTCCCCCCACCGCCGTCATCATCCAGCAGAACAGCAGCGTCACGATGGGATGGAGTGATAGCAGCGGAGCAACTCTAACCGGCCCCGACAGTACGGGCTTGGGGCAGAGCAGTACCATTAGCGGCAGTTCCGGTAATGTCACCATCGCCGGCACGAGTTATTCGGGTGCCGCTCCGGCGGGGGATGGCAGCGTGAGTGCCCCCTCCTGTTCCCCCAGTGTGAGCCAGAATGGCAACAGCGGCACGGCAGGGGGAGCTCAGGCAAACTTTACGATTACCTACAGCGCAACAGCCTCTCCCGTCACTATCAACCTCGGCGGCGCGATCAAAGACAGCAGCGGCAACTACAATATTTTGGTAGGCCAGGGCTGCACAGCCAGTCTTAGCGGCATTCCTTCCGGCACCGGCTGGAGGACGACTTATAGCTGGTCTGTCAGCGGCACCACGTTCCAGGATTGGGAACCAACCACTCCCGGCAATCAGAGTGCCAATCCACCAATCCCTGCCAACTCACAGGCTTCTTACTATGATCCCGGCCCCGGAGTACAAACTAATTCTACCTACCACTGGTACTGGAACGACTCGTCGCAACAAACCGAAACAGTCACCTGCACGGCGACTGTGACACCGCCTGCGGGCCAGGGTTCTTCCTTCCCCATTACGGTAACGCAGAAGGTAAGTGTGTATGTGCCGACCCGATCAACAAATATGAATACCGTTGGTGACGGGCGTGTCCTCAACTCGACAATTATCGCACACCAGACACCGGGCATGATGAATAACTTGGAAAATTTCGGATCTTCTTGGACGACTAGCATTTCTACGCCGACAACGCCAGCCTTCGGGACAGGACAATGGTGCTACTGCCAGCTGATTACCCCTGGCGAATATCTAACTGATGTTACGCAGACATTGTGGTTGCGTTGCGTTGATGTAATTCCAATCAGGTAAACTTGTCGTATGGACAAGTCGCTGCTCGATCTGTATGCCGATTACCTGATCTCGTCGTTT
>JAABUZ0100003110.1_pt1 | contig 25478 bp, 26 predicted proteins | sample 5562091 | NCBI WGS metagenome assembly JAABUZ01 (sample SAMN12813069, study PRJNA571459) | rock metagenome | isolation source: Antarctica rocks | place: Antarctica: Victoria Land, Linnaeus Terrace sud | collected 2015-12-21 | reverse complement strand
CAGTCTACGCGTCAAATCGGTATGCACGATTGTATAGATGCTGCCGGGTCCATATTTCCAATCGTCGCTCAGCGTGAGCAGCGTATCCGGCAACTGCTGCCAATCGCCCAGCACAACTTCCACATGCGTGATCTGTTCCATTTCGTCTGTCTCCTTGTGGGCTATAACCATTATAACTAAATATATCTCTTCACTGTAACAATATAGCCCCAATTATTTTATGCTAGATTTTTCACCCACTCTTTACACGCAACGAATTACGTTGAGATTCGTCTCTAATTATCTCTGTTTAGCAAATGCACGGACTGGAAATGTCCCTACGCCTTTAAATGCAGGTGGAACGGCACTAAAAGTAAAGTGTTGCTCAAGTATCTGCTCTAGATGACACAGGTGCTCGACGATGAGCACCTGTGCTCCCAATAATGTTGTGTGAACGGGCCTCGCGCCGCCTTTTGTATCATCGATGTTGACGGAATCGATGCCAACCAGTTTCGCACCACTCTGAACCAGGTAGGTGGCGGCATCTTCTGTGAGATATGGATGATTTTCGAAGTAGACGTCAGTGTTCCAATAGCGATCCCATCCTGTATGCACAAGGATAGCTTTGTCGCGCAACTCTTTTCCTTGAAAAAAGCTAGCGTCAATTGCAAGGGTTTCTTTATAATCAACACGAACAACAAGGCCCTCTAGATCCGCGAAGCTCTCCACATCCACCTGCGAAAGATCTTTTCCCTCTTCATAGCGATGAAATGGACAGTCTATATACGTGCCCGTATTGCTCACCATCTCAATCTTCCCAATCTGGAACGTCGTACCGGCTGCATAGTGACTTTTCGACTCTTCCCGGCTTAAATAATCACAAATGATCGGAGCTGGCAGTCCTTTATATGTAATAAGTCCATTCTCAATCGTATGACTGAGATCGACAAACGTTGAGTTCCTGCTTTGCTTTTTATCCAATATGCGTTTATGCGGTTCTGTAATAATCTTCTTGTTCAATATTTTTGTTGTATCTACCATGAGTAGCCGCATATCGTGAGCGATATAGTCTGCAAGTTCCTGGTCTGAAATATCATCTCCATCTATATCCAGGCGAAAGTCTTGTCCCTGAATACCTCCTCCATTTGTGAACTCGATCGCAAAGTCGAACTGTACACGTTTGTTCATTTGTATATTACCTCTTGTATATACTCTGCTTTTGAAGTACATTTATTATTGGATAAGCCTTATCTTTTACAGGGCCTATTATAGCATGCTTGCATCTCTTCAGCTTTGCGGTGGATAAAGTCATGGATATTTCATACATAGAAGTGATGTGTATAATGAGTATGATTCATGAGAGCAAAGGAGGTGAAACTGGTAATGGCGACTATCACCATGCGGAAGTGGCAGAGCGAGACTGATTGGCTGCTCATTGCAGAACTATTGCGCTGCATGCCTCAGTTGGCGCGACACCTCATCGATCTGCCCTGGCGGCTCAGTGCGCTCGCGCTCGATAATAGTGAGAATGCGCGTGTCTGGCAGCATAGCGATGGGAGGTTAGTGGGCTTTGCTGCCTGGCAAGTTTCCTGGGCGGCGCTCGACTATTTTGTGCGGCCTGGAATGTATCAAGCGACCGTAGAGGCGGCTATTTTTGACTGGGCTGGGCAGCATTTTCAGGAACTTGATCGAGAGCGCGGCCAAGCGTTGCCGTATTGGATAGAGCTGGGTGAAGACGATCAGGAGCGACGGCAAGCAGTCGAGGCTCACGGTTTCCTCCTCGACAGCGACTATACCTATCTCCAATTCGAGCATCCTCTAGCGAGTCCGTTGACCGAAGTGGCTATTCCAACCGGTTTTACACTACGTCCGCTGGCCGGTGCACATGAGGCAGAGGCTTATGTCGCCCTACATCGCGCGGCATTCAAAAGTACGTCAATGACCCTCGATTGGCGTTTGTGCAGCCTGCGTGCCCCGCAGTACTCGCCGGAGCTAGACCTGGTTGCCGTTGCCCCTGATGGTCAACTAGCAGGATTCTGTATTGGCTGGTTGGACGGCGAACGCTACATAGGGCAGGTCGAGCCGATAGGTGTTCGTCCAAACTTTCAGCATAGAGGGCTGGGACGTGCCCTGCTTGTAGAAATGCTGCACCGCTTCAAAGCTCACCATGCCAGCCGTGTCCTGGTCGAGACTGGAAATACCATGCTCGCCGCACAGGCTCTCTATGCATCGGTCGGCTTCCGCCCTCTTCGCACAATTATACGCAAAGGCAAATGGGCTACACTCACACTGTAAGAGTATAACTTATACTCTTACAGTGTGAGTGTAGTTCTGTATGGCTCTTATGAAGCTTGCACTACTTCAGATCTGTGATATCTTTTATCTTTTATCCTGGATGTTTATTGTTGTAGTAAGTTGTCTAAATGCATCAAGGATACGAGTTTCCACTGCTACGAGGTCATCTTTGGTCGCCATACCAGTGAGGTCATCTTTGGTCGCCATTGCTGCCTCGATTTTATCGAGGCGCTCTTCGATTTTGTCGAAGCGTCTTTCAATTTGTTCTTCAGTTTTTGCAGAGTATTCAGTAAATTGTTTAAAACTAGCCTCTATATCTGTAGTGATTCGTTTGAAGCCGGTAGACATATCCTCGATAACTTCTTCGAAGCGCGCGTTTGTTTGAACTTGTTGACGTTCTAGTGCACTTAATCTTGCTTCAGGGCGTGGATATATGTTCATGCTCGTTTCCTTCTGGTATTTGTCCTACTATTTTTGTAGCTTCATGTGGATTTGGTTGGGGATGTTATTTTTTCTATTGATTTGGATCATGCTCATCATTATCTTATATCTGACCATACCAATACTCATAGTGACGCTCGGCATCGTGATCGGCTAGATTCCAGAAGTTTTTTACAGAACAGTTACTTTGCGGCTCAAACAATCCCCTGATCTCCTTCCAGCCCTCTTCTATTACGGGTCCTTAATATCAGTATACTCTGACATACAAATTATGCAACGAGGAAGTACTTTGGAGGTACGACTACGAGGAATTCTCGCTACGCACTTCCGCGTAGCAACAGTTGTTTTTCTACGCTGCGCAAGCGTTTATTGACGTAGGTATAGAGGAGGATGGACAGAATAGTAATCGCGATAAGCGGAAGTATAGTCTGCATGGTGAAGAAGAGGACATCGCTGAGGAAGATTGCGACCACGGCCAGCACAAGAATCGCAATGCGCACGCGCTCGTGGCGTTGAATACACGCTTGATACTCATTTGTCGGCGTCTGAAACAACGTATTCATCGTAGAGCGTGGGACACCATCGTCATCTTTATGGATCATAGATTGTTTCTCCTGCGTAGAGGAACGCCAACGAAGGACGGTTCCTTCGGATATGTTTCTCTATGTTGGTATATATATACTACGAAGTTGCACGCCGAATGTTCTCTATTTTAGCCCCTTTTTGTTAGAAATGTAAAGAGATTACAGCCCTTCCCAAAGACTGACCAGTACATGTGCTTCAATGCCTTCTAGCCTGGCTATCTCGTCTTGCCCGTCCATGCTGCTGACTTTTACATGAACTTGATCAATACTCGTTTTCAGCCTTTCGGCAATATTATGCTGCATTTCAGGAACATGTTTTTTCATACGTGGTTGATCTCCACATATGATCGTTACGTCTATGGTGCCTATAAGTAGATGTTCTGGCTCAATCAGCCGGTCATATATTTTAGACAGATACTCAATCGATTTGGCACCTTTTACATCATCACTAGAAGAAAACCAGTCCTCAATATCCCCTTTGTTGGCGGCGGCGACAATCGCCATCACAATAGCGTGAGCAACTACATCGCCATCACTACGCTTTGTATTTGGCCCTCTCTGGAAGTTTTCAAACGTAACGCCTGCCAGCGTAAGTTGTCTACCTTCTGTAAGGGCATGGAAGTCTGATGCAAACGCAAGACGTTGCTTCTGAGCAAGGCTGAGAGCTATCTTCCGTGTGAGTACAGCAAGAGTAGACTCATCAATGTTTATCATTTGTGGTCCTCCTCATTGATTTTTTGTTTTATCACTTGTTCCATTCAAGCATATTGTATTCATAGGTAAATGCGTAGAGAGCAGCAACAGCGATGATACGTGCCCACTCAACAGTTCTATTTGTTTCTGTCCATACGGTGCGATTAAGAGCTACAATGGGTGCGCTTGGTGATATCCGTAGGAATCGACGCTCATGTGGAGTGGCGAGACGTGCTATTACTATTTCTTGAGCGCGTGATACACTTAGCCCATGTTGTTCCTGCAACCATGCAAAGAGTGGCTTATCTCCTATATCTGTTGTAAGTAGTTCTCCAAATAGATCAGATGGATAGTAGCTTTCTATAAGACGGTAAGGTAAGTTATCAGCCATTTGTAGTCTATAGCGTTTAAGTACCAATGTTCCCTTCTCAATGCTCAAACGGCTAGCGATCTCGGCATTGGATGGGACAAGTGCAGGTTGTTCCAAAAATTGAACCTGTGGTTTACGCCCTAGACGTTCCATGTCTTTTAGAAATGACCCTGACTTGCGTAATTCACTCTCTGTTATTAATGGTGTTTCTGCCTTGCCTTGCACCTCCCGTCCTTTGTCTATAACAACTCTTTCTCTAATACTTCCTACAAATGTTCCACGCCCAGGATAGCGAGCTACTAGCCCCTCACCTTCAAGGATTTCGATAGCGTGCCGAATAGTCATGCGACTGACGCCGAATTCCACCGATAAATCACGCTCAGATGCTATTCTTGTTCCTGTTTGAAGCGTTTCATCCGCAATCTTCTGCCGTAGATGCTCCGCTACCTCTTCCGCTTTACCTAGTTCCATTGCAATCTCCTACAAGTGTCTAACCTAGTATAGACCACCGTTGACTTTTTCACAATCCTATGCTATAAGTGGTATAGACCGGTATAAACCAAAAAGTAAGGATGTAGTAGTGTAGCGCGCAATTTGGTTGAATGATAACCACTAATATCATTCTCTTGAGTTAAGTTGAGAATTTTTTTCATAAATCAATGATGTGGACATATTTGAACGCATTTAGAAAGGCAGTACGTATTATGCAAGAAAATAAAAGTGAAGTTGCAGGTCTTATGAAGGATATTACGATGCGGTATGAGTCTGCGAGGCAAGGTTTACATGGAACGGCGATAAAAGGGCGTCACGACTTTATTAATCATGAGACAGAATGTATTCTTGCCAGTCTTGAGAAACTTGAACGTGTTGTCGGGAAAGAGGAAGCCTATAAATTAGTCTTTGATGAGCCAATGCCTGAATATGAGAAAAGGCCGGGTCCTCCTGATTTTGAGTCCCTTGAAAAAACGGTTCCTGTCCGTCTCTCACAATTTTTCTACTCTGTACTACAAGATTCGTTAAAAGGATGAGGTACACAAACAGAATCCAGCGGTTCTTGATCGCATTGAGCATGCCCTGCCAGACGTTGATGCCGCGCTGCCGATGCAAGACCTGCTGATGCTCCCAGACCGGAGATTCGGGAACGCGGGAGCGGATAAAGACGACGAGTAGCGCTGGAAGGACGCCAACAATGAACATCGCCCGCCAGCCCACGCCAGGGAAGAGGGTGAAGATAAGGTAGTAGGCAACCGCACCCAATAGATAACCACAAGCATATCCCTGCTGGAGAATGCCCGAGAAAAGGCCACGCGACTCAGTGGGAAGCGTCTCCATCGCCAGAGACGAGCCGAGCCCCCACTCGCCGCCCATCGCGATACCAAAGAGCACGCGCAAGATCAAAAAGATCGCGTAGTTAGGCGAGAACGCTGTGAGTAGTTCGAGTACCGAATAAAGGACGATATCGACCATTAGCGGAGTGCGGCGTCCGAACCGATCGGCTAGAATGCCGAAGATGAGCGCACCTACCGGTCGCATAGCTAGCGTGAGCGAGGTAGTGAGCACAACGGCGGGTAGGCCAACTCTGAAATCGCCAGCGATACGGAGGGTAACAAATGAGACCAGAAAGAAATCAAAGGCATCCAGCGTCCAACCCAGGAAGCTGGCTAAGAATGTGTTGCGCTGATCGCGATTGAGCGAGCGGAACAGGGCGAATGTGTTCATTGATAGCGTCTCCTTTGAAATGATGGTACGTTGCTGTACCAGAAAAGCGATCGAACAAGCGTCATTGCAGGTTTCGTAATCAGGGGACCTCCTCTCCATAGTCCAGGCGAATATTGCCGTCGGGACTACCATGAATGTTGCCGGCCAGTACCATAACTTTGCCAAGAGTATTATCGCCGTTAGGACCAAAGGCGATGGGGCCGCTCACACCCTGAAAAGGTTGAGAGGGCGGAATGCGAGTCAGAGCCTAAGGATAGGATACCCGATTGAGTCGAGGATGTGAATACCTAAAAATGAGTAGATTCAGGTGAGATAATATCTCCTTACCTGGAATGTATTACCTCACCTGCCGGCTAAACAAGAGCCGATATCTTTTTTGAGTATATACTCGTACCCCAGGCAGTGATCAAATTCAATGTAACAACGAAGCCTGGTTGTTGCATATCAACGAAGGCTTGTTGGCAGAGGACTTCATAGTTATCAGGGACATGTGACCACTTATGTATAAAAGGCAGCACTGTGCGAACGGCGAGCTTTGTATCCTCCAGAAAGATGTCCATTGTATGAGTTCCGGTGCGATAGTCAATCGACACGACGCGTGATTGTACATTGCGGATGCCCTGCTGATGTAAGAGATGTGGCAGTTCATTGATGACGCCCTTATGCTCTGGGTCGGTGATGTGTCCTGAGCGATAGAATGCATCTGACATCGGATAATTTTCCTCTTTCCTCTTTTCAATCGCTTGCTATTCCTAATTGTAGCCTATTTCCTAATAAAATGGAAGAGGGGCAAAAGCTACACCAGAGCGCGTTAAAAGTTAGTGTTCACACCCGCGTAGCGACAATCGCTTGTGGTTTTTATGTGTAGAAGAGAAGAAAACGAGCTTTACACACAGTAACTACAAGCGATTGTCGCCACGTGAGTGGCAGAAAGCGGTTCAGAGGTGATCTCTTAATGGGGTATTGTTTCCGTACTTAATAGCGCAGATATGTGGCAGGCGGAGATGGATTGGACGGTGCAACTGCGGGAAAAACTGTCTCTGTAAAAAGATGAGATCCCGCAGCTATAATACAAACTTTGCTTAGCGAGCGCCGTGAACAGTAATTGTGTAGCCATCAGGATCAACAAAAGAGAATGTCCGGCCGAATGGGCCATCAAAGGGCTGTTGCGCGATTATTACACTATTATCTCTAAGTGAAGCACACAGTTCATCCGCGTGATCGCACTGCAACCAGAGTGCAACTCCCCAACCGAGATGCTTTACCTCATCAAGATTGACCGCAGGCTCCCGGATCGCAAATGGAATCGGCTGTGTACGAAACACAACCGCGTTCGGAGGACTCTGCGGTGCCAGTTCAAGTCCAAGCTTCTCCGTATAGAACATGCGCGACGCCTCCAGGTCACGCACCTGCAATGCAACAAAATCGGGTCCAAGAATTTTTGCCATGACGGACTTTCTCCTTCTGTGCTATAATGAACAGAGAGCTGATAAAGAATCAGCATGTTGATATTATATCAGTACTCTGATATAAATGCAAATGTGAAAGAAGAGTGGTTTGGAAACCGAGGAGAGGATGAGGTATGCACGAAGAGAGTGTAGGTTATCAATTGAAGCGGGTGCAGCATGCATTACGGGCTCAGATGGATAATACTTTGCGAGAAATGGGGCTCACCACTCCTCAATATGCAGCTCTCAACGCGATCGAGGAGAAACCAGGGCTGTCAGGAAACAAGATCGCACGGCAATGCTTTGTCACACCGCAGACAATGAATCTTATTCTGACGAATTTAGAGAGCGTGGGACTTATCGTCCGTCACCCCCACCCTGAGTATGGGCGTATTCTCCAGTCATATCTTACACCGTTGGGAGAGAGCCGGCTGCAGGAGAGTCACCAGAGAGTCTACGCCATCGAAGAAAACATGGTCGCAGACTTCAACGACGAGCAGCTCAATCAATTGGCACAGGCGCTACGCACCTGTGCTAACGCTTTGGAGAATAAAGCGAGAAATGCCTTTGATGAATAATAACTTCCTTGCTATTCGAGTGAGTTCTACCAACTTTCTATTAAGCGTCGGTTCTCCGCCAGTCCAATGAACTTCGGCGATCCCAAGCATCTTAATCATGTGACAAAGCATCGCCACAAAAGTCTGATCCGGCTCCATTACTCCAGGGATAAAATTAACGCCATTCGTATTTTCATAAATAGAGACACGCCCACGCTCCCTTTGAGTAGGAATGACAGGAGTACCTTCGTTATGGCAGAAGACGCAGGTAAGTCCGCACGCATCGCCTACCTTACATAGAGCTAGTAGACGACTAGTGTGTGCTATCCAGCTCTTAAAGCGAAATCCGCGATTACCGCATAGTGGTCGGAATAGTTTGGTTCAGCAAAACCACGACATTCCTCCAGCTTTCCAGGTGTGTATAAGATATGGTCAAATTGTTCGTCGATCAAACCAACAACAGTTGTTTCCGCGAACACGGCCTGGCGAAAGCGGCCATTCTGGAATAATTCGGGGAAGGCGGATTGCAGGGGTAGACCTTTGTTGTTGAAATCGCCGGTGATGATTGTTGGAGTATTCTCGTCTACTAGCAACATATCCACTAGTTCCATGCGAATGCTTGCAAACTCATGATCATACATCTGACGTAGAAAATGGTGAAAAGGGAAATAGTGTAAATTGAGGACAGTGAGACGCTCTTTTCCGATACAGTATGTAAATCTTTGTGCTCCCTTATCAAACGTTGTCCATTGTGAACCATCTGGCCTCACAACCTGTAATTTCGGATTCGGTAGAAGGAATGGAGTGTACTCCTCTATAGGATATTTGCTGAGTACTGCCAGACCCATATATTTGCTGGTGTCGAGATGAGAAAGAGATTGAGTATAACATCTATAGTAAGGTAGACCAAGAGCGCGGGCGATTTTATCTACCATTTCACTCGTGCCGTCCTGATCTTCCATATGTACTTCAGCTAGTGAAAGAATATCCGGAGCTTGTTTTTCGAAGTAAAGGATATATTCCTTGAGAGAAATTCGACTGAACACCATCTCCCCATGTTTTTTCCCCGCCATAACCAACCCACCAGAGATGTTCTCAAACAGAATTCTTAAGCTCGCCACCATTGATTTGCCCTCTTTAATAATGATACATCTTGATCCATAGTCTACTACATGATCTATGTTCTAAAGAAGTATACATCATGATAGTATATACTTGTCAATACTACAAATATGATAAGGCGATAAAGGCTCTTCTATGGTAAATGAATTGTAAACAGTGCTGTCAGCTAGAGCGAGTAATTATTCTTGAGCTAGGAGAGAAAAAAAGTAGGATGTTTGAATCGTTTTATGAGAGCATGTATTGTACTAAAATTGATGATTATCTATAAGGATATGCTTAGGTAAGTACTGCCTTTTTATATCTGATTTGAATAAGGCAACAAGTAGATCTTTTAGATGTTATACTTGCAAGAGCTGTTCGTATATATCTATTAGAAAACGTTTTCAAGTTAGAAGTGAGGAGGACGGGGATGACTTATAAAGAATACAATTGATCATCTTTCCAAACTTAGGAATAACTCTTTTCAGCAAGGTAATCAACTTTGAGTTGGAGGTGATCATGAGTATTAAGAAAGAAATGATCCCTGAATGGCAACAGGTGATTGATTTTGAGGGTGATGCACTGATTATTACTATGGTAGCAAGTGTGGTATATGTGGCCCTCAAGCCTATAGTGGACATTCTTGGTCTCGAATGGAGCGGTCAATATAGACGCACTATGCGTGACGTAGTCCTTTCGCAGCATGTTGTACTTTGTATAAGATGTGCTAATGATGGAAAACGGCGGGGAATGATTGCTCTGCAATTGGAGTATTTGCCAGGATGGCTCTTTGGAGTTACACCAAGTAGGATTAAGCCTGAAATTGCACAGAGATTACTGCATTACAAGGAACACTGTTTTCATGTTCTCTGGAAAGCATGGCAAGCCAGCCTTTACAATTCAGGGCATACTATTTTTGCGGAGGGACATTTAGTGTCAGTGGCTGAGACAGATCTACAGAGGCAGTCTAGGGCAACTCTCGCATATCACCAACTCATAGCAGAGACTGTACAAGCTCAACGTTTGCGAGCCGAGAAAGAGAATCTTATCGCGACACTCACTATTGAACAATGGCTTCATACATTAGCATATTTTGAAGGACTATGTGCTTATTGTCGGTATAGAACAGGGGTTGTTCTAGAGCATTTCGTTCCACTCTCTTTAGGTGGAGGTACGACGTTTGATAACTGTGTTCCCAGTTGTTATTCGTGTAATGCAAAAAAGGGTAGACTTCATCCCGATGAGGTGAAAGAAATTTCTAAAGAAGCGTTAAAAAGAATTCGTACATACTTTGCCTTGATTAATCGAATCGACGAGTGAGCAATGTTATATTTTGTAGTAGAACAGTTCTAGTATGCGGAAAGAAAGAGTTAAGAGTATAAAAAAAGATTAAAAACGTTTTTCAACATATCATCGTTTCAATAAAAGTTGACTCCTTCGTACCAAACGAAGGAGCCGAACAGCAAAAGGTTATTAAGCCGGGTTAAGAGACATGGCGACGTTGAGCGTGTCGAGTGCGGAGCACTGTCGCGCGGCGTCGAATGTTGTGTCGGGGCTGGACCATGTCAGGCCGAAGTGATAGGGTGGCGTCTGGTTGTTTTGCACGATGGCATCGGCATTTTTCTGGATGAATTGGTGATAGCGATCATTATGAGTTGCGTCGGCGAGTATGCCGAGGTTGCGTACAAATATGCCTTTGAATTGTGGCGCGTCAGGTCCACAGTTTGGCTCGCATGGTTCGTGCAAAATTCCCTGGCTGTCTACGAGCGTGCCGATGGTTGCGTCGGCAATGGCTTGGGCGGTCTGAATATAGCTGGCATCCTTTGTGAGGTCGCTCATATCGACCAGACCTGAGAGGACGACGCCCTGGTTGTAGGTCCAGGTTGTGCCGCCGTTATTTTGGCAGGAGTCATTCAGTCCATCGTTAATCAAGTGGGCGGAATTGATCATGCCGCTCTTCGAGAACCAGTTCCATTCGCGTTTGGCCCAATCAAGGTAGGATGCCTGATCGGTCTCGTGATGCTCCACAGTGTCTGCAACTTGTTGGAAGATGCGCTGGCCGCGATCGACAAGAGTACCATGCTGATCGGTAAGCGTCAGATGGCGACTGAGGCTTGCCGCGATGGAGAAGAAAAGCTCGTTCGCAATCGCATTTTTGTATTTGCGGTCCTTGCTCCACCACATTCCGCCGCCGCAATGATCGTCCCACCCTTTGGTCATATCGGAAAAGATCGTGCGGGCCATCTCGAAGTAGCGATCATCGCCAACCACGTCATATGCCTTGATCCAGGTAAGCGCCCACCAGCCCTCATCGTCATAGAAGTTGTTCAGAAAATTGCCGCCCTTGTTCTTCTCAAAAACCTGGGCGGCAACCTGGTGATACTGATCATTCTTCGTGCGTGCACTGTAGTCCAGCAGCATCCAGAGCACGTTCGCCGAGTTCCACCAGCCCGTGGTATCCCAAAGACAGGTCGAAGAATTAAACCATGTCTGAATCGTCTCGACACCGCCATTCGCAAACTGTGTATGTAAATTCATAAATCTATTATCCTTTCTGCCTGTACAACATTCCTTCTTTGTACAAAGGCAACATGGATAATACGGGCGAGAAGAGCCTTCAGTTTCTGCAAACGAATGTGTTAGGAGGAATAGCAAAAGGCTTGTAGCAACCCTATGGAGCCGCTACAAACCCTTTTGTATCTAGCTAGCAATACCTCGTCTCATGGACAGCACTCCCAGGCCTAACGCTGCCACTGCACATAATCCTAAGACCAGCATATCACGTCCAAAGAGGTCCGACGAACTATAGAAGACGGCTTGCTCTAGCGCGTGAATACCGTAGGTAAGCGGAATATACGCCGCAATATTTTGCAGCCATAGTGGTTCAAAGGCAATCACGCCTATCCCACCTGCTAAGAAAAACAGGTAGATAGCAACGTTAATCGAAATGGCGATGACGGGCTGCGTTTTATGCAGTACTGCGCCAAGCGCGACTCCCAGTCCTGTGCTGAACAGGGCAATCATCGCAAGAATGATAAAACTGGTCAGCCAATAGATGCCTTCAGGTCGCGTCCAATTCAAGGCCGCGCCCAGCAGGAGTACCAATGAACCGAGCAGGAATGTGGTCACAAAGCCTGCGAGTACCTTGCCCACGATGATTGCAGCCCTTGACGTTGGCGAAAGTAACATCTCTTTCACCGTGCGTGTCTCCCACTCGCGCGCGGTCGCAATGCTACTCGTCACTAACCCTGAAAGTGTCAGGAGGAGAATGATTGTCGGTAGCACTGCATACTGGAACAACTGCACGTCATGCGTACGTAGGTCTTGTTCACGCACAGTGACTTTGATAGGGCTGGTACTTCCCTGAGCTTGATAAAACTGTGTAATCGCGTCTGGCACGGAACGACGAACGTCGTTGGTAAAGTCGAGATTCAGGTTATTCACGCGCACATCTACGGGCGATGGATCACGCGCCTCAACGCGTTGTGTAAAATTGCGTGGAATGGTAATAATGGCGATGACCTGGATATTTTTATATAAAGTTGCAGCCTGCTCTGGTGTCGCATCTGTGATACGGAACACATCGGCGTTGTGCAAGATTTGCTGCATCTGTTGCCCTTTTGCACCGGTATCTAGAGTGACTAGCGCGACGGGACTTCGCCCTACGGCAACTGCGCCAAGTGCTTGCACAAGCAAAAAGGCAATAGGGGGAACAACCGTTGCCGCGATATTACGCCGATTGCTGAGCCAGACACGCAGATCTTTTCTCAGAATGGCCCAGACTGAACGCAAGAATGCTGTCATGATAACGAGACTCCTTTTATGAAAAAACGTCCTCATGACGTTAACTGGCTACCGTGCTCCGTCGCAGGACAAGTGCTGACAGCAGAATAAATCCCGCTGCAAACCCTATCAGAATGAGCGTGTTTGCCGTCAGGCCATAGGTGTTCAAGGCAAACCCATGAAAGGCGTGTTGCAGCAACACGATTGCATAATAGACAGGCGTTATTTGTGCAATGAACTGAAGAATAGGTACAGTAAATGAAATTGGTCCAAAGGCTCCACTAATGAAAAATAGTGGAATTGCGACGCCAAATGCTAGTCCAGTGAACGCTTGTCTTTGCTTTAGGAGCGTGCCTAACAATACTCCTACTGCAATAAAGATGGCAAGCGTGAGCAGTGTAAAGCCGATCACTTCGCCCCAGTGCAGTGGACGTACACCGATGATGAAAATGAGCACTCCTAATACAACAACGACGGACGCGAGGCTCATCACGAGCGCTCCCAGCATCTTGCCAGTCACTATCGCCCAGCGACTCGCGGGCGAGAGCAGCAGCTCCTTCATCGTTGCATTCTCCCATTCCCGTGCCGCCGAGGTGCCGGATTGCAGCAGACCACCTATGACCAGGGCAATCACCAGAATTGAGACCGTCAAGTACGGGATATAGTCTGTGTCTTGCCTATACTGATCCGTCTCTTGTGGCACAACGGTGACGACATGAGGAAATGCCTGTGCATAAAAGGATGTAATCGAGAGTGGGACGGCGCGTCGAATATCGTTCGTGAAGTCCGTATTGAGATTATTGATATCGACATCCACTGTGACCGGCTGGTTGTTCTGAATCTGGATGTCGAAGTTGGCGGGAATTGTCACCACTGCTACAATGCGCCCTGCTTGAATAAGACTACGCGCTTCACTTGCGTTCGTTTTTCGCAAAATAAACGAGTGAGCACCTGCCATCGAACGATAAAACTGTTGTGCATAAGGGCCAGTATCGTTCATAACAACAGCAGTAGGGGCCTGCCCACCTGAGAGCACAAACAAGCTAAACAAAACCAAAAAGTTTACAGGCAGAAACACACCCAGGATCACAAAAATGCGATCTGTGAAGGCAACCTTAATATCTTTCTTCATACAAGCCCAGATGACTCGTAGATTATAGCTCATGCGTGACATGCTGTTCCCTCTTTTAATCGCGCAGCGCGGTTCCTGTAAGACGCAAGAAAATTTCGTCAAGGTTTGGTTCGCGTATCGCAATATCGCGTATCTCACCCTCTTGCGACACAATATTGATAATTTGCGGTACGATATTACTCGTTCCCTGTGTTGTAACCGTGAGATGCGTCTTGTCTTGCTTGACCTCTTTGATATTTGCCAATGCGCGTATCTTCTCTACTGAGGTAATCATATGTGCAGTTTCTAGCTCGACGACGCTACCACCGTAGGTTTGCTTGAGGTGCTCAGGTGTGTCAACGGCTATCAGTTTCCCGCGGTCGATAATGGCCAAACGATCACAGAGCGCTTGAGCCTCTTCAAGATAGTTGGTAGTAATCAAGACCGTTTTGCCTTGACTGCGCAATTCAAGAATATAGTCCCATATAGCGCGCCTTGCCTGCACATCCACACCTAATGTCGGCTCATCAAGATACACCAGTTTAGGATCATGAAGCAGAGCACGCCCCAGCGCAAGGCGGCGCTTCATTCCACCAGAGAAGGTGCCGACACGCGAGTTTTTACGGTCCGCAAGCTGCACGAGCTTAAGCATGGCGTCGATGCGCTGCTTCTTCTCGCGCCGTGGAATACCGAACAGGTCGGCATGGAAATCCATATTGGTCCAGGCCGATAATTCTTCATATAACGCGGTCTCTTGTGGAACCGCGCCCAGGATTTGTCGTACCGCGCGCGCGTTGTGGCGTACGTCGTAGCCAAGAACCTTGACCGTGCCGCTTGTTGGAACTGTCAGACCGCTAATCATATTGATAGTCGTCGTCTTGCCCGACCCATTTGGTCCAAGCAAGCCAAAGACTTCACCTTGCTGGACTGTCAACGTAAGATGATCGACGGCATGAAAACTGCCGAACATCTTAGATAAATCTTGTATTTCAATAGCAGGAACAGCACGAGCGGAAGCATCGCGTGGTTCCGGTACAGTAAGTATGTCGGAGCGTTCGCTACCCATATCTTTCATCCTTTGCTTTGGAGGTACACAACGTTAGTCGAAATTCAGATTTTCAGTGAGTTTATGTTCTCCAACGAACGAATAACCTTTTTCAGAGACGTCGTAAGCTGGATTATTTCTTGCTCGTTCAGATTAGCCGTCAGAACGTGTTGCATACGTTCTCTAATCACGCTCAATTCATGCATCGTCTGCTCGCCCTTCTCCGTAGCGACTAATATACTGCGGCGGCGATCATGAGGATCTGCACGACGCTCAACCAGTTCCAGGCGAACCAACTCATCCACCATAGCCGTCATCACTGGCGGCTTCACCCGATAGATCTCGGCCAGCGTTCCAACTGCCACCGTCTCATGTTGAGAAAGAAGATTGAGAATCTCAGCCTGACCCGGTGTAAGATACAAATGATCAAGCAGAGCATTATAGCAATTGAACGACACACGCTGCGCCATCGCTAACAGTGCCCCAATCCTATCATCCCCAAAACCATCAAGCGAGTTCTGCGAATCATCCACCATTCTCAATCCTTTGTCATCCTCAGACTAATCATTAGCCTGAATAATAATTACTATTGATAACATTTAGCATACATAAATAAAAATAGAAAGTCAAGAGTAGTGCTTAATTACAAGGAGTATGAGCTTTAGGTCCACATGGCATCCGAAAATAGGCAAATATGACATCACATGTCAGGTAGAGGAAGGTAAACTGTTTTACGCAGGGATGAGAGTGAAGAAATGACGAGGGTTGAAAATTCCTATAGTTGTGAACAGGAGGAAGGTTTCATGAAATACGGTGTAACATTGCCATCATCGGGGATTGAGGGGGATGTGGGGAGGCTAGTTGAGTTTGCGTATATTGCGGAGGAGGAGGGGTGGGATGGAGTTTTTTTGGAGGACTATATTATGTATTGGGGGCCGGAGGCGGTGCCGGCGACGTTTGATTCGTGGGTGACGATGGCGGCGGTGGCGATGCGGACACGGCGGGTGAGGCTGGGGATTACCGTGACGCCGTTGTCGCGGCGGCGGCCCTGGAAGGTGGTGCGGGAGGCTGTAACGCTAGATCATCTCTCGCAGGGACGTTTGATCCTGGGCTTTGGGTTGGGGGATGCGAATGAGAAGGGGTTTAGCAGCTTTGGCGAGGTGCTGGATGTGAGGCAGCGTGCGAGTATGCTGGACGAGGGTCTGGAGATCGTTGTGGGGCTTATGAGTGGAGAGCCGTTTAGCCATCAGGGGAAGCACTATCATATCGATGAGGTTACCTTCTTGCCACGGCCGGTGCAAGCGCCCAGGATTCCAATCTGGATCGGTGGATTCTGGCCGCGTACAGCTCCGGCGTTGCGGGCGGCGCGCTGGGACGGCTTCTGCGCGGCCAAAGTGCCCGATGCGAGTGGAAATGGATCGATGACGCCGACAGATATAAGATTTATAAAATCGTTTATGGATCAGCATCGAACGAGTATGGACGGGTTTGATATTACTACAGGTGGGCAAACTTTTGGCTTAGATCGTGGGCAGGCGCGGGCACAGGTTGAGGAACTGGCCGAGGCCGGGGCCACCTGGTGGAGCGAGTTCGCATTGCCGGAGAAGCCAGACGAAGCAGAAATGATACTCGCGCGGATCAAGCAGGGGCCACCGCGCTAGTCAATGGTGATGAAGATGCTTGGGGTATGCGATAGTGGAGGCCTCTAAACCGCTTAATTGCGGTTGACACAAGGGATTGTCGTTACGCGGGCCTATGAAGTGGATCAGAACAGGTATCGATCATCAGCTACTCCGCAGTGTTTGCCCAGACGGTGAGAAGTTTCCATGTGGCTGTAAAGTCGGGCTGTTGCATCTCGTTGAGCGCTTGCTGATATGTGGTGCTATAGGTATCCGGCAGGCGAATCCATTTGCGCAGGAAGGGCGAGGCTGTACGGTACGCCAGGCGCATGATCTCGTAGAAGTCTTGTCCCTCTTTCGTCCCAGCTCGGTAGACGAATGTATGAGGATGCGTTTGTATATTTTGATAACCGGATTGATGGAGCAGTCGCGTTAAACGACTGGTGACGCCATCATTTTGACATTCGAAGAAGTGTCCTGCATTGCACATCGCCTGTAGTAGCAGTTGATTGAGTTGTTTAAGGGCCGGGCTGGTGCTTTCAAGGACCACCTCACCTTCGGTAATGCGTACCACTCCACCGGGGCGGGTCACGCGTCGGTATTGCTCCAGAACATCAGGCCATTCCCAGGTGCGAAGAAAGCCCATGCCATAGCGCTGATTAACAAGGTCGAAGGTATGGGTAGGGAATCCGAGAACGCCGAGGGCATCCATGACATGAAATTGTACGTGATCGCCGACCCCTTCGGCTTCTGCTTGCTTGCGCGCATAGTCAAGCGTCCTGCCATTAATATCCACACCTGCTAGTATAGGGATGCCGGGATATGTCCTGGCGACATCGATGAGCCAGGAGCCAGTTTCACACCCTATATCCAGTACGCTCTTTAGAGATGAGGGGTCAGGTTGCTCCGCTAGTGGGCCACCCATGCTGGTGGTCAGTAATTGATCCTGAAGATGGAGGCGGGCCATTTCTTCACGATTAGAGCTGTCAGGGACGATATAGTTATTAGAATTTTCCCCGTGTGCATTGAGTGGGGACGCCATACACATTTTCCTCTTACATTTTTACAATTATTACATCATGTAATTATAACGTAAAATCATATGTAATACAATGTACTCTTGCTTAATGCTGAGTGTATGCCACATTTGTTTCTATTCAGAGACTATAAGGAAGAGTAGAAATCCAAACACGTATAACTATAAAGAGACACTACCTGTACACATCAGGTAGTGTCTCTTTGTAGAAATGCGAGTAGAAAAAACTGTATATTCAAGTTGAGAAGGGTGTGCTACTCCTGTTTATAACCATAAGAGACTGTTCCATCAGGGCCTATGGCTTGCACGCCGGCTTGAGCTGGCAGGCTACCATCCACCATATTGCTGAATGCGGGCCAACCTGTTGCTCCATTATACCCGTTCGTGTCACAGACGGCGTCCCCACTACTGGCTGGGAAGCAGCTACTATGTATGGCTCCTGAACTATCTGTTGTCCAGATGCTTACGACGATATTGTGTCCTTGAGGAACATCCGCTCCTACTGTATCAAGTCTACCTTCCGCCCAGTTAGCATTACACGCATACGAATAGACATTGTTGCCGAGCGCAATCACTTTTTTGTTTGCGTCAAGAACTTTAAACGGATAGATGTCCATCTTACCCTTGTTACAGCCCATCGCTCCGGGGTCCTGGTTGTTACAAGTCTTACCATAGCAACGATTAGTGCCGCCTAGATGACCATGATCCGTCACAAAACTCTCTGACATAAGCGGCGGTGGTCCCTGCCCTGCTTGCGGACCCGATGCCGGTACTACACTGCCGGCCGCCGGTAATCCTTGTCCAATGTGACCGACCGAACCAGGACCGGCTGATCCAACAGAGCCAGCGCCTGCTTGACCAACTGCCCCAGCAGCTGAGCCAGCGCCCGCTTGACCAACCGCCCCAGCAGCTGAGCCAGCGCCCGCTTGACCAACCGCCCCAGCGGCCGAGCCAGCGCCTGCTACTGGAGTTCCATCACCCCCCGCTGGTACACTAGCAGCCAGTGCCACTCCTGGTGCCACTACAAGTGAGAGTACTATCAACAATAGACCTGGAATAACTCGTAATAACATTCCGCGCATTTTTACTTCCTCGTTGTTTTTGTGATTTAAAAACAAGGACTACACTATCTTAATACACGAAAATGTTCCATTTTGCAACCTTATAGCTAAATAGTAATCTCGCCCTTGAGTTGTTGCCATGCCTCCCGTGCCTCCTCTACCGAACCTTCATCCTCAATCGTTGAGACATCGCCAGGATTGCGATCCAGCGTCACAGCTTTGAGGACGCGGCGCATGATTTTGCCGCTGCGCGTCTTCGGCAACGTGTTCACAAACTTAATCTCGCCGATCACCGCCACCGGTCCCAGCTCGCTCCGCACCGTATTCAGCAGCTCTTTGCGCAACTCTTCGGACTGTTGATAGCCCTGCTTGAGCACTACGAAGGCCGAGATCACCTCGCCACGCAGTTCGTCTGGCCGCGCCGTCACGCCCGCCTCAGTTACCGCTGGATTCTTCAAAAAGGCAGTCTCGACTTCGATGGTGCCAATACGATGACCGGCAATCTTGATAATCTCGTCGGTGCGGCCCGCGAACCAGACGTAGCCATCCTCATCGACGGAGGCCGAGTCGCCCGTATAGTAGACGCCGGGCAGGATGTTCCAGTAGTCGCGACCGTAGCGCTCAGGCTCGCCCCACAGAGCCGAGGTCAGGCCGGGGAAGGGACGCTTGATGACCATGATGCCCTTCTCGTTTGTCGCGACGGGCGTGCCATCGGTCGGCGAGACTACGGCAGTCTCGATGCCGGGAAGAGGAATCGTCGCCGAGCCTGGCTTGATTGGCAGCAGGCCGAGTCCGTAAGGATTACCGAAGATCGGGCCGCCCGTCTCCGTCTGCCACATATGGTCGATGACGGGGACGCGGTTGCGCAAAACCTTCTTCTGCAACCACTCCCAGGCTGGCGCGTTCAGCACCTCGCCCGCGCAGAAGATTCTATCGAGCGAGGATTGATCGAATGCACGCGCCGGCTCCTCACCGTACTTCATCAACATGCGGACGGCTGTCGGCGAGGTGAATATGCTGGTAAGGCCAAATTCTTCGACCACCTGCCATGTCGTCTCTGGTCCGGGATAATCTAAAGCGCCCTCGTAGGCCAGCGACGTCACGCCCGCGATCAGGGGGGCATACACGATGTAGCCGTGGCCCACGATCCAGCCGATATCCGACATCGACCACCACACGTCGCGTGGCTGCAAGTCAAACATCCACTTGCCCATGCTAGCAATATGCACTTGATAGCCGCCATGCGTATGAATAGCCAGCTTCGGCTTGGCTGTTGTCCCTGAAGTCGCAAGAATAAAGGCTGGCTCATTTGACTCCATCGCCACGTAATCGCCCTTATGGCCAGCTCCGGCCGCGAGGAAGTCAGGCCAGGAGATATCGCGCTCGGCCTGCATCGAGAGAGATGAGCCGGTGCGGTTGAGTACGATTACTCGCTCCACGCTGCCGTTCCCTGACTGCAGAGAGGCATCGACAATCTCTTTGAGCTGCGTATTTTTGCCTTTACGATAGGTGACGTCGCTGGTAAATACGAAGCGTGAGCCGCTGGCCTGCACGCGATCGCCCAGGGCTTGGGCACCAAAGCCGGCGAAGACCACCATGTGGATCGCGCCAATACGCACGGCGGCGAGCATCAGCATAATCGCTTCGGGGCAGGTTGGCATATAGATTGTGATGCGATCGCCCTTCTGCACGCCCAGTCCGCGCAGTGCAGCGGCCAGGCGCTCCACCTCGTGCAGCATCTGAGCGTACGTGAAGAGACGCCGCTCGTCGCGCTCGTTGACATAGATTAAAGCGGTGTGCCCGCCCCAGCCGCGCTTTATATGATGATCGAGGGCGCTGTAAGATAGATTAGTCTGGCCGCCGATGAACCAGCGGAACGAGGGCGGAGTCCACTCGAAGACGCTATCCCACTTCCGCAGCCAGGGCAACTGGTCCGCCGCACTGCTCCAGAACGCATCTGGATTCTCCCTGGCATCCTGAATCCAACGCTGGACTACCGGACTTATCAAATCCATCAATATTTCTCCTTTTTGCTCTTCCTGCACACAAGTCGTCGCAACTCCATCGTTCATCGCTTGACAAGCAAGTCTCATTCTTTTGAATAGTATCGCTTGGCATTATCACTGTCAATCGCTCAACGTGGAAGAGGGCTGGAGCTTTTTGAGCAAGGCAATCAGAGTATTCTGTTCCTCATCGTTGAGCTGGCTCACCCATTGCGCACTCTGCTCATAGAGGTCCGGCTTATATTCCTTCATGACTGCGAGACCCGCATCGGTCAATTCGATCAGCAGCATCCTGCGATCCTGTTGATGCGCGAAACGTCGCACATAGGTCCGTTCTACCAGAGCATCTAAAACCTTCGTGATCGCCCCGCGTGTGACCAGCAGCCGTTCACTAATAACATGAGGTGGCAGTGGCTCACCTGCCGCGTAGAGAGCACTCAAAACATTCCCTTCCAGACCCGAAAGGCCATGTTGCTGCGTAATCTCAATGATCCGCTCTAGAAACAGATCACCCGTACGCACAAGATGAACAACACACTCGTTTGCCCGTGAGAGACGCTCAGGCAAGTCGATATCAAAGGTCCGGCCTATCTGATGCGATTGTCCTCCTGCTGGCATCGCTTCTCCCCTCTTCTAGTACAGCATCTAAATTGTTTCAATAGTTAATTATATACCTATTCAACATTATTGACAATTTGATTGAATTGGTATACTATTGACCATGTAAACAAAATAATATTACTGATAGGAGTTCTACAATGCAAAACGGACAGATTCGTCTTGAATTGGCACAGAAATTGGTTGCGGCAGCCGTTGCGGCAGCTAGAGAACAAAAGGTTGCTATAACCGTGATGGTCGTTGACCGGGGAGGACACCCTGTTGCTTTAGCACGTATGGATAGCATGGCTTATCCCTTCACAGAGGTCAGTCGGCGCAAGGCGCTAACTGGCTGTAGCTTTAACACACCTACACATGTGCTTGCTCAGTATTTCGCCCAAAATCCTGTACTTGCTCAAGGAGTGCAAGCTACACCTGAAATCCTTATTCTCGCAGGTGGTTTTCCTATAGTCGAAGATGGGGAGTGCATTGGTGGGCTGGGTGTGGCAGGTGGTCGAGGAACACAGGATCAGGAGATTGGTATGAGTGCATTAGCAACACTGTAGTTCCGGCTACTTCGACGAACGATAAAAGTGAAGCTCCATTGTCCGAGCCTCTTGTTCATGAATGAAGATGACAACTGAGGCTGACAGCGAATGAGAGCCACCCTTGACAATGCCGCTGCTTCTCCGGTACCCTCATTATAAGTAACTGTTAATGATTAGCTGAACGGAAATATCATCACAGCGCGAGTGATAGGAGGATGCGATGAAGGCAGCCGTTTGTTATGAGCTGGGGAAGCCGTTAAAAATAGCGGAACTGGATATAGATGCGCCGAAGCGGGGCGAGGTGAAAGTTCGTCTGGGTGCTACCGCCATCTGTCATAGTGATGTGCATTTTGTGCGCGGAGACTGGGGTGGGAAGCTGCCGGTGTTGGCCGGACATGAGACGGCGGGCATCGTGGAAGAGGTGGGAGAGGATGTTGCAGACATCAAGGCTGGCGATTCCGTGATCGTCTCGCTCTTACGCACCTGCGGGCACTGCTTCTACTGCGAAAATGGGCAACGTAACCATTGCGATGGCAAATTCGCTCTGCAACGAGAGTATCGTATCCACACCAAAGCTGGCGAGAAGGTCTACGCGGGCATGAAGACGGGCGGCTTCGCAGAACAAGTCGTCGTGGACCAATCGCAGGTCGTGCATATTCCCTCTGACCTGCCGCTGGATGTGGCGTCCCTGCTGGCCTGCGGCGTTATTACGGGCGTAGGAGCCGTCGTGAATACAGCGCAAGTCAAGCCTGGGAGCAGCGTCGTCATTATTGGTGCGGGAGGTGTGGGCTTGAACGCCGTGCAGGGTGCTCGGCTGGCTGGTGCAAGCCGGATCATTGCCGTGGACCTGGTGGACATGAAGCTGGATGCTGCCAGGATGTTTGGGGCGACGGACACGATCAACGCGAAGGACGATGAGGCGCAGCAGAAGGTCAAAGAGCTGACGAGTGGGCGAGGCGCGGACTATGTCTTGATTACTGTTGGCAGCACAGCGGCGGTGAGCCAGGGGTTTGGGATGCTGCGGCGGGCGGGCACGCTCGTCATTGTGGGCATGCCAACTGCTGGGGCTACACTTGCCCTCCCAATGATCCGCGTCGCCGAATATGGGTACAAAGTATTGGGTAGCTTCATGGGAGACGCTCGACTCCATGTAGATATCCCCTGGCTGATTACACTTTATCAGCAAGGCCGTCTGAAACTGGATGAACTTATTACTGCACGTTATCCGGTGGAGCAGGTGAATGAGGCGATGGAAAATATGGAGCAGGGAAAGGCTTTGCGGAACATCATCATATGGTAAGAGAGTGAACGAGTAGAGTAGATGGCTCATCAAAAGTATCTTCATGTTTGAGGAATCAGGCAAAAAAACGTCTAGTGCAGGTTCCAGAGACCAGTTGTGTAAGAACTCCGACGTTTCACGCCCAAAAGAATACGCTTGTTGATGAGGAAAGAGAGAAGAGGGTGTAGCAACGCAAAGCAACTGCACCCTCTTCTCTCTTTTGCTATGTGTTTTACTTCTTTCTGTATTTTAGATTGTCTAAATTCTGAGTCTTTGAACTGCCATAAAGAGACAAACGCGGCTTACATGTTCATTCGATCGAGGCCAGTGAAGAGGTTGTTGAGCGATTCGGCGAGGGTTGGGTGGGCGAAGACGCCGTCGCGCAGGGTTGTGTAGGGAAGCTTGCCCATCATGGCTACTTGCAAGACAGCCATGATCTCGCCGCCCTCGATGCCCAGGATAGCGCAGCCCAGAATCTGTTTACTATCGACGTCTACGATCGCTTTCATAAAGCCCCTGGCTTCGTCCATCTCAAGCGCTCTTGCAACGTAGTTCATGGGGATTTTTGCGACCTGAATATTGCGTCCCTGCGCCCTCGCCTCCGTCTCGCTCAAGCCGACGCGGCCGAGTTGTGGATCGATGAAGACAGTGTAGGGGACTATGCGATCTTTTGTTGTAGCGTTGCCCTTTTCGAGCAGGTTGGTGCGAAGAATGCGGAAATCATCATAGGATATATGCGTAAAGGCTGGTCCGCCCTTGACATCGCCAATCGCGAAGATGCCCGGAACGCCCGTCTCCAGCCGCTCGTTGACCTGAATGAAGCCCTTTTTATCGATTTTCACGCCCGCAGCTTCAAGGTTAAGATTATCAGTATTGGGCGTGCGACCAGCCGCCACAAGGACGTGCGAACCAGTAAGTACACGCTCTCCCTCTGGTGTCTTAACCGTTAATTTGAGGCTGCCATCAGCCGCCTTTTCGGCGTGCGTGGTAGTTGTATTGAGCAGAATCTCTATGTCATCCTCGCGCAGGATCTTTGCCACTTCGTCCGCGACATCGTCGTCCTCGCGTGCAAGCAGGTGTCCCCCGCGCTGAATGACCGTCACCTTGCTGCCGAAGCGACGAAACATCTGGCCAAACTCTAGACCAATATAGCCCCCGCCGATGCACAGCAAATGGTCAGGCACGCTATCTAATTCCATGATCGACGTTGAGTTCAGCACCGGGATAGTGTCCAGGCCGTTCATCGCCGGCTCCGTTGGGCGCGCGCCAGTGTTGATGAAGATGGTGTCGGCCGTGATGGTGAGAGCTTCACCAGTGTTGAGATGGATTGCTACAGTTTTCGGACCTGTAAAGCTAGCCTCGCCACGCAAAAGATCTATATGATCGTTTTTCTCAACGCGATGCTCGAAGCCGCCGCGAAAACTGGTGACCATATCTCGTTTGCGCTGCCGCACAACGGTCATATCTACCGTCACTAGTCCAGTCTGCACACCGTAGTCGGCTCCGCGACGAGCTAAATATGCCACGCGGGCGCTAGCGACCATCGTCTTTGTGGGCGTACAACCCTCATTAATACATGTCCCGCCGACATGCACCTGCTCTACAAGCGCAACTTTCCAACCTGAGCTTGCCAGATCACAAGCGAGTGGATTACCGCCCTGACCAGAGCCAAGAACAATTGCATCGTACTTTTTTGTCGTTGTCATCTGCTTTTCGTTCGTCTCCTCTTCGTATTTTTACTCTTCTATCATACACTCTCCATCCTCAATGAGTATTGTCTGAATTGAGAACGAATTGTTACACCTCTTTCAGGAAAAAGACGGAAAAGCAGAGAAAGTTCCTGGCTTGCTCGCCTGTGCAAACCATCTAGAGAGTGTCCGAGGCCCATCACCACCACGTTCTTGCGCCTTCGGCGCTCGTTATAGTCGTGTATAATTTTACTTTTTCTACATTTTCAAGCTTTGCTTGAAAATGTAGAAAAAGTAAAATTATACACGACAATCTCTTCAGGCAGCGAAGCTGCACTCTCTCGTTTACTAAGAATGTGGATGCGATGAGCCTCGGACACACTCCTAGAAAGTGTCGTATGCCCATCGCATCCACGTTCCGGGCAGAAAGTAATGTGCAGCTTCGCTGTCTGAAACTGTTCTTAGAGGTGATTTTACGTTTTTTACATTTTTGATCATTTTTTGTGCACCGCACAAAATAT